>WNGL01002038.1_pt1 | contig 24697 bp, 20 predicted proteins | sample 5400591 | NCBI WGS metagenome assembly WNGL01 (sample SAMN13153377, study PRJNA577476) | soil metagenome | isolation source: 80 cm soil or saprolite under Garry oak tree replicate 1 | place: USA:California | collected 2016-06-15 | reverse complement strand
GGCGTCTTGCCGACGATCTTACCGTCTACCCAGATCTGAGCCTCCACCGGAGTGGCGCGCAAGAGAAGTTTGCTCGCGTCCTTGCCGGCGTGAGCTTCGAGCGTCTTACGGTTTGTATCTTCGGGAGCTGGACCGGATGACGCAATGAGGTGCGGAGACGAAGTGCCAGCACCAACCACTGGCAGCTTTGGCATCGTCACGGGTTTCACCGAATTTGTGGCAGCGGCGGACACCGAAGTTGCCCCCGCGGTTTCAGCGATTGCCTGAGCACAAGCAGGGTTCGCGAACGCCGAACCGAGCGTCAAGAAAGCGAGGGTCGAAATGAGTACCGCGAGTTTGCTTGAGGTCTGAATTTTGCGTGCCAACATTGAAGAGTGTCCCTCGGGATAGACGAATCCCTGTCTTAGTAGTGAATGAAGTGGAGCAGGAGAGCTACCAAACTCTGCAGTGGGGGCCGATTCTATTAGTCTCGTGTTTTGTGCGTGTTGCAGGGGGAATGGGTTTTGTCGCAATGCTGCAAGTGTATTCCATTGGTATCTAAAAGCTCACAAAGTTCTTGCAGTCCTGTACTCATTCGGAGACTTTAGGAGTGGAATTTCGACGGAAATTCGCCGATCCACCCTGTTTTCATCACTCGATTTTGGAACGGTTCGTGCACTCTGAAACCCGAGCTAGGGTGTATCTTTACCCGCATACTCACGCAAACAGGTTTCGGCGAGTTTTAACCGGTGGGAATATAGTCCTGTGATCTTTGAGCGCAAGATAACAATGGACGGGGTCTTCGAGGCAAAGAATCTGCTTGATCCTGTTACGTCGGCGGGTCCGCGCGCTCAGCCGCGAAATCCGCCGGCACGCCAGCCCGAATTCCTCGTCCGGCGGGATTTCTTTCGCACTTCATGGTGGACCCGGCTGGGAACCATCCTGTCGCGCTATCCGTCGCATCTGACGTTGATTTCGAACAAATTCTTCCGTGACATTCCTGTTCTTCCAAACCGATTCGCTGGGAGGCAGATCGGTGTTTCGATCGTGCTGCACGCGGGTGCGTTTCTGCTCTTGCCCCTTTTGCTGCGTTATCTGCCTGCTCAGGTGACGCAAGCGGCGTCCGTTTTACCAAACGACCAGCGGGTGATTTACTACCGCCTGGCGAATCCGGAGCGCCGACTGAAAGCGCCGACGATCCAGCCGCCGGGCCCCGGTTCCACGCCGGGAAGCGGCACGGCCCCAGAACTTCCGCCAATTCGTGGCGCATCCGCTTCGCAAGCGGCGCTGTATGCGGTATCGCATCCGCGAATTCCGGACAACAATCACCAGACAATCTTGCAACCGCTTCAGCCGGATTTGAAAATGAAAGCCGATTTGAAGTTGCCAAACTTACTTTTGAGCAAGCCTCAGGCCCCGAAAGCGCCATTGCAGTTCAATCCAAAGTCGGTGAAACCGCTGCAACATGCGAGCCGCGAAGTCGCCACAGTCGCGCCAACGCTTACCCAGGCGAATGTGCAGCAGCCTCTGACCGACGCGCTGATCTCGACGAACGAACATCCAAGGCTGGCTGTGCCGGTGGGCGCGGCACCCGCACCAAACATGCCGTCGAGAGAAAACGGCACGAGCGCGTACGTAGGGGCACCGGAGTTTGAAATGAGTGGAACGCCGGGACAAGGTCTGTTGATTCTGGGAACGAATCCCGGCACGTCAGCAGACATGGTTGCGCTTCCGCCAGGGAATCGTTATGGAGAGTTCTCGATTGCGCCAGGTGGAAGTGGAACCGGTGCACCTGGCGGACAACCGGGTGGTTCTCCTAGCGGGGGCACCGGCGGCGGTGATGGCGGCGGCAACGAAAGTACTGGAGTAGGCTCCGGGAAATCGGGCGGCGGCGGAGGCGATTCTGGCTTACCCGGCATTGTGAGTATACGTGGCGGGGGCGGAGCAGGCGAAAGCTTGGGGAGCGCCGAGCCGGAGCACGTTGCGAGCTTGGTTTTTGCGATGCCCAAGATCAGCGGGCCGCGTCACGACGCGTTGCTTGTCGCGGCTGGACCAATGGGCGGCGGCGGGCTAAACGTCTATGGAGCGCTGCATTGCGGGAAAATCTATACCGTCTTCCTGCCCGCGTCCGGCAAGGGATGGACACTCCAATACTGCGAGACTGCAACGGCCGCAACTCGGCCAGCGCCAAAGGCTTACACAAACGTCGTTCATATGGAGCCGGCGCTCGTACCGCCTGAGGCTGAAACTCGGTTTGACTTCAAACGAACCCAGCTGCCTGCGGAAAAGCTTCATAAGTCCGTCATTCTAAAGGCTCGAATCGGGGAAGACGGTGCCGTAGCCGACCTCAAGGTTTTTCAAGGTCTCTCGGACGAAATGGACGCCGCCGCAAAATTGGCGTTTAGCCGCTGGACTTTCAAACCAGCGATGAAGGCCGGAAAGCCGGTTAGTGTCGACATTTTGGTCGGGATTCCATCCGACACTCCCAAGGGTGGCGCTTCGAACTGACCTAAAATTCCCCGATTTTCGCTGATTGAACGCCCTGAATTCCAGCCTGCCCTGGGAATCAGGGTATTACTGTCTCCCATCTATGGAAATGTTTTTCATTCCCTTGGGAGTTTTCCTCCGCCATAATCGCTCAGCCTAAATCAGTGTAGCGATAAAGCTCGTCCTTTGTGTGAGTTACTGATGCTTCGCGCTGACTTAAATACAGGAAAAACGGCATATGACATGCTCCTGAGCCTTGTAGTTCAACATGATTTCGTGGATTTTCTCTAACCTGCGGAATGGGCCAAGAAACGCCTTTCCGGCCTGCACTGCGCACTGCTCGTCCTCGCTCGCGTTTGCGCAAATTTCGGGGTGGGCTTGGACTGAAAATCCTTTATTCCTTAGGCAAAAAGCTTCCGCACTTTTGTCGGAAGCGCACTTTTCGGTCTGGGAGCACGGTTCGTGGAAAAAGAGCTCTTACAGATTTCTTTTCTAAGTCACGATAGTGGATTAGGCGAGGCAATTGCCCGGGCCCTCGGAGATGGATTTACGCTCCGAACCAATGGCGCTACGCGGGTCGATCATCTTCAGGAACTCCTTTCCTGGTCCGATGTTGTGCTGCTTGATTTGCGGCAGTCGCCAGACCAAGCCGAAGAGACAGGTTTGCGGCTTCTGGACGATATCTTCGCACAGCCTTCTCACCCTCCGGTTCTGGTGCTTTGCGATGCGGAAAACCGGCCGCTTATGCTCCGCACGATTGAGAAGGGCGCTACCGACAGCATTCCGAATCCTCCAAACATCCTTGAACTGAGGCTTCTCTTCCGCAGGGCGTATCGCATGTCCGCTGCGGAACGCGAACTGCGCCATCTGGGCGCGCTAGAAAAGAGCGGCCGCAGGTTGCATGGTCTTCTGGGAAGTTCGCCTGCCATGCAGGAACTTTTCCTAATGGCGGAACGCATCGCGCCATGCGACGTCAACGTGCTGATCACTGGGGAAACCGGCACCGGCAAAGAACTGCTGGCGCGCGCTATTCATCACAAAGGCGCTCGAGGCACAGGACCGCTTGTGGCATTCTCGTGCGCGAATTTGCCGGAAACGCTCGTCGAAGATGAATTGTTCGGGCATGAAAAGGGCGCGTTTACCGGCGCATTCCTCAGCCGTCAGGGCCGTGTGGAAGCCGCTAATCACGGAACATTGTTTCTCGACGAAATCGGTGACTTAGGATTGGGTCTGCAGCCAAAGCTCCTGCGTGTGCTGCAGGAAAAAACTTTCGAACGGCTCGGCAGCAACAAGACCATCAACGTCGACATTCGCCTGATTTCCGCAACGAATCGGAACTTGCAGGAGATGGTTCAGCAAGGAAAGTTTCGCGAGGATCTCTACTACCGGCTGAATGTGGTGGAATTGCGTTTGCCACCGCTGCGCGAACGCCGCGACGATATTTCTTTGCTGGCGCACCATTTCCTGCAAAGGTCCACCGAACTCTTCCATAAGAAAGCACGGCGCTTTTCTCCGGCGATGATGCAGGTGCTCGAACAATACAACTGGCCAGGAAACGTGCGCGAACTCGAAAATGTTGTGCAACGCGCGGTAGTTCTTTCAGATGGTCCGACTCTGGAAGTTGCTCAATTACCCGCCTCGCTGCGCTCGATTGTGACTGTCGAAGAACCTGTCGCGCAGCCGGTCGCGGTTGAACCCGAGGCAGCGTCGGCGGTCATGTCGTACGAAGAAGAGATTCGGCGCTTCAAACGCAACTTGATTCTACGCACGCTTCGCGAATATGGATGGCGTAAAGCGGAGAGCGCTCGCGCGCTGGGAGTCGCCCGCGGCTATCTCCATCGCTTGATCCATCAACTTGAAATTCAAGAGGAAGACACTGACGTTCCGGGAAAAGAGACGGATCACCCGCCTTTCGGCCCCGTTATGTAATGAGTTTGCGGAGCCGCGCCCCGCATCGCCTTGCTCGGTTCTGCGATGCCCAGCGTAGCGATAAGCGTTCTCAAAATGCAAAATCCGTTGGATAGCGCGCCAACTGCGACTGAATTGTGCGGCAAGACTCTGCGAAGCGAATGCCTTTCGCTTTTGCGCGAACTGCAAAACGCGGATGGTGGCTGGCCATTCCACGGTGGCGAGCAGAGCCGCGCTGAGCCCACCTGCTGGGCGCTGCGTGCGCTCTTCGCTTCCGAGCCGTATGCTGACCACCAAGTGTTTCGAAAGGGTGCCCGTTTTCTTCAGACCAGCCAACTTGCGGACGGATCGTGGCCCGCTACTTCACAAATGAGCACGGGCAGTTGGGTTACTTCGTTGGCGTGTTCCGTTCTTTCCGGTGACGCGTTGTCCGCAGATAACGTCAAGGCCGGGTTGAAATGGATTTGCGAAGATTTTCCGCGCGACAGCAGTCTGTTGCGGCGATTCGTGCAAAGCCTTCGTCCGAAATCGGATACGGTTTCGCAGAATGATTCGTATCGCGGCTGGGGATGGACGCCACGAACGGCGAGTTGGGTTGAACCGACCGCATTTGCGCTGATGGCTTTGCAGGAAGCTGGGCCGCAACAATTGCCAAAGAATGCAGCGGAGCGACGCAACCTTGCGGTGTCGCTCTTGTACGATCGGATGTGTCCGGGTGGCGGCTGGAATTGCGGAAATCCCCGTGTCTACGGCGTGGATGGTGATGCTTTGGTGCTGGCGACGTGTTGGGCGTTGTTGGCACTTCGCGATGCTCCAGAAAAACCCGGGCGCGCATTGAGCCTCGCGTGGCTGCAAAAGGAATGTGCAAACATACAAAGTGCCGGCTCCCTGGCGGTAGCGCGCATGGCGCTGGAGAACTATGGCATTGAACTGCCGGCAGCAAAGCGCAATTTACAGGATTGCAATGCCGAGAATCTCGCCGAACAGGGAATTCATCTTTTGGCATGGGCCTGCATGGCTCTCGACCCTGGGCGTCGGTGGCCCTCTATTGCTATGACTACACATGCTATGACTACACAGAAGACTACGGAAGGACGGGCGCAATGAGCCAGCGCAATCGAGAGCTCATTCCGTCATTCTCGCGTCCGGCATCGCGCGTGATGATTCGGAAAGTCGCGCGCTATGAAGAAGACTTGCTCGCCCTGATTTACGAAAGTCTCCGCGAATTTCAGCTCCCGGTAAAAGACAAAACGGTCTTGTTGAAGCCGAATCTCGTCGGGCTCGATCCGCAAGGCATGATGAACACGCATCCCGCGGTGATTGCCGCGACACGCGAAAGTTTTTTGAAACTCGGCGCCTCGCGCGTGTTGATTGGCGATGGCCCGGCCATGGATCGCGACACACAGGCGATTCTGGAATCGGTGCGGCTGAAAGAGTTTACCGGCAAACTCGGTAAGGATTTTTGCGATCTGAACATCGATGATGTCGAACGTGTACAGCTTGAAACGCGCGCCACGCGTCTGAAGGAACTGTTCTTGCCGAAAACCATTCTCGGCGTCGATTTTCTCGTTTCGATGCCCAAGCTGAAAACGCATCACTGGGCCGGCGTGACGCTCTCGCTGAAGAACATGTTCGGCATCGTGCCGGGAAGCTGCTACGGCTGGCCGAAAAACGTGCTGCACTGGGCTGGCATCGACCGCTCGATTCTCGCTATCACCGCAGCCGCGCGGCCAGACTTTGCCATCCTTGACGGGATTCTGGGGATGGAAGGCAACGGTCCAATTCAGGGAACACCCAAGTCCGCTGGAGTTCTCATTTTAGGCAACGATCCGGTCGCCGTGGACGCAACAGCGTGCCGGGTGATGGGATTGCTCCCGGAGAAAGTGGAATATCTCTCGAGAGCGGGGACCATGCTGGGCCACGTCGAAATGTCGAAAATTCAACAACTTGGCGAAGGAATCGATGCCGTCAGGGCACAATTTGCAGTGTTGCCTGCATTCAGGAAGCTGGTGGCATGACGATGGATCGAGACGCACGAGCTTTGGAACTGCAACTGCCCTTACACCACTTGAGGAGTGCCTCGGAAGTGGCAAAGTGTCTCCGATTGATGACCGGGCGAGCATTCGGACTTTGCGGAAAGCCGCCGGAAGTTGATGCGGAATCCGTCGCAGTACTGGCAAGGAAGTTTATCCTCTGCCAGTATCACCAATGCTACAGATTTCGCGTTTTTTGAAAGAGATTCGTTGCAATCTGTTTCTTCTCGGGAGTAGAGTATTGGCACCTAGATCACGATTTTTGCTCCGGGCGCTGTCCCCCATGCCGGAACTAAAATACAAACGGTTAAAGACTAGTAATTCAAAGATTGTGTGGAGGCCGCTATGAAGCTCAGAAATCAGGCCGGTCAGGTATTAATCGGTACGGCAGTCGCGATGGTGGTCCTGGCTGGATTCGCCGGACTGGCAATTGACATGGGCACGCTGCGCTTCCAGAAGCGTATCGAGCAGACGGCAGCGGATGCTGCGGCACTCGCCGGTGCTTCCAACTTAAATTACAGCACCACGAGTTGGCTTCCCGGAGCGCAAAACGCCGCGATTCAAAATGGTTTTACGGACGGCAGCAGTAACAGCCTTACCTCCTGTGAAGGCGGAGCGTCGGTCGGCACAACTTGTGTCCAGGTGCTGAACGGTCCAGCCGACGTGACTTTCAACGGCGCCACAATCCTAGGAGGAAAGCACTCGGGCAATACGGCCTACGTTGAGGTTCTCGTCGCAAAAGTTCAGCCTACGTACTTCATGACGATTTTTGGCCACACCAGCGAAACCATCGTAACGCGCGCTGTTGCTACGAACACCGGCGGCGGCGCTGCCGGCGGCGGTGGCTGCATTTATACCCTTGGTACGCCAACGAAGCAGCTGAACTTCAACAAGGCCGGCATAGGAAGCACTGGCACGAATTACGTATACGCGCCCACGTGCGGCATTGTTGATAACGGGAACTTTGTTGCAAACGGAAACGTCAGCGTAAAGGCGGGTTCGATTGGCGTCGGCGGCGGGGTGAATATTCCGAACAATTCAACCCCCGACTGTACCCAAGCTCACCCGGCTGGAGTTTGTCCTACGCCGGTGGCGAACAGCATTTCGTATTCAGGTGATCCGTTCGCGTCTAAATATTCTACTCCTGTTGCAAGCGGCATCGGCAGCAGTTCGACAACCAACGGCGTTACGACCTTTACTCCAGGCACGTACACTGACTTAACCGTCAACTCCGGCACCAACGCCTTATTTCAGCCCGGAGTTTACGACATCACCGGCACTTTCAAAATCAATGGCGGCTCGTTCGTCTGTGGCGGTGGAATTGCCAGCTTCTCAGCTGGGAGCATGACTTGCACCCAGGACGCCGCCGGTGACGGCGTTACTTTCCACATGGAAGGTGCCAACGCGTCGATACAGGTCAATGGCACATCGACGACGCAAATGTACGCGCCGAATTCTGGCCCATATGAAGGTCTATTGGTTTATCAGGATGCGGTGGATACCAATATGGCAACCATTAATGGCAATGACGGTTCGCTTTGGCAGGGCGCGATTTATATGCCTAGCGCTGATCTCGATTTTTCAGGCACTTCCAGTTTCAATAACGGCGCCGCTTACACGGTCATCGTAGTCGACCAACTCTTGATATCAGGCGGTGCTTACGTCAATCTCAATTCAAACTATAGCGGGCTTGCAAATAACGGCGGACCGTTGTCCGGGGTCACGCAGTGGGCCACGCTGGTGGAGTAAAAAGGCCTTGCGCATACGACCTATTCCCGTGGCGCAGAATTCAATGCGCCTTCTTACCAGGGCAGACAAGTTTCGGCGGCAAGCTGGACAGGCTCTAGTCGAGCTCGCTTTTGTCGTTCCCGTGCTGGTTTTGCTTGTGGTTGGCGTCATTGAAATTGGGCGTTACGCATATATCAGCATCCTTGTCGGTAACGCGGCACGAGCTGGCGCCGCATACGGCGGTCGTAACTTGAAGACTGCCAACGACGGTCCTGGAATCGTTCTCGCTGCCAACAACGACTTTCTTAGCAACGGACAGACCGGGCTTTCCGTTACCTCCAATCAAACCTGCGGTTGCGATGTTGGCGGAACGATCTCCTCCGATACCACCGCAAACTGCACACCCGCGACCCCTCCCGTTTGCACGGGACACTGGGTGGTTACCGTTCACGTTACCGCTTCGGGCACGTTCAGCGGCTTGTTCACCTTTCTCGGAGCAAGCTCTATCAACATCTCAAGAACTGCCTCGGTTCGCGCAGCTCCCATTCCAGGATAGCTTCATGTCGACCAACACCATGCTCGGTCTTAGTCGGGGGCGCTCGCAGCGCGGGGCAGCTCTCGTTGAATACGCATTTGTGCTGATTCTGTTCTTATCTTTGCTTTTCGGAATCTCTGGTTTTGGCCACGCTCTTTACGTCTATCACGCAATAAATAACGCGGCGAAAGAAGGCACCCGCTGGGCCGCGGTAAACGGTCACAATTGTAATAATGATCTAACATGTGACGGCACCAACGGGATGAATAACCTTCCTGCATCTAAAGCCCAGATTGAGAGCTACGTGTCTACTCATTTACCACCCAGCCTTGATTTATCGAACGCAACGGTCACGGCCAATTTTTTGGCAGACTCTGGCAGCCCTCCAGTTTGCACAGTAGCGGTTGCGGATCCAACAGGTGGACCGGGTAGCACCGTAGGCCCATTCGATAACTATCCCGGCTGCACGGTTCAGGTTACCGTACAGTACACATACAACTTTATGTTTCCACTGATCCACACAAGCCCAGTGAACATGTCCGTTACTTCCGAAATGGTCATTGCTCATTAAGCGCTTCCGAACGCTTCGGAACCTGCACTCTTTTCGCTCTGAGCTGTTTCCGTCTACAAAAGGAGACTCGAACGCGCCGCTCGCAGCACATCCCTTCAGCTGAAGTCTTGTAAATCAAAATAACTGCAGATATATCAATCACATATCCTTCGAGGCAATCTCGGTAGAGTGGCGCTTAAGTTGCTCCCACCAGTACGAGCTACCGCTACCCATGAGTGAACACCGAACAGCGCTCCCCTTGGGCCGGCTCGTAGTGGACCTGCCTAATGGCGTAGCTCTCCCCGAACCTGAAGACGTAGGTCGTCCGACCGCCGCTCGCGACTCAGCGTCAGCCTCCGTCAGCTCAAAGCTTATGGAAGCCCTGAACTGGGCGTTCTCGTTTCCAGCAATGTTGGGGTCGTGCCTGGTTTGCATAGCCTTCATCCGAGCTCACAGCTTTTTCGTGGATCCCGATGTGTGGTGGCACATCAGGGTCGGTCAGGACATTCTCCGAACACATAAGTTCTCAACCGTTGATTCCTATTCATGGACGGTCAACGGCCAGCCTTGGATAGCTTACGAGTGGCTTGGGGAAGTTGTGCTCGCGCTGGTAAGTCGCATGGGTGGAGTGATCGCCCTTGCCGGTGCACTCGTCGTAATCTCCAGTATCATCTTGCTGGCACTTTACGGCCTAGCTGCGACAAGAGCAAAGCACTCCAAAGCCGGTTTCGTTTCCGCATTAGTTTTGTCCTCTCTTGCGTGCGTATCGTTTACGCTGCGGCCCCAGATGCTTGCCTACTTGTTTTTGATTTTGACGATGGTCGTTCTCGAACGCTTTCGTCAGGGTCGTTCCAACGTAATCTGGGCTTTGCCTCCACTCTTCTTGCTCTGGGTAAATTCACACGGCTCGTGGATTATTGGACTCGGCGTCGTCTGCGTGTATTTGGTTGCCGGTCTTTTTCGAATCCAAATTCCGGGATTAGAGTCGCAAGAGTGGACTGCAAAGCAACGCGTTCGCATCGAAGCTGCATTGTTCTTTTCGTTGTGCATGCTACCGCTGACGCCGTTCGGAACTCAAACAGCAGCTTACCCTTTCGAGGTCGCGTCTAAACTTCCGCTCGGCGTAGCGAACGTTTCCGAGTGGAGATCGATGCCGTTTGATAGCACGACGGGAAAAATATTCTTGTGTCTCTTGCTGGGCTTTATTGTGGTCCAGGTCGTGTTCAAATTTGTCTGGAAGTTGGACGAATTCTTGCTTTTTTTGTTCGGAACGATGATGGCATGTCTTCATGTCAGATTTCTTCTTCTCTTCGTTCCATTGTTTGCGCCCGTGCTTGCAGTCGTGCTCGCGCGTTGGATCCCGCCATACAAGAGGCACAAGGACCTTTACTTCCTCAATGCTGTCGTCATGCTTGCCATTGTGTTCTGTCTGGTGCGGTATTTCCCAACCAAGAATTATTTGGAACAGCGGATCGCTCTCCAATTCCCCGTAGCTACAACTCGTTACATCGCAGATCATCCAAAACCAGGGCGACTCTTAAACGATTACAGTTTTGGGGGATATCTCATCGGCGCTGGCGAAAAGGTATTCGTTGACGGTCGCAGCGATCCGTATGAGCGTGGGGGAGTATTAAGCGACTACCTTCACATCGCCCGTCTTCAGCCGGGGGCTCTCGCTCTCCTGGATTCGTATCGGATTACAGACTGCTTGCTTACGAAAGACGAGCCTCTCGCTACCATGCTATCGGCCTCTCCTGAATGGAAAAAAATCGCTCAGGATAACGTAAGTGTATTATATGAGCGAAAGCCAAAATGGCTTGAAACGAACTAGCGCGATCGACAACTTGCGTCAGGTAATGGAGCAACTATGAGCGATCCCTCCTCACAACGCGCGGCACTCGAAGAGCTCTTGAAAGCCAGAGATGAAGGCTCTGCCGACTTCCTATTGTCGGTTGTTATTCCTTGCATGAACGAGGAAGAGGTTTTGGCAGAAACAGTGAAAAGACTTGTGTCAGTTCTTGACAGTGCCGAGCTTCGGTTCGAACTCATCCTCGTGGATGACGGTAGCACCGACTCAACACCGCGGTTACTTCGCGAAATACGCGAAAAAGAACAACGGGTTCGTGTCATACGCCTTTCGAGGAATTTTGGGCATCAGGTGGCCATCACTGCCGGCCTTGAGCACGCGCGCGGGGATGCCACGGTAATTATTGACGCTGACCTCCAGGATCCCCCTGAAGTGATTCTAGCTTTCATCGCGAAATGGTTGCAGGGCTACGATGTCGTTTACGGCATCAGAACACAGCGCGACGGCGAATCAGCATTTAAATTACTGACCGCAAAGCTGTTTTACCGTTTGATGAGCAGATTGTCAGATACCGAAATCCCGCTAGATACTGGGGACTTCCGGTTGATGGACCGCCGAGCTGTCGATGCCTTGATTTCGATGCCTGAACGGGACCGTTTCGTGAGAGGAATGGTGAGTTGGATCGGGTTTACTCAAACTGCCGTACCGTATCAGCGAGCCACTCGTTTTGCTGGCGCCACGAAATACCCTCTGTTTAAGATGCTCAAGTTCGCCACGGACGGAATTGTTTCCTTCTCGATCGTTCCTCTCCGAGTAGCTACGTGGACCGGATTTGCTGTTTCTGGTATTGCCGTTCTTGGGATTCTATTCTCAATATACGCGCGAATTTTCGGGAGCAGCTGGGTTAAGGGTTGGACGAGCACCGTCATTGCGGTCCTTTTCCTCGGAGGCGTCCAGCTGGTTTGTCTTGGAATTATCGGAGAGTATATTGGACGTATTTACGGAGAGTCCAAACGCCGGCCCTTATATATTGTTCGCGAGAAATTCGGTTTCGAAGCGCCTGCCCAGTTAGGTACTCGGTCTTTTCCCAACAAGAAAACTGTGGTGCATCGCTGAGGGCGATGTGCTTCAACGTGACTGAAACTTAGAGTTCGAGCGAAAGAATGACAGAGTTCGATTTATTTGCGAAGTCGTATCGGGAACTCGTGGACGAGAGCGTCAGGGTTTCGGGTGAATCAGCAGAATATTTTGCGGCATACAAAGCTCGATACATTGCAAGCACCTTGGAATCGACGAAGGTGAAGACGGTGCTCGATTACGGTTGCGGCATCGGGGCGCTTGCAGAGCAATTGAAATGTCACATTCCTGCCGCTAGGATTGACGGATTCGATCCCTCGGAAGACAGCTTGAGGCGGATAGCTCCTTCACTGCTGAAACAAGGAATTTACACCAGCAATCCGGATTCACTGGAGAACCCTTACGATCTCATTGTCATCTCCAATGTGCTTCATCATGTGCCGCCTGTGAGTCGCCCACGGGTTATCGCGCAAGCGTTCAGCAAATTAGCACCCGGCGCTCGGCTCGTAATCTTTGAGCATAATCCGATTAATCCGCTCACGCGATGGGCAGTGTCGCAGTGTCCTTTTGACGGGGACGCTATTCTTCTTAAAAACTCCGAAGTCAGAAGTCTGCTCGAGAAAAGTGAATTGCGAAAACTGAGACGGGATTTTATTGTATTTTTTCCTCACTGGCTGGCTGCCCTTAGACCGATGGAACGGCACTTAAGTTGGCTTCCTTTCGGCGCTCAATTCGTGTTCTCGGGAGTGAGAAGTCATTCTTAGCTAGTGCACAGACGGTTTAGCGCGCGAGCAGTTTGAGCATAATGCTGGAGAGCATTTCAGAGCGTTGCAGACAAGTTGACACTATGCTCAAGTAAATTCGGAACTCGTACTCCAGTGGATCCTTCTGCAAGATACAATGCAGGCGAGCAGTGCAATTTAGCGTGCTGTGACTTGGATGGAGCCAGACCGTCGCATGATCGAACCACCTTCAGCGATCCCAACGAACCGCGTTATTGCCGACCCAGCAGCGGATATCAATCTCGACAGACGCTCGGGGAATGCAAGTTCGAAGCCGCTAGAAGCATTAAAATGGGGTTGTAGCTTTCCAGCAATGCTCGGGACTTTACTGGTAGTCCGTGTTTTCAGCGAGGCGCGGAATTTCTCTGTTGATCCTGATCTGTGGTGGCACATCAGGGTGGGTCAGGACCTTCTCCGCACACATCATTTTCCAATCACCGATTCGTTTTCCTGGACCGTCAACGGGCAGCCATGGATTGCGTACGAGTGGCTCGGCGAGGTCGCACTGGCACTCGCAAACCGAGCTGGAGGAGTGATGGCGCTGTCCACGTTCCTAATTATTTTTTCCAGCATTATCATGCTCGCTCTCTATGGGCTTTCTACAGTGCGCTCTGGAAATTCAAAAGCTGGTTTTTTGTCCTCAGTCATCCTGTGTTCAATCGCGTTCGGGTCTTTTAGCGCGCGGCCGCAAATGTTTGGGTACCTGTTCCTGGTACTCACACTTCTTGTGATGGAAAAGTTTCGCCAGGGCGTAACGTGGCCGCTATGGACGCTCCCGCTAATTTTTCTTGCCTGGGTGAATACGCACGGTTCCTTCATCATCGGAGTCGGAATTATCGTATTGAATCTGCTAGCCGGATTATTGGCATTTCAGTCGGGCGCCGTGGAAGCGGTCGCGTGGACGCGCAAACAGCGCTTGCAACTGGAGACCTGCCTTCTGCTGTGCCTCGCAGCCTTGCCCATTACGCCGTATGGTACGGAACTCGCAGTGTATCCATTCGATATGGCGATTTCGCAGCCCGTGAATGTTGCCAGCATTGTTGAGTGGAAGTCGATGCAGTTTGATCTTCTTGGCGGCAAGATTTTTTTAGGCCTCATCATCATTGCATTCGTGATGCAAATGTTCGTTCGCTTCCGCTGGCGTCTTGATGAATTGATGCTTGTTCTCGGCGGGACTGCGATGGCTTGTCTGCATATTCGCTTTATCTTGCTGTTTGTACCTTTCTTCACCCCGGTGTTTGCGACCATGCTCGCGAAGTGGATTCCTGCCTACCGGCGTTCCATAGATAAATTCGCAGTGAACGCGGTACTGATGACGGCTGGCTTGGTGGTCATGGTTTACTACTGGCCGACGCAGAAATCGCTCGACGCAGTGGTCAGCAAGCAATTCCCGGTGGGCGCGACCAAATACCTCAAAGAACATCCCGTATCAGGCAAGATGCTAAACGCTTACGGCTTTGGCGGCTATTTGGTGCAAGCTTCGATACCAACGTTTATTGATGGTAGAGGCGATCTCTTCGAGCGTGGGGGAGTTCTTGGTGACTACGTGCACCTGACACAATTCAAGCCAGGCGCCTTTGGCATTCTCCGCAATTACGACATTTCTGTTTGCTTGCTGGAGCGCGATGAGCCCCTATCGACCGCGCTCCTTGAGTCACCAGATTGGCGGCGAGTATACGTCGATGGTACCAGTGCCTTATACGTTCGGCGATGAACGAACTGAGGCTACCCTTGCAGGCTGACGCGCCCTTTTACTCTTTGCGGTTCTTCGTTCGTTATCGACAATTCCTTCCTTGGCTTGGTTTGATTTTCATATTGTTGGTTTATTTGTTTGCTCTGGCAAGACTGCATCCCACGAATTTCTTTGGGCAAATGGAAGACGATTCCCTTTATTTCAGTTCCGCACGCGAGATCGCCAGAGGTCACGGCTATATTGTGCCGAATCTTCCCGGCACGCCGCCGGCTACGAAGTATCCAATCCTCTATCCGTGGATCTTGTCATGGGTTTGGCGGCTAAACCCGCGCTTCCCGGACAATCTTTCCTGGGCGGTTGCTCTTAATGCCGGCTTCGGCGTGATGTATTTAACTGCGTCGTTTGTATTTTTGCGTAGGCTGAGAGGACTTAACGATATCGCAGCGCTGATTCTGACGGGGTTCTGCGCAATACATCCGGTGATTCTCGCTCTTTCCGCGAATCTGATGTCGGACATACCATTCGCGGCATTTACGCTAGCGGCATGCATCCTGGCCTCTAAGGCGATTGAAACGACGTCTCAACAAAGATGGCTCATTTTTTGTGGCATTTTATCGGGCCTTTCAATGCTCCTAAGAACTCTAGGACTTCCGATCGCCTTCGGGCTATTCGTGGCGATTGGTCTTCGTGCTGGGTGGCGGAAATCGTTTGTGTTCGCAGGAAGCGTTCTTCCGTTTCTGTTTGTGCTTGTGGTTCGCTCATTGCTGACCGGGCCGGCAGCCGTTCCGGTCGCTACCTCTTCGTGCGGCGATTCGTGGCGAATAACTTGGCTGTACTACACGAGCTACACGGCATATTGGAAGGCTGATGTGCTGTCGAATGGCGTATGTTGGGAATTTCTAAAGAACGGCATCTGGGCTGCTCCGAGTCAAACCGGTTCGTATTTTGTTGATCCTACGGGCGTGCGGCCCGCGATCTTTGCGATCTTTTTACTTGTCTTCTTATCTGGAGTTTCGATTCGTGGCCTCTTCAGACAGGCTCAAGTCGGACGATGGCAGCCGGTTCACCTTGCCTTGGGACTTTATGTCCTTCCGCTCTTAGTCTGGGATTACGCCAATTTTGAAAGGTTCTTGATCCCTTTTCTGCCTCTCATCGTCGCCGGAATGTGGATCGAGGCCTTACATCTGATATCTGTCATTCGTAGCTCGATGCGCACGCAGAGCGATACTGAAGCGAGGATTGCCGCACTCTTTTTCTGTATGTTGGGTTTTGCTCTGTTATTGGGTACGGCGATTTCATGGCGCAAAACTACCAACCGATTTGTGTACACAAGCCAATCGCGGGGCGCACTCTTAGAAGAGAAGAAGCAGGCCTATGCATGGCTGCGAACAAATACGTCGCCTAATACTCGAGTGTTGGCGTACGAAGACGCCAGCTCATTCCTCTATTCCGATCGAATCACGGTGCGTCCCACGATTTTCTTACCTGCGGGTTATTATCGACCGGAGATTTTGCAGGCCGAACTTTCATGCATGATCTCAAGCGCCGCGCCGACCGAGGCAAAGTATTGGATTGTGGCCGACGATGATTTCAGCAGCGAATGGGAGCCAGCTCATGGTCTCGCGATCGCAAAGGAAAGAGAAATGGAAGCGTCTCTGCCGCTGGACTTTCGTAGCACACGAGGTCACGTGCGCGTTTATAAACTGGGTCTCGATGAGTAGATAGAGTGCGCAAGTCAATGAAAAGAGACGGCCACAAGGTTGGTGATAATCGTAATCCCATCTGGCAGCGCGTGCGTAAGAGCCATGCTTTCCGTCCGGTTGCCTTTTTCCTGTTTGGATATTTATTGCTGGCTCAGGTCTTGTCGCTCTTCGGAATTGCCGGCGGACTCGCCGGAAGGGCGGACTTCAAACAACTTTATGCCGCTGGCTACATGGTTCGCACCGGCCATGCGCACGAGATTTTCAACTATCAGGCGACCGCGCGCTATGAGCATGAACTTGTCGGCCCAGTTGGCGCGGTTCTCCCGTACAATCACCCTTCGTACGAGGCCCTTCTTCTCGCTCCACTTTCTATTTTCAGCTACAAGGTCGCTTACCTCCTTTTCTTCTGCGTCAACACCCTGGTGATGTTCCTTGTCTTCTTGCTGCTGCGACCCTACCTGACCGGGTACGCGGAATTGTGGAAGCCCTTGATCTATGCGCCGTTCCTATGTTTTTTCCCAGTGCAAATAGCGCTTGTCCAGGGACAGGATTCCATCTTTCTTCTCGCAACGATTGTCTGTGCGTTTCGCCTCGAGGAATCTAAGCGCGATTTTTGGGCAGGCTTCACTCTCGCGTTCGGATTGTTCAAGTTTCAGTTTGTACTTCCGATTGCACTTCTTTTTCTTCTTTGGAAGCGTTGGCGCTTGGTTTCAGGCTTTGCTTCGGGTGCGATCATATGGGGGGCTGTTTCTCTCGCGGTCACCGGACTAGATTCGTGGAGAACCTACGGATCTTATCTGCTGTCGATGAGCGCGAATCTCACCCCAAACGGTTCGGAAATGTATGGCATCCTACCGGAACGGATGGCAAATCTGCGAGGCGTTGTGAGTGGCACGGTTGGCGCGCTCGCGCCGCGGTTGGTAGTGCAAGCTACGGTCGCAATCGCTTCGCTCTTGCTCATTCTCTGGGCTGCGAGGAAACGCTGTTCTTTCGCATTGGCCGCGCTGGTCGCATTCCTCGTCAGCTATCACGCTTATCCGCACGACCAAGTGGTCATCGTTTTGGCCTTAGCGCTTGCAGCGATTACCGCGCGAACCGCTTCCGGACTACTACTCGCATCTTGCGCGTTTGTGATTGCGACGCCGACCGTTGCGATGTTGACGGGAATGCCTTTTTGGTTAGTGGGGATCCCAATTCTCGTTTTTACGTACGAAACGGGGACGTGCGCAGTGAGCGGCGGTCATGAGTTGCTCTCGGATCAAGCGTCATGCCGCACTTCCCTTGGAACGCAAGCTTAGCTTTGAAACCGAGAATGTGACTGCGAGCGCGTCGCGAATAAAATGGCAAAAGAATTTCAAGAGGAGGACAGTCGCAGGGACATCGAAACGTCTGGCTATATCTCCGTGGATATCAAAAAGCTGCGGCCGGTTGTGATTGCCGTGCTCGCGATTATGTTTCTGTTGTCAGCATCCGGGCTTTTTCTATCGTTACCGTCCGCGCTCACTGGCCATGTGGATTTTCGTACTTTCTATACTGTGGGCTATATGGCGCGAACCGGTCATGGCGCCGATATTTACGACCCCACAAAATATCGAGAATATCAGAACAATCTAGTTGGCCCGTCGGAATTGTTACTGCCATTCAATCATTTGGCGTACGAAAGTCTTCTCTATGTGCCGTTCTCATTCTTTCCTTATCGAATCGCATATCTTTTATTTCTGTGCACGAATTTAATCGTACTTTGGGTTAGCGCCCGCCTGTTTAGGCCGCTCGTTAGTACACTTTCAGATATATGGACCTGGTTACCCCTGGCATTGGTCGCGAGCTTCCTTCCGGTGGCAATAGTGTTAATTGAGGGTCAGGATTCATTGTTATTGTTACTTTTGTTTGTTGCTGCGACCGCGGCTCTCAATGAGCAGAACGACTTCAGGGCCGGAGTATTGTTAGGGCTGAGCTTATTCAAATTTCAGTATGCGATACCGGTTGCATTGCTCTTATTTAGCTGGAGGCGGTGGAAATTCTTGCGCGGCTTTGCACTCTCGGGTGCAATCGTTGTTGCACTGTCGGTCTGGGTCACCGGTTTTTCCGGAGTGCTCTCGTTTGTGCACTCGATTTTTGAAGTAAGCGCCAGGTACTCGTCTAAAAACGGAGTGTTGTATGGTGTCCACCCGGACGGGATGCCAAATTTTCGTGGATTCTCGTACATGATCACGGGAGGCTCAGTTTCGGCTGCACACCTAATCACGATATGCCTTTCTGCCGTCAGCATGATTTGGGCCGCTTCAAAAAGACCTTGGATACCCGGAGCCTTATTGGCGGCATTGCTCGTGAGTTACCATCAGGTTATTGCCGATTCGAGTCTGCTGCTTATACCGATTGGGTTGATTCTATCTCGCGAGTTCGAGGACCTCAGAACCCTGCGGAGCCGCGCTGGCACGCTTTTGGCGTGCATGGCGTTAATTGGCCCAACAATCCTACTTTTTGCGAACACTCGCTTCTACCTGCTCGCTTTGCCAGTCATGGGACTGTTCCTCCTCTGGGATACCCCGTCACCAAATACATCGGGTTCGATCACGGGCGTCCACAATAGGAGACCAATTTAGTCCAAGCCTGGCCTGCTTCCTTGCCATCTATTTAACATCTTTATAATCAGTTACATACAAGTCTTCAATATTGCGCGAGAGTGGCGCTCCAGGTGCAAACTATACCGACAAAGCGGTACCTCCCTGCGCCGCTTAGCTCTTAAATCGACTGAGAGGAAACACCAAATGAAGAACCTTATGATTCGCTTGTGGAAAGAACAGGAAGGCCAGGATTTGACGGAGTACGCGCTCCTTCTCGTCCTGCTGTCCTTGGCTGCAGTTGCTTCGCTGAGCGCGCTGGCAACCGCGATCAATGGCGTGTTCTCGAAGGCAGTTACCAACCTCACGTAATCGGCACCACATTGATGGATCCGATTGAGTAGCAGCCGCTGAGTGAACGACCCGGCGGCTGCTTCCGGACGACCCCTGAAAAACAGCTCGAGAATATGATGGAGGAGAAGAAATGAAGCACATGATTGTACGGCTGTGGAAACAAGAGGAAGGTCAGGATTTGACGGAGTATGCGCTCCTTCTTGTCCTGCTCTCGTTGGCAGCTGTTGCATCACTGAGTGCATTGGCAACAGCAATCAATGGCGTGTTCAGCCAGGCAGTGACAAACTTGACCTAAGAGCGCTCCTCGCTTCGAAGGTCAACGCAGCAAAGTAGTCGAATCTGGAGATCAAATCACGAGATGCCCGCAGCGCAAATCATCTGGACTCTTACTCTGGCATTGACTCTCTCCGCGGCATTGCTGGATTGGCGCTCGCGGCGCATTCCCAATTGGCTCACGGTTCCTGGGCTGCTCATCGGCGTTGGCACGCACTCTATGCTGACTGGATGGCACGGTACGTTGTTTGCGCTGGAAGGTGCAGCCCTGGCGCTGGTTCTTTTGATCCCTCTGGTTTTGCTTCGGGCGCTTGGGGCAGGGGATTGGAAACTGATGGGCGCGGTCGGTGCGTTTCTCGGTCCGATACTTTTTCTCTTCGTCCTGTTGGGCAGCATCTTTGCGTCGGGAATCATGGCAGTTGTGCAGGTGCTTCGTGTTGGACGCGTGATGGAAACGCTTCGAAATATGGTCGTCCTTGTAAAGGGATTTTTTGCATTCGGATTGAAGAAGAATCCGCAAATCTCGCTGGACAACCCCCGGCTGCTGAAATTGCCCTTTGGCGTTGCGGTCGCCGCCGCTACAATCGTTTGTTTTTGCGCGGCGCATTGGAAGGCTTAGCACATAAGTTGAAGTGTCCGTCGCACAGCCGTGAATTAGGGAGAAACTACTCATGAATACGAATCGCCTGCTGATTGGGCTGGTCATCGCGCTGGTGATCGCATTCTTGCTCAGCAGCTTCGTTTACAAGCAATTCCAGAAAGCTTCGATTGTGGCGCCCACGTCCTCACAAACGCTGGTCGTGGCTGCAGTGCCTTTGCCTCTCGGAACCCGGCTGGATGCATCGAATCTGCGCACGATTCAGTGGCCCGCAAATCAACAAGTACCAGGTATGTTTACCCGGATTGAAGATGTGGCGAATCGGGCGATCATCACTCCTCTCGCGCAGAATGAACCGATACTGGAAGCAAAATTGGCAGCCAAGGAGTCCGGAGCAGGTTTGTCCGCTACGATTCCGGAAGGATTGCGCGGCGTGTCTGTTGCCGTGAATGAGGTTGTAGGGGTAGCGGGATTTGTGACTCCCGGCACGATGGTGGATGTGCTGGTGACTGGCAGGATGATCGCAGGAGGACAAGGCGACATTACGCGAACGATCTTAGAAAATATTCGCGTACTGGCAGCAGGACAAAAAGTGGAACAAGATCGCGAAGGCAAACCGCAGACGGTTGCGGTGATTACGCTGCTGGTCACTCCTGATGAAGCGTCGAAGCTGACCATGGCTGCGAACGACGGAAAGATTCAACTGGCATTACGCAATACCGTTGATACCAAGAAAAATGATCCGCCAACGATTCAACAAGGTGATCTATTCACCGCGAGCGGTCCGAAACTGACGATTAAGCACAGTGGCGGAGGCGGTAAGAAGTCCGTGGCGCCGCCGGCTCCTCCTCCCCCATACGTCATTGAAGTAATTACCGGAAGCAAGCGCGAGAACAAGTCGTTTCCGAACGCAAAGGATCACTAAGAGGAAACCATGTCAGGACAATTTCAAATGATGAATATGCTGCGTGTTTCCCGAATGATTTTGTTCGGTCTTATGTTCTTCGCGGGCTCGGCTGTCGTGGCGCAGACTTCCGCACCTGCCGCGACTCCCGCCCAGCAAACGGCGCCCGCGCCGATGCCTGTGAGCCAGGCACCTGCGAACCAGGGCCAGGAAGCCTCTGAGCCGCAAACGCTACACCTGCTGGTGGGCCGGTCATTGGTGATTACGTCTCCGGCACGCATCAAGCGCGTTTCGTTGGCCGATCCGGAAATCGCAGAAGCGATTGTGGTCAGCCCGACGCAAGTGTTGGTGAACGGCAGGAAACCGGGTGGGGTTTCCCTGCTATTGTGGGATGAAACCGACCAGAGCCAGGCGTTCGAAGTTTCTGTGGACATAGATGTTTTGGGGCTGAGCCAGAAAATTCACGAAGTCTTTCCGGCGGAAAACGTCCACATCGATACCTCAAAGGATGTGGTGATCATTACCGGTAAAATTTCGTCCTCAGTCGTGGCTGACAAGATTCTAGAAGTGGTAAAAGGCGCGGCACCGAAAGTCACCAGCATGATGGAGGTTCCGCCAGCACTTACCGGCGAGGTCCTGCTGCAAGTTCGTTTTGCCGAGGTGGACCGTACAGCATTGACGCAACTCGGATTCAACTTTCTATCGACAGGACTCGGCAAGACGATTGGATCCGTAACGACGCAACAGTTTGGTGGATCCCAAACCTGGAACCTTGCCGACACGTTCCCAGTTCGCGGGCCTCAGGGGAATCCGCCTCAGTCATTCTCTACAAGCCAGACCATTACCAATGCGCTGAACATCTTTCTGTTTAATCCAAACATTCACCTTGGTACGGTGATTCAGGCCCTGCAATCGAAGAACTTGTTCCAAGTATTGGCTGAACCAAACTTGATGACTGAGTCCGGTAAGGAAGCCAACTTTCTTGCCGGCGGGGAGTTTCCGTATCCTTCGCTTCAGAGTTCCGGTGGTGGTGCATCGGGTAACGCCGTTACCATTCAATTTAAGGAATTTGGAATAAGGCTGAGCTTTACTCCCATTCTCGCAGCCGACGGTACCATTCATTTGAAAGTGAAGCCGGAGGTTAGCACGCTGGATTTTGCCAACGGAGTTACCCTGAATGGATTCAACTTGCCCGCGCTTTCCACGCGCCGCGTCGAATCCGAAATGAGCTTGGCTGACGGTCAGACTTTTGCGATCGCCGGGCTGGTGGACAATCGCGTGACGAAGTTGATCTCGAAAATTCCTGGTCTCGGAGATATTCCCGTGCTCGGAAAGCTTTTTCAGAGCGAGTCGTTCAACAAGAGCAAAAGCGAATTGCTCGTGATCGTGACCCCGCACATCGTGCATCCACTGACGCCGGACCAGGTGCCGCACGGACCAAATTTCCCCCAGCCCTTTCTAGATCAGATTTCTCCGGCTCAAACTCCGGCGCCCAGCTCAAAGTGAGCGAGAGTGAAGAGGGTTCTGATATCGTTAGCGATATACTCAGCGGAAGAGGAAGCGGGCCCGTCGCCACATGTTAACTGCAGCCATTGCCAGCAGTGACTTGACCAGTTCGGCGCAATTGCTTGCCGGGCTTGAACAAACCGGTCTAATTGCGTCCGTGCTGCAGTGGGTGGTGCCGACGGATCGTTTGCCGGATTCTCCCGACCAAATGCCCGACGTAGTGTTTCTGGATTTGGCGCGCGACCCTGATCCTTTTTTCGTTTTTGCCAATCAGCTCCGCCGCATCAAGCCGGCGGTGAAATTAATAGCGTGTTCCGCCGCGGTTCCTCCGCAGCCTAGTTTATTACTGGAAGCGATGCGCAGCGGTGTGCAGGATTTTCTTGGCAAGCCGGTACTGACGGAATCGCTGAAGGATCTGCTGCTTCGCGTTCGAGAGGATCTGCACACTAAGGATTTTCCTTCACAAGACAAGCTCATCGTCGTGATGGGCGCAAAGGGTGGAGTCGGTACAACAACCGTCGCGGTAAACCTTGGAGTACAGCTGGCCACATTCGCCCGAAAACGTACCGTGCTGCTCGATTTCGCACGGCCTCTCGGTAATGTGCATTTACTGTTAGATTTACATCCAAAGTTCGGTATTCGTGACTCGATCGAAGGCCTGGAGCGGCTTGACAGTCATTTCATGACGGGTTTGTTGACGAGACACAAAACCAAGCTGGAAATTTTAGGCGGCACGACGCAGCCGGAAGAATGGCAATCGATCGACATCAACGTGTTAGATCGAGTGGTCAACGTGGCGCAAAATGCATTCGATATCGTGTTGGTTGATATCGGTTCGCAGTTTTCTTCCGAGTGGGGCGCGATACTTCGATCCGCCCGAATGATTCTGATTGTATCGGAAGCCAATGTTCCATCGCTTTGGACACTCGAGCGACGATTGCTGGCGTTGAAGGGATTTGGAATCCCGCAAGACCGCGCTCGGATCATCATCAATCGCTGGCACAAGGGCGATGACGAAGTTCTGAAAAGCATTCAGAAAGATATCAACCGGCCGATCTTCGCGAGCCTTCCCAATGATTTTCGCAAGGCCAGCCAGTCGGTGAATCTCGGCACTCCATTGATGGAGAACCACAATAACGTTTTGACCAATCGCTATCGCCAAATTGCCGGCCAACTTGTCGGCATTGATACTTCTGCGGATGAGAAGAAAAGTCCCCTGTCCGGCTTGTTCTCATTCCCGAGCAAGAAATGAGGTAATGCATGTCGCCAATCGTCACAACTTCAGCGCGCACGGACTTCGGTTCCGTAAAAGCTGCTATTCACAGGAAGCTAATTCAGAAATTGAATTTGGACAAGCTGACGGATGTGAATCGCGAGGAAGTTCGCCGTGAAGTCAGCATGATTCTTGAGGGAATTGTTCACGGCGAATCCGCACCGATGAACCTGCAAGAGCGTGAGCGCCTTGTGCAGGAAGTCCTGGATGAGGTGTTCGGGCTTGGGCCACTCGAGCCACTTCTCGCCGATCCCACCGTCTCCGACATCCTGGTCAATACCTACAAGAGAGTGTTCGTTGAGCGCAAGGGCATGTTGGAACCGACGAGCGTGCAATTCCGCGATGATGCCCATTTGATGGGGATTATTGACCGGATTGTGTCCGCAATTGGCCGTCGAATTGATGAATCATCGCCGATGGTTGACGCCCGGCTGGCAGACGGGTCGCGCGTGAACGCAATTATTCCGCCGCTTTCGGTGGATGGACCCTGTCTTTCGATTCGCCGCTTCGGGCGGCAGCGCGTTACGGCCGAGGATTTGATCCATAATCGCTCGCTTACGCAGCCCATGCTTGAACTCTTGCGAGGGTGCGTAAAAGCCCGTCTTAACATCCTTATTTCGGGCGGAACAGGCGCCGGCAAGACGACTTTTCTCAATATCCTTTCCTCGCACATTTCGAACAAAGAGCGCATCGTCACGGTCGAAGACGCAGCCGAACTACAGCTTAACCAGGAACACGTTGTACGACTGGAAACGCGCCCGCCGAACATTGAAGGCAAAGGCGCTGTGGCGCAGCGCCAGCTGGTAATCAACTGTTTGCGTATGCGTCCCGACCGCATCATCGTCGGTGAGGTTCGCGGCGAAGAAGCGCTCGACATGCTGCAGGCCATGAACACCGGTCACGATGGATCCTTAACAACAATTCACGCAAACACGCCTCGGGACGC
>WNGL01004827.1_pt1 | contig 24706 bp, 25 predicted proteins | sample 5400591 | NCBI WGS metagenome assembly WNGL01 (sample SAMN13153377, study PRJNA577476) | soil metagenome | isolation source: 80 cm soil or saprolite under Garry oak tree replicate 1 | place: USA:California | collected 2016-06-15 | reverse complement strand
CGCGCCGACACTCCGGCTGCGCGGCGACTACCTCGCTATCGTCACGCTCGGATTCGGGGAAATAGTCCCCCGCCTCTTCCGGAATCTCAACGAGTGGACGAGCGGCGTGAACGGGATCTCCGCTCTCGACACCCCGGTGCTCCCAATCTGGCTGAACGGGCCGTGGTCGGGGGACGCACTGCAGCTCGTACAGAACTTCAAGATCATCGATCCGCTCGCGTACTACGTGATCATGGTCGTGATCGTCGCGATCTGCATCGTTCTCGTGAACAACCTTCGACGGTCGCGCCTCGGGCGCGCGTGGATGGCGGTCCGGGAAGATGAAGTCGCGGCCGCCGCGATGGGTGTCAACACAGTCGGCATCAAGCTGCTGGCCTTCAGTATCGGTGCGGCCTTCAGTGGATTTGCTGGAACCTTCTACGGCGCCAAGCTGTCGCTGGTATCGCCGGAGAACTTTGGCTTCACCGTTTCCATCACGATCCTCATCATGGTGGTGCTCGGCGGGATGGGGAACATTCCCGGGGTGATCGTCGGATCCCTGCTCATCTACTACGTGATCTTCAATGTGTTGCCCGGACTTCCCAACATGGCGGCGGACTTTGCGAACTCCATCGGCGCCCCCGGGCTCAACAGCGCGAACGGCGACTACCCAGGGCTCTCCGGGGAGGTGCAGCGACTGAAGTTCCTCATCTTTGGGCTCATCCTGGTGCTCACCATGCTCCTCCGGCCGCAGGGACTTCTCCCGAGCCGGCAACGCGCGGAAGAGCTCCAGAAGGGCGTGCACGAGGACACGGTCATCGAGGACCTGAACGCGGAGACGACATGACCGTCCAGGCCGCTGCCGAGCCGATCCTGCGTATTGATCACGTGACGAAACGCTTCGGCGGCCTGGTGGCCGTCGACGACGTGACCTTCGACGTCAAGAAGGGTGAGATCTTCGCGCTCATCGGCCCGAACGGCGCCGGGAAGACGACGCTCTTCAACGGGATCACGGGCATCTTCCCCCCAACCACCGGGAAGATCGTCTTCAATGGCCGCGAGATAACCGGCGCGAAGCCGCATCAGGTCGCGGCGTTCGGCATCGCGCGCACCTTCCAGAACATCCGCCTCTTCGAGTACATGTCGTCGCTCGACAACGTCCGACTGGGCCAGCACTGCCGGATGCACGCAAAGCTCTGGGACTCGCTCTTCAAGACGCCCGCGGAGCACCGCGAAGAACAGCGCGTCACCGACCGCGCGATGGAGCTTCTGGAGTTCGTCGGCATCGAACGCCATACGCACACGTATGCGCGAAATCTTCCGTATGGCTCGCAGCGCCGGCTCGAGATCGCGCGGGCGCTCGCCACGAATCCCTCTCTTCTCCTCCTGGACGAACCGGCCGCGGGGTTCACGCCGCAGGAGAAGGTCGAGCTCATGGGACTCGTGCACAAGATCGTCGACCAGGGGATCACCGTCTTCCTGATCGAGCACGATATGAAGGTCGTCATGGGCGTGTCCCGACGGATCGTCGTGCTCGACCACGGCGAGAAAATCGCAGAGGGGACGCCCGATCAGGTGCGGCGCGACCAGCGCGTGATCGAGGCATATCTCGGGACGCAGCACTAGGTGGCTCTGCTGGATGTCGCGGGTATCAACGTCTTCTACGGCCGCGTTCAAGCGCTCCGGGGCGTCTCTCTCAGCATCGAGAGTGGCGAGATCGTCGCCCTGATCGGATCGAACGGCGCGGGTAAGACGACCACGCTGCGGACGATCTCGGGGCTCAACCACGCAACGACCGGACGAGTCGTCTTTGATGGGCGGGAGATAACGGCATTGCCGGCGCACGACGTGGTACGCGCCGGCATCGGTCACGCCCCGGAGGGACGGCGTCTGTTTCCCCGGATGATCGTGCTCGACAACCTAGAGATGGGGACCTACACGCGGAAGGACCGCGCCGGCATTCCGGCGGACATCGCCCGCGTCTACGAACTCTTTCCCCGTCTCAAAGAGCGCACGAATCAGCTTGCCGGAACGCTTTCGGGCGGCGAGCAGCAGATGCTCGCGATCGGCCGCGCGCTTATGGCGCGCCCGAAGCTCCTGATGCTCGACGAGCCCTCGCTCGGACTCGCGCCGATCCTCTGCGAGACGATCTTTCGCGTCCTGACCGAGATCAACGCGCAGGGAACTACGATCCTTCTCGTCGAGCAGAACGCGACCAAAGCGCTCGAGATCGCGCATCGCGCCTACGTTCTCGAGACGGGCTCGATCGTCCAGACCGGTACCGGCAAGGAGCTGCTCTCCTCACCCGACGTGCAGCGCGCATACCTCGGTATGTAATCGCCGGCGCTCTCTAGACTTCGCGAGTGACCGGCCCTATTCCGCACATCCAAGTGCCCGCCGACGTCGAGCGGGTAGTCGCGCGCCTCGTCGCCGCTGGGCATGAGGCCTATGTCGTCGGTGGATCCGTTCGCGACGCGCTGCGGGGTGTCGACCCGCACGACTGGGACATCGCGACGAGCGCAACGCCGGAAGCGATCCAGCAGGTCTTCCGGCAGTCGCTCTACCTCAACCGTTTCGGGACCGTCGTCGTCCGCCACGGCGATCACGACATCGAGGTGACGACCTACCGGGTCGAGGCTGATTACGCGGACCACCGCCACCCGACGTCGGTCGCGTTCACGGACTCGCTCCACGAGGATCTCTCGCGGCGCGACTTCACCATGAACGCGATGGCCTGGCACCCCGGGACAGACGGGAAGCCCGGTGAGCTCGTGGACCCATTCGGCGGCCACCGCGACCTCGACGCGCGGATCGTTCGTGCGGTCGGCGAGCCGCGCGAGCGCTTCGAGGAGGACGCACTCCGGATGCTGCGTGCGGTGCGCTTCGCGACGCTCCTCGGGTTCACGATCGACCAGGGGACCGCCGAGGCGATCCGCGAGTCGGCGCCGCTCGCCAAGACGCTGTCGGGCGAGCGCATTCAGCAGGAGATAGTGAAGATCCTCTCCGCGCCGAAGCCGTCGGTCGCTTTCCGGATGTTGAGCGACCTCGGGCTGCTCGCCGTCTTCTTTCCGGAGCTCGAGATCGCGAAGACGATCCCCCAGGACAAGGCCGTCGCGCAGGATGTGTTCGAGCACTCGATCGTCACGGCCGACGCGACGCCGCCGGACGACCTCGTCCTCCGTCTAGCCGGGCTCCTGCACGACATCGGCAAGCCCGAGACGTTCGCCGACGGACACTTCCATCAGCATGAGTTCGTCGGCGAGGCGAAGGCTCGCGACATCTTGCGACGGTGGCGGTTCGACAAGGAGACGATCACGCAAGTGACGCACCTCATCCGGAACCACATGTTCTGGTACCAGACGGACTGGACCGGCTCGGCGGTGCGTCGCTTTGTTCGCAAGGTCGGACTCGAGAACATCCCCGCGCTCTTCGCGCTGCGCAAGGCCGACAACATCGGGAGCGGCGCGCGATCGCCGCGCATGTACGCGCTCGAGACGCTGTGGGAGCGCGTGCAGGAGGAGATCCGCGCGGCATCGGCGTTCTCGCTGAAGGATCTCCCGATAGACGGTAATGACGTCATGAAAGAGCTCGGCATTCCGCCGAGCCCGCGCGTCGGGCACATTCTCAACGAGCTCTTCGAGCGCGTGACTGATGACCCGAATCTCAACACGCGCGAACACTTGCTGGAGCTCGTACGAGAGATCGGGGCTAACTAGATGCCAATCGGCCTCGGCCTAGGGGGCTGCGGTGCTCGCGGGTCCCTCCCTCGACCACGCAGGGTCTCGGGTCCCACTGCGCCGTCAGCCCCCTCGTCCGAGTCCTAGCGGTTCTGCGCGTTTCTTCGTCTAGCTCGATGCGTAGGGCGTGCTGCCGACACTCGACATAGGACGCGTCGAGCCATTGCCGGCCTTGGCGGCGGGTTCGGTCGTGCGAACTTTTTCGACGCTCTCGCTGAGACGCCGACGCGCTTCGTCTCCTGGGAAGGGCGCGAAGAGCAGAGCGATTGCAGCCCCAACGATCGCGCCGAGCAGCAGGCCGAGCGCGAGCGTTCCAACGATCGCTCCATCAGAGTGGCCACCGACAGCGCGGCGCACCTCAGTCCTTCCTTCACCAAACAATTCGTTCGCGCGCTTGGTCCCTTCCTCCAACAGGTCATTTGCGCGTTTGCTCGCTTGACCCTTCAGGTCGTCAACGACGTCCTGGAGGTCCTTCACGCTCACCATGACAAGCCTCCTCTAGCGCTCGATGCGCGGATTATGTCCGTGCAGGGCCGGTGCCACCGTCGCCTGTCGGTCCGCCAGGCGGCCGAGACAGCGCGGCCTCGATAAAGGGATCGATGTCGCCACCGAGCACTCGGGTCGGGTCGCCGATCTCGACACCGGTCCGGTGGTCCTTCACCAGCGTGTACGGGTGGAGGATGTAGGAGCGGATCTGACTCCCCCAGTCCGCCGAGCGGAGCTCGCCGCGTTCCTTCGCCTGCGCTTCTTCCTGCTCCCGCACCTGCCGCTCGAGCAACCGGGCACGGAGGATCTTCATCGCCGTCTCCTTGTTCTGGAGCTGCGAACGCTCGTTCTGACAGGCGACGACGATCCCGGTCGGCAGATGTGTGATGCGGACCGCGGTCTCGGTCTTGTTGACGTTCTGCCCGCCCGCTCCGGTCGCGCGATAGGTGTCGATCCGCAGGTCCTCGGGACGCACCTCGACTTCGGCCTCGCTTTCGACCTCCGGCGTCGGGTCGACGAGCGCGAACGAGGTCTGTCGCCGCTTCTGGAAATCGAATGGTGAGATGCGGACGAGGCGATGCGTGCCGCGCTCGGTCTTGAGATAGCCGTATGCGTACGGACCTTCAACGGTAAGGGTCGCGCTTCGGAAACCGGCCTCATCGCCCGGGGTGGATTCCAGGAGCTCCGCCTTGAAGCCCCGTCGCTCGGCCCAGCGCAAGTACATCCGCACGAGCATCTCGGCCCAATCGGCCGCGTCGGTGCCTCCAACCCCCGCCGATATCGCGAGGACGGCGCTGCGCTCGTCGTAGGGCCCCGAGAGCTGCGCCTCGAGGCTGGCACGCGCTACGTCCGCGGTGAGCTCGACGGTGTCGCGGGCGATGTCGGCTTCCATCTTCGGATCGCCGTCGGCCATCGAAGCGAGCTCGCTCAGATCTTTGGCGCGCGCGCGAAAACGCTCCCACCGCTCGATACGATCGCGCTCTCTGCCGAGGCGCCTCAGGATCTTTTGCGCCCGCTGCCGGTCCTGCCAGAGGTCCGGCTTGGAGGATTCGGTCTCTAGCTCCGCGACCTCAAGCTTGAGAGCAGGCAGGTCAAAGGAACACCGCCATGCGTTCGATGCGGTCGCGCAGAGACAAGAGCGCCGCTTGGTCGACGGTCAAGGGCGTGCTAGCGCTTGCGAGGGCGATCGAACGTGGTGGTGACCGGCTGGACCACGGGAGCCAGCTTGCCCGCGGCGAACGAGACGAAGGTCACGCAGGGGCAATAGGTGTTGCGCGGGCAACGTGGACAGTCTCCATCACAGTCGAGGGTCGCTCCGTAGGAGCACTTGAGGCAGTTGTCCTCGCAGACGATCCATTCCTTCATGGCGCGATGTCCTCTCTAGGGCGTGCCGGTTACCGAACCAGAAGACCCGCCACGCTCTCCCCACTACGATTGTGTCGGTTTTCGTACGAATCTTATCCGCGAGAGTGGGGCTTGAGAAGAGGGCAAAACGCGAAATCCGAGGCCGAAAATCTGTTCTTTTTCAAGTGCCGCGCCGCCGCCGGAGGTAGTCGAGAGCGCCCCTGAACGGGCGCGGACGCACACCAAAAACGGGTTCAAGCGCGTTCTCGCGGGGCGTGTTGTCGACCGCGAGAAGGTCCAGTTGCGCCACCGTGACCGGCGGGTCGGCCATGACGAGGCCCATGACCACGGCCGGCGGCTTCATGAGCGGCACCGGCAGGTGCAGGATGGGCCGGCGCTTGCCGGTGGCGCGCATTGTCTCGGCCAGCATTTCGTCATAGGTCACGGGCTCGGCGCCGCCGATCTCGTGCACGCCGGAGATCTCGCGGCGTTCCACAGCGGCGACGAGAGCCTGCGCGATGTCGTCGACGTGGACCGGCTGAAATCGGGCCTTACCGTCACCGGGCACGGGCACCACCGGAAAAATCAAACTGAACGCAAGCCGCGGGAAGAAGTCGTCGCCCTCGCCGAAGAGGAGCGAAGGCTGCAGCACGACGTGCGCGATTCCCGATCCGGTCACAAGCGCCTCTCCCTGACCCTTGCTTCTCAAATACGGGTAACGAGAAGCGGGGTCCGCGCGGAGCGCCCCCATGTGCACGAGCCGGCGCACCCCGCCGCGCCGCGCCTCGGCGACGACGTGCGCGACACCGGCGACGTTGACCTCCGCGAATTTCTGCTTGCGCTCGGTCGGGACCGCGACCGTGTGGACGACAGCATCGATGCCGTCGAACGCGCCGCGGAGCGACTCGGGCTTGCGCACGTCGGCGCGTCGTACGTCCAGCGTGCGCCCGCCGGAGTCGGGGAGCTCCTTCTCGGCGCCGGGGCGTTCGCTGATCAGCGGCCTGACATCGTGCCCTCCGAGCAGCAGCCGGGCGACCACGTGGCGCCCCACGAACCCGTTCGCCCCGGTCACAGCAACTCTCATCGGCTCACCGCCCTCGTACTACGTGGCTGTAGTAGTAGCACGCTGTCCGCGTGAGTCAAGACGCCCGCGCGCGGTCAGGATCGGCAGCATGATCCCGCCCGCCACCGCATAGATGAGGCCCAACAGCTGCGCCTCCTGCAGTCCGTCGATGAAGAGCGGGTCCAGACGAAGGAACGAAGTCAGGAAGCGAAAGCCGCCGAAGAGCAGGAGATAGGCCCAGTACACGCGACTCTCGGGCGGCCGCCCGCGGACGCGGCGCCAGTACACGACGAGCACGATGAAGATCAGGACCATGATGAGACCGTCGTAGGCCGCGACCGGATGCACGTAATCGACCTGGCCGAGTGTCGCCGGATTTGTGTAGCGCACGCACCACGGAAGCCCCGAACACGCGATGGCGTGGTGCTCGCCGTTGATGATGTCGCCGACGCGGCCGATCGCCTCGCCGAGGGCTATGCCGATCACCGAGATGTCGAACATGAATCCGAGAGGAAGCCGCAGGCGGCGCGCCGCAAGAAAGCCCGCGATCGTCGAGCCGACGGGCGCGCCGGTCGTCCCGATCCCGCCGTTCCAGAAGGCGAGCATGTCGAGAGGACGGGGCGCGTAGACGTTCCAGTTGTCGAGGACGTGCGCGACGCGAGCGCCCAGGAGACCGCCGACGACCACGGCGATCGCGAACGGGTAGATCCGGTCGTCGCGGATGAGGTAGCGTGCGGCGCGGAACGACACGAAGCTGCCGACGATCATCCCGACCAGCGAGAAGATCGAGTGCCAGGCGAAGCTGACCGATCCGACGTGAAGGTTCGGATCGAACGGGAGGTCGATCAGACCGCGAAAGTACGCGTCTGCGCGCGCGTGCGCGTGGTGAGGCGGAACAGCACAGTGACCGCCGCCGCGAAGACGAGGAGCGCGATGGTCTGGTCCTGGCGAAAACCGAAGGCGTAGGTCGGATCGCCGATGCGGAGGAAGCCGAGGAAGAAGCGGCCGACCGCGTAGTGAAGGGCCCAGATCCAGAAGATCACGCCGTCCGGCCAGCGGCCAATGAAGCGACGCAGCCACAGCGTGAGGGCAACCGCGGAGAGATCCCAGATCATGTCGTACGCGACGACGAGGTGGACCGGCCCGGCCTGACCGAGCGTGTCCGGGTGCGTGAAGCCGACGCAGATGCCCTCGGGCGGCGTGCACGGTGTCGCGTGGTGCTCGCCGTTGATGATGTCGCCGATCCGCCCGATCGCGAAGCCGAGCGCGATACCGGGAGCGGCCGCGTCGGCGCCGTAGCCGATCGGCACGCCTCGACGCACCGCGGCGATGTACCCCCCGAGCACGCCCCCGATTGCCGCGCCCCAGATCGCGATGCCGCCGGTCCAGATAAAGAAGATCTGCAGAGGGTTCGCGACGTAGTACTGCCACTGATCGATGACGTGGACGAGCCGCGCGCCGATGATGCCACCGACAACTCCCCACGTGGCAACGGCCCAGCCGTCCTCCTCACTGATCTTCCCTCTAAGCAGTCGGAGCGGCAGCCAGACCCCGAAGAAAATGCCGACGGCAGTGAAGATCCCGTGCCAAGCGAGCGTGATCGGGCCCAAATGAACGTTGGGATCGAAAGGGATCTGGATCAACGGAGTTCAGCGGACGCGTCGCGGGTCCTGTCCCCGGCTCGGGGCCGTGCCCTCGCCGCACCCTCCCCACCGTTCGCGTCGTTCGCTGCGCTCACTCCGCGCGGCGGGTCCCCGGGGCACCCGCGGCTCGTGCACAACCCGCTCGCCGGTGCCACCCGCGACGCCTCACCTGGTCTCACGTCGATCACTTTCCATGGCACTTCTTGAATTTCTTGCCCGATCCGCACCAGCAAGGCTCATTTCGGCCCGGCAGTTTGCTCGGCGCTGATCCAGAAGCTGGCCTGCCGTTCCCGCTCGTTCGTGTCGTCGTCGTCGTGCTTCCGCCGCCCGTCTGTGTCGTTTGTGTCTTTTCTTCTTGCTCCGCTTGTTCGGCCGTCCGCACAGTCACTCGAAGGATGGTCTGGGCGACGCCACTGGCGATGCGCGCCTCCATCTCTTCGAAGAATCCGTGCGCTTCGCGCTTGTAGGCGACGAGCGGGTCCTGCTGGCCGTAGCCGCGGAGATAGATGCCCTCGCGCAGCTCCTCCATCGCGGTGAGGTGCTCGACCCAGTGCGTGTCGATCGTACGGAGGAGGACCCAACGCTCGACGGCGCGCGTCAGCTCCTCGCCGAGCTCCTTCTCGCGGGCCTCGTACGTCTGCTCGACGATCTCTGCGACGCGGTCGCGCAGGTCGTTCTGATTGCGGAGCTCGCCGAAGCTCGAGGCGGCAAGGTCGGCTCGATTGAGCATCGGCCCGAGCGCCGACGCGAGCTTGTCAAGGTCCCAGTCCTCGGGGTCCGGGTTCGGCGCCGCCGTATCGACAAGACCGTCCGCCTCCTGCCGCAGGAACTCGAGAACGGTCTCGCGGACGTCACCTTTCTCGAGGATGAGCCGGCGCTGGCCGTAGATGACATTGCGCTGGTTGTTGAGAACGTCGTCGAACTCGAGGGCGCGCTTGCGGATGTCGAAGTTGCGCCCTTCGACCTTGATCTGCGCCTGCGTGATGGCACCCGTGACCATGCCCGACTCGATCGGTGTCGCGTCGTCGAAGCCGAGGCGCGCCATGAGCCCCGCGACGCGCTCGGACGCGAAGATGCGGATGAGGTCGTCTTCGAGCGAGCTGAAGAACCGTGAGCTTCCCGGGTCTCCCTGGCGGCCGGAGCGGCCACGCAGCTGGTTGTCGATGCGCCGCGCCTCGTGGCGCTCCGTGCCGATCACGTGCAACCCGCCGAGGTCGGTGATCCCCTGCCCGAGCAGGATGTCGACACCGCGGCCGGCCATGTTCGTCGAGAGCGTGACGGCGCTGCGCTGGCCGGCATCCGCGATGATGAGGGCCTCACGCTCGTGGTTCTTCGCGTTCAGGACTTCGTGCTTGATGCCGTGCCGGCGCAGCTGCTCCGAAAGCCGCTCGCTCTTCTCGACGCTCGTCGTGCCGATGAGCACCGGCTGCCCGGCCTCGTTGCGGTCCTTCACCTCGGCCACGACGGCGTCCCACTTGCCCTGCTCGGTCTTGTAGACGAGATCGGGGTTGTCCTTGCGGACCATCGGCTTGTTCGTGGGGATCTGCGTGACCTCGAGCTTGTAGACCTTGAAGAGCTCCTCCGCCTCGGTCGCCGCCGTACCGGTCATGCCCGCGAGCTTCGTATACATGCGGAAGTAGTTCTGGATCGTGATCGTCGCGAAGGTCCGCGTCTCGCGCTGGATCTTGAGGTTTTCCTTCGCCTCGACGGCCTGGTGAAGACCGTCGCTCCACCGCCGGCCGGGCATGAGCCGCCCGGTGAACTCGTCGACGATGATGACCTCGCCATCCTTGACTACGTATTCCTTGTCCTTGTGATAGAGCGCCCTCGCCTTGATCGCGTTGTCCAGGTAGTGCACGGCGGTGACGTCACCCTCGTACATGTTCTTCACACGGAGGAGCTTCTCCGCGCGCGCGATCCCGTCCTCGGTGAGTACGACCGCCCGGTACTTCTCCTCGAGGACGTAGTCGGTCTCCGGCTGCAGCTGCGCGGCGACGCGCGCGAACGTGTAATAGGTCTCGGTCGCGTCCTCGGCCGGGGAGCTGATGATGAGGGGCGTGCGTGCCTCGTCGATGAGGATCGAGTCAGCCTCGTCGACGATCCCGTAATGCAGTCCCCGCCGCTGCACCTGGTCGTTCAGGTCCATCGCCATGTTGTCGCGGAGATAGTCGAACCCGAACTCGCTGTTCTGCCCGTAGGTGATGTCCGCCTCGTACGCCTCGCGACGGCTGACGTCGCGCCAGTGGCGGTGCCGCGGATCGACCGCCTCGAGCTCCACAGTCGGGTCGTAGATCGCACTCTTCTCGTGCGCGATGTACGCGACACTCGCGCCGAGCGCCCGGTAGATGGGGGCCATCCATCCCGCGCCGGTCTTGGCGAGATAGTCGTTCGTTGTGATGAGGTGGGCGCCCTTCCCCTCCAGCGCGTTCGCGTAGAGGGCGAGCGATGCGACGAGGGTCTTGCCCTCGCCGGTCCGCATCTCGGCGATGTGACCCTTGTGGAGCGCGAGACCACCCATGAGCTGCACGTCGAAGTGGCGCTGCCCGAGGGTCCGCTTCGCCGCCTCGCGCACCGACGCGAAGACCTCGGGAAGGATGTCGTCGAGCGTCTCGCCTTTCGCTAGACGGTCGCGGAACCGCGTCGTGCTCTCCGCGAGCTCGACGTCGCTCCGCTTTTGGATCTCGGGCTCGAGCTGGTTGATGCGCACGGCGATCTTGCGAAGCTTGCGAAGCTCGCCTTCGTTCGAGTCGAACAACCCACCGATGAAGCTCACGGGACTGCGAGTTGCGATCGCTAGGTGACCTGCAGCGGCAGCTGCAACCCGGGCGGGTTGAAGAGCGCGCCGACGGACTCGCCCTCGTGGATGCGGCGGATCGCTTCCGCAAAGAGGGGCGCCACGGTGAGGACCTCGAACTTCCCGGTGCTCGCGGCCGAGGGACGGAGCGGCACGGTATCCGTGGTGATGAGCTTCACGATGCCACTCTCGGCGAAACGCTCCGCGGCGTTGCCCGATAGCAGCGCGTGCGTGCACGCGACGTAGATCTCGTTGACGCCGCGCTCCTCCAGGATGCGGATCGTATTGAAGATCGTCGTGCCCGTGAGGATCTCGTCGTCGATGATGATCGCGCGCTGCTTGTCGATGTCCCCAATGACCCCAACGACCTGACTCTTTCCACTGTTGTCGCGGTGTGTCTTCTGCATGAAGACGAGCGGAATGCCCAACGCCTCGGCAATGCGCCTTCCGACGTTTGCGTAACCGAGATCCGGCACGACGAGCGTGACGCCGTCCGGATCCTTTTCGACGATCGACCGGAACGACTCGACGAGGAGGTTTCGCGCCGAGAGCTCGTCGCCGGGGATCGAGAAGAAGCCCTGGATCTGCATCTGGTGCATGTCCATCGTGAGGAAGCGGTCGGCGCCGGCGACTCCGATGATGTCGGCGAGCAGGCGCGCGGTGATCGGGACCCGAGGCTGGTCCTTCTTGTCGCTCCGGCCGTAGGCGTAATACGGCATCACGGCCGTGATGCGGCCAGCCGAGGCACGCTTGAACGCGTCGAGCATGATCAGTAGCTCCATGATCGCGTCGCTGACCGACGGGCCGACGAGCGACTGAACGACGTAGACGTCGTGCTCGCGCGCGTTCTCGTTGATCTTGACGAAAATCTCGTCGTTGGCAAACTTAGTGACATCGGCGTCGCCGAGCGGGATCTCCAGGTGGGCGGCGATGTCTCTCGCGAATTTGGGGTGGGCGTTTCCGGTGTAGACGGACAGTCCTCGGAACACGGCTCCCCTCCTGCCGCGGATCGCAGGTCGTCCTGCGTGAAAAGTATACGGGCGGTAGCCTCCGAATCGTGACCGTCGCGATGGGCCATCGGCTGCGCTGGACGCTGGTCTGGGTGCTCGTCGTCGCGTGGTTCGTGGCCCAGGCCGCCAACATCGGAGGCAACGCGGCGCACCTGATATTGCTGGTCGCGATCGGCCTGTTGGTCTACGAGCTGCTCGCGGAGGACGCCCCCGCCGCCTGATGCCGGCTATCTCGGGGCGAGGCGATTCCCGGCCATGAATCGCCCGCGGTCGAGGGCGGCGCCCGCGATCATTGCGTCGGTCTTGTCCAGCGGCTTGATCTCGAAATGCGTGTCGGTACCGACGGAGAAGAGCGCGCCGGCGCGTGCGGCACGTACGAGGAACTCCCGGTGCGGCACGCCGTAGCTCTCGTTGATTTCGATCGCGATCCGACCCTTCACGCAAAGATCGATGAGCCGCTCCTGCCATTCCTCGGGATAGACGCGCTCGGGATCGCCGAGCGCCTGAAGGGCCGAGAACGTGGGATGGCCGAGGATATCGATGCGGTCGCGGTCTATGCCCTCCGCAACGACCTCCAGCGTGCGCTCGAGTATTCGTTTCTGCAGCTCGGGATCGGCGAAACGCTCCCGCTCCTTCCAGCTCTTGATCCGGCCTTTCACGAACGCACCCGCGTCGTCGTACGCGATGCGCTTCCCATCGAGCTCGATCTGATGGATGGCTCCGATCATGTAGTGCAGCGACTCGCGTGTGCCGGCGCCCAGCGGCGGCGCGACCCCGAGGTCGTATTCGAGCCCGACGCGTAGGCCAAGCCGTGAGGCCTCGTCGATGTAGCGCTTCACCGCGTCTTCGTTCGGAAGCTTGTCGCGCCAGGGGTAATGGTCCGACACCCCGTGCGGCCGCGTGGCGACGCTCTTTGCGCGGTCCGCGAGGGAGACCGTTCCGTCCGAGCGGTCGCTGTGAACGTGGTGATCGAAGAGCGCGCTCAAATCTCGGGATGCCCGGCCCAGGCAGCCTCGACCATGGTCCAGAGCACCCCGGACACGAGCGTGTGCCCTCCGAGGAGAAGGGGGAACGGCGCCTCGCGCGCGGCCTCGGTGAATTCGCGCAATGGCTTTGACTCGATCCGGTCGGCCATGAAGAGATACGACGCGAATCTCTCGGCCGCGCCGGGACGCCAGCCGAGGTGTGCGAAGAGCACGAGCGTGTCGAAGAGCATCCCGTCGCAGAGCTCGTGCATGCGAGCGAAGAACTCGCGCGGGCCGATCTTCTCGTAGAGGAAGCCGAGCGCGCTGCGCGCCTCGCCGGACGTGTCGCGGCCTGCGGCCTGCATGCCGCGCTCTTCGGCCAGCATGCGCACGCGACACGCGGTCTGTGTCTCGATGAAGGTCCACACCGGCGCGCCGACGCGTCCCGCGACGAGGAGCTCCTTGTCGGGGGTCGTCACAAGGCGCATGAGCGCCTCGATACGGTCGCCGAGGATCTCCTGCCACGCCGGAAGCGAGCGGAGCTCCGGCGGGCACTTGGGGTGCCGCGCAAGAAGCGCGGCGTCGGTCGGCGTGTCCACGTCCAGGAGCGTCGCCGCCGACTTCGCGAGCTGCCGCGAGGAGAGGCCCGCCTGCTGATGGAGCCGGCGCGGCAGCGGATTGTCCGTCGCCGGCAGATCGATTGCGTCGAGCGCCGAGGCCGGAGTGAACGCGACGAGATCCGCCGAGTAGGAATTGTTCGACAGGACGACGGCTTCGCTCGACTCGAGGTCCTCGCGCAGCGCGCGCAGCTCGCTCGTCTCGAGCAGAGCGCCCGCTCCCGCGCCGATGGTGCAGACCCGGTCGAGCTTCTTCTCGTGGACGATCCGCGAAAGCTCCTGGCCGAAATGGAACGGCTCGGTGCGAGATGGCAGGATCGCCGCGCCTTCGCCGCGAAAGACCGCCGCCGCGTCCGCGTCGTTGGTGACGGCGTACAGGCGGTTGAAGCCGGCGTCGGCGGCACGCCCAAGTACGACGCCGCCGATGGCGAGCTTCACGGTGTCCAGCTGTCGCTCGATGTCGCTCGACCCCCCGCGCCCGAAGAAGATCAGAAACGCGCTCACACCTGCGACGCTAGCTCACTCCCGCGGTAGGCACGCAGCTCGAGTCGCACCAGCAGCAGCAGCACGAGCGCACTCAGGACCGCTCCCGCGATGACCCGTTCGTCCGCCGAGGGCACAAGCCGCAGCACGGCGAGCCACTGCGGATCGTTCCAGTTGAAGAGCTTCGAGGGGTCGTCATTCACGTTCACCGGGAACGTGTCCCACGACTTGTCGTAGAGGAACGCGGCGGCCTGAAAAAGCACGAACGACCATGCCGCCATGAGGGTAAAGACGACGCGGGCCAGCCGCGATCCCAACATGCCGACGGACGTCCCCCAGGCGAGCGCAGCGAAGAGGATCGGCGCGAAGTCGTCCAGGAACCGCGAGCCGAAGACCCGACCGCCCCACCACTCCGAGTACATCGCGTACAGGGCGAGCGTGACGATCCAGGCGAGCGAGAGCCCGCGCAGCCGACCCGCGACCTCACCGGGCCATCGCCACGCGCGGAGAAGCGCGAAAAACGCGAAGATCAGGTACGGCGTGTAGACGAGGAGGCCACGCGATGGAGAGGCCAGGAGACCGTACAGGCCGGTCTGGATCGGCGTGGCGAAGGTCTTGATCCCGTAGCCCTGCTCGAGCGGTGAGCCGAACGCGAGGTCGTTGTAGGCGAGGAGTGGGGCGACCCCAACGGCCACTCCAACGAGCATCGCGAGGAGCCGACTCGGGCGGAAGCCGTGAAGGCCGAGTGCCACCAGGGCTGTCGTCTGGCGCACGACTGCGCCGAGACCCAGCACGACGCCCGCGGCGAGCTCGCGTGACAGCGGGACACCTTCTTCCCGCAGGACGAGCCAGAGCGCCGACGCCACGGCGAGGTGCACGCCCGAGTGTTGCCAGAGCGCCTGGCTCGCAACGGTACGGACGCTCGTGGCGAGGAAATACAGGAGCACGAGGGTGAGTGACCAGCGTGGCGTGGCGAAGCGACGGAGCAACGACCAGAGGACGAGGGTCGCAAGTATTTCGACGATCGCGGCGACGACGTGACCGCCGTGCACGAGGAGTCCGAGATCGAGTGGATCCCAACCCGTGAGGACGAACGGCGCGAAGAATGGCAGCGCGAGGATTCCCATGCCCGGCGGGAACACCGAACATACGTGATCGTTCGGACCTGGGGCCGGTGGACCGCCGGGACTTCGCTTCGCCGTCGGCGGGCCGGTCGCCGTCGAGACCCCGCAGGCTCGGAAGAAGTACGCCTCGCGGTCGAGCTTGGCCGCGGTGCCGCCCTTCGGCACGGTGAACTCGTCGTAATCGACATCGTGCTCCTTGATCACCGTCCACGCAAAGAGCGCGTTCGGGAGCACGTCCGGGGACCAAAGACCCGGTGCTTCCCCGCCGGGCGTTGCCTCGGGGCGAATGTCGTTCAGGTTGGCAAAGGCGAGCACGAATAAAAGAAGGCCGCGCACCAGCCAGCGCGAGCGCGTCACTCCTCCACCGCAACGACGTACGCGCGAACGGTGCGCGCGCCGGCGGCGCGTGCGGCGGCGGCCGCATCCATCAGGGTTGCGCCGGTCGTCGCGACGTCGTCGACGAGCGCCGCGCGCAGGCCGCGGAGCGAGCCCGCCTCCGCGACGAACGCTCCGCGGATGTTCGCGGCACGCGCGACCCGGTCGAGCTCGACCTGGGGACGGCCGCCACGGATCCGGTGCAGCGCAGTCCGCAGCGGTAGGCCGGTGCGGGCCGCGACGGCATGGGCGAGGAGGAAGGCCTGGTCATAGCCGCGCGCCGCGGCTCGCGAACGATGGAGCGGCACCGGGACGACCGCGTCGACCGTCACGCCCCGCGCAAGATCGCGGGCGAGCTCGACCGCGACGAGTGGACGCGGCAGGGGACGCAGAACCAGCTCCCGGGCTCACCGCAGCCCGCGCAGCGCGGCACCAGGAGGACGTCGCGGACCGCGAGCGCGAGCTCCATCACCGGGGGGCCGCCTCCGACGAGATGAGTTCGTCACCGGCTTGCGTGCCGGTCCGAGCCGCGGTCCCCGCTGGAAGCTCGAGCACGCCGTCGGTGCCGCGCGGGGCGCCGACAGCGGGCACCCAGGGACGAAGGTTCTCGGCGACCCGGAGGACGCGCATCGATCGGTCCACAAAAAGCGCGTCGATCGCGAATCGCATGAAGAACATCGTGATCGATCCGGTCTTTGTGATCAGGAGACCCTCGCCGTCCGCCAGACCGGATCGGGGGATGAGCCCGAAGCCGCGGGTCAGGAAGCTGTTGGCGACATCGCAGCGCGTGGCGAGCACGGTACCGCGCGTGCGGTTCGTGATCGTGATGGGACCGCGGAGCGTTCTAGACCGAGCCGCAGGACTTCATCGCGGAGAGCGCGGCGGGCGCGAGGATGACGATGAAGAGCGAGGGGAAGATACAACCGACGGTCGGGAGCATGATGAGGATCGGGGCGCGCGCCGCCTTTTCCTCGGCACGCTGCCGGCGGTCGGTGCGCATCTGCTCGGACTGGATGCGGAGCACCTTCGACATCGACACACCGAGCTGGTCGGCCTGGATGATGGCCGAGATGAGGTTCTGCAGCTCTTTCACCTCGACGCGCTCGTTGATGCCGCGGAGCGCCTCCTGACGCGATTTGCCGACGCGCTGCTCGGCGGCGGCGCGCTTCAGCTCCTCGGTGAGCGGCCCCTTCAGCTTCTCCGTGACTTTGATGATCGCGGCGTCGAATCCCAGACCGGCCTCCACCGAGATCGTGAGGAGGTCGAGCGCGTCGGGAAGCTGGTTGAGGATCGCGTTGGCCCGGCTGCCGGCCCGGCTGTTGAGATAGAAGTCCGGTATGAGGAAGCCGAGGATCAGCCCGCCGAACAGACCACCGATCGTGGCCAGAGAGTCGCCGGTGATCAGGTTCAGCAAGGACGACCCCGCGATGGCGGCGACGATTCCGACGAACGCCTTGACGCCGAGGAAGAACTCGACGCTCGTCGTCTCCATCGCTGCGCGCTTGAGCCGGATCTGGAGCGACTTCGCCGTGTTGGCCGGGTAGAAGCGCGAGATGACCGCCGCGAGGCCCTGGACGATCGGCTTCAGGGTTCGCTCGGCGATCGGCCGCTGCAATTCGAGCTCTTCCAGGGTCCTCGGACGAACCGAGATCTGCTGGAGTCGTGCCTGCACCGGGTCGAGCTGCTGACCCACGAGGAACGACGCGAACACGAGGAAGACTCCGAACGCGACGACGCCGGCGAGGATCAGGATCTCCACGGTTAGACCTTGATGTCCGTGATCTTCTGGATCGCGAAGAAGCCGATGGTCATCATGATCGCACCGACAACGAGCAGGATCTGCCCGATGAGCTCGGTGAAGAGCGGCTGCATGAACTCGGGGTTGATGAAGTTCAGCGTGACCATGATCGCGATCGGCAGGAACGCGACGAGATAGCCCGAGTAGCGTCCCTGCGCGGTCAGGGTGCGGATCTCGCCTTTGATGCGGACGCGCTCGCGGATGGTGAAGGCGATCGTGTCGAGGATCTCCGCGAGGTTTCCACCGACCTGCTGCTGCACGCCGATGGCCGTGACCATGAGGTCGAGGTCATCGCTTTTGATCCGCCGGACCAGGTTGGAGAGCGCCTCCTCCATGCTCAGACCGAGGTTCACCTCACGGACGACGCGGCCCATTTCCGGACCCATGGGCGAAGGCGACTCGCGAGACACGAGCTCGATCGACTGGAGGAAGCTCGAGCCCGCGCGGAGGGAGTTCGAAAGGAGAGTGATCGTGTCGGGAAGCTGCTTGTTGAAAGCGTTGAGGCGACTGCCGATGCGCCGGCCGACCCACATCCGCGGCAGGAAGTAGCCGAGGAGCGCCCCCACCACGGCGGAGAGGGGATCGCGCAGCAGCAGTAGGACCGCGGCGAGACCGAGCGCCAGGCCGATGCGGATGTAGTAGTACTCCGCGACTCGGAGGCGAAGGTCGGCGCGCGCGAGGTCGCGCTGGACCTTTGACGAGAAGCGCTTGTCCTGAACGTCGCCTGACAGCGTCGCGAACGGATCGATCTCCCGGCGCCCCTTCTTGCGTTCTTTCTTCGCCTCGGGGGTCGCGGTCTGCGTGCCGCCGGCGTAGCGCTGCATGCGCGCGCCGAGGGACTCGGGGGAACCTCCGCCGAGCATCGACGAGATCCCCCAGAAGAAGAACAGCACGCCGATGAAGGCGGCCGCCGGAAGGATGTACTCGAGACCGATCAACGGAGGCCGGCGGACATGTCGCCGAAGACGTTCTGCGGGAGCTTGATGCCTGCCGCCTCGAACTTCTCGGAGAACTTGGGACGGATGCCTGTGGGCCGCAGGCGCCCCTGGACCTTTCCGTCGACGTAGCCGGTCTGCTCGAAGACGAACACGTCTTGGAGGACGATCGTCTCGCCCTCCATTCCTTGGACCTCGGTGATGTTCGTGATCTTGCGCGACCCGTCCTTGAGCCGCGAGATCTGAATGATGAGGTCGAGGGCGCTCGCGATCTGCTCGCGGATGGCGCGGGCGGGCAGCTCCACGCCGGCCATGAGGCACATCGTCTCGAGACGGGCGAGGATGTCTCGCGGGGAGTTTGCGTGGCCCGTCGAGAGCGAGCCATCGTGGCCCGTGTTCATGGCCTGGAGCATCGAGAGGGCCTCGCCACCACGCGTCTCACCGACGACGATGCGCTCAGGGCGCATACGGAGGGCGTTGCGGACGAGGTCCATGATCGTGACGGCGCCCTTGCCTTCGATGTTGGCGGCGCGCGACTCGAGGCGAACGACGTGGTCCTGAACGAGCTTGAGCTCGGCGGCGTCCTCGATCGTGATGATGCGCTCGTCCTCAGGGATGAAGCCCGAGAGGATGTTGAGGAGCGTCGTCTTTCCTGAGCCCGTGCCGCCGGAGATGTACATGTTGAGGCGCGCTTCCACGCACGCGCGAAGGAACTCCATCATCTCGGCCGTCGCCGTGCCGAACTTGATGTAGTCCTCGACGGTGATGCGGTACTTGGGGAACTTTCGGATCGTGACGACGGGCCCGTTGAGCGCGAGTGGCGGGATGATGATGTTCACGCGCGAGCCATCCGGGAGACGCGCGTCCTCGAACGGCTTCGCTTCGTCGACGCGCCGTCCGATCGGCGCGATGATCCGCTCGATCACTCGGGAGACGTGCTCGTCGCTGACGAACGTCACGTCAGAGAGCTGCAGCTTGCCCTTGCGCTCCACGTACGTGCGGAAGGGCCCGTTGACCATGATCTCGGTGATGGTGTCGTCGTTCAGGAGCGGTTGGATCGGGCCGAAGCCGAGGATCTCGTCCATGATCTGCTCGAGCATTCGCTGACGCTCGACACGCGTGACGACGATCCCTTCCTCATCAATGAACTTGTTGAACATTTCCTCGATGGACGACTTGACCGCCTTCGCGTCGGACAGATCGAGTCGCGGGTCCAGGTTGTTGATGATCCGGCTCTGCAGGCGCGAGCGAACGTCGCGTTGCGCGTCGCGCGCGGGCGAGGCGGACTGCGAGAGCGGACCCTCTGCGGGCGGCTTCGGGGGCTGCTGTCCTCCGGGTGCGCCAGGCTGCTGGGGCTGTTCCGGCTGACCGGGGCGGGCGCCTTCGATGCGTCTCAGAAGCGACATCTGTGCGTGTTTAACCCTGCCTTCCGGCGCCCGTTATCCAGGCGCCTGCTCCCTCGACAGCGAAATGTATTGCCGGAAAACGTATGTAAAGGGTTCAGACGGGGATCAGCGCGAGGACCTAACGAGCGAAGAGACGCATGCCCCCGGTGCGAGCCGCCGCCTTCGGGGCGCCAGCCGCGGCTGCCTCAGGCGCCTCGGCCGTGATGCGCTGAGCAAGGGTAAAGATGTCCTTTGCGACCTGACTCTCACGATGACTGATAACGAATGGCACCCCGCGATTCACGGCCAGTACCAGTGTTCGCCCGTCGGAAACGATCGTGTGTGGGATCTTGCGGCCGAGGCTGGCCTCGACGTCCGACGCCTTGATGCCACCGGAGCTGTCATTGCGGTTCGCGACAAGCTGCACCTTGTCGCTGCCGTACCCAAGCTTCTCGGCGATCTCCATGAACACGCGCACGTTCTTGAGGCTCGTGATCTCCAGCGTCATGAGCGTCAGGATCACGTCGGCCACGTCGAGCATCGTGATCACCTGCTCCTGGAATGAGGGCCAGGTGTCGACCACGATGTAGGCGTAGCGCTCGCGCAGGAGCTCGAGGACGTGTTTCATGTTCGCGCCGGTGATGAGCTCGGCCGACTCCGGCGTCGGGGGCGCGAGAAGGACCTTGATGCCTGTGGAATGCGAGACGAGCACGGATTCGAGCACGTCGGAGTCGGTGTTCTCGAACGATCCAATCAGGTCGGCGATGGTTTTCGCCTTTGGGCTCATGTTGAGGATCACGGCGATGTCGCCAAAGGGGAGGCTCCCGTCCACGAGAACGACAGGCTTCTGGGTCAGCTGGTGCAGCGCGACAGCCAGGTTCGTCGCGATCGTCGTACGCCCGACCCCGCCCTTTGGCGAGAAGAACGTGATGATCTGGCCCGTCTGCCGGGCGCCCGGCACCGCTGCGAGGGGATTTACCGGGGCCGCCGCTGCGGGCGCGGCCGCCGCGTAGCGGGCGCGCTTCACCTTCTCGAGTTCGTGGACGTGGCGGATCGCGTTGATCAGCTCGTCCGCCGAGAACGGCTTCACCAGGAACTCGCGCGCGCCGGCAAGCATCGAGCGGCGCAGGTAATCCTGCTCGCCCTGGACGCTCATCATGATGATCGGCGACTCGGGCACGGTGTTCGAGATGATCTCGGTGGCCGTGATCCCATCCATGTCGGGCATGTTGATGTCCATGAGGATCACGTGGGGCCGCTCTTTCTTGGCGAGATTGACCGCAGCCTGACCACCGTCGGCGGTGCCGGCGACTTCCATATCCGGCTCAAAGCCGATCAGCTTCGCGAGGTTATCGCGAGTGTCGGCGATGTCGTCGACGATCAGGATGCGTATCTTCTCGGCTTCGGCCATAACTCCCCTGACTAACGTTGGCTCGCGGAGTCACGTTGTTCGCGCGTTCCGCCCGGTCGGCAATATACAGGCAAGCGGTCGCTGTACGAGACGGGTGTCGCAGTGGCGATCACATCGTTGCTCCGGGGAAGCGTCCGGAGAGCTCGAGCGCGAGCGCGACGAGGGTGCCGAGTCCGAGCGCCACGCCGTACGGGATCCAGGTCTTCATGACCCCGCCCATCGTCGCGTCAGCTCCGTTCGCTGGCCGGAGCCGACGGACCGCGATGAAGCCGAGCGCGATGACGCCCCCGAGAAGCGCGCCGTACACCGCGCCGCCGATGAGGAGCCCGAGCCCGCGCAACCCACCGACCGCCATGAGGTACTTACCGTCACCCGCCTTCAGGCCGCCCATCGCATAGAACGGATACGCGACGAGGAAGCCGACGACGAGTCCGGCGACGTGATCCAAGAGACCGTTCGCGAACACCCCGCCGGGCACTCCCTCGAGCGCTCCCAGCACAAGGCCCGCGGCCATGACTGGATAGGTGAAGGCGTTTGGGATCCGCCGGTAGCGCCAGTCCGTGTAGACAACGGCGACAACGAAGGCGACCAGGATGACGTCCTCGACCGCTCGTACCGCGTCTATTTCGATTTCCCCTTAGAAGACGGACCGGGCGGCGTTTTTGAGGCGCCGCCCGGTCGTCGTATTCAGCAATTCGCGATGCTTAGGTGAGGTTGTTGCCGATGTTGCTGAAGATGTTCGTAATCTGGCCGCGAAGGAAGATCATCGCGACGATAACGGCGATGGCGATGACGGCGATGATAAGTGCGTATTCGACCAGACCCTGGCCTTCGTCGTCGCGCAGGAATGCGAGCATTATTCGGTCCCCCTTTCCTGTCGATCTGTGTGCAAGCCTGCCCGTCTGGCGGACCTCCGACAACTAGGAAGGTCGTACCTCCGCCGTTTGGGCTAGGCCCAATTCTGCCTTCCGAAACAAGCGTCCGCCCGCAATTTGGTCAGTTGTCTCCCGTTTTGACACCGCGCCAGACGAACTAGGCCAATAGCGACAGGAGGGGAGGTCCCAGAAAAACACAAAGCAGCGCGGGCAGGATGCATACGGCCAGCGGGAAAAGCATTAGTACTGGGAGCCGACGCGCCTGCGCTTCGGCACGTCGACGGTCGCTCGTACGCAGCGCATCGGCCTGAGTGACGAGAAGGCTCGCGAGAGGCGAGCCGAATCGCGTCGCGGCGCGCACCAACGCGGCGACGCGAGCCTCGGTCGGCCCAGCGCTGCCGAACGCGGCGAACGCTTCGCTGGCGCCGCGCCCCAAAGCAAGGTCCGCGAGAAGGCGCCGCGCCTCCGGAAGCCGCGCCACCATCGGAGCACGGGTCACCAGAGCCGCGAGAGCGAGCTCGAACGTGAGGCCCGCCTCGAGGCCCACGATCACCGCGTCGAGAAGCGTCGCCAGATCGGCGCTCGGTGACGAAAGCCGGAGGATCCGCCACAGCCAGAGTCCGCCGACGATCTCGAGCGTGACGGCGACGACGAGAAGGAAACGACCACGATCGAACATCACCGCGAGGTATTCAGGCGTCATGACCGCGAAGAACATTCCACCGAGGGGCGCAAGCGCGACGAGCACGATCGCCGATACCCGTCCCTGCGCCGTGAGCGCGTTGCGCTCGTCCTCGAGCGCGATGCGTCCGCGCAGCAGTGTCGCGACGCGCGCGAGGCTCCTCCCGATCTTGCCGCCGCTCCGCGCGAACGCACCGAGAACGATCGCGAAAGGCGCGAGGTCCTCGCCGGCGACGACGCCGGCGTACGCACCGACGGCCTCGTCGACGGAGGCGCCGAGCATCATCGACGCCGCGGCGCGTTCGGTCGGCGCCGCGAGGGCACGGGGCAGAGTCGGCGCCACCTCGCTGAGCGCGAGCTGCACCGAGAGGCCGCTGGAGAGCGCCGCGGCGACCGCGTCGACAAGCCCAGGGAGCGCGAGGCGGCACTCCCGCATGCCCGAGCGCGCGCGAGGATCGAGCCGCGCCGCCGCCGCGAGGGCCGCCGCGCCGCGTCGCTCGTCGAGAAGGACCAGGACGGTCACGCCCGCGGCCGCGAGAAGCATCGCGATCACGGGTAAACCCGAGTGAGCGTGTAGGGATCGCCGCGCTCAGGCGAGAGCTCCGCGATCTCAACGATCCTCCGGGCCCCCGCAGGGTCACGCTCCTGATGCACGACTACATCGATGCCGCGACGTATCTGCTCGCGTATGGCCTCGAGCGGCAGATCGATGCCACCCATCAGAGCCATCGTCTCGATCCGCATGAGCGCGTGCGGAGCACCGTTCGCGTGCGCGGTGGTCAAGGAGCCGCGGTGCCCGGTGTTCATCGCCTGCAACATGTCGAGGGCTTCACCACCGCGGACCTCGCCGACGACGATCCGGTCTGGGCGCATCCGAAGCGCCGCGCGGAGAAGCGCCCGCACGTCGACCGCGCCGGACCCTTCGACGCTGGGCGCGCGTGTTTCCAGAGCGACCACGTTGGGCTGCGGAAGGCGAAGCTCGGCCGCGTCCTCGATGGTCACGATGCGCTCGCGATCGCCCACCGCGAAGGCGAGTGCGTTGAGCGTCGTGGTCTTGCCACTCGAGGTGCCTCCTGAAACGAGCACGCTTCGCCGCTCACGCACGGCGCGGACCAGATACGCCATCGCATCCGGCGATAGGGTCCCGTTGCGCACGAGGTCCTCGGGGCTGAGCGCACGTTGCCCGAAGCGACGGATGGTGAGGACGGGCCCGACGAGCGATATCGGTGGGATCACCGCGTGTACGCGGGAGCCATCGGGAAGGCGACCGTCCACGAGAGGACTTGCGAGATCGATCCGCCGGCCGAGGGGCGCGACGAGGCGCTCGATCAGGACGAGGATTTCCTCGGGATCGGAGAAATGGATCGCGGTCTCCTCGAGCCGCCCGTCGCGCTCGACCCAGACACCCCGGGTGCCATTGACCATGACCTCGGTCACGCGATCGTCGCGCAACAGCGGCGCGAGCTCGCCGAGACCGAACAGGCGGTCTTCAAGCCAGCGCTCCCCACGCTCGATGCGGGCGCGCGCCGCGACCGTCACGTGGCGTCGATCGCGATGATCTCAGCAAGCCCGTCGTAGGCCTTGCCCAGCGCTCCACCGAGCGCGTTCGGCCGAGACGTGGCCGCGGCGATCGCGCCCTCGGCGCGGGGTAACGCGCGAAACACGTCGCGCCCGCCGAGCGATGTGGCGATCGACTGCGACGCGATGAGCCATGCCCGTTCGGGCACATCCGCGGACGCGAGCGCCGCGACCGATATCGGATCGTCGTAGCTCATCACAATCACGCGGTCGACAGAACTGGCGAGGCGTCGAGTCCGCTCGTCGGCGAGAGTCGGCGCATCCACCAGAACGATCTCCGAGAGCTCGAGCGCGGCCCGGAACGCGGACTGCGCGAGTTGGACGCTCGGGGCGAACGGGGGGCCGCCGACGAGGCGCAGGCCAGGCGCGGCCTCGGTGGCCACCACGCCGAGATGCTCAGCGGTCAGCTCGTCGGTCAGATCC
>WNGL01005942.1_pt1 | contig 24721 bp, 18 predicted proteins | sample 5400591 | NCBI WGS metagenome assembly WNGL01 (sample SAMN13153377, study PRJNA577476) | soil metagenome | isolation source: 80 cm soil or saprolite under Garry oak tree replicate 1 | place: USA:California | collected 2016-06-15 | reverse complement strand
ACTCGGCCAATAATTTCAGGCTTTATGATCGGAGAGACACAGGGCAGAATCTTGAGCACAGAGGACGGGAGATCTGGAGACAGGATTCTTCTAACCAAGACCGCCGGTCTAGAAGGAACGGCGATCCTCGCGAGAGATAAGGCAACACTTCTGAAGAAGAAAGGTGTCCCCGACAAACTGTTGAAACTTGCTAGAAGCTACCAGGAACAAATCAGCGTCGTGGAAGAGGCCCTTCTTACTGCAAAGCTGAAGGGGGTCCATGCCTTGCATGACCCGACTGAGGGAGGGGTCTTGAACGGGTTGTGGGAGATGGCTGAAGCATCGAATCTCGGCATAGAGGTTTGGGCGGACAAGATTCCAGTAGCCCCCGCGACTCAGGTAATTTGTTTGACGTTAGGACTGGACCCTTTGAAGCTGATGAGTTCGGGTACCCTGTTGTTGGCTGTTGAGGAATCCAAACGTCGGACGATTCAGAAGGCTCTATTGAAGCTTCGAGGTAGAGTGACAGAGGTCGGAAGGCTGACTCGTCGCGACAAGGGTAGGGTTCTACTGAAACGTGGAAAGAGACAGGCGTTGTCAGCCATCCCGCAAGACGAGCTGTACAAGCTAACCTGATTGCTCGCTCGCTTTGAACGGTTCTCTCAGCAAGAGAATCAAGAGCATTAGTGCCACGGCAAATCCGCCCAAAAAGAACCAGCCCACCGGGAAACCGTAAGCCGCGGCAAAAAGTGTAAACCCTATCGTCACGCCAAAGCTTCCCAAGATCTGGACAGAATTGATGATGCTGATCCCTAGAGGCGCGTATTCATGACCTACCTCAGGATACTGACTGATACTAGCGTACATTGTCGCGAATACAATCGCGTCCAGGAAGCCGACTGCAGGAATTAGGAACCACAGTCCGTTGGCCGGTGATGCGCCGAATAAGGCGATTCCGATCGAGCAGAAAAGTCCTGGGATGAGAATGAAGTTCTTTCGCTGCCTAAGCCGGTCAGAGAAGTAACCGCCGACTGGACCACCGATTATGCTCGCGAACATGATCAACGAGGCAAGTAGTCCCGCTATCTCCGTCGGGAACAATAAGGCCCTGTTGAGGTAGCCTTCGAGGAACTGAGATGACGTGAAGATACCGCCCCAGAGCCCAAGTACCCCAAACGCGATAATCCAGACATTGCGGCTCTGGAAGGCACGCCTCATTGGTTTCCGTTCTTTTCTCGCGGTATTATCCGACGGTATTACGATCTGGCCGATTGCAACTGAGGTCAACCCGAGCACGCCGCCAAGTATCAGCCCTACGTGCCAGTTGAGAGCATCGATAACGATCACCCAGGCAAACAGGCCTAAACCACCTCCTATGTTGAAACATGCGTTGTAGAGGCCGAGCACGAGTCCTTCTTCCTCCGGTTTGAAGAGGGGTGTCAGGATACCGATGGCTGGCGCAAAGAATAGAGCTGCTCCGACCCCCAACAAAAATCGGGAAACGATCAAGACCGGAAAGTTGGGCGACAATCCCTCTCCTACACCTGAGAGTGAGAGAACGAGCATGCCGAGTTGGGAAGTGTTCTTTGGACCCCAGCGAGAAGAAGCAATACCTGCAGGAATCTGGAAGATCCCCGCTCCCGCTAGAAACGAGCCTGTTAGAATCCCGAGAGAGGGGAGGTCGACGTTGAAGTCCTTGCCGATTAGGAAGAGCGCGGGAGATATGTTGAACCAGTTGATGGTGTAGATGACCCGAGACGTTAGAACTGAAGATAGGACTAGCCATCTTTTCTCCAAAAGGAATCGTCGGTCCGTTTCGAAAGCCACGTCTTGGGGGGTTATTTGAGGGTCCGCATTCGTGGTTTGGTGGACGGGTCCTCTCTCATTCTCGCCCGGCTACCGCCGAGTCTCAAGATCCACTTCATCTAGTCCCAAGGGACATGTCCGTTGGGCCAGAGCAGTCATCGGACCCAAGACAGTTCGAAAGGACACGAACGAATAAAGCCTTACCCGCGTGGAGACGGCTAGAGTCTGCTAGATTCTTGGCCGGTATCAGAGTGACCCCTCTCGCTTTCGAGAGCCTAGGGGTCCGCTCGATGTGCACTCTGATCCAGACGAAAGACGTGACAGTCTTGTTAGATGCCGGTGTGGCGTTGGGCCCTAGGTTCCGGTTAATGCCTCATCCGATAGAATTCCAAGCGCGGGACGAAGCCCGAAGAAGAATCGAACAGGCGGCGGACAATGCAAAGGTAGTAACGATATCCCACTATCATCATGATCACCACACACCGAATTTCGTCGACCCAGTATGGCTCGGTAGCAGCCAGGAATCTTTCGAACGAATCTACAAGGGGAAAATTGTACTTGCCAAGGACAGCCGTCGAAAGATCAACACAGCACAGAGACGTCGTGGCTGGATGTTTCGCCAAGCGACAGAAAAGATAGCGGACAACTTCGAGGCAGCAGACGGGAGAAGCTTTGAGTTCGGTCGAACCCAAATAAGATTTCCGAACCCTGTTCCTCACGGGGAAGGCGAGTCAGAGCTCGGATGGGTCCTGCCCTGTATTATCGAGAAGGCGAGGGAGAAAGTGTTTTTCGCCCCTGATGTCCAAGGACCCGTTGTAGAAGAGACTGTTGATCTGATCCTCAAAGAGAAGCCTCACTTGCTTATCATGGGGGGTCCGCCAACCTACCTTCAAGGATATCGAATCAGCGACGACTTCTTTCGAACAGCCATTCGAAACATGGAGAAGATCCTCAGTAACATTCCAACTGTGGTAATAGACCATCATCTGCTGCGCGATGAGGGCTGGTCCAAGTTTCTCGAACCCGTAAGAAAATCAGCAGAGAAGGCAGGCAACAAGCTGATAACTGCATCCGAGCTGGTAGACAAGAAACCGGGCCCGTTAGAGTGCAGGAGGCAAAGCCTCTACGAAAAAGAAAAGGTTAGCAAGGAATTTCTGGAATGGGCCAAGCTCCCAGAGGAGAAACGGAGCGACAAGCCCCCTCCTCTAACAATGTAGATACAGCAGTCCCCATCAGTCTCAACTGCGCGATATATGGAAGGTTGAGCCGCACCGGTTTATTCTAAGATAAGGGTGACGGAAATTTCTCGATTTTTTTTCACCATGCTAATTCTCCGATCTAACCATCTGCATCCGAGCTCTTAGAGAGGGCGCCAAAGCCGTTGGAGTGCAAGAGACAAACCCTCTACGAAGAGGAGAAGCCTAGCAAGGAATTTCTGGAATGAGCCAAAGCTTCCAGAGGAGAAGCGGAGCGATAAGCCACTTCCCCTAACAACTTAGTATCGGCCCTTGATCGCCACACGAATAAGATCGATGATTCCTGTCGGGTCCCTTAGTTATGCTAAATGGAGTTATACCCATACACCATACCCCGTCGCAAAACCGACCAACGAGACTCGGACCACCTAAAGTTGAAGCTGACTCACGGCTTGAGTCCGGTCATTTTCGTTATCATTTCGATAATCGTCACCGCGGGTGGTCCCCACGTTTTCATGGTCTCCCAAATCTTCTTGACAGTATTGTGCGCCCGAGTAGGGTCGTTCTTGACATTGACTTGAAGCTCTTCGAGAAGAGGGTCTAACGCGGCTTTCTGGGATTCATTGAGATTGTTATTGACGTAACTGTGCAGGTCTTGGAAGCTGATGCTGGAAACTGATTGACTTTGAATGACTTCGTTCCCTGCCCCGATATTACTGCCGATTACTGGACCTTGAAAGATGATTGTGTTACGAGCGGTCGGCTTGGAAGGAGTGAGCACATCTTTGCGGGGCAGTCTCTCAACGACTTCGATTCCGCTGGAAGTAAGTCCCCAGGTCAAAACAAGCTTCTTGGTTGTTCCTGGTCCTGGAATAACCTGACCGTCGAGTAGTCCTCGCTCAACCAAGTATTCGAGATGGAAATTTGCAACCGACTCGTCAATACCGAGCAGGGCGGCAACTTTTTGGGCATTCAACTCAAGCTCTTCCCCTTTCATTTTCTTGGAGTATTGTTCTTCCAGGATCCTAATGCGAATCTCGTCTTTGCTCAGTTGCCCAAACGACCGACCTACAATAGCACTCTTCAACTGCAAGTCCACAGGCTTTGGTTCATTGGAAACGGTCGGCATTTGCATAGCCATGTCCAGCGGAGGAGGCAGATTTGGAATGGTCTGGACTTGTCCACGTTTCTGCTTGTTCGGCGGTGCCGTCGCTTCATCCTCAACGGTCTCGACTACAGACTTGGCTAAGAACCTCTCTGAAAATGGCTTGAGGTCGTCGGGAAGGGTGCGATGACATCGAGGGCAACACTGGTCTTTGTAGACCTTGTTGAAGAAACTACTGTCAGCCTCAAAGCCAATAGATTCGAGTTTGGGCTTTACAATGTTGCGGCATTCCGGACATTCGTAGTCTTTCTTGGGGTCGAGATGGATGACCTTCCCATTCCAAGAAGGGCGAAACCCCGTCCATCCACAACGGGCACAGTTGTATCTACTGAAAATCCAAAACTTACGAGTGACTAATATTCCGCAATTCCAACACTCTGGCTGTTCCACGGCACTGAACGTCTCTACGGGACTCGAACCGTGCCCGAATCCATGTGCCCTAATTGGAACGTTTCGCCTTAGCATCAAGCTATTTGGTGTCTCGCGTCGTAGGCTGTGGTATGCTTGATTCAGCCCCACAGTTCAAGCACTTGAGTTGTGTCGCTGTCATCTGTCCGTTGCAGTAGTGACAGCGTGGATTGAGAATCGATGGTGTTGTAAAAGGTTGGAATCGCGCGACAAACGGGGACACCAGCGCGTTCAGAATGAGCCAGCCAAGAGCTACTTGACCTTCTTGGACGGTGATGACGGGTGAATTGAACTGCCAAAGGAGAACGAGAATGGCAACCCCGAATAGCTGTATCGTTCCGAATCGCCTCGCGTTCCTGAAGAACGCGTCGGTGATGAGTCCTTGAACGCGGTCCACTTACCAGTTCAGCCTCGCATTGCATAACGGACAGACAGCGGCATTCTGGGGAATGTCTTTGGAACAGTAGGGACACTTCTTCTTAGGACCGAAGATACTCATCAGAATAGCCACGCCAACCAGACCTGCAAGTATGCCAATAATGGCACCTGCAAGGCTGTCTTCGTCCCGTGTCAATTTCTACGACCCGTGAATAGCTCTCGACAGTTGCCAGAGCATATCAGTTAGTCTCGTGAAGAACGGTGGATAGATCACTCCAATAACCAAGACAGCAATCGCCACAATGAGAAGGTAGGACCAGAAGCCAAAGTGAAAGATTGTAACCGTCTTCGTGCGTCTTCGATGGAGGAGGGAAATCTGGATACGCTTCACCGAGCCTTACAGTCTATACTACGACTCCCATAAGAATTCTGTCTCACTCTCTGACAACTCCACGCGAGAGCCCTCCTCTTTAGACCTCTTTCTTTCGAGCGCACTCGCAGATTTCTGATCACGTCTGTTAGCCAATTTGCGGTTCGGCCTAGAAGATTCGCATTTGTCGATTAGAAAAAAGGAGCTAGGTTTCCACCATACTATAATGCCTTGCAATCGAGGAACTTTTCGACGACTCATGCACCCTTCCCTGCTCCTTCGGCAACAAGCGTTCGGAGAGCATCCTAAACTGACAAACTGCCCTCTTACTCTCAAACTCCCCCCTCAAATTCATCCTAGTATGATAGATGCTGAAACGGGCGCTGGCTCGATTTAGGGCTGAGCCAATCTTAGAGCTCGAACTTGCCGTGCCTAATTGCTTCGCTAAACTCTCTCGGGCTTCGTAGTGGTGTTCTCGAAGTCGTTGCGGCTATAGTAGCCTGAATTAGAATATCTTCGATTCTAGAGCCGATGTCATGTTCGTCGAGGAAAATTACCCCTATCTCTCTTGCAATTCTGTCAAGATCCTTGTGGATAGCTGCAGGGAATCCTTTTGCTACGAGAACAGCCTTTGTTTCAATTCGCTTAGCTTTCTGTTGGCATCGAACGAGCACCGTAGACTTTAGCGTCGGCTTGAGGAACGGGGTGTTTTTCTTGATTCTATCAATCTCGGCACTCACCAAGCTGTAGTCTGTAACCTCAACGTCAAATGCCACATCGGGGCCAAGAACCACTAGAAAATCATACTCCTCGGTTTCGCCGGAACCCCTAAATTTGATGACCACGTTTTGCATGTAAGAATCAACTATTCGTTCGACCTCGGCATGAACGATTTTTTCGAACGGAGACTTGCGCTTTCCCTTCGAAACCGCCAAAATGTCAGAGCGGCTAGCCAGGTATGATTCCACTAGACCCGTCCCGCTCACAAACCGGTCGAGGACATACCCAGAAAACGCGCTTCTTTTCGATATTCTCGCTAGCTCTTTTCGGACAAGTGAGACGAGCTGTTCGGCTGATTTCGCTTCTTTCGTTATGATTACGAGTCTTCCGTCTCCAATCTCACAGACCAAGGCCTTATCGCGTCCGAAAAGGACGTAAGCATTCAATGATGAAGTGTCAATGGCATCAATTTTCGACACTAACTCCCCAACAAGCTTCTCATCTCGAACAAGTTCTAGAAGGCGCGACTCGATCCTGACCCTCTCTGCAAACACGGCCGCATTGATACTCTCCATCGCCTTGACCCCAACGGAGATTCGGTCTAGGTTCAGTGCTCTTACGAGTTCGTCGAAGTAATACTGCTCGTCGGGCAATCGGCCACCAAGCGTGCTACCAATTCGTAACGCAACTTTGCGGGTGACCGACCGGCTTCTCTTAATGTGGAAGTCAGCCGCTCGCAGCATAGGGGTCTTGTTGCCTTATTTCGAAAAGTCAAGTCTTTGAAGGTTCGTTGTCAGGCGATGACCGAGTGTTTCGCAACACGCTACTTATGTTTTGGCAGCGAAATCGCTAGAGGACTTCCGCTCTGGATAGGGCGATGTATTCTCCGTAGTCTCCGAGAAGATTCCCCATTCCAGCCCAACGCTGTTCCGGAGCGAGGTCTCTAAGAGCGTCCTGGGCAGAGAAGATCGTGGCAACAATGTGTTTGACGGCGTCCCGCTCCCGCTCTAAGTCGGCCTTGGTGGCACTCAAGACACATTGCCCTTGTGCAAATTATTGCGATCAGTAGCCGAGCTCGACCGAGTCAGAGATGCGTTCGTCACGTATTCCATGTACCTGTCGAATCCATAGACTCGCGCCATCAAGTTCTGAAGTCTAACCATTGACCCGACGGGGATGGAAATCATCTGGGTCTGACTTACCGGAATGACCAAACTCCAGGACGGCCTTTCTACAAGAGCTATTCTAGGCTTGCCTAAGATCTTCTTGATGGGTACTCTTCTCCAGAGCCTCATATTCCCGTGCCGGGCCAATGCTTCAACTGTAACGGACGTCCTCGGTTCTGAGGGAGACCCGATTTCCCTCAGTATCCTTTCGAGGCCTTTCGGTAGCAGCCACGCCTTAGAAGTTGAACGATAGGGTTTCAGCCGCGACCACCGGTTCACCGTTTTCTCAACCTTGGGTACGAGAAGGTTAGGATTGAAGTGGGTGTCCCATGGATATCTGTCATTCTTCTCAAGCTTCTCAGAGTCGGTGATATGGGACCCCAACTTCCCGTCTTTCCACAGTATTGTAAGATGAACGTCCCTTAGCTTGGGGCCTTTCACTCCAAAGACAAGTCCATCTTTGCAAGGCGAAAAATAGTATCCCCCGACCGGCTTTCCACGGAGAGAGAATATGACCTCTTTTCGACCTTGATTCAATGCTTGCGGCCAACACTTCTTGCCATGATCAATAAGATATTCAAGCTAACTTTTCTGCGATCGTTTGTCTGGAAAGTTAGTTTCGCCACTGGCAACTCTACCCCTGTCTTTCCTATCTTGGCGAGCCAATAGTCAGCTGCTTGACCTATCCTTCATCCCCGTGTAAGCGGTGGCGAAAAGTACTGATGCCTGTGCTGTAGTTAACAGTACCATCAGCGGTTGCCCGAGCTTGACGGGTCTGTCTATCTCCGTCATGATATATCTACCCATGAAATTCCCCTCGTCATTCTTCACTCGGCAGACGGGCAACTCGGGTCTTCCATCAGTAGTTAGTTCTCCATTATCAGGGACAGCGACGACGTACGCTTTGTACCAGTTCCCAAGCTCAAGCCCGTCCCAGCCTCTCCCCCTCTCTGCAATATCCATCTCAACACGATTGACGCCCGACGATACTTTTAGCAAGTGTCTCAACCATTGTCTCATGAACGAACCATCTTCAGGACTATCTGGGCTTCAATGCGCACTAGCTCCAACCAAATAAGCCAGCTGCGACGCGATGACACGCACTACCACCACGATTAGTACCAGTACGTGGCGCTGTATGTGACGGGTGGGCAGAAGGTTCCTGCGGGAACGGGCGAGCAATCGTAGCCTGTGAACCAAGCGTTTCCGGTCGCGTTGGCGCTTACAGGCACACTGTATACTCCTGATCCTCCAATCGGAGTTGTCACGTTGACATCAAACACTTGTTCGGTGAATGACACGTGAGCGCCTGTCCATGATACTCGAACGTAGCCAGAGTAAAGTCTGGCCTAAGTCGATGAAGACGTGGTTGCCGACTATGTTGCCTCCATTCCCGGTAGGGCAGTCCAGAAGATGCAGGCGCTGCTCGCGATGACCCGGCTGTTTTGAAGAACAATTATCTTGGTGAGACTGGTTACCTGAGTTTGAAGTTGGCTCACTTGTGCTTGGAGTTGAGAGATTTGGGTTTGGAGTTGCTGGATTTGAGTGATGAGTTGAGAGTTGTTTCCTCCGAGCTGGTTGTTGAGGGTTTGGAGCTGCGAGATCTGCGTGTTGAGTTTGCTAATCTGCGAGTTTAGGCTGTCAATCTGGCCTTGAAGAGAGGCGATCTGGGTGTTCAAGTCAGCTGACTTGGAAATCTGGGTCCCTTGTTGGTCGTGATAATATACAGCGGTGCCAGATGCTCCCACAAGGCCCGCTACCAATACGATTACCGCGATCTTGTATGCGACTATGCTAATCATGAGTAGGTGATGCGATTGTTCAGGCTAATTTGGTTACCTGTTCCAGAAATCGACATGGGTCAGGGAAATGACTCTTGTCCCCATCACATGCGAAACTGTGATCCGTTGAATAACAAGACCATTTTGTAAGATGAGGGGATATGCTGAGCGTTTGAAAATCATATTCACGAAAAAGCTCTATGCTCCGTTCGGATCGAAAAAAGTTGACTGGACCCGGGACGAGAAAGGAATAGCTTTCTGCGGACTATTCTGGGCTCCCAGCCCTGAAGAGCTTCGGCAACGTCATTGGAGTATTGACCCGGAGATACTGGGTGCGATGTTCGAAGAGTTTCCTGTGGATCTCATTCCAAGAGAGGCAACTGTGTACGCTCGGATATTCCCTTTCTATACCGGCGGCGAATTTGAACATATTCTGCAAGACGTAAGGTCGCAAGGTCGGACCTATACCATGGATCGAATGCCGCCCGAACCAACCGCGAACTGGAAGAAGAAACTCGCGTCTCGTTTGAGGCCAATTAGGCCCCAACGGGTGTCTGTCGTGGCTGATGCCTCATATGTGTCCCATTGTTTCAAGAATTACCTCGGATGGACGAATGGTCCCTACACGTTCCTTGTTTGCAAGTCCCCCCTCGATGGATGGGCCACGCACCTCAAGAGCACCGACCGGCAAGGGATTACGAAATCGCTCCTCGAAAAAACGGAACTGGTCTTCGTCAATCACGATGAGCACGGACTTGAGATAATGAGCTGCGTCCGAGAACCCGACTCAATGCTGGATGCCGTAAGGAACCTCGCGTCAAAGGTTGCCATCCCCGTAGAAATCCAAGAAACGGGAAACCCGTGGGGAGACGTAGGCCCCTTCGGATACCACGTCCACCAGAGCTACAAGGGTCCAAGCATGATGAGACCCAAGCCAGTCCCCTAGCCCGCTTTCCATAACTATTTTTTTCTTGTTAACTAAAGTGTGACCCCCCTAGGGGTCTGTTTTTCGCGCGCCGCGCCCTTCGTGAAACGCTGATAAAACTACGTTCAGCCGCCCGAGCCGGGCCCTTCTTCCTTCGTGGCCGCAAGACCAAACGCTCCAGTTCCCCGCCCGATAACGGTGCTCTCGTTCAAGTTGTCGCGTAGAGTGGGACTATTGCTGTAACCGTTTTTCGTTGATTTGACGTGCTGAGGCACCATTCTTATATCGAGTGTTCGCGGTTGGCGGGTTTGGGCGGTGGTGGGGGGCTGGGAAGCCGGTCGTTTCCTGTTACCCGAAATCGAATCCGGCGAGGCCCGGAAGGGAGCAGTCGTAAGGTCGACGTTCGACGCAGGTGGGATCCCAGGGTGGAGAAAACAGCTAGGACACCGTGCCTGGAAGAGATGCCCATCACCAGAGGACGCCACCATCGCCTTTGCCGCATCCATCTTCGTCACGGTCGATCTATTTCCTTGGAAAGGAGTCGGACCCCAAATGCGGTTCCCGCTAAGCTAAACCGGGCTACACCACCGGAGCGAGCACGACTCCGATAGGCTAACCATTTTAGTATTGTCTCAACAAACTGCGGGGACTCTGGTGCTCTCAAAACCAGAGAAGGTTTCGGTTAGCATAGTTTCTCAAGATGAGCTCGGCCAGTCAGGCACTTAAGCCAGGCGAGTTCCCGGCGAGGGAATTAGGTAACAGGATTGGTGGTTCCATTCTCCCTTCCTCGGAGTCCGAATAGTCCATCAAAGCCCTCACGTAACGAATCGGACATATTGTATATCACCCACAGATAGACCCTGAAAAGTGCGGACACGATTAGAGTCTCTGCAATTCCTTCAGCGGAGATTATCATTTTGTCTTGGCATTGTTAGTGTTCGTAATACCCGATAATGCACTCGTCCAAATTACTGTCTGACTCCAGGCGAATAGCCCTGTAAACCATAAAGCGAGGGCCAGTAAGAGAAAGAATCCGAGTCCTCTCTGACGTCTTGATTGATCTGATCGGTTCCTTCTGCTTCTTAGCCAATTCCGTATCGTTCTCTCCCTGCTGTAGAGGTCGATGAAGTCGGCAGCCGCTCTCGCCTTTCTACTTGACGGATGTAATCGTTCATCCGATCCATGAATCTGCCGTGCGGAATAGACTCAAAGACCAAGATCGCAAGGATAAGTCCCACTCCACCGAGAGTCAACGCAACAGGGCCCGTACTAGGGGAGGTGTTTCACGAGCTTGAAGGCGTTCAAGTCGGAGATTCAGGTCTCCAAAGATTCGTCGCAGAAGAGGCTCGGCATAGAACGATCACGAGCAGGATCATCCAGATAAGAGAGAAGAACTTGGATCAGATTATCCGGCTGAAGTGCCAGCAGTCCAACGTCAGAATCGACTCAGAACAGACAACCGCCCCGATAGCTGGTGTGGGTGCCTGATGCTTCTGAAAAGTCAACTTGACAGATCGGAGGGCCGACTGCTTTGAGACGACGAGGAGGAAATGGGCTAAGTATTCTCGTGTTCCTCTTATTGGCGTTCATCGTTATCCAGCAACAGATCAGCACACCCAAGTCCCCAGCAGTGGATACCGCGGTGACCTTGGCGAACCAGATCAAATCACTTCCTACAATAGATGACCAGGCTTGTCAAGGAGTATCTAGTACAGTCGCGAATACTCTTACGATTCTCCAAGACATGGACCGTACCATCGGCACGGGCTTCGGTCTCCTGCAGTTCGACGCCTCGAATTGCGACGTCGTTATCCAATATCTTCCGCTCCTCGGAACGTATGACTCGCTCATCTTTGCGTCTAGGTTGGTAGACCCGAACAATGTGACTTCGGTGAAAATGTTCTATGAGGACGCATTCCTGCTGTCGTCAGATTTCGTGATCATAAACGACAAAGTAGCGTACAACGTGGCATTCAAGTCGACGGGGGAGATGAACAATGCACTCAAACTGGCAAAACTAAGTGATGTCTGTGGCGACGACTGCTACCGTGCAGTCCTGAGCGGAATACACTGGACGATCAGAGTCTACATGAACCAGTTCCTCTGCCAGTTCGAAAGCTGGGCATCACAGTACGTGCAGTCGATTCCTTACATTCCTTGCTACGTATGGAGCTTGCTAAGTGAGTTTGATGATAGTTCCCGATCGAAAGCCGGAGAGCCGTAGGTGCTGGGTCGAGCGATATCGATCATGCTAGCTCCTTTGCTTTAGGCTAGAGGAGGTGGGGAGAAAACGGCTAGAAAGTCTTGGAGACGGGTCATGCCCAAGGAAGTGGTCGTCGGGGTCTCGGGTAGGACTGGTTTACCATACGCTAAAGTACGCTGGAAGAAGGGGCGGGGATAGACCACGCTCCTACCTTTCAGGGAGTTGGGCGAGTCTTCATCCAGTGCTGTGCTGAAGGCTGACTTCAGGTATGTGAAATGTACTCAGTGTTCAGCTTCTGCAGAACAACGTACTCTAAGATTATCCCCAAGTATCGTAGCTTCCCCTCCTTCAGGGCAGAAATGATTTTCCTTAGACCTTCCTTGGAGAAGCTGAATTCGAAATCGATGTTTCCGCTTCTGTGCTTAGCGTGATAACTTAGGGAGACCTCTGAAGAACCAAATCTCAAAATGACTCGGCGTTCTAGTTCTTTTTCAAAGGCCAGCCCGATTTCGAGTTTAGTTCTTTTCCTCGGGATGAGTTCAAGAACACGAACGATTCGGGCAACATCTCCCAATTCGAGGTTTGGAATGTACCCGCGGGCCCTTTCCAAGCTATGGTCCTGCTCCGCGTCGTAGAAGTCGATTCCGATTCTAGGAGGATAGAAATATGTGTACAGTCCACGCCTCTTTTTGGTGTCAATCTTCCTCACGTGAGGGACGATATGGTTCCCGTCGTCTTCGATGACCTTGTGCCAGATGATTGATTGCTCGTAATCCACCGGGATAACCAGAGGTAAAATTCCCGGTCTCCTCAGAAATATTCTGAATCGGGAAACGACACATACACACACCCCCAATGCTTGATTTCACTTTTCCTACGAAATACTGTTTCAGACCTCTTAAGAATATTAGCCCGGAGGGGGTCATCGTCTTATCTTGTCAGAAGCAGGCTGTGTCTCTCTATGGATTCCGGGACGCGCAACCAGAAGTACCGCCAAAACAACTCTGGTATCTTCTCTGATCTTCCTGACAGTTCTGGGATCTATCGGCACTGTTCTGCCTGGAATAGTTCAGGCGTTAGCACCGCTGTCATCTTCCTCCACGTTGACTCAGAAGACGGAGTGTCCGCCAACTCTTCCAAATGCCACAGCAACCTCAGCTAGTTGTTCGCCGTCAAGTTCGGGATCAAATAGTCCTCAGAGAGTGGGTGTCGATGCCGTGCCGAATCTCCATCTCCCCAAGACAGTTCTGTCGAGTGTGGATTCGTCAGTCGGCGTTGGTGGGACGGGGACCATACAGAGTTCTGCGGATAATCTTACTCTTTACAATTCACGCATGACGCTCAGGCTGCTTGGAGGTGCCTTGCCTCAAGACAGGATTCTTGGCCCTGCAGGGGCGAGAGTCCTGTCATCTTTCTGGAGCGCACAAGTCGCCGTCGGGGGCCAGTGGCTCCCGTTGCAACCGGTGTCCGGCCAGTTCCTTCTCGTAGGGACCAATTCAAGTGGAACATACGTCGAGAGAACTATGGAAGTTGTTTCCGGAAATTACACTGGAATGTTCGCGATTGTGTATAAGGCATCATCGAACGGTCCATTGAAATGGAGCCTAGCTTTTACACCGGGGGTTACCGGTCAATATCGGCTTGGCTATGAAATCCAGAACCTAACCAACTTTTTCCAGTTGTCGTCCCCTTCGAAACAGTTGCAGCTAACCTATCCTTGGGACAACTATACATTTTCTTGGAATGACGTTCCTAGTTTGTTCAATGTCACGGCGTCAATCTCAATGGGCCAGTTCATGCTATCAATCGGTCTAGGAACGTTAAGCGCTGGATCTAAGGTTCAAGTTGATCCTAGTGTCGTATCTAACAATGTTCCAGCTGGAGCCACAGCCTACACCTTCCAGAGGAAGACCTTCTATGAGCCCGAAGCTGGACGATACTGGGTCTTTTACAACACTGGAGCATCGTGTTCAAGCTGCGAGTTGAACTACACTAGTTCCTCCGATGGAGCGAACTGGTCTACACCGCTGAATGTTCCAAATGGACCAGGAGGTTCAGCGAGTGCTGGAGTCGAAATGCCTAGCATCTTCTATTCAGGACAGACGGTATTGGTAGCATGGGGATCAGAATCATACCAGTCAACCAACTACGCGTACGTAAACTTCCTTCTCGGGACAATCTCCGGAGCAAGTATTACTTGGGGAGCGCTACAGCAGATTTCGCCACATGCTTACCACATATGCGGCACTCCATCGGATTGGGGAATACGTTACGTAAATGGTGTCATTCTGCCGACTGGTAATCTCGCCTTTTCCTTCAATTACTTTGTTCAGGAATTTTGGTGCTATCATGAAAGCGACATACAAGTCACCCTTGTGAATGGTGGGGTGGTCACTGGACCGTATCAACTCGACGGAATATGGGGGACCTGCGATACTTGCGGCCCAAGATACGACCTGAGTGATCAAGACAGGTCGATTATTCTACCATATGATGGCCAGGGACGGGCGCTGGTCATCTACCAGTACTGCGGTGGTATAATCTACCCCTGTGCGCCCTCGTTGCGGTCAAGATTGGTGGATTCGAAAGGAAACCTTGGACAGACACTAACTATCGAACAGTCTATGGCGGGCACCGATGAGTTCTCTGCCGTTCAAGATTCGGACTACGGCGCATATTGTGTCTACAAGATGACTGACGGTACAGTTTCATATGATTATGAGCTTCCATCAGGCACATCATGGACGTCGCCGATCCGCGACATGTTCTCGGGCCAAGTAGGTTACCCTAGCATTACGGTAGACAACTCGGCCGCCACCGTATACGTTCTAGGTATTGTTGCAGGGGGTTCAATAGTTATGAAGAGCAAGTCCTTGTCCCGGAGCTGGACGGACTCCTCTCCCGTTTACCCGGTCACGCAGCGGAACAGCCCCGCGTCTCTCTCGTCCAACGCAATCTCCGCCAGTGACACAAGTTCTAGCGCAATAGAGCTCATTTGGACAGAGGGGAGCTCATCTCCCTACAGCGTCTTGTTTGCCTCCATTCCCATTCAGACAGTCTGGTCTCCTTACTCTTCTCCACCGGATCCTTGGAATGGAAACGGTCTGGCTCCTTACGGTCAGTACTTCGCAAACTTGGGAGAATCTGTCTCATCCAGTACGGGAATGCTTACCGTCAAACAGACTGATCTGAGCGTTTCAGGACGTGGGCTGAGCCTGGATATTACCAGGGTCTACGCTGAACCGTACTCCTTCCTCGCCAACACTCCTTACAATTATGAGAGCTATCCGTGGGTTCCTATGGGCAATGGGTGGCAGCTCAACTTTCCTTGGCTGAACAACACGAACGATCCTCTTTACATTCACTTGTGGGATGGGGAGGGGTATCGTATTCCTTCAGGCTTTTGGTCGGGTTTCACGGCGACCTTTGAGAATCATCAGGGAGACAGCTTCCGTTTGGTGAGAAACCTTGACGGCAGCATGAACCTATATGAGAAGTCTGGAACATCATACTACTTCAACACAACGAGCCACAGGCTCGCTACGATTACAGATTCTACAGGTAATAACACGATTACGTTCAGCTATAACAGTAACACGATCTCATGCATTACGGACACCGTTAATCGAGCTTTCACTTTTTCCTATTCAAATGGGCTGCTTCAAGCGATCAATCAGATCACTGGAACATGTGCTAGCCAAGGCAATATTGTTAGGACGATCAACTATGCTTATAGTGGTCAGAGTCTCACTTCAGTGACGGACCCTGCGAGGCGAGTTACAGCCTATGCTTACAACGCAACGGGAGGGTCAGTTGCGTCTTGGCTTCTTTCCCGTGTCAGGTATCCGACATCTTGGCTGACCAACTATACTTACCTCGCCGTCCTATTGGGAACTCAAGCTTACACGTACAGGGTCAACCTCCAGAAGATTGCCCCCTCGCCGAGTTCCCCGGTACGACAGTTTGCCTACGTTTACAGTAATCCGGTTGGAGACCAAATTACCGGCTCAACAGTTACGACCTACAATGGAACCCAGATCCAAAGCTACACAAACTACGCGTTTTCGTTCGCCGGCGATACGATGAACACAACAGACTCAAATCACAACCTTCTTCGTGGAATCCAGCAGATATTCGGCGTAAACGGTCAAATTCCGAGGGAGATCGTCCTCGTCAGTGACGGTCAGGGCCATATTGGAAGCGTTACGAACTACTACCGGTACGATCTCTGGGGGAACCGGATCTACAGTCGTCAGACGATCAACAATTCTACAGGTGCTTATCATCAAAGCTTCAACAGCTACTACAACGACGGAGAACCACCCGGCTTCTACGCGTTCCAGGACAGTTTCAGCCAGAACCAGGGAACTGGGCCTGACAATTCTTGGAATGCTACTAGTGGGTACTGGATGGTGAATAACGGCGTTTACAATGGAACTGAGACCAGTGGTGGCTTGGAAAGCATGGTTTCTTCGAGCAGCATCGCCAGTGCAGACCTCTCATTGCAGTCACGTGTTTACGCTGTCAGACAGATCAACGTGACTGCAGGGGTTCTGCCGAGGCTCGGCATCTTTGCACATTATACCGGGGGCAAGTACAAGTGGGCTCTCGACCTTACCAACGAGTCTCCTTCCGGAACTTTTCTTGAGCTTCACGATGAATGGTACCAATGGCTCGGAGTCAATGGTCAGCCGTTTGCGAAGACGTCCTGCCCCTTGATAACCGGTGCCTGGTATACCTTCAACATGACAGTTCACGGGTCCTTCGTCAGCGGCTGGGCTAGCACACAAGGCCAGGCAACTTGCTATGTAAGCGGAGTCTTCGCGGCGTCTAGCCCCGCAGCTAGCGGAAATAGGTTCGGATTGTCAGCTGGTGGATATTCCGCTCTATTCGATGATGTCCAAGCTGCCACTGTCACTCCAATGATCACAGGAACGGGTTTCTCAAACGCGTTCTTCCAGAACGGCGCGCCTGGACCCGTGGGCTTGAACACTTGGCTGGCAACCACCAAGCCGCCCAATGCCGGGTGGAACACTACAGCCAATTGGCTACCCGCCACCGAGTGGAGCCAAGCCTACCCGGTCCAGAACTATGGAGGACCGTACTGGAATAGTGGAGTGAACGGATGGACAGACAACAACGCGCAGTGGATCTGGTCAAGCAAGAACGCAAATTACTCTGCCTCAGCAGATCCTGTTTGGTTCAGAAGAGTCTTCAGAGTTAGTACAGCAACGACACTCAGCATCCAGGTTACTGCTGATAACTCGTTTGTCTTGTACGTAGACGGAGTGCGTTGCGCCGTCCAGACGGATGGCAACTGGGCCAACCCACGGTCATGTACCACGCAAACTCTCCAGCCAGGTGTCTATCACCTCTTGGCGGCGAACGTGACCAATCCGGACGGGCAGTCACCCAGTCAGCCGAATCCTGACCCTGCCGGTTTCTTGCTAACAGCCAATGCCAACAGCCAAGTTGTTTTCCGTACTGACGGGATTGCCGGGGCAAACATAATCTCGCTAGCTGGATCTGCTCAGCTCCAAAACGGACCAGCTAGTCAGCCGAAAGAAACGTACTACAGCTACTATTCTTGGGGGGGTGTTAACCAGACACAGAGTCGTTACGATCCGCCTGCCGGGCAAGGAAGTCCGAATCCATTGGCTCTGGACGGCTCGGCCTCGAATGGTTGCAGCAACTCCTACAGTTCATGTTCTGCCACACTCACCACCTCCCACGCAAGCGACATCATAATTGCCTACGCTTCCGAAAGTCTCAATCAACAAACCACCGCGTGTTCCTTCTCCATCACCGACACGGCGGGCTTGTCTTGGATGAGCAGGGGTCCGAGCGTGATCGGAAGGGGTGGCCGGGACCAGTTGCAAGAATTCTGGGCGAGAAGCCCCAACGCGCTAGTCTCCGATGTTGTTACGGAAACAATCACGGGGTGCGGAAACAACTACAACGGTGTTCAAGTCTTCGGTATCACCGGCGCCAACTTCAACAATCCATTCGACCCCACGTTTGGACTGCCAGCAAATGCGACCGGTACCGGTTACGGGACATTGGTGGCGCTCTCCGCCAGCAATCCTAACGACATCATAATTGCCGGGGTCCAGCACGGGGCACTGGTTCCGACACCTGGGACAGGGTTTACCACCATAACATCGTATGCGGGCGTGGGCATAGCATCAGAGTACAAGACCGTCTCGACCACGTTGTCTAATTTCAACGTCACATTTGGCGACACCGCATCTGCATCATGGGAAGAGATAGCCGACGCGGTGCAGTCCAGCCCTACAACGCAATGGCGTACATCGAGCAGAACCTATGACGTCTACGGCAACCCCAAGACATCGACTGATCCTAGTGGCAACGTGACATCGTACGGTTATTCCGCCAGGTATCAGTCTGCCTACCTGACCAGCCTGAACCAGACCCTTGTCCCAAGTGGAACCCTGATCTCTAACCGGTACGGCTACAATTTCACAACGGGAACAGTGCTCTCAACCGTGAACCCGAACGGATACAACGCCACCTACAAATACGACATCCTAGGTCGAACCGCAAGAGGCACCTATCCGAACAATGACTTCGTGTCTTACACTTACAACGACGTCGCCAACTACGTCAACATTACCAACGAGAACGGCTGGTTGACCCAGCACCAATACGATGGACTGGGACGGCTCTCCATGGTGGAGAAGTTTCTTAACGGCAAACCATACTCCAATGCTACCAGCACCTACAACTGGCAGGACAAGACCCTCACGACCAGAGACCCGGTCGGTAACACGTACTACTACTCCTACGACCCTCTCGGTAGAATAACTAACTCGACGACACCCGATCGTAAGAGCGTGCTTCAATCCTACAACGACCTGTTAGCATGGGTTCGAACAACCGATCAGGATGGTAATTATCGTTGTAACTACTACGACCGTCTTGGAAGACTCATCAGCGTGGTTGAATATGCGGATTCCAGCTGTAATCCAAGGACTCTGAACGGCAACAACTACGTGACGAATTACTATTACAACGAGGTCGGGAACCTGGGAAAGGTCACAAACGCGGCGACGAAATCGACCACGTACTCGTATGACAATCTCAACAGGCTGACCACCACAGGCTATCCCGATGGAACATCTGAAACCTACTTCTACGACAATAACGGCAACGTCGTCAAGAAGGTCGACAGGGCGAGCGTCAAGACTTTAGCATCGTATGATTCGATGAATCGACCTAGCACCGTCACATATTGCGGAACAACCATAACCGGCGCGAGTTATGTCTACGACAAGAACGGCAACCCACTCCAAGCCTTAAACGAGAACGCCACCATGACCTACATCTACGATTCTAGAAACAGGGTCCTTAACGAAACCTACGCGGTCAACCCGGCAACTCGAACCGTTGTGGACCTCGGTTGCTCTGGAAGCGGTGGAAGCATGACCCGCACCGGAGGCGTGGCCAAGACCTACATGGTAGGCACCACCTACAATGGCGAACTGGTCAACACAATCGCCTACCCGACGATATACGCGTGGAATCCCGATATCACCATCAAGTACTCATATGATGGCCTCGGAAGGATCCTCAACGTTCAGAACGTATCAACAAGCCTCTACTTTGCCCAGCTCACCTACAGCAAGGCAGACCAGGTGGTGGGCGTTCAGTATGGAAACGGTCCCATTGCGAACTACACCTACGATACGCTCTCCCGGCCCAACACCATCACCCTGAAGAACCCTGGTACAAATAATGTGATGATGTCTCTGACCTACAGCTACAACAACACCGGAACAGTCTCCAGCCTTGTCGGCCAGGTCAACAGTGCCACACTCAACGAGCAGTACAAGTACGACCCATTACAGCGTCTCGTCAACTCCACAGTAACAAACGGCGGTGGCAAGACAACCTTCTGGTACCAGTACGATAACATCGGGAACATGATGGCACAGAGCGTCAACGGAACCGCCACAAATTACACTTACAACCAGGCAAACAACGAGCTGGTCAGCTTCTCTTCACTAGGCACATCCACGGCATATGCCTACGACCAAGATGGAAACCTGTTGAACAAGAACGTGACAACTACCGGCACGGTCAGATGGTACTATACCTGGGACCCAGCCGGCGACCTTCTCAAGGTAACCAACAGCACAGGCCAGGCGTTGTACGCCTACGACGGAGGCGGACGGAGCGTCGAGGCTGTTGAGAGCGGGGCAGTATGGTACTTTGCATACGCCGGAACAGAGGTACTCTACAAGAATCGCTTGAACACGTACAACTGCGCTTACATCTTCGCCTCGGGGCTCAGAATAGCCAACTTTGCAAACGGCTCAACCTACTACTATCACCCTGACGCGCTTGGAAGCATACGCATGATTACCTACCCGAACGCGGCAGTCGCGTACACGAACGGCTATCAGCCCTACGGCCGATACACAGGCACTCTAACAGGCAACCTCGGCAAATGGGCCATAGACAAGTTCGACGGCAAACCCTACAGCTCCGCGACAGGTTTGTACTATTACTTCCACAGATGGTATGATCCTTCCATTGGTAGGTTCGTTAGCCAAGACTCGTATCCGGGTCATCGTTCTGATCCTCAGAGCCTGAACCCGTACCTCTATGTCGAGAATAGTCCGACCACCTACAGTGACTCAACCGGCCAGTGTCCGTGGTGCATCGCGGCCCTGATCGGGGCCGCTGGCGGCGCGATTATCGGATATGGCTTATGCGTCGCCAACGGTGGAGGATGGACGAGCTCAGAATGTGGCAAGGCCGCGCTTGAGGGCGCCATAGTAGGGGGCGTGATAGGTCTCACCCTTGGACTGGGCGCAGTGGCAATGCCGGAAGAACAGCAAGCTGCAGACCAGCTGGTAAACACATCAGACTTCTGGGCGAACACTGAATCCACCACAACTACGACCGTGATAACCACGGATGCAACCTCTTCAATTGCTACCACCGCAACCCCAGCAATTACATCCACATCATCAGATGCTTCTCTCACAAGCGAGCTCACCGATAATGCACTCGCAGTTCGTGGTGGACTCAATACAGCTCAGAGTTTGGACGATGCTTTGGCGCGGGGCGGAATTTCCGCTAACTCTGCCCCCGGGATGACTGTCAAGCAGTTGTCGGAGGGCCTGCCGCATAACTACGTTGGAGTCACTACGGTCGGGGACATTAGAGCGATTGGTGGTGAGGTTGTCGGTGCACCTACTGCAACGAATCCCTTTCACGCAATACTCGTTCCTGGTCCTGGGGGGACGCAAGAGTTAAGTGAATTGTTTCAGATATTGCGTAACCCATGGAAGATCCCGGGATGATTCGGATTTACGCGGACTTCAACGCAATCGATGGTAACAAACTTCCCCTCATCTTCAAAGGCTCCATTAGAGACATCCAGAGACAAAATGTTGACCTCCGCGAGGGGATGCGCATTATTGTCTACGATGATGGGTACGAGGCCGAGGCCATAGTGGAGAAGGTTCGAGGGGAGTGGTATGCACATGTCGTCGAAGGCACTGGTCGGACGACGATATGACATGGCCGTTTAATCGATGATGACTATCGCATGCTTGTTGCTTGGCAAAATCTGAGAGCTGTTCGCTAGGGAGCCCCAGAATGTGTCGCGAGAGGAAGTCGATCTGCCCGAATGCATCTGGCCGTATCTGATCCTCAAGCACGGTCAACTTTGCTTCAATGACAAGTTGTCTGTGGAAGCGACTTCTAGAAGAGCAAGCGCCTGACTGTAATTGACAATTTCCGCATTTCGTGGAGTGAGTTCTTCAAAGTTTAGCTTGATGGACGGGTACGCTCTTCGGTAATGATCGCGCAATTGTTCGACATCTCTGTCGGTGTTTTGTTTGGGGACGGTCCCAGCGAAATACCCCTCGATGACCATCTTCTTCTCATATCGATGTTTGCATCGTCCAAGGCGTTCTCGAAGTATTTTTCTCAATCCGTGACAGCTCTGAATCTCAGGGTCCAATCTAGCCTTTTTGCTGGCCTATGGATCGCTGCCCAGACGCCATTGTAACTCCTCTGGATCAAAGACAGTTGGCTCTCTTCCCCTGACCGATTTCCTCGAAAAAACCGAGTATGTGCTCGTGACTTACTACGATCACCGGTTAAAAATACTCGCAAAGGAAAATGTGGTAGGGCTTGAGCGTGCGGTGCAACGCGTGGCTTTGATGCTTGGGCTTCCTCTTCCCATGAACCCGAGTTAGAAATTCATCGGTAAGATCTTTTCTTTTCTACGGTAGTAGGAATGATTTCGATACCCCAAAAGACCAGATTCTACACTTGGAAATGAAGAAGCCTCCACGCATCTTCAGAATGGGGCATCTGATCATCAGGTTATCTTGAGGCGAAAGTCAAGGTCAAAGTAGGTAAGAACAAGGAGTATGAGTTATTGAAAACTCTAATGAGGATTTTCAATCCGGAAGTTCTGAAGGCCGATTAGGAGCAACGCTTCCTTGCACGTAGAGAATTACGGCCGTGGCGGTTCAACTTCCACTATGAGATAAGGCCGATTTCGAAATCGTTATCGTGAAATTTCGATATTCTTAGCACAAAGTCGTGAGGGTTCACGTGTCTCGCCCGGGCTATTCGAACTCGTCCGTCGAGACGCATCGAGATTGAACCAATTTGGGACCTAGTCCCAGCATCGACTGTATGACTGCAGAACAAGAGAAGGATGCGTGGTCGGGACAATCGAGTCTCAAGCTGTTTCCAAAAAAAGAGGGGTTGGCAGTCTCAATGTTTACTGGGCCTATGTCTTTCACCGTTGGCGGTCCGAATCTCACCCGGCCCACCATACTCGCGGTGGACCAGCGGAGGCCCGGGAAACGCGAGGCTGCGTTGGGGTTTGGCTTAGTGTCTGTTATGCTGGTGCAGTAGTTGGCGCTAGTGTAGCAGGGTCGTTGTGACAAATGCAAGAACCTGTGTTGATAGCTGCGGTAATAACGGCCGTCCTTTTTTTAGCGGTCTCTCTTGGATATTTAGTGGCTAAGAAAGCAATGTGGCTCGGAATTTCATACACTGGATCAGGGACATTCTTGGCCCTACTTTTAACCGTGAATTATTTTGTAGAGATTCCGTGGCCTTTTTTTGCGGCAGGTTTTGCGTCTACGCTCGCTTCCGGTTTGCTGGGAGCGTTCGAGATTGCCCGAAAGACCCGAGAGGTCGCATGAAGATCACCACTGGGGGCACCATTTCACAACTGGTATCATGCGGGACAGTGTGTGACCGCTCATCGCTCTTGGCCATGTTAGTCAGTCACCTTGTGGCCAGGACAACGGAAACCTCACCTGTCTCTCCTGTCCCACGTCTCCGCAGTTGAAATTCAAATGAACGTATGCGGGATCCATGTTTCAGCTCATTTCGGTCTAGCCAAAAGTGTACGTGTAGAGACGGAGGTCATCAGAATTTGTAACTAGCTTGAGCTCATGAATCTCAAAGGCCTTAGTACGAACGATGTCGTAAAGCCTGTTCTCAGCAACGACAAGATAACCGCCCGTCGAATCCCACTGAATATCTGCGCCAGCCTTCCCCTTTTCTATCGGCTTGCCATCAAGCTCAACGTCAACTCTAACCCGTTTCATGTCGGACACTCCCAGAACAGCGTTGGCGTTGCGAGCACCATACTTTAACAGAATGTAGCCTGGCTCGGTAGTTGCGTGCATGACGTACTCGGGGAACTGTGTCCAATCTCCACTCAAGTACGGCGTGTCTCGCGAATGTTCTCCAGGGTCGATATAGCGAGTGCAGCTTCCAGGCACGCAAACTTGTCCATTTCCAAAACCCTGCGACCTCAATGACCCCGTATAAATTTCAGGAGTCGTATTCCGCATGAATCCAAACGTTTCTATCTTGTTGGATCCAGCATTGCCCTTGTTTGCTGCTAGCCTCCCAGTTTCTTTCAACAAATCTCGAATTCTATCTTCCATCTTGTCATAATCGCCTTCACCGGCATGTTCCCATCGAACTGTTCCCTTAGCATCGATCAAGGTCTGCCTCGGCCAGAACTGGTTTCCGTAGAGCTTCCAGGTAATGTTCTCGCTGTCGATTGCAACGGGATATCCTATCCCAAACCTCTTCACTGCACTGGAAACGTTCTCCGGGAGTTTCTCGAACTCGAACTCCGGGGTATGAACCCCAATCAAGACAAAAGGGTCTCCCGCGTATTCCTTGTGTAGCATTTTCATGTGGGGTAGCGATCGAACACAATTCACGCAGCTGTAGGTCCAGAAGTCGAGGAGCACCGCTTTTCCCTTCAAACCTGCGATTGTCAATGGAGGGGTGTTAAGCCATCCTCGGAGGCCGGAGAACTCCGGTGCCGATTTTCCCGTGAGAGACTCAGCAAGCATGCCTTCTATTCGGAGGCTCCCGGCTATAATCTCATCACCAAATCACTTGGGCGACCCGCCTCGTCATGGCAGGAGAAGGACCCGCTTAGAGTGTGATGTTAGGTTGTGACGTGTCTTATCTGAGAATTACGGGATCAGTCTATTCAATTCTAGCTCTCGTTTTTCTCGGGTCCAAACCAGTTAGTTCAGCCTTGCAGCCATTTGTGGTAGGAAGGAGTTGACTGGTTGTTGAGAGCTATAGAGAAGG
>WNGL01003882.1_pt1 | contig 24752 bp, 18 predicted proteins | sample 5400591 | NCBI WGS metagenome assembly WNGL01 (sample SAMN13153377, study PRJNA577476) | soil metagenome | isolation source: 80 cm soil or saprolite under Garry oak tree replicate 1 | place: USA:California | collected 2016-06-15 | reverse complement strand
GTCGCGGTTTACGCCTCATGTTCAGAGGAAAAACGTACTCAGAGCGGGTAGACATAATCGGCAACAAAGCCTTTCTTGCTTTTGTGGATGATCTGGAAAAACTGGAAGATGTGAAGCTCGATACGTTTGAAATTGGCAAGGACAAACTCAAGATTATCGCCATTGAACCACAAATGCCTGAGAAAGCGGCATACGATGTATCGTTACCCAGGCTATCACCCATACTTGTGCGTAAAAAGACATTGGCTGAAGAGATTGAGACATTGGAAGTAATGAGTTTCAGGTTCAGTCCTGATCCTCTGCCACGCAAACCAACCGATGCTGATATCAAGAAATTCCAGTACCAGGCATTCGATATTATCACCATGGAGAAGCTGTTTGAACGAGAGTATGCCATCAAAGAGGCACAGCGACCCGATGAGATCGTCAGTTACTATGCCAAAGTGATCGCGGGCAGCCTAAAACTACCGAGCCAGTTCAGCGCCCTCGCCCCGAAAGTCTGGGACTTCTTTGAGCAGCGTGCTTTTGGTGGGAAGGTCGATCTGTCTAGCTCTGCAATCATACAGGCGATGAATCACCGCATAGCAAGCTATGTTGTGCTTGACGTGTTTGCCAAAGCGCTCAAAGACAAGATCGTTGAGCAAGTAGAGCCAACCATCGAAGGAGAGAACCGGCAACTATCTTCTATGGAACCCTTTGCCTTTTCACGGAAAGTCCTCGAAGCCAGAAAATGTGTCTTCAACCTGGTTCCCTGTGATAATGACTTCGAGTATGAGTTTGCCAAATTTCTTGAAAGCGCGAAGGATGTCGTAGCCTTTTCCAAGCTGCCTCAGCAATTTGGCTTTTCGATAGAGTATACCGACAATAACGCCAACTTGCGCTACTATTATCCCGACTTCGTGGTCAAAACTGAGACAGAAGAAATGTGGCTCGTCGAGACAAAGGGTCAGGAGTCACTTGAAGTAGCTTACAAGGATAGAGCCGCCCAGATGTGGTGTGAGAACGCCACAATACTGACAGGCCAGCAATGGCGCTATGTCAAAGTACCACAAAAAGAATATTACAAGCTCCAGCCCGTGGAGTTTTATGATCTCCTTACTTTTGCCGACTAAAGCAGGGGATAGCGGATCGTTCTGGGAAATGGTTGCATGTCTGAAATGGGCCATGCATCGTATGTTCGGGTGCTTCTTGAGAGATGAATCTAAGGTGATAAAGTGAGGATTTTTCTCAACTCCTACCGTCCTATAGTTCGATACACCGAGGGATAAAATGCCACTTCAAACTGAAGTGGGTGAAGGCTGAGTTTTTTGTCTTGTTTCGGTTGCTACTTATTGGTCATGATGCTCTACCTCCCTGTTCCCACTAGTGTATCATAGAAACTTCCCACCTCTATGCATCAGGGACGTACTCTATCAGTTCGGAAGGGTCTACCCCAAGTGTACGGGCAAGTTTGTTCAGCGTTGTTGTCGTTACTTCATGGTAGGGGTCTCTCCAAATAGTTTGTATCGTCTTATAGGCCATATTCGACTCTCGTGAGAGCCTGGACATACTAAACCCCCTCTGCTGTGCTACCTCTTTGATCTTCAAGCGTATCATGAGCCGTGTCCTTCATCTGTAGTGAGGGGATTGTATCAGTCTCCTACGTTGTAGGGAACCACGCTTGTGTTCTTGGTACGTTTTGTAGTAGTATATTAGCTACTAGTATTTAATATACCTATCGACAAGCGAGAGGAATTATGTAGGGGAAAGATATGTTGACACTCTGGATATTGTCTTGTCGCGTGAATGCGAAGGTGGATACGCTCTCTACGTTCTATGCGAGAGACCTTGAAGATGCAGAACGGCAAGCAGAAAAGATACTCCAAGAGCATCATTATGAGCCGCTAGAACTCAAGGAGTATCCTCGTGGGTTTGGAATCGTTATGACCACCTTGCCAGGGAGGATTGAAGAAGATACAGTGTAGTGGTGTGATGTGCCTCTGCTAAGTATCCTGTTCAAACAGACGACTCTCTAGAGATGCAGAGTAATTGAACCATGCCTTAACAGTATTGTTTTCGAGCGCCGTGCTTCCCAGAGCCTGGCTCGCGTTGAGTCCATCACTCCTATCAAACAAGGGAACAGCACTCGCGAGGTGAGTGAAGAACTGCTGGACGCGCTCACCATGGCATATAAAGAGGCGGCTGGTGGAGCAATAGAAGTATAAGGATGGAGCATCAGTAATGGTGTTAGAACTTGATGAACGAATAGACCAGGAACTAAAGGAACTATACAAAACACTTGAAATTGAGGGAAAACTGCTTTCCGGTGAACAGTTAGCCGGATATTACAGCACATTTCGCAGCAGATTCGGAACTGACAGGCTCAAAAACCTGGATGGCGAAGCCCTTTTAAACACGATGCATGATATGCAGGACAGAGATAGCCTCGTCTACTGGCTTGAGTTCAAAGATGATGAGGAATTTCCCTCACCGAGATTTGGCAGTATTGCCGGTGGTAGTGCGTTCAAATTCGGGTTGTTTCGCAAAAAAGAAACTGGCAGGTGGACTACTGGTTCCCCACAAAACCCGGAAGAACTCACAGTTGAACAAGCTATAGACAAAGCAAGGCAGAATCGCGACCAACTGATAAGGGGTGTTGAGCTCTTAGAAAAGCTGCCCGTAAATGGGACGGATGAAGACTATGCACACTTGCAGCAGGAGATGAATCGTGTCGCCCCTGAGGTGAGTAACGTGTCATGGGGACATAAGTATTTTAGCCTGCTATATCCAGAGAAACTTGACGACTTCCACAATCCTGATTACCAGCGTTTTCACCTGATCAAACTATTACAACTTCCTCCACAAGATGGGGGAAGATATATGGCGGCTGGCCGTTTTGTTGCTATCGCTAATGCTCTGGATATCCCTATGAATAGTTTGACTATGGTGTTGAATAAAAGAAATGGGAGGACCCCTCATAGCTACTGGCGCATTGCAACATCCTTTAGTTTAACTATACATAGAGATCACTGGCACTTTATGCGAGATGGCAATTACTGCGCTATTAGATGGCCAGAAATTGGCGACCTTACTAAGTTTACGAACGATAATGACGGAAAACAACGTCTTCGTCAGGCATTGCTATCATCCTACCCCTCTATGGCTCCCTCGGTCGTAGGTAGAACTATGCAGCAAATTTTGTCATTTAGATGGAGCATTGGTTTAGGTGACCTAGTGTTAGCCACTGATGGGGAGACAGTGATAGGTATTGGAAAGGTGGTAGGAGAATATTTCTTCGATCCCTCAAATGGCTTTCCTAATCGTCGTGCTGTTGAATGGCTCTCCCTTGATGAATGGAAACTACCTGATCCTGAGGACACTACTACAGCATACAGGATAAAGAAGGATATCAATCTTGTCGAGGTCGAGAAACATATCCTGGGTGCATCACCTATTATTAGCGCCTTGGACGCTTCCCCTGTATCAACTATCACCTCCACTTCTGTCGCTACCACAGGTAGGGTATCAGCGCCTCCTCGCTTGACCGGTATCCCTGCACGTATTGAATCGGTGCTCGAGCGTAAAGGACAGGTGATTCTCTATGGCCCGCCCGGTACCGGCAAAACGTTTTGGGCTGAGGTAACTGCTCGTGAGTTAGCGGCGCGTTCCTGCTTTGGCACACCATTCGATCAACTTACAGGTGAACAAAAAGCCCTTATTCTTGGAGAGGACAACAATTCTCATGGCCTGGTCCGGTTGTGCAGCTTCCATCCTGCGTATGGATATGAAGATTTTTTGGAAGGGTTTCGGCCGGAGACTGTCAACGGTCAGATGCATTTCACGCTGCAAGATGGTGTCTTTAAAAAACTGTGTAAAGATGCTCAGGCGAACCCAGATCGCAAGTTCTACCTGATCATCGACGAAATCAATCGAGGAGATATCCCGCGCATCTTTGGTGAACTGCTCAGCGTTCTCGAAAAGAACAAACGCGGGAAAGCGATTCTCCTCCCGCTGACGGGCAAGCCATTCCAGGTTCCGGACAACGTCTATGTAATAGGAACGATGAATACAGCTGATCGTTCTATCGCCCTGTTGGATACTGCCCTGCGCCGCCGTTTTGGCTTTATCGAACTGATGCCAGATACCAGTGTATTGGGTGATGCTGTCGTAGGCGGTATTCCCCTGGGACCCTGGCTCAAAGCCCTCAATGAACGTATTGGTGACCATGTCGGGCGTGATGCTCGCAATTTACAAATTGGCCACTCGTATTTGCTCGAAGATGAACATCCCATTGGAGATTTTTCGACCTTTGCGAAGATCATCCAGGATGATATCCTGCCGCTTCTAGAGGAATATTGCTACGAGGATTATACAAAATTAGAAAAAGTTCTCGGACCCGGCCTGGTTGATATACAGAAGCAGCAATTTCGCCAGGACCTATTTGATGCCTCCAACCGGGATGAGCTTGTGCAAGCCCTGTTAGCGCCTTCCCCTGATATCACGGCGTCTTCACAGGCTATCTCTTCCGAAGCTCAAGCTATTGAAAATGAAGAAGACGAAAACGTTGGTGAGCCAGGTGACAATGCATGAGTACACCCCGTATCTCTATCCAACTGAAAGAATGGCAACGTGTTGCTCCAGGAGAACCTGGAACACAATTATCTGGCCTGTTCCTGGAGGATGATGCTGAGATAAAAAATGTCGTTCGCACTCTTTCAACATCAGGAATACTCGGTATCTCGGAGCTTCGCGAGGGTTTATCGATTGAGACCTCGTCCTATGTAGGTAGAATTACGCTTGGGAATATTCAGATCACTGTTCATCCAAAAATTACCGGTATGCCTTTACTGCGTTTATTGCGCTATGCTTACGGTCTTCGCAATCTCGATATCTTTGCCGGAGTTGAGTATGCCGGTGAAGACCAGGCATTCCAGGAGTTGCTGATCAATCAGCTGGTAGCTGAGGTCAATGAGCTGATTGCTCGAGGGCTGCATCGTAGATATGTGCGCACTGACCACGACCTCGCAAGCCCGAGAGGCAGAATAGATGTGCAGAGAATAGCCAGGCAGGGAGGAATTGTTCAGTCGACATTACCATGTAGTTATCATCCCAGGCTGGAAGATTGGTTGATCAATCAAGTGCTCTTGCAGGGGTTACACCTTGCAGCAGGACTCACTAACGATAGAGATTTGCGTATAAGGCTATTCCGCTTAGCCAGCCTCTTTCAAGATATCGTTACCTCAATCAAGCTCGACCACATCGTGCTCAAGAAGTTGCACAGGGAAATGGGCCGCTTAACCAACGCCTATGCTCCAGCGATAACGATAATAGAGATGTTGCTTGCAGCTCAGGGGATTTCGCTCGATGCAAGCTTGCCGGGAATACAGCTTCCTGGCTTCCTCTTTGATATGAACCTCTTTTTTCAAGCGCTTCTTTCCCGCTTTCTGCGAGAGAGCTTGCCGGATTACACAGTGCAGGATCAGTATAGGATACAAGGTATGATGGCCTACGATCCTGCTCACAATCCCAGGAAACGCCAGGCGCCAGAACTACGCCCAGACTATGTGATTTTGCTGCAATCAAAAGTGGTTGCCATACTCGATGCCAAGTATCGTGATCTCTGGGAAAACGCTTTGCCGCCGCACATGCTGTATCAACTGGCGGTCTATGCATTAAGCCAACCTGAAAGGGTCAATGCAACGATCCTGTATCCGACCATGCAAGCAGAGGCGAAAGAGGCGCGGATCGTACTCCGAGATCCGCTATACGGCACCGGACGTGCTCATGTTGTACTGCGTCCTGTCAATCTGTTGCAGATGGAGGAAATCATCAGCAACTCGCAAAACAAAGGACATATTGAGATTGAGCGAACAAGAACAAGCTTTGCCAGGCAACTTGTCTTCAGCTGTCAAGGAAGAGCAATGACGACACGAGAGCAAGCCCTCCATCAGTTGGCAGCTATCCTGGTCTCACGTATCCATCCCCATCCTCTGCGGGTTGCCATTGATGGGATCGACGCAGCAGGCTATAGCTCCCCCATTGGGATCACAACCTGTGGCTGCCGGACAAAAAGAGGCGGCGAGTAAAACGCTACTCGCCGCGTAGCTTGCTATACACAACCAGATCGTGCCAATCGCCATTACGCCACTGCGCCTTGCGCAGCACGCCCTCATGGGTAAAACCAGCCTTCTCCAGCGCCCTCCGCTCGGCACGATTGGTGATATCCGTCGAGGCTTCAACGCGCATAATGGGATAGACCGAGAAAAGATATCCGGCCAGTAACTCCTGGGCCTCGACGCCATAGCCCTTCCCGCGATGCTCCGGCACCAGGACAATGCCGACATTGTAGGCAATGCTCGCCCCGCCTGGACCATAACGCACTTGCCGGTAGCTGACATCACCCACGACCTGCTCACTCTCGCACGTCACTACAAGCAGCGTCCCATACTCTTGACTCAGCAGGCCGTCCTGCTGGAAATCCTTCTCCAGACCATGGTGCTGATGCAAACCAAAGAAGTTAAACTCGGTCAGAAACGCGAGATCGTTGGCGCGGGCTGCCAAAATGGGGAGATCATCCTGGCGAACGGGCCGCAGGTAGATTTTTTCTCCATGCAACATGATCAGAGTCGTCCTTCCCATGAAAAACGTGTCCTGGCCCAGCTGTTCAGCTTATGGAGGCGGGAGTATTGCGTGCCGCTTGATCCAGCTCCCAATCTCGTTCACCACCTCTTCAGCCACATGACCAGCCACGGTATAGGTGGCGGGATTGCCTGCCAGATCTGGAAATCCTCTCGCGTGACCTGGTAGTCGCTCCCGCCTAGCAGGAAGAGCATCGGCTGTTTGAGCGTTTGCGCCACTTTCTCCGGCTGATAGGCGTTCAAGTCGAGCCAGTAGGCAGCCGGGACGCCCAGCGGCAAGTCGGAAGCTTTGGCAGTCGGTAAGCGGTTGGGATCTTTGACCAGCTCCACTTGTTTTTTGAGGACTGTCAACTGCTGCTGCCGTACTGCAGGATCGGGAATACTCAGCGAAAGCACAGAGGTCATCTGATCCAGGATCACATCCTCGAACAGCCGCGCAGAACCCGCCAGGATGATCAGGCCACGAATCTGCGGGTCGGCAGCGCCAAGACGTGGAGCCAGGTAGCCGCCCAGGCTATGTCCCAGCACAAAGATCTGCTGCGAGTCTATCTCTGGCCGGTCGCGCAAGAGGGCCACCGCTTCCAGCGTATCCTCAATGACCTCTTCCTTGACCGTGAAGGTGTCTCTCACACTCTCCAAGCTGGCAGCATAGACTTTCGTGCGTTTCTCGTAGCGCAGCACAGCGATGCCCTGCGAAGCCAGTCCCCAGGCCAGGTCGCGGAACGGCTTGTTGGGCGGGATCGACTCGTCGCGGTCACCTGGTCCCGACCCATGCACCAGAAGCACCGCCGCAAACGGCCCGTCACCCTGCGGAAGACTCAATGTGCCCGGCAACACCCATTTTCCGTGCCCTATCTGCACCTCCTGTTCTTGAAAACGCTCGGGCTGCGCGTACAGCGGAGGCTCATAGGTCGCGTTCGCCAGCTGTTCGACGGTTCCTACAGGCGTAACCGTTAAACCGATGATCTCGCCCGCGTCATTCAAGACGATGTTCACATTGAGACGTGCCCGCTCAAAGACGCAGGTGACCACCTGCACCAGGCCATCTTGTGTCTGCACGGCAGACGTTTTTCCCTGCTCCTGAAAAGCTCCAAACTGCTGTTCAAGCCCCTGCCAGGTGGCCTGGATTGTTCCAACAGGGATGAAAGGTTTGATGCGATCCGCCAGGCGTTGCTCCACTGCGGCAAAATCACCGTGGGCCACCTGTGTGACGATTTGTTGAGCAGTATCCATCATATATCCTTTTTGGTAACAAAAATCTGGTGTACTGGTTGTTGCTTTCGCTGTCCTCTCTAGAGCAAACCAGGAAAAACGGAGAGAAAAATCCTCATTGAGCATACCACATGAGCTGTCCTGCTAAAAAGGGGGTATGCTTTGGAGAACCAATGCAAACAACATGACCAGCGCAATGCTCTTTTGTTCTGCACGCTGTATCATCCCTCGTGCAAAAAAAGGTCAGGGTATTTTAGCGCTTCTTCAGTCGTACCTCTATGCCGATCCCACTCGTCTCGATTTCGCATCCGCCGAAGGCGCTCGCAGTAGCGAGGCGCTCGAACTGCTCCTTCGTGTAGGCACGCCGTTGGAGCGTTCTCAGGGTCCATCCTGTCATAAAGGCGTTCACGGGGCCCAGTTGCATCGAGTTCACCTCTGCGCGAATCGTCGCATCGGGGGCATTTTTCCACATGTCCTGGATGACTGCCATTCCCCCGCCACGCAAAACCCGGTACATCTCGTCGATCGCCTTGCCCGGCTGACTGAAGTTCTTGAAGGCAGCCTGACAGATGATCAGATCGAAGGACCCCTCGGCAAAAGGCATGCTGGACGCGCTGCCTTGCTGAAAGTCCACGCTCACTCCCGCCTGCCGGGCGTTCTCTCTGGCGATTTCCATGAACGTGTGGCTGATATCCAGCCCGGTTACGTGGAGCCGGTCGAGTCGCGCCATCTCGATGGCAAAGTAGCCAGGGCCCGGCGCTACCTCAAGCACGTCTGCGCCATCGAGCAGACCGCCGGTGAGGTGGGCGGCCTGCTTCCTCCAATTCTCGATCTGGCTCCCTGAGCGGCGAATCCTCGCGTACCAGCGTGCCACAATCCCCTCCATCGCCATGCCTTTGTAGCCTTTCTGTCGTTTCTCCGTCGTTTGCATCCTCTTTACCTCGCTTCAATAGGGTATATCTCGCACCCTGTGATGTTCAACTGTCCCTGGTGAGATTGCGCCAGAGGGGGAACTCTTCCTGGAAGAGTTCCATATCATCTGCACAAGAAAGCAGAAAAAGCCGGAAAGGCTCTTTTCACTGCTCTGCCTACTGGAACAGCATACATGCAAAGCGGGTGAACGCGCATCACCCCGGGGGGTGATGGCCTCGATCTTTGGGATACTCATATCGCCACCTCTGGGATGGGTGGTTTCATCGCCTGGACGACTACCTGAAAACCTTGCAAGGAAAAGAATAAGGAGTATGATGGAGTAAGTGCGTTTCGCCACCAGTCTCTTAAAGTCACAGAAGTATTCTTCATAAGATTGGAGAACCCCATGAAAACAGTCATTTCCAAAGACGGCACACCTATCGCCTTCGATCAGTCGGGTCAGGGACCCGCGCTCATCCTGGTGGCCCCGGCCACTGCTACTCGATTAGCCCAGGCGGGACTTGCAGCTCACCTTGCGCCGCACTTTACCGTCTTCGCCTACGACCGCCGTGGCCGGGGCGACAGTGGAGATACGGCTCCTTATGCGGTCGAGCGCGAGGTCGAAGATCTCGAGGCTCTCATCAACGAGGCCGGTGGATCCGCCTTCGTTTTTGGTCATTCCTCCGGCGCGGTCCTTGCCTTGGAAGCAGCGCGCCTGTTTCCAGGCAAGATCGAGAAACTGGCGATCTACGAGCCGCCATTCATTATCGACGACAGTCGTCCCCCGGTGCCGCGGGATTATGTCCCGCATCTCAACGAGCTGATCGCGGCAGGTCGCCGGGGTGAAGCAGTCGAGTACTACATGACCGATGCGTTGCTTGTGCCTGCCGAAATGCTTGCCCAGATGCGAAACATGCCAATGTGGCCGCAGATAGAGGCGGTGGCGCATACGATCCCCTACGATGGCGCCATCATGGGAGATACCATGAGCGGCAATCCTGCGACACTCAAGAAATGGGCATCTGTGACCGTGCCCACGCTCGTCATGGTCGGAGGAGCCAGCCCTGCGTTTTTTCACAACGGGACTCAAGCGCTGGCAGATCTCCTCCCCGATGCCCGGTACCGCTCACTGGCAGGTCAGGACCACGGCCCGGCTGATAAAGTCCTCACTCCCGTGCTCGTCGAGTTCTTCGAATCTGCGCGCAAGTAGAGCTGAAAAGGCTGAGATGACTTGCTTTGCGACAAAAGTCATGAAACGCCGTTTGTTTCTTGCTTTCATAGAACTAATGGTCTATCATTGGAGAAGAGAAAGTGAGACACTCGTATCGAACCTATCGAGAAAGAGAGAGGAGAAGAGGAATGACCGCACCAACACCATCCCCGAACTACCAAACTGGCAAAATTTGCTACATCGAAATCCCTTCCATCGACATCTCGGAGTCAGCTCAGTTCTACCGGGAGGCCTTCGGCTGGCACATCAGGCAGCGCAATGACGGCTCGACCGCTTTCGACGACGCGACCGGCGAAGTGAGCGGCACGTGGATACCTGGACGCCCTCCCTCGACTGATCCAGGCCTGCTCGTGTTCATCATGGTCGCTAGTGCCGCGACATCCATCGAGGCCATCATCGCTGCAGGCGGCGAGATTGTGCAACCTGTCAATCCTGATGAGCACGAGGTCTATGCCCTCTTTCGCGACCCTGCGGGCAACATTCTGGGCATATACCAGCAACCAGGCCTGGCAGAGATCGAGGCACATCAATTTTAAGAGACGCAAACAAAAGAAAAAGTCATGTCAAAAGAACAACTCCTACAGGAGTTCGCAGAAGCCTATGAGCAACTCATCGAAACCGCCTCTCTCGCAGTACAGCGCGGCGTGACTCAAAGGCGAGACAGGTGGGGACCACGCGAGATTGTGGGCCATCTGGCAGGCTGGGAAGTCATGGCAAGCGTGCGTATTCCCAAGATTGTTGCCGGGATGCCACCTGCGGAGTTTGCTGACAAAACTCAGCAAACAGTCATGAATGATGCGATAAACGCCGCGATGATCACGCTGATGGGAGAGCAACCGCTCGAGATCCTGTGTGGCATGTTGCGCCAGGCCTACCAGCGCAATGTCGAGCTGCTGAGGTCGTTGGAAGACTCGTTCTTTCAGCCGGGTGAATACGTGTATGAACGAACGAAAAGCGTCATTGAGCACTGTCAAGAACACATGCAACAGCTCGTTCTCCCTCACCCCTGAGCACTTTTCACATTTTGGTCTCTTTATCGAGGCAGTAGCGGCCATGCGGCTTTCCCTTTTTTTGTCGCTGTGATAGAATAGATGCGCATCAAGCGAGGTTGCACTGAAAAAAGGAGGCGATTCACATGAAGGTTTCAGGTATCGACTATGGACTCGGCTCTCCCTGGGAGATCGAGGTTCCCGATTCCGCCATGGTCGTCGAAGGCCCCAACCCCGACCGTATACCTCGAGCACTTGAAAACCCCGCCCAGGCTGTGCGTGACGCGATCAGGAAGCCGATGGGCATGAAGCCATTGGCTGAGCTCGTCACAGCTTCCAGCAAGGTGACGATCGCCATGAACGACTGGATGGGAGTGGGAGTCCACGCCATGCCGGTCGTGCTCGATGAGCTGCGAGAAGCAGGCGTCGAGGAGCGCAACATTCGGATAGTGATAGCTGGCGGATTGCATCCCAAGGTGACCCGAAGCGAGCTGATTCTGTCCAAGGTCGGCCGCGACCTCAACCCACCCTACCCGTCGCCCTTCCACATCCTGTCTCCCGAGATCGTCGATCGCTTCTGGCCGACAGGTTGGGCGAGCAGCCGCGTTCGTCCGCACGACGCTGCCGATCAGGATCACATGGTCGACCTGGGTGTGAACGAGATGGGTGACCTGGTCGAGGTCAACGATTGCCTCGTCGAGTCGGACCTGGTGATCTACATGAGCGGCTGGTCTGGGGTGCCTGCGATCTGGGGCGGTTACCTTGGGGGAGGCCAGGGTATCACCGTAGGCCTGGGAAGTGCACGCAGCATCATGACCCACCACGCTTATCGAATCCACGAGCACAAGGATTCCATGGCTTCCGAAGCACGCAAGCAGCTCTTCATGAAGCACAAGGAAGCCTGGGCAAAATACGCCGAACAGGCCACGGGTAAGAAAGTTTTCTACCTGGAAGGCTCACTGAATGTCCGGGCCGAGTTCTGCGCGATCTTTGCCGGGGACGGCGAGGCGATCCGGGAGCCGATGTTCCAACTGGCAGACCGCGAGAAGATCGTCGATCTTCCTGCACAGGCCGATGTGTTCGTAAGCGGTGCGTCCTATCATGGCATCTTCTACGACACCTGCATGAATCCGCTCATGTCCCTGGCGCAGCTCAACGCCCGCATCCGAGAATACGTCGGCAAGAAACCCCCGCTTCGGCAGGGTGGCGTGGCGATCCTGGTCACTCCCTGCGACGGCACGATCGACGAGCGTTGGCGGCCCGCTGATCTTGAGCTGCTCCAGATCTTCAACAAACTCGGACACGATCCATCCAGGATGGAAGACTACGAGGAGGAGTATGCCCACCGGGAAGACCTCATCTTCAAGTACCGATACGCCCACGCCGCCCATCCGCTGCATGCGTTTCCGGTCTTCTACGAGAATGCATTCCTCTTCAATCTTGCCAACCGGATCATCTTCTGCGGACCGAAGAGCGCTGAGGCGGCTTCGATCGTGGGGGCGACGGCTGCCCCGACCTGGGAAGACGCGTGGCGTCTGGCGTGCCAGACTGTCGGCAGCAGTGAGCCAACTGTCATGGTGACTCCGAATGTCGGCGCGCGCATGCCGGTGCTCTGGAGGGTGCAGGCCTGACACTGCGGGGTTGGTAGTGGCCAACTTTAACACTATTATTTTTGGCCACTCTGGCTCAGATGCCCAACTTTTGTCGCTTCGCGCAAGTCAACCGACTCATGATCTATCTCCGTGAAGGCTATTGCCTGTATCTCCTGCGACACGGGTGGTTTCGACATCGCTACGCTTGAGTAAAGTCGTTCCTCCTTGAAAGGATCGCGTACCAATCTTACCTCTGTTGACAAGTGCCTGGACATGATGAAGGCTCACCGGGTGATGGCTGTTCTTGCTGATCATCGTTACCGCTTCTTCTATTGTTATCCAGTTGTTGCTCATAGTGGTATCTCTCTCTCTTTGGACAAAGTTCACAACTCATATGGTTTGCGTGCTGGTTGATGATTCGCTAACAGGGTGAAAGTAGAGGTATGCCCACTAACGCGCCACGGCAGCAGTCACGACAACGCGGGCTGTTTTGATGGCATGAAGCACGGAGCGCCTCCAACGACATCATAAGGATCAAATAAAGGGTTGAAATAAGGGGATCGAGTATTCAGCTATCCAACATACTACCACATTTAAAGCAAACAAGGCCATCGTCCGCCAGTATCTTGAGGAAGCATGGACCAAGGGAAACGATGTCTTCTTCGGGGAAAGGAGGTGCTTTGCCCAAAAAGGCGGCTTTGAACTCTTTGACGAGGGCTTCGGGTTACTCCAGGAAGTGAGCCTTTCTTTCAATCGATCCAGCTAGACTGAGACAAAGTCACGTGGTACAATGGCCCCGGCAGAGCTTTGAGCATAGCAGGCCAATATGGCTGTTTGAGGCAGGAATCCTTGCTATCGATCAGAAAGGGTAACCATGGTCGTATCTCCTTTTACTTGCAGTTGCTGCGTGAAGCCACCCAACTTGGCTACCAGGCTAATCGGTTCCGGGTCGCTCTCACCGATCTCGAACAAGGTCGGCGGGGGCTGGCCCTCATTGAGAAGGTGCTCTTGCGTTTGAGGGTTAACTATCCAGGCGTCCTCTGCGAACTAGACTCCGACCGGGAGACCGGCCGTGGGTATAAAGCGGTTGATCCGAAGCGGCAAGCCGTGTGGCAGCTTCCTGACCTTTACGAATTTTTGTGTCAGTGGGCCTACGACATTTATGACCAGGTTGAGTATCCTGCCCTTGGACAAAGCCCACGCGAGGCATGGGCCGTAGGACTAACCTATGGTGGCGAACGGGAACATGAGCATGGCGACACGCACATGCTGAGGCACAAGGAGGTTCGGCATGCCTGACCTACCCACCGGAACCATCACATTGCTCTTCACCGATATGGAAGGCTCGACACGCCTGCAGCAGCAGGTCGGGGAGCGCTATGCCAGCATGCTCGCTGATTGTCGGCACCTGCTGCGAGCCTCGTTTGCCCAGTACCACGGCCACGAGGTCGACACTCAGGGGGATGCATTCTTCGTCGCCTTTGCGCGAGCGAGCGATGCGGTGCTGGCAGCCGTCGAGGCGCAGCGTCGCCTTGCCGCTCATCCTTGGGCACTAGGGGCGAACGTGCGCGTACGCATGGGTCTCCATACGGGGGAACCGCAACGCTCCTCCGAAGGCTACATTGGGTTAGACGTGCATCATGCGGCTCGCATCATGAGTGCTGGACATGGCGGGCAAATTCTCCTCTCGCAAACGACGTGCAACCTTGTGGCGCAGGCACTGCCGGATGGCGTCGGCTTGCAGGATCTGGGGGAGCATCAGCTCAAGGACTTACACAGGCCCAGCCGCCTCTTCCAACTCGTCATTGCGGGCCTGCCGGCTGACTTCCCCCACCTTCGAACCCTGGACGCCCATCGGCACAATTTGCCGATCCAGCCCACGCCTTTCATTGGCCGCCGAACTCGCTGACCAGTTTGCTGACGGGGTGGTTCTCGTGCCGCTGGCCCCGGTGACGGACCCTGAGCAGGTGGTACCCGCCATCATCCGGACGCTCTCGATCAGCGAGCGCAGCGGGCAGGCTCCTCTCTCGCTGCTCACCTCGGCCCTCAAAGACAAGCAGATACTGCTGCTCTTGGACAACTGTGAGCAGGTGGTCGAGGCGGCCGTGCCACTCGCCGAACTGCTCGCAGCTTGCCCCAAGCTCAAGCTGCTGGTCACCAGCCAAGTGCTCCTGCATGTGCAAGCCGAACACGCATTCGCCGTCCTGCCGCTCTCGCTACCCAACCCCAAACGCTTGCCCGACCTGGTGACGCTCTCGCAGTACGAGGCGGTGGCGCTCTTCATCCAGCGCACCCAGACCGTCAAGCCCGACTTTGCGCTGACCAACGCTAATGCGCCAACAGTCGCAGCCATCTGCGCGCGCCTGGATGGCTTGCCGCTGGCCATCGAGCTGGCCGCTGCACGCAGCAAGTTTTTTGCCCCACAGGCCTTGCTTTCGCACCTGGAGCAGGGCCTGGCGGTCCTCACGGGCGGAGCACGCGACCTGCCTGTTCGGCAGCAGACGCTACGGGGAGCGATGGCCTGGAGCTACAATCTCCTGGAACCAGAGGAGCAAATGCTCTTCCGTCGTGTCGCGGTGTTTGTCGATGGCTGCTCCTGGGAAGCCGCCGAGGGAGTGTGCCGGGCAGCCGGAGTGCTGGAGACAGACTTGCTGGAGGGATTGCTTTCGCTGGCTGACAAGAGCCTGCTGCGCCAGCAGGAGTCGGCAGAAGGCAAACCACGCTTCTGGATGTTGCAGATGCTGCGCGAGTTTGGCCTGGAGAGGCTGACCAGCGCAGCAGAGATCGAGCCGACCCGGCAGGCGCATGCCCAGTACTTCCTGGAGATGGCTGAGCAGGCCGAGGCGCAGTTGAAAGGAGCCGAGCAGACCAGGTGGGTGGCTCAGTTAGAGCAAGAACACGAGAACTTGCGCGCCGCGCTCCGCTTTCTGCTGGAGTACGCTCGCCTGCAGGCAGGCACAGCGCAAGGAGAGAGATCAGCAGAGCTATCCCTGCGCATGGGTGTCTCATTGTCCTGGTTCTGGTTGATGTGGGTCTATGAGCGAGAAGGGCTGGCCTTCTTGGAGCAGGCGCTGGCCAAAAGTACCGCCGGTGGAGCAGGGCTGCGGGCGCGGGCCATGCTGGCGGCAGCTGCCCTGGCCTTTAACCTGGTCGGCGGCATGCAGCGGGCAGAGAGGCTCTGCTCGCAGAGCCTGGTCCTCTACCGGGAGCTGGCTGACAAGGCGGGTATGGCCAACGGCCTGAGAATGCTGGGCTCGATCTCCAGGATGAGGAATCAGTACGGGCGAGCCCGTTCCAGCTTGCAGGAGGCAGCTGCCCTCTTTGAGGAGCTGGGCGATGGCTGGAGTCAAGGCCAGTGCTATACCGAATGGGCACGAGCCGCCACCGAACAGGGGCAGTTCGAACAGGCCCGTGCGCTGCTGGAGGAGAGCCTTGTACTCTACCAGGAGTTGGGAGATCAGCAGCGTCTTGGCTGGGTGCGCTACCTGCTGGCACGTCTGCTCTTCATCTCGCAACAGGACCCTGCACGAGCTCAACGCTTGGCCCAGCAAAGCCTGGCGCTCTTGCGGGAACTGGGCAGCAGCACCTACATCCCCGAACCGCTCGGCCTACTCGGATGGATGCAGCTGGTGCAGGGGGATCTCGTGGCAGCACGTCCCGTGCTCGTAGAGAGTCTGGCGATCTTCAAAGAGATAGGGGAAGAGGACGACGGCGATATCCGCATCGCCCTGGCCCGGCTCTCGGCGTTGCAGGGGGATCTGACGGCAGCTCATCACCTCTACCAACACAATCTGGCGCTGCTGTGGGAGCAAGGTATCAACAAAGAATTCGTGGCGATGAGTCTGGAGGGGCTGGCAGCCCTGGAGACACCAGAAGGAGCACCTCGCAAAGCAGCGCAGCTATGGGGTACAGCAGAGGCGCTGCGAGAGGCGACTGGGGCGATCATGTACCCGGTCGATCGCCCTGACTATGAACAAGCGGTGGAGGTGGCACGGAAAGAGTTGGGCGAGGAGGCCTTTGCAGCAGCGTGGGACGAGGGTCGGACCACGTCAGTGGAGCAGGTAATCATCGAGGTCCTCAGGAAGGGGGGCCGTATGAACGGCGAAAGTTGAGGGTATTAATTGCTTGTCTTGCCGCTTCACTTCCTGGGCGAGCGGTTCAGTGCTGAGCTACCTAAATCTTGATGGATTGTAACAATCGTTCCCTATGCCAGTTTGGGTCTCCAAAGAGGCTCCAGGTTCCACTGGCGCGCCGGAAGTAAAGTTGCATGTCGTGTTCCCAGGTGAAGCCAATTCCTCCTAGAGTCTGAACCCCGGTGTAGCCAGCCTGCCGGTAACCATCGCTTACCAGCGCTTTTGCCATGCTCACTGCCTCGACAACTTCATCCGGTCGATGGTCCAGGGCGTAAGCGGCATGGTAGACGGCCGAGCGTGCGCTGGTCAGGTCAAGGGCCCGGTCTACCAACGGATGAGCCACTCCCTGGAAACTGCCGATCACACGCCCGTACTGTTCACGGGACCTGGCATAAGCCACGGCAGTATCCAGAATCCACTGCATCCCGCCCACACCTTCCGCGCTGAGCGCGAAACTGGCACAATTCAAGGCCTCTTCCAGCATCTGACAGGGATCATTGCAGGCGTCGATCTTCTCAGCCGGGGTATTTTTCAGTGTGATTCGGGTCAAGCGCCGGCTCAAATCCATGCCTTCCAGGATTTCCACCACCAGGCCCTCGGCACCCTTCTCCACCAGGAACAGGCCCAGCTTTCCTTCCTCTTTGGCTGCCACGATAATCATATCAGATACCTGGGCATCAAGGGCAAACATTTTCATGCCGCTCAGCCTATATTGGCCGCTCACTTCGCTTGCTGTTGTACTGATCGAATCCAGCTCGTAGCTGGCAACGGGCTCCATGTAAGCCACGCTTGCCCGGCACTTCCCCTCCACAATCGCAGGCAGCCAGCGCGCTTTCTGCTCACTGCTCCCGGTCCTGGCCAGCAGTGGGGCTGCCAACCCGACCGTAGCCAGGAACGGGCCAGGCACCATTCCCCTGCCTAATTCCTCGAATAAGACCGCAACGGTTAGCCAGGACTCTGCCAATCCGCCAAATTCAACCGGCACAGTCAAGCTCATCCAACCCTGCACGGCCATCTTCTGCCAGAGGTGCACGTCAAAAGCGCTTTCAGTCGCCATAATCTGCCGCACTTTAGAAGAGGGCAACTCCTTCTCTACAAACCTGCGGACCGTTTGCGCCAGCATCTTTTGTTCATCGCTGAGAGCCAGATACATTTTTCTAGACCCTCCTTCTCATCACTCCCAACTCCCTTCTCAGTCCTTAGTGCATTTGCACTTGACCTTTTCGGGTGTGGTGTGTATACTTTCCCTCCAAGGGCGCCAGGAGCACTGTCCTTTCACGACCCGCTTGAGGGTACTGAAATTAGGAATGCGGCAAACCAAGCACTCGCTCAGCTACGATATTGCGCTGCACTTCACTGGTGCCCGCTTCAATGGTATTGCCTCGCGCACGCAGGTATTCATACTGCCAGCGCCCCTCAGAGGGCGCGTCCACCGAGTCAGGGGCCAGGCTGGAAAAGGGGCCTTCGAGTTCAAAAGCCAGTTCAACCAGGCGCTGGTTGAGCTCACTCCAGTGTAATTTGAGCAATGAACCTTCCGGTCCTGGAAGATGGCCCTGGCTAATGCCAGACATCTGGCGCATGGTATTGAGCTTGAAGGTTTTGACATCGGTGTAAAGCCGGGCCAACCGCTGCCGCACCTGCGGATCCTCGAGCACGGGTTTTCCATTGAGGGTACTCATGCGGCTCAGTTCAATGAGAGCCTGCAAACGCTGTTCGAGAACAACTATAATGGTGAGCGACAAACTCCCCCGCTCGTGCATCAAGGTGGTAATGGCTACCATCCAGCCCTTATTCAGTTCGCCGACCAGGTTCTCTACCGGCACTTTGATATTTTCAAAAAATAGCTCGGCAAATTCGGCCTCACCCGTCATCTGGACGAGAGGCCTGGTGCTCACTCCAGGTAAGTTCATATCCACGATCAGGTAGCTCAAACCCTTGTGCTTGGGTGCCTCAAAATCGGTGCGCACCAGCAAAATACACAAGTCGGCCACGTAACCGTAACTGGTCCAGACTTTCTGGCCGTTGACCACAAAATGGTCACCTTCTCGCACCCCCCGCGTCTGGAGGGAGGCCACATCGGAACCGGCATTCGGTTCGCTAAAACCCTGGCACCAGATTTCCTCGCCGCTCAGGATCTTAGGCAGGTAACGGGCTTTCTGTTGAGGAGTGCCGACAGCCAGAATGGTGGGGCCGACCATATTCAGACCGATCACATTCGCTGTGGCGGGGGCTTGAGCGCGAGCCATCTCTTCATTATAAATCGCTTCCTGCATCAAGCTAGCGCCGCGCCCACCATACTCTTCAGGCCAGCCGATCCCGATCCAGCCGGACTCGAATAATTTTTTTTGCCAGGCCCGGCGCACGGCCACTTTCTCCTGGAAAGTCATATGGCGTTTTTCGCGGAACTCATCGGTGATATTTGCCGCCAGCCAGGCCCGCAATTCGGCCCGGAAAGACTCATCGCTCATGGCCTACTCCTCACCCAGGCTATTGGGCCGCACGATCAGGAAGATAACGAGAAACTATTTTCACACCTATCGATACGCTGATTTCACTCTTTTCAGTATAGCCTCATGCTTTCGAAAATGCAATATTCTGGAACAACAGAACAAAAGTCGTCAAAAAAGCAATTGACAACTGCTGACCTTGTAGGGCCTCATCTTGCTGGCCAGTGCTCGAGCAGAAAACTCATCTCTTCTTGGAGATAAGGCTTTCCTTCTGTAACAATAGTAACCTATTTCACAGACTTCTTGTGAGAAAGGACGTAGAAGCAGCCCAAACTGTCGAGTATCCTTAGAAAGAAGAAAAGGTGATGTGGGGATATCCTCTTAGTGCAGAACGCGAAGTGCAAGGAAAAACGAAATCTCATGCTTACAGGACAAATCCTACTCCAACTTATCGTCATCTTGATCGTAGTGCAACTTTTCGGCCATTTGTCTGGACGTATTGGCCAGCAGTGGGTCATCGGTGAAATCCTGGCAGGGATTGCCCTGGGACCTTCCTTGCTGGGAGCCTTATTGCCTGGTATCAAAGCCATGGTCTTTCCAGCTACCGTCCTTCCCACGCTGCAAACGTTTGGTGATATTGGTCTCATCTTCTATATGTTCTCCCTGGGATCGCGCCTGGATACGCAGATGATGCTTCGCCAGAGCCGCAAGGCCATCGTTGCCTCCCTCAGCGGCATCGTGCTCCCACTCATCCTGGGGGTTTCCCTTGCATTCATGCTCTACCCCGCTTTTGCCGGGCCAAAAGCGACCCAGCTGTCCTTCATGCTCCTGGTCGGAACGGCGATGGCGATCACAGCCTTTCCGGTGCTGGCACGTCTGCTCACAGAGAAAAAAATGCTGGGCACCAGGATAGGGACGCTGGCTCTCACCTGTGCGGCCGTCGATGATATCATGGCCTGGTGCCTTTTGGCCCTCGTGATCGCCGTCGTCCATGCCAGAGGCGTGACTTCGGGCCTGATGACCATTGGACTCACTCTGCTCTTTATTGGCGTCATGCTCGGCATTGTGCGCCCCCTGTTCGCCTATGCCAGCCGGCGCCTTCCCCGGCCCAACTTCCTGGTCGCGCTCACACTCGTCCTGCTATTGCTGTCAGCTTACACCACCGACGCGATTGGCATCCATCCCGTGTTTGGGGCCTTCCTCATGGGGATCATCTTGCCACGCCGGGCGGCCTTCATCGAGCAAGTCCGCAGCCTGGACCAGGTCAATAATGTAGTCTTCCTGCCGCTCTTCTTCGTCTCCAGTGGCTTGCGCACCCAGATCGGCCTCATCAGCGCCCCTGCCCTGTGGCTCGTCTGTCTCCTTGTGGTCGCTGTTGCCTGCTTCGGGAAGGTTCTGGGTGGCATGCTTTCCGTTCGCTGGATGGGTGAATCCTGGCGAGAGTCACTGACCCTGGGCGTCTTGATGAACACCCGCGGCCTGGTCGAATTGATCGTGCTCAACATTGGTCTGGACTTAGGCGTGCTCTCCCCGGTGCTCTTTGCCATGCTGGTCATCATGGCCGTGGTGACGACGATGATGGCTTCACCACTTTTACCCTTGCTGGGCTATGGGAAAAAGAGTCAGCTGGAGCGCCATGCCGAAATCCCACAGATGGATGAGTCTTTACAAAAAGTTGACGCGTGATGTAGTACAATTTTGTGCAATCTGACTTTAGATTGCCTGGTTTAGAAGGAGACTTCGTCGATGCAGGTAGATACTCAGACACTCTCTGTACGATTGACCTGGAGTGATGTCGTGACCGGCGAGGGCCGGGAACTCATCGCACCGTTGCCCGTTTCGTTCGGGCGCTCACATGAAAACACAGTTGTTCTTAACAGTAATGAAGTTTCTCGTAGACACGCTGTATTAAGAGCCCAGGACGGCAGGGTGATTCTTGGGGATCTGCAAAGTGTGAACGGCACATATGTCAACCACGATCGCATCACCCAGGTTCCGCTCCCCAGTGGGGCCGGCTTCAAAATCGGGCCTTTCCATTTCATTATGGCAGTGGAAACGGTCCATCCGCAGCAGGCTTCCGTTCAGCCGTCACCAGTTGCCCAATCACCTGACAGGACCTCTGCTTTCTCTCAGAGTTTCTTAGGCAGGCTGCAAGGTGTGCCGCTGAGCGAGTCCACTCTGTTTTTCAATCCTAAGACGGGGAAGCTCATCCCCTTAGCCTCTAAAACTCCCGTGGAGGACCCTTTGCCTCTGGGTGGCTTACGGCAGCCGGTCATCCCCATGCGGGAGGTGTACAACAGTGGATTGCCGGTCATGGAGACCACCTACCTGGCCGTTGGCGCCGGAATAGGCAGTTTCGCCTGGGTCGATCACCTGCGCATCTATGGGGCGCAGGCCGACCAGGTCATCGCCCTGGGATTGGAGCCTCTTCCCATCGGACGCTACTCGCGGCTGTGTCGCAACTCCCAGATTCCTGCCTACGAGCGCTTGCGCTCCCACAGCGAATCCTGCCCGGATAACATCTGGGGCTACCCTTCCTACGGGGTGCGCGAAATCTGGCATTCCCTGACTCAGGGCAAGATAGGCAACGCGCTGCGGGTCGCGTGGCAGGTCTTTGGGGAACCCGTCATCACCGATACCTACACGCCGCGCTCGGCAGATGTGTTCCAGGCCGTGGAGCGCGAGGCTCACCGTATTGGGTGGGATCGTATCCTTCGGTATGGCAAGGCGCTGGCGCTGCGTAAAACCGACGATGGACGCTATGTCGTGGCCTCTACCTGGACCGACGAGCAGGGGCAGGTGCGCCAGCAGTTGGCGGTGGCACGCTATGTGCACCTGGCGATGGGCTATCCTGGCATCCGCATTCTGGATGACATCCAGCAGTATCGCGAGCGGACACGGGACGTTGAGCACGCGGTCAATGCCTACGAAGCACATGATCACGTCTATGAGCACCTGCGCCTGCATGGGGGAGTGGTGTTGGTGCGCGGGCGCGGCATTGTGGCCTCGCGGGTGATCCAGCGGCTCAATGAGGTGCGCCAGCAGAATCCGAGTGTCGTGATCATGCATCTACACCGCTCGCCGGTGCCGGTGGGCCATCAAGATGGGCGCGCTCGGCGGTCAGTCAGTAACCATGTCGAATTGCAGCCGTTCAACTGGCCCAAAGCCTGCTGGACAGGTTCTATGCGCCAGCAGTTGGAGCGGGCCGATGACGAGGAGCGAGACCGGCTGCTCAACGACTGGGGAGGCACGACCACTGCCGACCGCAAGGACTGGCAGCGCATTGCCAATCGTGGCTTACGCGAGGGCTGGTATCAGATCTACTTTGGAGAGGTCAAGCGCCTGGAGCGCAACAAGCGTGGGCAACTGATGACCCAGATCTCCACAGGTAAACCCAATCAGCCCGAACTGGCATTGACGACCGACTTTATTATCGATTGTACGGGATTGGAAGCATCAGTGGAGAAAAATCCATTTCTCAAGGATATGGTGGACTGTTACCATTTAGAATTGAATCCCAAACGCCGGCTGAAAGTGTCCAACGATTTTGAGGTGCTGGGAATGAGCAGTGGGTCGGGACGGGTCTATGCCAGCGGAGTGATGACGCTTGGCGGACCTCACGCGGCTGTCGATAGTTTTCTGGGGCTGCAATATGCGGCGCTGCGTTCGGTCGAAGACCTGGTGGCGCAGCACGCACCGGGATTACATTCGCTCACTCCCATCCGTTCAGGCGCTCAGTGGTTTCGCTGGGCCAGAGGAGTACAACCATGACACCTACATTACTGGGTCGCTGGCAGATCCGCATTTTTTTGCTGGCCACAGTCGGCCTGCTCATCTCCTTTCTGGTGGCGCTGAGCATTGGAGGGAACTATCAAGTACCTCTACTGGCATTGCTGTACGTGCTGCTGTTCGGGCTGGCCTGGGATGTGCTCTACCAGGTGATCACGTCGTATCGATGGGATCGTGACTGGCCAACCTGTTACCAGGTGGCGGCTGGAGTTATAGAGGGGGCGCTGGTGTGGGCATTGATCCTTACCAATAAGTTGCCTGGCATTCCGGAGCCTCCGCGTTTCATCGTCTTCCTGATACAATATGGTGCCATCTGGCTCAGCATTTTCCTCCTCACCCAGGGGCCGCTGCGCATCTTCTGGATGAATTGGCGCTATCAAGGGGGACAGTGGTTTGTATCACGGAGGATACAAACTGTAGAGTATAGCTATCAACAACCTGTGCTGGCATCCCAGTTTGTTGGAAGATTCACTCCAGTGACGCCGCCCCAGGTTCTTCGCACTAGCAATCCCGAGCGCCGTCAAAGCCCGGGAGATCGGGCCAGCCTGCAGCCACTACAGCCTTACACATGTGCATGTGGATTCGCATTTGATCGTGCAGCGGGGAATTTTTGCCCCCGCTGTGGCAGACTAAGTATGCAGCAAGAAGTTTCGTAGCTGGTAACCGTGCGATCCAGGGGATCCTGGCTAGCCAGAGCCCCCTGAATGAATACTCACGACGCTTTACTGCTCTTTATATCGCTCTTGTAGCTTTCGGCCTTTTGTTGGAGCATGCCAATGAGCAAGTTTGGCGCCAGCCACGACTCTATCCCCGGCTTCATTGATAAATGTGGGCCTGGATCCATGTGAGCGCTTGTGGATACCAGCCAGTAGAGGCAGTCTTTTGTAGGTTGAGATCATGCCCGGATTGCGGGATGACCAGCAGTTGCAATTGCGCTTGCGGGGCATAATAGATGGATTCATACTGTTTTACGGCGTCACTGTTGGTGCAGGAAAACGTTCCCAGGCAAAAGAGAGCGTCATCTTGCCCGACCACCTCCAACACCGGTACCTGGATATACCGGGACAGCGGTGAGTTGGCAATAGAAAAAAACGTCGTGAATTCGTTGTCCGTGATCGTCTCCTTGGTCTGCTCATCGGTGGCAATCACCTGGGGATCCGCGTTGGGCAGGTAGTAGAAAGTCTGCCCCCGTGTGTTGGGTCTGGTGGTGAAGTAGCCTGGGGGCAAGTCTTTGAAGCGCGGATCCGCGTCCTGATTGGCCGGATAAATATCGTTTGCGAGCCTGGCAACTTCAACAGGATCGACGCAGAAGGAGCAGTACTTGACCGGATAAATCCTTTCAAGCCTATTTCTCCTGGACAAAGCTCCTCCCACATAAGCATGGTACTGATCCTCGCTTATGCGAGCGGAATGAAAATACCTCTATTGCACGGAACCCACACAATACATTGTACTCGGTCTATGAAATCGGGACTGCAAGGCACGAACAGGTAAGTTCCTGAAACTCCTCCTTTCTGCATCTCTTTCATCGTTAGAACACCTATGTTAGAATAGTTAACGTCATATAGTGTTTCGACCAGTAGTAACTGCTCGTGTGCCAGGCGTCAGAGGAGGCACCCAGTGTGCCAGGGTAAAGGGAATTATGCGTTCAAAACAGTGGCTGAATGAAGAAGCTACGCTTGATGGCCTTGGCCGGTATGAGGAAGCGTTGGCAGTCTGCGAGCAGGCTATGCACCTGGACCCCAACAATGCCATTACATACCTCAACAAGGGTAATGCCCTCAAATACCTCAGTCGCTACGAAGAGGCACTGGCGTCCTATGAACGAGC
>WNGL01003247.1_pt1 | contig 24752 bp, 18 predicted proteins | sample 5400591 | NCBI WGS metagenome assembly WNGL01 (sample SAMN13153377, study PRJNA577476) | soil metagenome | isolation source: 80 cm soil or saprolite under Garry oak tree replicate 1 | place: USA:California | collected 2016-06-15 | reverse complement strand
CCTCGCCGGCAGCGGCCAGGCGCACCTCAAGGCCCGTGAATGACACGCACGCCTGTGTAGCACGCCGCCCTCAGATTGTCAAGCCGACCCTATCTGGCCAGGTCACAGCCATGATCACACAACTTTGGCCCCAGCCCTGCGGTGGTGGCGCTGGGGCCTGCTCCTCGGCTTGCTGGTAGCAGTCCAGTTCTTCGTCGGTACCGAGATGCTCACGATCACCGCGCTGACGACGGTGGTCACGCTTTTCCTCGCCCTCCTCGCCCTGCTGTGGAGCGAGGGAACGCGCCGGCGCCAGGGCACCCAGACCGGCCAGGGCACACAGACTGGTCAGGGCACACTGACCGCACCGCCCTCCCTTGCCGCACCGCGCACTCCGACCGCACCGCGCACACTGACCGCACGGTTCCCCTTTGCCTTCCGGGGCTTCCTCCTTGCTGCTGGTGTGGCCGGGGCCGTCCTCGCTTACCCGCTGTGGTTCGCGCTCGCCGGCCCCCAGCACATCCTCGGGGCAGTCTGGAAGCATCCGTCCGAGAACCGCCTCGGGAGCGTGCTGTTTCCCTTCGCGTTGTCGGCGTACCAGCAGCACCACCTGCCGAAGGTCGGGTACCTGGGGCCGCCGGGAACCCTCGCGGCGTACCTCGGAATCCCGGCACTCGCCGTCCTCATCGTGGCCGTGGTGGTAGTGCGCCGCCCGCTGCCGAAGCTTTGCGCTGCAATGACATTCATCAGCGTGTGGCTGTCACTCGGCTCCGCCCACATGCCAGTCTCAAGCGGCGGAGAGCCCTCGTGGGTCTGGCTCCCGTGGGGTTTGTTCGGCCACTTGCCAGTGCTTGACCAGCTCGCACCAACCAACTTTTCGGTTGTGGCGCTATGGTTCGCCGTAGTCGCGGGTGCTCTCCTGGTGGACCAGTTGCTCGGTTCGCACCGGGCTGTCCCTCCGAACGGCGCCAGTGGCCCCGCGTTGACCCGTAGCCGGGCTCGGGCAGGAGGGGCAGCGGTGGTCAGCGCGGCGCTGCTGGTCCCGTGGCTGCTCGCCTGGCCCCTTCCCTACGCGACGGGAACCGTCACCGTCTCGACGTGGGCCAGTCACGCCGGAACGCAGCTGCCAGCGCATGCGGTCGTGCTCTTCTACCCGTTCCCCTCCACTTACCAGGATCATGCGCTGATATGGCAGGCGGAGTCGGGCATGCACTATGCCGTCGTGGGCGGACGTGGCATCGCCGCGGGCCCGGGCGGCGTAGCCGACCACGGCCTGACGCCCGGCACGCCGGAGGGCACCATGAGCGCGCTGAGTTCTTCCTATCCCCAAATGAAGCTTCCACCGCCGCCCACCCCTGCCACCATCCGCTCGTTCAGGAGCGCCCTGCGGCGCTGGGGTGTGACGAACGTGGTCATGGTCCCCGGCGGCCGTGACCCTGCCTATGCCCGCCAGTGGCTGACCACCGTGCTCGGGGCGGGCCCCGCGCTTGAGGACGGCGCCTGGGTGTGGGATGACGTCCAGCGGCTGATCTTGCCATGAGCCAGGCGTGTCGTGGCCGGCCCGCATGGGCTCGGCCCGCCGGTACTGTTCCTGCCGCCCCTGCACACCGGATGGGCCATCATGGTGGCGTGCCGACGACGGACGTGGATCGCGCCAGCGCGCGGGTGGGGGGTCCCGGAGAGCACCGGGCGCTGGGCGTGGGCGTCCTGCGCGGTCTTCCGGGGCCGGACAGCATCTGGTGGCTCGTCATTGTGGCGGCGGCATTTATTGCCGCCGAACTGGCGTTCGTGCCGGCACACTCGGGCCTGGGCTGGGACGAGGTGGTGTATGTCAGCCAGGTGAGCCGGCACGCGGCTGCCTCTCAGTTCGTGTCCGCGCGAGCGCGCGGAGTATCCCTGCTTGTCGCGCCGGTCACCTTGCTCACATCCTCGATCGTGGTGCTGCGGGTGTACCTGTCGGTGGTGTCCGGGCTCGCTTTGTTCGGTGCGCTGCTGGTGTGGCGGCGGTTCCGCCCCGCCTGGGTCCTCGCTCTCGCTGGACTCGCGTTGGGCAGCCTGTGGATAGTGCAGTACTACGGTCCCCGGGCCATGCCCAATCTTTGGTTCGCATTGAGCGGGCTTGCCGCCGTGGGCTTCTTTCTGCGGGCAGCGGCGAAGCTTGGTCCTGACGACCCGGGCCAAGGCCGGGCTTGGGCGGTGCTCACCGGACTGGCGGCGTGTCTCGCCTTCGCCGCTCTCATGCGCCCCGGCGACGCGGCGTTCCTGGCAGTGCCGCTCGTTGGGGCGGCGCTGGTGGTCAGGCCCTGGCGCCGCTGGCGGCTGGTCGTGGCGACGGTGACGGGGCCGTTGGCTGGCGCCTCGGAATGGCTGATCGAGGCGTTCGTGCGGTCCGGCGGCGCGTTCTCCGCGCTGCATTCGGCGGCTGGCGAACAGGGTAGCTTTGGGCTCCACCTGGGGGTGTGGGCTGAGTTGCGGGCGCTGAATGGGCCAGTCATATGCCGTCGCAACTGCACCGTCGGGTGGGAGCACCCGCAACTGAGCGTGTGGTGGCTAGCGCTGCCGGTCCTGGTCGCCCTGGGGCTTGCCGCCGCGCGGCGGGCCGGCCGGCTCCAGTCGGCCGCGCTGGCTGCTATCTGCGCTTTGAGCGCAGCCCTGCAGTATTTGTTCCTGATCAATTATGCGGCCCCACGGTTCCTCATACCAGTGTACACGCTGCTCGCTGTGCCAGTCGCCGATGGGCTGGCCTGGCTGGTCACTGGGGTGCGGGCGGAACTGCGGCTGGTAACAGGCGCGCTCGTTGCCGCCTGCCTGGTGCTGCAGGTGGTTAGTCAGCATGAGGTACTGATGCAGCAGGCTACGGCGCCAGGTAACGGCTACGGCCGGGCCGCGGCTGACCTGCACCGCCTCGGTGTTGACCCGCCGTGCCTGGTCAAGGGCACGCAGTACATCCCAATCGCGTTCTACGCCGGCTGCGCATCCGCTCCTAGCCTCGCGGCCAGTGCGCCCGCGGTCAGGATCGCCGTGCTTGGGCGCCCCGGCGCTCCCCCTCCCGCCTACGCCCAAGGCTGGCACGGGTACCGGCTGGCTGGTACCCGGCTGGTCGCCTACTTGCCACATGCGCGGCCCTGACCCGGCTTTGCCAAGCTATGGTCAGAGGGTGACCCCACAGACGGGCGGGCTGGCCGGGCCTGACCGGCTTGATCTTTCTGGTAGAACTGCGCTGGTCACTGGTGGGGCGAGTGGTATTGGCAGGGCGTGTGCGGGCCGGCTGGCCGAGGCTGGAGCACGCGTGGTGATCGCAGATCTGAAAGCCGATGCTGCCGCTGAGGCAGCTACCGCAGTGGGCGGCACGGCCTGGACGGTGGATCTTTCTGACCTCGCCGCCGTCGACGCGGCGGACCTCGACGCCGATGTGCTGGTGAACAACGCAGGCCTGCAGCACGTGGCGCCGATCGAGGAGTTCCCGCCAGATATCTTCGCGCACATCCTTCGAGTCATGGTCGAGGCTCCCTTCCGGCTCACTCGCCGGGTACTCCCCGGCATGTACGCCCGCAACTGGGGCCGCATTGTCAACATTTCGTCGGTGCATGGAATGCGTGCCTCCCCATACAAGTCCGCTTACGTGACCGCCAAGCATGCGCTCGAGGGGCTTTCCAAGGTCATCGCCCTGGAAGGGGCCGCTCACGGGGTGCTGGCGCCGGCGGCGATCAAACGGCTCATGGAACCGGAAGAGGTGGCGGAATGCGTCGCCTATCTCTGCTCACCCGCCGCGTCGTTCATCACAGGCGCTTCGATCACCCTTGACGGGGGATGGACCGCGCACTGACCCCGGTCGGCGATGCCCGGCCACGGATGAAGCCCGGCGCGGGGTGAAGCCCGGCGCCGGGCCGATGCCTTGGCTGGAGCCAGCTGGTGGCGGCAACTAGCCGCATCGTTGTGCCGCGGCTGCCCGCGCTGGCCTAACCTGATGTTCGTCTCCGGGCTGCGGGCCCGCGGGCGCAAGCAGATGGAGGTTGGCGGCGATCGGCGGAGCACGGAAGATGGAGCCGGCAACGACACCGGGTGCCGAGGAGACGGCCCCCGTGCGTGCGATAAGCACGTCGGAGGCGGCGGGCACCCAGGTGGCCGGCGCGAATACGGATGGCCGGGCCAGGTCCTCCGGGCAGGTCGATGCCAGGCAGCCGGGGCGCGCGGGCGCGGCCCGTTTCATGGGCCGTGTTCCTGGCTGGCTGGTAGCGGCCGTCATCTACCTTGGCGCAGGCGTGGCGATGTGGTGGCAGGTGTGGACCGGGCATCCCACCTCAACCATGGTGTGTGGCTGCGGAGACCCCTCGTCGTTCGTGTGGTTCTTGGCCTGGCCGGCGTACGCGATCAGCCACGGCCACAGCCTTTTCCTCACCACCCGCGTGCATGTCCCTGCTGGCATCAACCTGCTCGACAACACCAGCGTCCTCGCCCTCGGCGTGCCGCTCGCACCTGTCACCTGGCTCTTCGGCCCCGTCGCCTCACTGAACGTGGCGCTCACAGCAGCCCCGGTGACCAGCGCGCTGGCGGCTTACGGGACGTTGCGCCGCGGGTTGCGGCTGGGGTGGCTGGCGGCTTTTCTCGGTGGGCTGGCGTTCGGCTTCTCGCCTTTCGTGCTGCGCAACGACGCCATCAACCATCTGCAAGCCAGTTTCCTCGCGCTGGTGCCGCTGATCTTCTGGTCTTGCTACGAACTCGCCGTCGCGCAGCGCGGGAAGTGGCACCGCTGGGGGCTGCTGCTCGGCGTGCTGATCGTGGTCCAGTACTTCATCGGCCCAGAAATGCTTACCGTCACCACCTTCACGGTCGGTGTTGTGCTGCTGCTGGCGTCGCTGGCCGCGCTTTCGCGCAAAGGCACGCTGGCCGCGAAGCTGCCTTTCGCCTGGCGGGGCTTCCTCCTCACGGGCGTGGTGGCATCCGTGCTGCTCGCCTACCCGCTGTGGTTCACGGTGGCCGGCCCAGAGCACATCCGGGGTCCGGACTGGTTCTATGCGCACGCGAACGGCCTCGGGGGGGTCCTGCTACCGATCGCGCACGGGTTCCTTCAGCGTGGCTGGCGGATAGACGGCTATGAGGGGCCACTGGGGGCGAACGAGGGGTACCTCGGTCTTCCCGCACTAGCCGTCCTCGCCGCCGCGGCGGTCGTCGTTCGCCGGCCGCTGGTGAAGCTGTGCGCCGCCATGACGATCATCACCGTGTGGCTCTCACTCGGCGCCGTCTGGCTGCCGCTGGCGCGGGGCGGGGAGCCGTCGTTCCTCTTCTTGCCCTGGCGCGCCTTCAACCAGCTGCCGGTGCTGAGCAAGCTCGCCCCCGCCAACTTCTCGGTTCCGGCGATGTGGTTCTTGGTGGTCGCGGGGGCGCTGCTGCTGGACCAGTTGCTGCCGTCGCGCCGTGCCGTCGGCAGAGCTGGCCCCCGGCCTGGGTCCCCCCGGGCCTGGGGTGCGCGAGTGGTGGCGCCCGGCATGGTCAGCGCGGCACTGGTGATCCCCTGGCTGCTCTCGTGGCCGCTCCCCTACACGACGGAGACGGTCACCGTTTCCTCGTGGGCCGCGCGCGACGGGGTGCGCCTGCCCACGGACTCGGTGGTGCTCTTCTACCCGTATCCCGCCACCTACCAAGACCAGGCCCTGATCTGGCAGGCCGACTCAGGCATGCGGTACGCGCTGGTGGGCGGGCGGGGCATCGGAGCGTTCAAGGACGGCACCGCGGACCACGGGTTCGCGCCCGGAACGCCGGGGGGCACCCTGAGCGCGCTCACCACCGCGGCGGTGCCACATTACAACCTGAAGATCCCTCCGCCGCCGAGCCCGGACACGATCCGGTCCTTCCGGGGCGTCCTGCGGTACTGGGGGGTGACGAACGTGGTCATGACCCCTGGCGGTCGTGATCCTGCGTACGCCCGCCGGTGGCTGACGGCAGTGCTCGGCGCTGCGCCGCACCAGCAGGATGGCGCCTGGGTGTGGGACGACGTGCGGTGGCTGGTATCACGCTGAACGCGCCGCCGCAGGTCGGCTGGCGCGTCGTCGGTCACCTTTGCCCGCCTTGGCGGCGTCTCGCGGCCTGTGCCGCTACGCTGGGTCGTGGCGCCGGGCTGCCTCGTATCGGAAGTACAGCGAATTAGGCCCATCGTTCGCATTTCCGCAAGATTGAGAGGGGCGCTCGCGTGAGCGGAAAGACGGTGACGCCTGCCTCGGAGGTGCCAGTCAGCCGTCCAGCGGAACGGCGATGGCGTGCCGATGCCTTGCGCAGCCCGGTCACCGTGGTGATAATCGCCGCCACTCTGGTGGCACTGGCGCTGCGGCTGTTCCAGCTCAGCCGCCCCGGGATGCTGTTGGGGGTGACCGAGTACGACGATGGGCCTTATTTCGGCAGCGCCCTCCGGCTATCTTCGGGTGTCCTGCCCTACCGCGACTTCATCCTTGTGCAGCCACCCGGGATCACCCTGCTGATGTTGCCGGCCGCGCTGCTGGCCAAGCTCACGGGCACAGCTTGGGGCATGGCGTTCGGGCGGATCCTGACCACTCTGGCGAGCGCGGCTGGCGTGGCGCTGCTGGGACTGCTCGTCCGGCACCGGGGAGTCCTGGCGACCTTGGTGGCTTGTGGGACCCTCGCGGTGTTCCCCTACAGCATCGCGGCGGCCCATACCGTGCTGGTCGAGGCATGGCTGGTGCTCTTCTGCCTGGCAGGGGCACTGATGGTGTTCGACCGCGACCGCCTGGCAAGCGGGAAGCGCCTGGTGTGGGGCGGGGTGGCATTCGGTTTCGCGGGCGCGATCGAGCCGTGGGCGATCGTCCCGGTGCTCGTCGTTTTCGCACTCTGCCTGCCGCGGGTGCGGCGGGCGGCCACCTTCGCGGCCGGTGTCGCCGCCGGATTCCTGGTGCCGGTACTGCCGTTCGCGGCCCTGGATCCACCGCGGTTCTACCAGAGCACTATCGTGGCGCAGATCGGGCACCGGGCGGCCGCGGTGCCGGTGCCCATGTGGACGCGCCTCAGGTACTTGACCGGCCTCAGCGACACCCACCTTGTGCATCGTGCTGCCCTCGCCGCTCACCTTCATTTGGGGCAGTACGCCATCGTGGCGCTGACCGTGGCCGCGCTCGCGGTGCTGATAGCGGGCGGGCTGCTCGCGGTGGTCGTGGTTACCTCCCGGCCGCCGGCCGCGCTGGAGTGGTTCGCCGCCGCGTCCACTGTCCTCATCGTGGCCATGTTCCTGTGGCCCAGCCAGTTTCATTACCACTTCCCCGCATTCCTGGCCCCCTTCCTGGCCCTGGCCATCGCCCTGCCAGTCGCTCGGCTGGTGACGCTCGGCCGCACTCGCCGGGCATCGCGGCCGGACCAGGCCAAGGACGCAGCCGGGGACTGGCTCCAGCAGGCGGCGGTTGGTGGGGCGGTGATCGTGCTGGTGGTGCTCGCCGCCGTCCAGGCGAAGAGCGAGACCGCGCTGAAGGCGTTCATCTCCCAGGCTGGCGTGGCGGCAGCCGGGAAGGTCATCCCCGCCGGGTCCTGCGTGGCCACGGACATGCAGACCGCACTCATCCTTGCCAACCGGTTCTCCTCCGATGTGCCCGGGTGCCCGTTGATGGTTGACGGGATTGGCACCGACCTGGCCCTGTCAGGCGGCCTGAAGCCGGCAACCGGCGCGGGCGCGGTCCCGGCCGTGGCCGCGGTGTGGCGGCAGGAATTCACGCATGCCCAGTTTGCGTGGCTGTCCCCGCACAACGATCGCCGGATCGCCTGGAACCCGGCCCTGTGGGCCTACTTCACCAGTAACTTCACGCTCGTGGAGAACCGGTACGGCGACAAGGTCTACCAGCGTCGGCGAAGCTGAGATGGGCTGCCCGCTGCGCCGCGGCGCAGCGGGCAGCGTGATGGCCTCGTACACCTCCTCAGTGGCGACATCGGCCTTGACCGGTGCGGCCGGGCCGGTCTAGCCACCCTGGTGTATGTTCCACAGCTCGGTCTCCGCGGCGTTGGTCTTCCAGATTTTGCGGGTTCGGGCCGGTCTCAGCCGGCGTACGAATACGCTCTTCCCTACGGCAGTGCACGCCGGCGGGACGGAAAGGGCCGCATACAGAGATCTGGGGGGAGAGTGCCGGTGCGCAGCGATAGCGTCTCCAGCCGCGGAGAAGAGCCCGGCATGTCCGGGGGTCGGGGCCTCCGCGCGGCGGCGGGTTCCCTAACGACGGCGGGCGCCGAACTGGAGAGCCGGGATGGTGACCGCGCCTGCGAGGGAGAGCCAGTGGGCGTGGCGCCCGGCAATGACCGGTCGAAGTTCCTCGCCTGGCCCGGGCGCCTGGCCAGCACGGCACGGCGCAACCCTGCCTTTTGTGCCGTCCTGACGCTCGCGGCCCTGCTCCGCACGCTCGTCATGGCGGGCTTCCGGCCAGCAGCGCTGATCAGGCTGGATTCCTACATCTATCTCGTGGATGCCACCCGCTGGACCCCGGACCCCGACAATCCCAACGGTTACCCGTTCTTTCTCTGGCTGATCAGGCCTTTCCACTCGCTAGCCCTGATCGCTGGCCTGCAGCATGTGATGGGACTGGGTGTGGGCGTGATGATCTACGCGATCCTGCGCCGTTATCGGGTTCCCCGCTGGGCAGCCACCCTCGGGACAGTGCCGACGCTGTTCGACCCGCGGCAACTGCTCGTCGAGCATTCCGTGATGGCGGACACGCTGGCGATGGTCCTCATGATCGCTGCCTTCACGGTGTTGCTCGTCAGGCGGACCCCATCGCTGTGGTGGCCGGCGGTGGCGGGGCTGCTGCTGGGACTTTCGTGCCTGGTACGGCCGACCGCGCTGCCGTTGCTCGTCCTGATCGCGCTGTTCCTGCTGCTGACCCGGGCGGGGTGGCGGAAGGCCGTGGCCGCATTGGTGGCGGGCGTGCTGCCCGTTGCTGCCTACGCCGCCTGGTTCTCTATGAGCTACGGCGCGTTCAACCTGACGAACAGCAGCGGCCTGTTCCTGTGGGCACGCACCATGACCTTCGCTGACTGCGCAGTCATCAAACCGCCGCCCGATTTGCAGCCGCTGTGCCCTGACCGGAATCCGGGCGTGCCAGGCCGGGCGCCCCCCAATCCGTACTCCTGGCACACGCTCTTGTGGCAGGAGAACGCGCAGGACTTCCTGTGGGGCCGCCGCAACTGGCAGTGGCAGCCGCGGCCACACGGCTATGAGCCCTATGAGGTTGCCTTCACGCCGGCGAAGAACACTCGCGCGCAGCGCTTCGCGCTACGGGCGATCGCCGCGCAGCCGCTGGACTATGCGACTGTGGTCGCTGAGGGTGTCGCCCTCACCTTCCTCAAGACCGACCATGTGTGGCGATTCCCGGGGCGGTCGCATGCGGCGCCTGGCGGGCACCACGGCACTCTCAAGTTCGAACTAAATGGGGTTCAGGCATATACCGGAAACACGGCAGGAGTGGCCCCCTACCTCGGTCACCACATCGTCACCCGGGTGATAAGTCCCTATGCTGCCGTCATCGATGACTACCAGCGCGTCATCTACCTGCCAGGCGCACTCTTCGCGGCACTGTTCGCCGCTGGGCTGGCTGGGCTCTTCATCCGGGGGCGCAGGATCGGCGTGGCCGTGCTCGTCTGGGTTTCCGCCGTGGCCGTCCTTGTTCTGCCGATCGCGGAGAACCAGTTTAACTACCGGTACGCGCTGGCTGCCGTGCCCCTAGCGGCCATGGCAGCGGCGCTTTCGGTAGCGCAACGCCATGACGTGCCGATGCAAAGGGGGCGGGCGCTAGCGGCAGCCAGACGGGACGCACCCCAGGGAGCAGAGGACCGCGACCGGGCAACACCCCCGGCAGGCGCGGGCCGGGCAACACCCCCGGCAGGCGCGGGCCGGGCAACACCCCCGGCAGGCGCGGGCCGGGCAACACCCCCGGCAGGCGCGGGCCGGGCAACGCCTCCGGTCGATCGCGACCTAACGGCGACCTAACCACACGGCCGGATTGCGGGCTGCGGCCGGGCTCCGTCACGCGGACCGGAGCCCCCAAACAGGCTCTCAGCCCGGGTCGATGGCTGAACCGGGCGGTGCGGGCTGCAGGTAGGCGAATACCCCGCTGCCGCCGAGGCGGTGTGCGGGCCATTGCCTGGCATAACGCCACGGCGGTCGGTTCCCAAGCACCAGGACGGCTACGCGACTGTGGCCGTGCTTTGGCAGGTACCGCAGCCCCCAGGCGTACGAGCAGCCAGAGTAGAAGGCGGCTGGCTCGGAGACGACGGCGAAATTCGGCCTCTTCACGCTTGTGATGACGCAGGGCGCGCGGACGCCGAGTTGCTGCAGAGCGTCGGCGGCGTTCATGTTGGCACTGGCAGCACTTTCAAGCGGGGCGACCAGTGAATCGAGGATGGCGTGCTGCGTGGTTACTTCCGCGGCCAGGAAGACCGCCACGGCGGTGACCGCAGCGAGGCGCAAGCGGCTCTTCGACTGTGTGATCAGCCAGCCGAGACCCTCAGCGGCAGGAACAGACAGCAGCGCCCAGATGGGCAGCAAGTAGCGAGCATTGTCCCTGACGGGGAGCGCATAGAGGACATACACGCTGAGAGCGCAGGCGGCGGGCACGACCGCGAACAGCCACCCCCGGGCGCGGCTAGCAACGTAGACGCCGAGTAGGGCAAGCACCAGGAAAGCGAACCACCAGACCAGCAATCGCGGGTGACTCCAGCCGCTGACGCCCGGATAGAATTTGACTGAGCTGTCCCGGCCACCATTTATTATGCGGAGGCTGTTCACTGGGTCGAACTTCGTTCCCCCGACGACTCTTGCTGATGCGTGCAGGCGGGTGAAAGGATCTTTGAAGTATATATACGACTCAATGAGCCACTCACCTCCGCCCACAGCAAGGCCGGCGATGATGGCAATGAGGAGCCCTATTGATCGCCGCACCATTGATCGCCGCGCCAGCTGCACCACCGCGGCGGCCATTAGCGGAACGGAGATGAAGACCGCATCGACCGGTCGCATAAGTGCGGTGAACGCCACTGCGAGGGCTAGCAAGATCAGCACAAGGCGCGGGCGCATTCCTTCGGTCAAGCCCTGCAGGAAAAGGCCGACTGCGGCAAGGCCGCCCAGCGCGATCCAGAAGTTCGGGAATAGCTGCGAGGCCAGCAGCTGCGTAATCCCGAGCCCACCGAAGATCAAGCCGGACAGCGCAAGCACCCAGGCAGGTTTAAGCCCCCGCCATGCCAGCAGCGCGAGGAAAAGGCCAACCCCTGCGAGCAGTGCCAGGTAGACGCGCAGAACAACGGCCCAATCCGTCAGCAGCGTTACGGGCGCGACGAGCAGTGACACCCCGCGAGCCCTCTCCGCGCTCCACTGCATGGCAGGCACATGCTTGCTGATCTGGCTCGCGTAAACGGTTTCATCCCAGCCAAGGCTCATCCGCAGGGGAGTGAACAGCAGCACAGCGAGCGTGAACGCCAGAGCCGCAACAGCCAGCCAGATAATGCTGTTGCGGTTTACTCTCATGGAGTTACCTCGCCCGGTTTACCTGATTTCCGCACCATCGTTCCCATCCTGGGCCTGGCCAGTGGCAAGCCTATCCCCGGCAACGGGTACGTGAACTTGAAGGCCACCGCCAGAACCGGTGGAGCGCAGGCGGCACCGGATGTCCCGACTCAACGTGCCCCGCACAGCACAGCGTGCCCGCGCCTGCTGTCAGCGTGCCTACTCTTGCGGTTCGTCCGCAGTGGCGCCAACCGGGGCCGCGGGCCGGCTCCCGGCAGTATCGGCGGCTGGCCTGCCGACTGCGCGCCGCTCACGCCACCAGGTCTTCCCGATGACCCGGGCGTATCGCAGGCCGTAGAACAGGTTCCCGCCCTTCTTGGTCGTACCGGACAGGCGCTGGCGCATGGTGGTGGGCACCTCGGCGACCCGGAAGCCCTGAAACAGTGCCCCGATCAAGAGCTCGGAGGTCTGGTACTGCGGCTGAGTCTGGCGGACCGCGCCGGTGAGCTCGGCGCGCATGGCACGCAAGCCACTCGAGGTATCGGTAATCCTGCTGTGGGTGAGAACACTGATAAGCCGGGCGAAGAACCGGACACCGACATTTCGGAAACGGTCAGTATTCTCGGTGCGGCCTAGCTGGCGCGAGCCTACGACGAAGTCGGCGCGGCCCTTCTCAAGCATGCGCACCATCTCCGGCAGGTCCGCCGGATCCCATTGCCCGTCCCCGTCCAGCGTGGCGATGTACCGTGCGCCTCCCTCGCGCGCGATCCGGTAGCCGAGCCGGAGCGCAACGCCGTGCCCGCGGTTGACGGACAGTGTGCAGACGAGAGCGCCGTGCCGCTTGGCGACCTCGGTGGTGCCATCGCTGCTGCCATCGTCCATGACCAGCCGCGATACTGGCACGCCCGCGATTTCATCTGGGATCTCATCGATGACGGCGCCAATATTGTCGGCCTCGTCGTACGCGGCGATGACAACCACAAGCGGCTGCAGCTTAAGGTCTGGGTAAGAACTGGCAAACGCCTCGAGAGCTGCGCTGGTGATCAGCGGGGTATCGGGTGCCTCACGCAGGCCGCGAAAGATCTCGGTGGCGTGCTCTTGTGGCTGCGGCATAAGCAGTCGTTATCCTAAATTGAGCCTGATTTGTCTGGTCACTGACCTTACGCTACCGGGACCTCGACCGTGTCCCGGATCATTCAGATAGACGCTAGGCGATCATACCGGCCAACCGGCAGCACGTATGCCGCACTCGGGTATAGGGCCAGGCGCTGGGATAGGCGCTGCCATGTCCCGGCAGTCGCGCTCGCGGCCCCATTCACAGCCCCATCGGGCGGGCGCAGCCGTACGCCAGTCACGCAGGGTCTGCGGCTGGTAGCCTAATTCGCGCTGTGCCAGTCCACGCCCGCAGGGGCGCACCGACGGGAGGTTGGCGGCGATCAGCAGCGGGACTCAAAACATGGAACAGGCGGCACGAGACGCCCAGCTTTCACCGGGCGCGGCCGGCGGCCCAGCGGCGGGTCTCAGCAACGGGACGCGGGCTGGCTCGGCTGCGAGCGATGGGGCCCAGCGGCCCGGCCGGCGCGGCCGCCTCTGGCTGGCCCTCCGAGTCCCCGGATGGCTCCCCGCAGCGGCCATATACCTCATCACCGGCGTGGCGATGTGGTGGCAGGTGTGGAGCAGCCATCCCACCTCAACAATGGTGTGCCCGTGCGGCGACCCAGCTTCGTTCACGTGGTTCATCGCCTGGCCGGCGTACGCGATCAGCCACGGTCACAGCCTGTTCTTCACCACCGCGGTTCATGTCCCGCAGGGAATGAATCTGCTCGCCAACACCAGCGTGCTCGCCCTCGGCGTCGTCCTTGCCCCCGTCACCTGGCTCTTCGGCCCGGTTACCTCGCTGAACGTGGCGCTCACCGCAGCGCCGGCACTAAGTGCGCTTGCGGCCTACGTGTGCCTGCGCCGCGCTCTCGGGCTTCGGTGGTCGGCGGCCTTCGTCGGCGGGTTGCTTTTTGGCGTTTCGCCCTTCATGCTGCGCAACGAGGCGGTCGGTCACCTCCAGGTCAGCTTTCTTGCGCTGGCGCCGCTGATCTTCTGGTGCTGCTATGAGCTGGTGGTCACCCAGCGCGGGAGTTGGCTGCGCTGGGGCCTTGGCCTCGGCGTTCTTGTTACGCTCCAGTTCTTTGTGGGCCTTGAGATACTCACCATCATCGCTTTGACAACGGCGATGGCTCTGTGCTTCGCGGTACTGGCCGTGCTCTCGCGTCCGGGCGTGCTCGAGGCGAAGTTCCCGTTCGCCTGGCGGGGCTTCGTCGTCGCCGGAGCCGTGACAGTGGTCCTGCTCGGATACCCGCTGTGGTTCACCCTCGCAGGCCCGGCGCACACCAGCGGGGCAGACTGGAACTTTCCGGCCGTAAACGGGCTGTGGAGAGTGTTCCTTCCCCTGGGGCAGACGCGCTTCCTGCAAGCCCACCTGCCGATGATCGGGTACCTGGGCCCCGCGGGAACCACCGGGGGGTATCTCGGGATCCCCGCGGTCGCTGTGCTCGCGGTGGCCGTCGTGGTCACGCGCCTCCCGCTGGCCAGGCTTTGCGCTGTCCTGACGGTCATCGCCGTGTGGCTCTCACTGGGCTCCATCCGCATTCCGGTGCAAAAAGGGGGCGAACCTGCGTGGATCTTGCTTCCCTGGCGCGTCTTCGACAGGTTCCCTGTGCTGGACAAGATGACTCCGGCGAACTTCTCGGTCGCAGCGGTGTGGTTCGTTGCGATCGCCGGCGCACTCGTTGTCGACCGGATCTGGCCGGCGCCGCGGCAAGCGGTTCCCCGCGAGGCGGTGACCCAGGAAACTGTTTCACGGGGGGCCGCGACCGAGGCGGCGTTGGCCCGGGTACACATGACCCGCATTGTCGTGACCCGCATGATGGCGGCGGGAGCGGTGAGCGCGGTGCTGGTGGGGTCATGGCTCTTCTCCTGGCCGCTGCCCTTCACGACGCCACCGATCAACACACCGGCCTGGGTCACGGGCAGCGGGACGCACCTGCCCGCGGGCGCCGTTGTGCTCTTCTATCCATTCCCCTCGTCGTACCTGGACCAGGCGCTGGTGTGGCAGGCAACGTCCGGCATGAAGTACCGGCTTGTAGGGGGACGCGGCATTGTGCCGGGCCCAGGTAACGTCGCGGACCACGGTCTTACGCCTGGCACACCAGAGGGCACGATGAGTGCGCTCACCGCCCATTACGCCCCGCATTACTACCTGCACCATCCCCCGCCGCCGACTCCGGCCACGGTGCGCACCTTCCGGAACGCCCTGCGTACCTGGGGAGTGACGAACATCGTTATGACGGGCGGGGGCCACAACCCGGCCTATGCGCGAGAGTGGCTGACCACCGTGATGGGAACGCAGCCCCAGCCTGAGGGCGGCGCCTGGGTGTGGAACGACGTCCAGAAGCTGATCTCGTGACCCGCGTCCGCGAGCGGAGCCACCGACGGCGAAGTGGGGCGGTTCAGGGCGGGGGCGGCGCCTGCGTGAGGCGTTCCGCCACGGTGACCGCATGGGCGGGATCAAAGACGAGCGTGTAGTGATTGGAGCCGGGCACGGTGTCGGCGGTGAGCATCGGCGCCTCCGCCAGCCACCTCCGGCAGAGTTCGGCCGGAAGCAGGCCCGGCGGCCGGCCGAAAAGGCCCGCTGGTGCCGTGAGCATCCTGGCCGGGACGGTCAGCCCGCGCAGCGCCGCGCCGAATCTTGCCCCGCTGCCCAGTAGTTCGCGGCCGTCCGCGCGCACCGCCTCCTCGACCACGCGGGACCGTAGCGCGCCGTCGGGGCCAGTCAGGTCGTACCGCAGGTAGTCCTCGATGTCGCGATTCCAGGTATCGGCCAGCGCGGGGTGAGCGCGCCAGAAGTCGAAGTACGCCTCGACAGTTGGATACGTCTCCTGCAGCCGTGCGAGCGCTGGGCCCAGGGTGGCGGCAATCATGGCGTCGAGGTCGGCGCCGTCGGGTACGGGCAGCGGCGGTCCGCCGTCAACAAGCAATAGCCCACCAAACATGGATGCGTGGCTGGCCATGGCGAGCAGCGAGATGTATGCGCCCAGGGAGTGCCCGGCCAGCACTGGCCGGGTGAGCCGAAGGTGCCGAATCGCCGCCAGCAGGTCGGCCACGTGGCGGTCCAAGCCGTACGGGCCAGGAAGACCCGCGCTGTGGCCCCGCCCGCGCAGATCCAGGGCATACAGCGTCCAGTCGGCGGGCATGGCCCGGGCAACCGCTTGCCACGACATGGCTGATGCGGTGATGCCGTGGACAGCGACCGCCGGGCGGCTGCCGTGGCCCCATACCAGCACCCGGAGCGTGCCGTCAGGCAGCGGGATATCCACTTCCTGGTGGCTGTTCTTCATCGCTCCCTCCATACCCATGCCTGAGTCCCATGATCGCGGTGATTTTTCATAATGACTGAAAAATCACCGCGATCATGGGAGAGCGTCACACGGTCGCGGTGACCGCCTCGGCAAGGAGGGCGTTGAAAGTCTCGGCCCGCTCGATGTGCGGCGAGTGCCCGCAGTCGGGCAGCACCTCCTCCCGGACTTTGCCGCCGTCCGCCTGGTAGGCATCGAGCACGGCGCGCGTCTGGGCGATCATCGGCTGCGGGGGGAACACGTCACCGGGCCAGCCGGGCACCGCACCGAGCGAGCCCAGGTAACCGAGATCGAACAGGGAGGTGTCCGAGACCACCTGGTCATCGGCGCCCCGGATCCACAGCACCGGTGGCTTGGGCTCAATCTGGGCGAAGCCCGCGAGGTTGACGTGCTTGCCGCTGATCGCGTTGTTCAGCCCGCGTGCGCCGGGCGCGACCCCGGGCCAGTTGGGCGACGTGGCCACGTCGCCGGGGTAGTGGTCTTCGCCCACCCGCGTGGTCAAGATGGCGTCGACATAGCGGTCCTCCCGCTCGGCCGGAACCCGGAACGGCGGCCGGAAGTAGAAGGTATTCATCACGGCGCGCGGCGAGAACTGGCTGTCGCCGGAACGATTACCCTTGCCGATGAGCCGCACGAACTCCGGATTCGCGGTCCCGCCGCCGCTACCCGCCCAGTCCGGGTGACACGGCGTCCCGCCCGCATCCTTGCTTCCGCCGAAGCCAAACGGGGACATCGGGGCTTCAAGCAGCAGCGACGCCACCCACCCGGGGTGGTCCATGGCCAGTTGCATGACCACCGAGCCGCCAACTGACCATCCGGCCAGATGGACCTGGGCACCCTGGCCGGTGAGCCGCATGGCCTCGATGAGCGCGCTGACGTCGTCGGCGAAATCGCGTACCCCCCGGGTTGCGTCGATGGGGGCGGCCTCGGTCTCGCCAAAGCCGCGCAGGTCGACTGCGATGCCGCGAACTCCGGCGGGCAGGCTTTCGAGGGTCTCGGTGAAGAAGGCCGAGGACGACGCGTTGCCGTGAACGAAGATGAGGGGGATGCCGTCCTGCGGCCCTGCCGCCAGCACATGGGTACGCAACCGGCCGGTATGGACCATCAGTTCGTCCATTGGCGCACCCTCCCAGGCTCTTTGGGCTGAATCAGGTCTCAATTCAAGCCGTGAGCGCACGCGTGTCAAGAGGACCGTCAATCGTGATCATGGGAAAGTGGGGGCCAGAGCCCCCACTTTCCCATGATCACAAGGGGGGCTGCGGGGCCCAGCGGTGGCTGCCGTGCCACGGCGGTGGCTGCGGGACTCCGGGGGTGGTTGCGGGACTCCGGGGGTGGTTGCGGGGCCCCGGGGTGGTTGCGGGGCCCGGGGGTGGTTGCGGGCCTCGGGGTGCCCGCGGGGCCCCGGGTGGCTGCGGCGCCCCGGGGGTGCCTGCGGTGCCCAGGGCCCGGTCAGGTCCGGAGGATCCGGGCGCCGTTCGAGTGCAGCACCCGGCCGAGGATCTTGTCCGGCAGATCGAGGCCTTCAAATTCGGCGAGGCAGCGTTCGGGGGTGAGGAACGGGAAGTCGCTGCCCCACAGGAACTGCCCGGACAGCCGCCCGGAAAGCTCGCGGACCACCTCCGGCGGGATGCGCCGCGGCGACCAGCCGGAAACGTCGATGTAGATGTTGGTCTTGTGCAGTGCCATGGCGATCAGTTCCATGTGCCACGGCCAGCCGAAATGGGCCGCGACCACCGTCAGGCCCGGATGGGCGGCGGCAACCGCGTCGAGCCGGATCGGGCGGGCGTAGTCGAGCCGGATCCCCTGGCCGCCCGGCTGGCGCGCCCCGATCCCGCTGGTTCCGGTGTGGAAAAGAGCGAGCAGGCCATGCTCCTGACAGGCCTCAAAAACAGGCCAGCAAAACGGATCATCTGGGGCAAAGGCCTGCAACGACGGATGGAACTTCACCCCGCGCAACCCAAGAGCGGCGATGTTCGAGACCTCCGCCACCGCGGCCTCACCCTTGTGCGGGTCAACGCAGCCGAACCCGCTGAACACGTCGGGATGGTCGCGGCAGGCGGCGGCGACGGTCTCGTTGGGCACCCGGGGGCGGCCGGTCGCCGTTTCGGCGTCCCAGGCAAGCAGGACCGCCCTGGCCTGCAAGCGGCGGTACCTGTCCGCCAGTTCGTCCAGCGATTCCCGCTGCACTGGGGAGCGGAAGTAGGCCTCCGCTGCCTCGACGTACCCCGCCATGCTGCCGTCGAGCCAGTCGGGGGTGGGCAGGTGCACGTGGAAATCGATTGCCCGCAGGGAGTTGCCCTGGCCCTGGTCGGATGACACCGCCCCATCGTAGTAAGGGCAACCAGGACGGCATCCGTGGCACCCGCGCTGATCCCAGAAACAAGGCGTTAGCCCTGGCAATGGCGGGGTAGTCCATGCACGCGTCAAACGGAGGGGCACATGCCATGGACGACACAACGATTACCGCGGACCCGGCGACCGGCCGGGAGCGCTCGACCGGTGAACTGGTGAAGCAGCTGTCAGAAGACGTTTCCCGGCTGATCCGCGACGAGATGAAGCTCGCCCAGCTGGAAATGGCCCGCAAGGGCAAGCAGGCGGGACTCGGCATCGGGATGTTCGGCGGGAGCGGCCTGCTCGCGCTTTATGGCCTTGGCTGCCTGCTCGCGAGCGCGATCATCGCGATCAGCGGTGTGATGACAGCCTGGCTGGCGGCGCTGATCGTCGGCGCAGCCTTGCTGGCTGTATCCGCGGTCGCCGCCCTGCTTGGGAAGGGCAGGCTGAGCAAGGCCACGCCCCCGGTTCCCGCCGGGGCCATCGGCAGTGTCAAAGCCGATGTTGAGGAGATCAGAGAGAAGGCGCACCGATGACCACAGCAGACTCCAAGACCGGTAAGGGTGCGGCACCCACCAGCGAGCAGGAGCTGACGGCCGAGATTGAGCACATCCGCGAGGAGCTTGGTGCCACGGTCGAGGCGCTCACGGCCAAGACAGACATCAAGGCGAGGATCCGGGCGGCGATGAACCGGCTGGCGCTGCCGCTGCGTGTGGGGAAGGCGAAGGCGAAGCTGCGGTCGCGGGCGTCCGGAGCAGGAGCCACGGTGGGAAACGCGGTGCCTGAGCCTGTGCAGCACGCCGCGCAGCGAGCGGCTGTCACCGCGCAGCAGGCAGCCGTCACCGCGCAGCGGGCGGGTGCCACCGTTGGGAAGACCATGCCGCCGCCTGTGCAGCAGGCGGCACAGAAGGCCGCCGTGACCGCCCGCAAGCGCCGGGGCCCGCTGGCCGTCGCGGCTGGCGCTGCGGCGCTGGGCTCCGTCGCGGCTGTCATCGCGAGGTGGCGACGGCGATGATCAAGCTGGTCTACAAACCCGTGAGCCTGCTGGCCAGTGTGCTCGGCGGGGTCCTGGCTGGTGCCATCTTCAAGCAGGTGTGGAAGGTGGCCGCCGGGGAGGACGACGCACCCAAGGCGACCGATGCCGAGCGTGGCTGGCACGAGATCCTGATTGCCGCCGCGATTCAGGGAGCCATCTTCGCCGTGGTCAAGGCGGCTGTGGACCGGGGCGCCGCCACCGGCACCCGTGCACTCACCGGGACCTGGCCCGGGAAGCACGCCAGTAAAACGCAGGCAACATGAAGGTTGGAAACAACCATGAAGTTTACGAACCGCTCTCGAGAGGCACCGGCCGATGCTGAGGGCCAGGCCGTCCCGGACACCCCGACCCAGCTCAGCGGTGGTTCCTGGCTGGCGGCAGCCAGGAGGTCGATCCGGGAGTTCAGGAACGACTTCCTGCAAGATCACGCCGCAGCGCTGACCTACTACGGCGTCCTGTCGATCTTCCCTGGCATTCTGGTGCTGGTCTCCCTGCTGGGCTTGATGGGCAGGTCGGCCACCCAGCCCCTGATCACCAGCCTGGCTAATGCCGCCCCTGATGCTGTCCGGCGCATCTTCCTGGACGCCGCGACGCGTCTGCAGAGCGACCACACCACGGCCGGGATCCTGGCACTCGTCGGAATCGCGGTGGGGCTGTGGTCGGCGTCTGGCTACATAGCCGCGTTCATGCGCGTCTCCAACGCCATCTACGACGTCCCGGAAGGCCGGCCATTCTGGATCACTACGCCGATCCGCCTCGGATTGACCCTGGCGGTCGCCGTTTTGCTCGCTGTGTCGGCTCTTATCGTGGTGGTGACGGGTGGCCTCGCGTACCGGGTCGGGCAGGCGATGGGCCTCGGGTCGGTCGCGGTAACCATCTGGGATATCGCCAAATGGCCGGTGCTGCTGATCCTTGTCAGCCTGATGATTGCGATCTTGTACTGGGCCAGCCCGAATGCCAGGCACGGCTTCCGGTGGGTCAGCCCGGGCGGCATTCTCGCGGTGGTCCTCTGGCTGATCGCTTCCGGCCTGTTCACCTTCTACGTTGCCAATTTCGCCCACTACAACAAGGTCTACGGCAGCATCGCCGGCATGATCATATTCATGGTCTGGATGTGGATCTCCAACCTCGCCATCTTGTTCGGTGCGGAATTCAACGCCGAACTCGAGCGGGGCCGGGCCGTGGCCGCTGGCGTTCCGCTAGGCAAGGAACCCTTTGCCGAAATGCGGGACACCCGCAAGCTGCGCAGGGCGGCCAAACGCGGCGGCCAAGCCGCATGATCAGCTGACCTCACGGTCGCTGCGGCCCGGGTCTCGCGGGGACGGCCCGGGCCGCAGTGCCTGGGTGGGCGGGCCGCGTTGTCGGGTTACGACGATGAACTGTCCGGTCTCGGGGATCGCGCGCTCACCTCATCAGCCGCGCGGCCGAGACTCAGCGCAGCATGACCTAGCAGCCGGGTGCGGGCGACTAGCCCGCGTGCTTTGACCGGTTTGGGATGTGCGTCACCGGCAAGAAGGTGGCCCGTGGCTGGCCCCGATGCGTCACATACGAATGGCACCAGAAGTACCCAAGGTGTCAAGCTCACTGGTACCAGAACTACCCCCGGCGCCGGCGGCACGGATGGTGCCAATCCCCGGCGCCGCCGCACGGTAGGTGTGCTCTGGCGCAGTGCCAATCCCCGGCGCCGGCCCACGGTAGGCGTGCTCTGGCGTGCCTTCGGGGTCATCGTCGTGGCCCTGCGATACCCGATTGTCCTTGGCTGGATTGTGGCTGCCGTTGCCGCCACCGTCTATATGCCCGGCATCGTGTCTTCAGGGGCCATAAGCAACCTGATCCCCCACGGAGCGCCCGCGCTCCGCGCGGAGTACGACGCGGCGCGGCTTTTCGGCCTGCCGCTTACTTCCGAGGTCGCGGTCGTCCAGCGCGATCGGCACGGCTTCTCGGTGCAGAATCAGATGACCGCTGCCCGGCGTGCTGTCGCCATCGATGACCGGAGTACCCGGATCAGCGACGTGGCCGGGGCATTGCCGGTCGCCAACACGGGCAAATCATTCCCTGGATCACGGGAGCGCTCCACCACGATCCTGACATTCCTGTACTTCCGTCCTGGGACCTCCGTGGCGGTAGAAGCAGCCCGGGGACAGGAGTATGCCCGTGAGTACGTGAACTCCCCGCAGGACCATCTGGTGGGCGTGACCGGTGCTGCTCCCGCCGAAGATGCGCAGGGATCACTCATTCTCGGCTACTTGCCCTGGGTGGAACTAGCGACGGTGCTCGCGATCGGGCTCATCGTGGGTTTGCATTTCCGGTCGGTCGGGGCCCCACTAGCCACTCTCCTGTGTGCCTGCGTCGCGTTTCTGATTGCTATTCGCGTCGTCGCCTGGGCCGGGCAGCGAACCGGCATCGCCATCCCGCCTGACCTGGAACCGGTGCTGGTGGTGCTGCTGCTCGGAGTCACCACCGACTATTCGGTGTTCTTCCTGGCTGGCATGCGCACTCACCTTGCTGAAGGGCTTTCGCGCCTGCGAGCAGCACGCCGTACCACCGCGGAGTTCGCGCCGATCATCATCACGGCTGGGTTGCTGGTCGCGGCGGGCACCGCTTCCCTGGCAGCCGCCCGCCTGAACCCGCTTCGCGCCTTCGGGCCGACGCTCGCGCTCACTGTCTTGATCGCGATGCTGGTGGCGGTGACGCTGACCCCAGCCCTGATCGCGGTGTTTGGTAGTGCGCTCTATCTTCCTGGGCCAGCTTGGCTGCGGCGTGCGCTTGCCGCGAGGCGGCGGCCCTGGAGCGGCCTGCTCTCGCTGCGGGGACAGGGGGAGCGCTCTGCGGCTGGCGCAGGGTCACAGGAGGATGTGCCCTACTGGGAGGGGGCTCGCGCCGGTGACTATGGCCAGCCTGGGTTTCAGCGGCGGCCGGGGGAGGGGGCTCGGGCGGGTGACCATGGGCAGCCCGTGTTTCAGCAGGAGACGGTTCCCGGCGCCGGCCGGACGTGGCGGGAAAGAGCCGTCCGGGTGGCCACCATCCGGCCGCTGGCGTTCCTCCTTGCCGCCGCCTGTGTGGCCGGGCTGCTGATCGCTTCGCTGGGGCTGACCCACATACGCCTCGGATTTCCACTGATTCGCGCGCTGCCGCCAACCTCCGAGGCCGCTCGCGCCGAAACAGCCGCCTCGAAGGGTTTCGTGCCAGGAATTTTGTCGCCTACCGAGATCCTCGTGACCGGTCCCGGCGTGACCAGCCAACGGCAGGCGCTTGGCCGGCTCCAGCGTGCTCTTGCCCACCAGCCCGGTGTGGCGGGGATTGTGGGGCCCGCTGACCTGCAAGTCGTGCAGGCACAGAACCTGCAGGCACAGAACCCGCAGGCCGCCCAGGGGCAGAACGCACAGCGGGCACAAGCACAGTCGGCCCGGCTGATGCTGGCCCGCTCGGGCAACGCGGCGCGGTTCGGCTTGATCGAGCGGACTGACCCGCTGGGCGCCACGGCGATCAACCGGGTCCGGGCGCTGCGGGGCAAGCTCCCGGCCCTGGCCAAATCGGCCGGGCTGACTGGGGTTCGCTTCGAGGTGGGCGGTGAGACGGCGCTCAGCGGAGAAGCGATCGACCAGACGCTGGGCGATGTGGGGCGCATCGCACTGGTCAGCGGCTTGGTGATCATAATCCTGCTTGGGCTGTTCCTCCGGGCTGTGATCGCCCCGCTGTACTTGCTCGCGGCCAGCGTGCTGGCGCTGCTTTCCGCGCTCGGCCTGACCGTGTGGGTCTTCCAGGGGTTGCTCCACTACGACAGCCTCGTCTATTACGTGCCGTTCGTTGTCGCTGTACTTCGTCGTCGGCCGGATCTGGGAAGAAGCCAAACGGCAGCCGCTTCGTGAGGCCGTGGCCACCGCGGTACCCCGGGCTTCACGCGCCATCACCACGGCAGGGCTGGCCCTGGCAGCGGGGTTCGCGCTGCTGGCGCTGATGCCGCTGGAACAGTTCCGCGAGCTTGCTCTGGCCATGGTCATCGGAATCGTCATTGACACGTTCATTGTCCGGTCCATGCTCGTGCCGTCGCTGGTGGTGCTGTTCGGCCGGGCTGGCAGATGGCCAGGTGGCGCTAAGGTCCCTTAACCGCGATCAGCAGGAAGCGGCGCTGCCGAATGGTGAAGGGCCACAAGTCCGCCCTCTGCCAGGCCGCGCGGAGCTGGTCGCGGAACGCCTGCAGCGAGAACTGCGGCACGGCCCAGGGCACGAGGCTGAGGTAGTAGACCACGCCGCCGACATCATGGAAGTGATGCCGTTCCTCGCCGAGGACGGTTTTATCGATGACCAGGCCGGCCTGCTGTACCTGCTGGCGCGCGAGCGGAAGCCAGCCATCCGGCTGATCCGGTATATCCAGGCCCAGAAGCCGGTACAGGTCGTCATAGCTGTGGAAATCGACCTGCTGGGTGACGAAGGTTCCGCCGGGGGCAAGAACCCGGCTCACCTCGGTCGCCCGGAACGACTCATGACGGTTCGTGACCAGCGAGAACGCACCATCGCGGAACGGGAGGCGACCGCGGTCGCTGCCGTTTTGGCTGTCGTTGTCAGGCGCCCCCTCATCCTGCACCACGGCGATCCCGAGCGGGCACAGCCGACGTGCGGCTACCGGGACGTTGGGCGGCCAGGCTTCTGTCGCGACGGTCCGGTGGGGCCGCGGCGCCAGGGTGGACAGGACCTCGCCGCCGCCCGTGCCCATGTCGAGCAGGGCCGTCGCCGTCCCGGCCCGGCCGCCGACTTCGCCGGTGTAGCTCCAAGGCAGCGGTTCGGTGCTTGCCCGGGCCCGGAGCCAGGAGAAATCCCAGCCGGACAACGGCGCCCGCGCGGCATCGGTGACAAGCTGGTCAAAGGTAGGCATGGTCCCAGGTTCTCAGGTTTGCCCGTGCGTCGCGTCGGCTGGGTTTCCGGTGCGGGGCCGGGTCACGCCCGTGCGGGCAGTCACTCCCTACGGCGGGTCACGCCCGTGCGGCTCAATCGGGGAACTCGGCACGCACGCCCAGCAGGCGCACGGGGCGCCGGGCAGTGAACAGGTCCAGGGCCGCGAGGGCAGCCTGGCCGATGACGGCGACGTCCGTGGTCGGTGCTTCGAGCGGGTGACCGTGGGTTTGGGTGATGAACGGCGCGTAGCGCACCTTCACCACGACGCGGCATGCGGGCCGCTGCTCGGCGGCAATGTGTGCGGCGACCTCCGATGCCAGCCGGGTGGTCTCGGATCGGACTTGCTCCCAGTCGTCGATGTTTTGCTGGAAGGTGGTTTCGCGGCCGTGCGAGCGGGCCCGGTAGGGCGTGCTCTCCACAGGTGAGGGACTCAGCCCATGGGCTGTCTGGACCAGCCACGGGCCTATCGTTGGGCCAAAATGCGGAGCAAGTGCGTGAGGGTCGGTGCCGGCAAGATCGGCAACGGTGGCGATGCCCAGGGCGGCGAGCTTGCCGGCGGTCTTGCGGCCGATGCCCCACAGCGCGTCGGTGGGCCGGCCGCCGAGGACCCCGAACCACGAGCCCC
>WNGL01003849.1_pt1 | contig 24764 bp, 24 predicted proteins | sample 5400591 | NCBI WGS metagenome assembly WNGL01 (sample SAMN13153377, study PRJNA577476) | soil metagenome | isolation source: 80 cm soil or saprolite under Garry oak tree replicate 1 | place: USA:California | collected 2016-06-15 | reverse complement strand
TCCAAGAATGGCAAGGAGAATCGCGATGGGCCTTCCTCCCGGAATGCGCATCACGTCTGGACCGGCCGGTTCCCGCTGCAGCCGGATCACGGAAGCGAACATATAAAGAAACGGCAAAAAGTATGAGATCACGCCCATGCCGACCAGAAAGTCGTACGCGCCCCTCACAGAAGTTCCGGCTTGCCCCAAAAAAATAAAAATCCCGGCGAGCGCCGCCTGAACTGCCATTGCGACGTAGGGCGTCTTCCAGCGGGGATGCACGCGGCCGAACGCAGAAGGTAAAAATTTATCGACGCCGGCAACAAACGGCAGCCGTGACGATGCGGCGAACCAGGCACTCACGCCGCCAACACTGCTCAATGTGACAAGAAGTGCGACCCAAGGAGCGACCCCTTCAAATCCGATCCTCCGGCCCACTTTGCTGATGGCCTGCATAAAACCTTGGAGGCCTGTCACATCCTCCGCGGGCAAGGCAATAAGCACACTTGCGGTGGCCGCGACGTACATGAACGTGATGATCACGCCGGCCGTCAGCAGCGCGCGTGGAATATTCCGGCGGGCGTCTCGAATTTCACTTCCCATTGTCGACGCTCCTTCGACACCACCGAAGGCGAACGCGACAGTCGACCAAAAGAAGACGTTTTTCAGATCCGCAGCGGGAAGAACAGTAGCGCCATTGATTGCCGTCGCCGAACCGAAGCGCAGCCAGGCCATCCAACCCATGACAATGAGCACCGATGCGGGTAGCCACGTCCCGATCGCGCCCAGATTGTGAAGCCACTTTCCGATATCGAGGCCAACAAGATTCAATACGAATCCAATTGCCAGACCTATTGCCGCGGTGAGGATGAAAAATAAGCTGCTATTGGAAAGGTGCTGCCATCGGTCACCACCGATGAACAAAGCGTTGCCGGCGGCAAAATATAAAACACCGGGATAGTACGGCAGATTGGCCGTCCAGTACATCCACCCGGTCATGAAGCCGGCGAATTCTCCGAAGGCTTTCTTACTCCACAGGTAAATCCCTCCCTCTTCCGGATATCGCGAAGAGAGTTCCAACACGCAAAACGTCAGTGGGACAAAATACGTGACGCATCCAACAATCCAGATGACGATCGAGCTGGGCCCGGCTGCTGCCGCTGTGGCAATCCATCGAAGGCTCAGGGCGGTGACGACATAGAACAAAACCAGGTCGCCCAGCCCCATCGCCTTTCGCAGATGCGCATCAGTAGTCATGGCGCCGTTATTGTAGCCCCGCTAAAATTTGTTTATGGACGAATTCATGAGAGCAGCAATTGAGGAAGCCGCGACTGGACTCCGGGAAGGCGGGATCCCGATCGGTTCCGTGCTCGTGCATCGTGGGCGAATCCTTGGACGCGGGCATAACCGGCGGATTCAAAAGAACAGCGTCATCCTGCACGGTGAAATGGATGCACTCGAGAATGCCGGCAGGCATCCGGCTTCCGTTTACCGGGAGTGCGTCATTTATACCACCCTGTCGCCGTGTGCGATGTGCTCTGGTGCCATCCGTCTTTATGGGATTCCAAAAGTAGTCATTGGAGAGAACCGGACTTTCCAGGGAGAGGAGGAACTACTCCGGTCGCACGGAGTCTCCGTCGTCGTGCTTGAAGATCCGGCCTGCATTCAAATGATGACGGATTTCATCCAAAGCCATCCGAAACTCTGGAACGAAGATATAGGCGAACTGTAGGGGCGCTCTATGAGCGCCCGCGATGTCTTCGTTTCGACATTGTGGGCGGTCACAGACCGCCCCTACAGCGCATTCGTCGTTTCGAATGGGTTTTTCAGCAGCCGCTAGTTGGCGGAATAGGCCATTCCCTGACCCAGTGTTTGTTCGCTTACGAGAAAGCGCAGGCGAAGTTTTCCTTCGTCGGTATCGCTGTCGAGGATTGCATCGAACTGTTGACCGCTGAAGCCGCCAACCACTTTCCACTCCCATCAGAAAGGTAAAGCCCCAGCGGATGCCGGTCATACGCCGTTATTGTACCGGATTTCCTCAAGGAATAGCCCGGAGGCAGGAGCGGTCCACCCCGCGACATCCAATTTTTCAGCGCACCGCCCGTCGAGCAACTGGCGGAAATCCTCGGTCGTAATTTCGTGTTTTCCGACCTTCACCAGAGCTCCCACAATCCGGCGTACCATGCGCCATAAAAAATGCGATCCGGCGATCCGGAATTGAATGATGTCTTGGTCGGTTTCGACAGCGGCGCCGTTGATCTCGACGATCGTAGATTCGCCGGGATGGGTGGGATCGGAAGCGCGGAAGCAAACAAAATCATGACGGCCGACAAGCATCGATGCGGCTTCCGACATTTGCTCGATGTCCAATTGGTCCTTGACCCACCACACATGGCGTTTTATGAAAGCCTGCTTTCGCCGGGAAATTTGATACAGGTAGACGCGCGAGCGAGCGTCATGGCGCGCGTGAAAACTCCGGCGGGAACGCTCGACATTGAGAATCGCGATGTCGGCGGGAAGCAAATCATTGAGGCGGCGCTTGATGACATCCGGAGTCTGTCCGGTCGCGGAACTCACCTTGATGTGCATGACTTGTCCGAGCGCGTGCACGCCCGCATCGGTTCGTCCCGCACCCTGCATATCGATTTCGCCGTCAAATATCTGTAGTGCAGCTTTTCGGATCTCGCCCATGACGGTGCGGGCATTCTGCTGAATCTGCCATCCGCTGTAGCGAGTGCCGTCATATTCAAGGGTGATTTTGAAAGTCGTCATGATCTCAGCGTCTTCTTTAGCGTCGGGCCCACCGTCCGGATCGCTGCGGTACGCCGCTTCGCGGCCTTCTTACGGCCGGCCGGTTCCCCCACGCCCAGTAAACGTGTTATAAACGATTGGCTCGAACTGACCACCCTGATTATGCAAGCAAGGACGGAGATTGAGATAGCCGCCCCGACTGAACAAACTTCTCACATCGTCCTTCTAATTGCGCCGACGATTTTCTTGAGCGCCTTCCTTTTATTTTGCAGCGAACCCATGGTCGGAAAAATGATGCTGCCGCTTTTGGGCGGAGCCGCGGCGGTTTGGATCACGTGTCTGTTGTTTTTTCAATTGATGCTGCTGGCCGGATACCTCTACGCGCACGTACTGGAACGCTATGCCAACCCGAGAGCTCAGATGCTGGTGCATGCCTGCCTGATGATGGTCGCGATCATCTTTCTCCCCATGCATTTTGCGACAAGACCTGATGCCGCAGCATCGGGCCATCCGACGTTGTGGCTGCTTGGCCAACTGATCAAGTCGGTGGGAATACCGTTCGGCGTGGTATCGACGACGGCGCCCCTCTTGCAGAATTGGTTGTCGAAGACGAGGACGACCTCGGGTCGAGATCCGTATTTCCTTTATGCCGTCAGCAACGCCGGAAGCCTGCTCGCCTTGCTGGCGTATCCATTTTTAATTGAGCCGCGGCTTGGCGTGCGGTTGCAGAGTGAGTCGTGGTTTGCGGCGTATGCCGTTTTCGTGCTGATGGTGTTTGCAGGCGCTACCGTCGTCTGGAAGCATTTAGGCGAAGGCGAGACACTCACCCGCCGCGACTTCAGCGCGGCGGCCCTCTCGCTCAGGGAGAGGGTGTATTGGTTGGGGGCCGCATTTGTTCCGTCGGCGTTGATGCTGGCCGTGACGAACCATCTGCTGCTCAATCTCGCATCGGCTCCTTTCCTCTGGGTGATGCCTCTAGCCACTTATCTGATCACCTTCATGATCGCGTTTGGGCGCAGGTTTCGGCTGAGCCATATGACGCTTTCGCGCATTGTGCCGGTGATCTTGCTTGTACTGTTTCCGTTTGTTGCGGCGAGCAAATCGGTTTCGGCGGATCGGCTGTGGTACGTCCTGGGGTCCCATCTCTTCCTGTTATTTGGCGGAGCCTTACTCTGCCACACGGCTCTCGCCTCACGGCGGCCCGATACGCGCCACCTCACGGAGTTCTATTTCTGGGTGGCATTGGGCGGAGCGCTCGGCGGCATTTTCACGGCGGTGGTTGCGCCGTTCATGTTCAACACCGTCGTCGAGTATCCGTTGCTTGTGGCGATGATCGCGTTCTTTCGCCAGACGCGTGATCCAGAACAAAAGATCAAACTGTTTGATCTTTTGTTTCCGGCTCTCCTCGGACTGCTCGTAGCGGCTGCCTGGTATGGCTTGAAATGGGCGATGGTCGATATAACCGATGAGTGGAAAACGGCGCTTGCCATCGACGCCGTCCTCGTCCTCGTTGCTTACCTGTTTCGAAACCGGCGGTTTAGGTTCGCGCTCGCAATGGTTGTCTTGATCTTCGGCTATCGGCTTGCGCTGCCCACGTTCCTCGACAGCGATTATCAAGTGGTTTACATCGCGCGCGATTTCTTCGGGATCAAGAAAGTCGTGTTCGAGGTGGAGTCCAACATGCGGAAACTCTTGCACGGCGATACACTCCACGGCCTTGAAAGTCAGGATCCCGCCCTGAGCGGCAAGCCCATCTCCTACTATCACGAAACCGGACCTGCCGGTGATGTCATGAAGATGCTCAACGACCGGCCCGATCAGCATATCGGCGTCGTAGGGCTCGGCACCGGCTCGATGGCGGGTTGGGCCCAGCCGAATCGCCGCGTCACCTTCTTCGACATTGACCCGCAAATCCCGGACATTGCCTTGTATTTCTTCACGTTCCTGCGCCGGTGCGACAAGAATTGTGACATCGTGATCGGCGACGGGCGGCTCGCAATCGAGAAAGCCCGCGATGGAGAATTCGATGTGTTGTTGCTGGATGCCTTTGCTTCGGATTCTATCCCTGCCCACCTGGTTTCCCGCGAGGCGGTTCAGATCTATCTCCAAAAACTGAAGCCGAATGGGTTGATCCTGTTTCACGTCTCGAATCGTTACATGAACGTCGAGGGCCTGGTCTCCGCTTTAATCTTGGATGCATCGCTTCAAGGACTCGTCCGCTACGACGATGATGAGGAACCCACCGGCAAAACCAGCTCCGATTACGTCATCGCCGCCCGGCACCGAGAGGACATCGAAACTCTGGAGCAAAAAGACGGCTGGACCCCTGTTGAAAAGCCCTCCAACATACAACCCTGGACCGACGACTACTCCAATATGCTGAGTATTATCCGTTGGCGGTAGAAATTCGGGGTCAGACCGGTGAATTCCCTATTTCAGTCAAGAAAGTCGTTATTGGAAATAGGGAATTCACCCGTCTGACCCCGAATTTCTCAACGGACGCACAAGAAGCGTAAGTACGAATCCAATGGCAAGCAACGCGGCCAACACCTGTAGCGGTGTGTCGTAAACGTGCATTTTGCTCGCGCCGGCGGCCAATCCGGCTTTCGCCCGATTCGACAGCTCGGTAATGATAACGGGGCCTGCCACCGCAGCAGCACTCCACGCCGTGAGTAGCGCTCCATGGATGGCTCCGACATTTTCGGGCCCAAAGATGTCCGCCAGGAACGCTGGAATCGTCGCGAAGCCGCCGCCATACATCGTAAATACAATGAAAAGGCTCGCCAGAAATACGGGCCAATTGCCGTTTGCAGCCAATACCGGAATCAGCAGGAACAGAAAAAATTGCACAACGAAGAAGGTCGTGTAGGTGTTACGGCGGCCGATGTAATCCGAACCGGAAGCCCACAGGAAGCGTCCGCCTGCGTTAAAAACACTAATCAGGGAGACAATCACACCGGCTTCGAGCGGAGTTTTCTGGAACAGGTCCTGCATCATCGGGGAGGCTTGCGCGAGAATCCCGATCCCTGCCGTCACGTTGATAAACAGAATGCCCCACAATAAATAAAACTGGACTGTCCGGATGGCCTGGTTCCGATTGACACTCCGGTCGGTGATCATCCGGTGGGTCTTCGTCGGAGGAATCCAACCCGCAGGTTTCCACCCTTCCGCAGGCCGGCGTAGGATGCGCGCGCCAATCATCATCACCACGAAGTAGGTTCCGCCGAGCGCGATCATGGTGGTGGCCACACCGAATTGCTCCATGAAAAAGACGTTCAGGTACCCTGCAAGGAACGCCCCTCCGCCGAATCCCATGATCGCCATCCCCGTCGCCATACCGCGGCGGTCGGGGAACCACTTCACAAGCGTGCTGACCGGAGAAATATAGCCCAGGCCGCAGCCGATACCGCCGATGATTCCCATGCCCAGAAACACCAAAATCGACTCTTTGATCGCCAGTCCCGTGCCGCCGATGATCAGACCGGCTCCAAAGAATAACGCCGCCGCCGTTGCCGCGACACGAGGACCACGCCGTTCAACCCAGGGACCGCCGAAGGCTGCACTCAGTCCGAGTAAAACCAGCGCTGTCGTGAACGTCGTGTATGGAGGACTGAACCACCACGGCTCGTTGGGAAATAACGATTGAATCGGTCGATTAAAGGTGCTCCACGCGTACACCGACCCGATGCAGATATGGACCGCAACCGCGCCAACCGGAATAAACCAGCGATTAAACGCGTGACTCGGTTTTCTGACGTCAGGAGAGGACGGGTGAACAGCAGTGCCGGCCGGTTTTTGATCCAGAGCTTCTTTCATCGGCCTCCTTTGGATGTGCGGCCAATATACCATTCCCTGGTATAAGAAATTCGGAGTCAGACGGGTGAATTCCCTTTTTTTGAAGTACAAAAATAGGGAATTCACCCGTCTGACCCCGAATTCTTTATGGTATGCTCCCGGCCACCGGGGGAAACAATGCGAGTTCTATGTAAGAGTCCGGTGATCGTTCTGGGGGCGGTGCTCTGGGTGACCATTTCTGCAGCTGCTCAAAGCGAAGAGAAATTTAAAATACGAATCACGCCGGTGCCTCTTGATGGCAGCATGCGCGCCACCGTTGCGGGCTCTGGTTCGGCCACGGCGGCGTTGTCGGGCAACAAGCTGACCATCTCGGGGACTTTCGACGGTATGCCGAGTGCCGCCACGACTGCTAAAATTCACCGGGGTCTTGCGACAGGTGTGCGCGGATCTCCTTTTCTTGACTTAACCGTAACCAAAGCGCCCAAGGGAGCCATATCCGGGTCTTTTGACCTGACGCCGGAACAGGTTCAGTACCTCAAGCAGGGCAAGCTGTACATTCAGATTCAAAGCGAGAAAGCTCCGGACGGCGCTCTCTGGGGTTGGATCCTCAAATAGGAGGAAACGATGCTCAAGAAATACTTCATGCTAACGCTCATTGTTCTTGTTGCCTCAAGCATCATCATCGCCGCTCAGCAACGTGGCGGTGGAACGGCAGGCGGTGTCTACACAGCCCCGCAAGCGGCGTCCGGCCGTACCGTTTACCAGGCGAATTGCGCGATTTGCCATCAGCAGGATCTAAGCGGTTCGGGTGATGCGCCGGCTTTGCGCGGATCGGAGTTCGTTTCAAACTGGGGTCCGCGTTCGACGCGTGAATTGTTGTCGTTCTTGCAGCTCACGATGCCTCCCGCTCGTCAGGGGATTCTGAATCAGGACGAATATCTGAGCATCGTTGCGTTCATGCTTCAATCCAACGGAGCCCGTGCCGGCAATCAGGCACTGACGGCGAATACCGAAGTGGCCATTAACTCCGTCGCCACGGGCCAAGCGCAGGCAGCAGCCGCCGAAGCCGCATCGTCTCAGGCCGATCCCGACGGCGACGGCGGTCAGCGAGGCGGCCAGCGCGGAGGCCGCGGCGGCGCGGCCCGCCAGGCGCGCGGGATTACTGTTGCCGGCGAGGTAAAGAACTATGTTCGCGTTACGGATACCATGCTGCGAAACCCAAGTCCTAACGACTGGCTCATGATTCGCCGGGACTATCACGCTTCCAATTACAGCCCTCTGAACCAGATCACTCGGGACAATGCGAAGGACTTGCGGCTGGAATGGGTCTGGTCGATGGCCGAAGGTGCGAGAACCCAGGCCGCCCCGATCGTTCACAACGGAGTGATGTATCTCAACAATGCAGGTAACACCCTGCAGGCGCTCGACGCACGCAACGGTGAATTGATTTGGGAAAACAATTACGGCACGAATACTACGGGCGACGCGATGCGCGGCATCAGCATTTACGAAGACAAGCTCATTCTGGCGACATCGGATGCGCATCTCGTTGCGATTGATGCCCAAAACGGCAAGAAGATCTGGGAAACCATCATCGGCGACCGCAGCAAGGGCAATTACGGCACCTCGAGCGGCCCGATCATCGCCAAGGGCAAGGTCATTCAGGGCCTCGGTAATTGCTCCACGTATCGCGAAGAAAAATGTTTCATCAGCGCTTATGATCCTGCGACCGGTAAGGAGCTCTGGCGCGTGAATACCGTCGCGCGCGAAGGCGAGCCCGGAGGAAATACCTGGGGCAAACTGCCGAACCTGTTCCGCGCAGGCGCGGAAAGCTGGATCACGGGCAGCTACGATCCCGATCTGAATCTCACGTTCTGGGGAACCGCCCAGGCGAAACCGTGGATGCCGACCAGTCGCGGGATGTCCATCAACGATGACGCGCTTTTCAGCAGCTCGACTCTGGCCATCAATGTGGATACCGGGAAAATGGCCTGGTACTACCAGCATGCTCCCGCCGAATCGCTCGACCTCGATATCGTGTTCGAGCGCGTGCTGGTAGATGATGCCGGCCAGAGTTTGCTCTTCACCGTCGGGAAAGACGGTATCCTCTGGAAGCTCGACCGCAAGACGGGCAAATATCTCGGGCATAAGGAAACCGTTTTCCAGAACGTCTGGGATAAGTTCGATCCCGTAAGCGGCAGGCCGCATTACCGGCAGGACATTCTTGAACAGGAACTCGGCCAGTGGATACAAGGCTGTCCGAGTACCGCCGGCGGCCACAACTGGCCGGCAATGAGCCATCACATCCCCACCGGCAAACTCATCATTCCGCTTGTGCAGGCCTGCCTTGAATTGAGCGGCCAACGCATTGAGCAGAAGGAAGGCGGCGGCAGCGGAGGCGGCGCAGCGCGGCACTTCTACGAAATGCCGGGGAGCGATGGAAAGATCGGAAAACTTGCAGCCTACGACGTGAAAACGATGCGAGAACTGTGGTCGCTCGAACAGCGGGCATCGTTCCTTACGGCTGTCGTATCGACCGCCGGCGGCGTCGTATTTGCGGGAAGCCTGGACCGCCATTTCAAAGCCGTCGATGTGAACACGGGCAAGGTGCTTTTCGACACGCGCCTCGGAACCTCGGTTCAAGGTTTTCCGATCACGTACAGCGTCGATGGCAAGCAATACGTCGCGGTTCCCACCGGTAATGGCGGAGGAAGCCCGCGCCAGGTGCCAGCCACCATTTCGCCCGACATTCATTCGCCTACTACCGGAAACGCGATTTACGTTTTCGCGCTGCCGGATAGGAAGTAACCCTCTTCCTCTGGGAGAGGGTTGCTACGCGATGTGGGCGCCCGTTGTTTCCACATAGACGGTATACAAGGATTCGCTTGCGGTCATGAACAGCCGGTTGCGCTTGGCACCGCCGAAACAGACGTTGGCGCAGGTTTCGGGCAGACGGATCATTCCGATGCGATCGCCGTTCGGCGCAACGACTTGAACTCCAGGACGGGCTCCAGCCCAGATGTTGCCGTCCACGTCACAACGAATGCCATCGGCGGCGGATGGCTGCCCAGTCCCAGGAATATCGAGCTGGACGAATCGCTTTCCATTGCGGATCGATTTTCCATCCGTATCCCAAACGCGGATCTCGCGCGGCGCACCGGTGTCGGCCACGTAGACTTTCTTGTAGTCCGGCGAGAAGCAAATACCATTGGGGCCGCCCAGTTCGTCGGTTAGCTTTTCAATTCTCCCCGACTTACCATCGACACGATAGACTGCCATCGGCAGCTCGGAGTCGGCCTTGAACCCCTCGTAGTTTCCGCGGATGCCGTAAATCGGGTCCGTGAACCAAATGCCGCCGTCGGGATGAACCGCAATGTCGTTCGGCGAATTCAGCCGTTTTCCTTCGAACTTATCCGCAATAACGGTGACCGTTCCATTCGGCTCGTAGCGCACCACGCGCCGTCCGCCGTGTTCGCACGAAAGCTCCCGGCCCTCGTAGTCGAAGGTGTTGCCGTTGCTGTAGCCGGACGGATTCCGAAATACCGTGACGCGTCCATCATCCTCGATCCATCGCATCTGCACGTTGTTCGGGATATCGCTCCAAACCAGATATCGGCCGACACCATTCCATGCCGGCCCTTCGGCCCACAGCGTCCCAAAGTGCAGACGCCGAATGACCGTGTTGCCGACGATATATCGGCGGAACCGATCATCCAGAGCGACAATATCCGGATCCGGATATTGAATCGGATCCTGTCTCGAGTAGTCCCGCGGCGATGGTGTTGATGAGACCGGTGGCTGTTGTCCGCGCCCCTGAGCAAACCCGGATGCTGCAGTGGCGCCGCCGAGTGCGGCTGTAAGGAATGTGCGGCGGTGGCAAATTTTTTTTTGGCTGGCCATATACTCCCCTTTCAATTTACCGACAGGAAAAACACTGTGTACCGCATCAATCAGCCGCGACCGACGAAGGGCATCTTCGTGGCCATGACGGTCATGAACTGTACATTGGCATCGAGCGGAAGATTCGCCATATAGAGGACCGCCTCACAGACGTGTTTCAAGTCGAGACGAGCTTCGGGCATGATCGTTCCATTCGCTTGAATGATCCCGGCAGCCATGAGTTCCGTCATCTTTGTCGCCGCGTTCCCAATATCAATTTGGCCACACGCGATATCGTATTTACGGCCGTCGAGAGAAATGCATTTGGTCAGCCCCGTGACGGCATGCTTCGTTGCCGTGTAAGGCGCAGAGTTGGGCCGCGGCGCGTGAGCCGAGATCGAACCGTTATTGATGATGCGGCCGCCCCGGGGATTCTGCGCCTTCATGATCCGGATCGCTTCCTGCGCACACAGGAATGCGCCTGTCAGGTTCACATCCACTGCTGCTGTCCATTGCTCAAACGTGAGATCTTCCATCGGAACCGCGGGAGCGCCCGTGCCCGCATTGTTGAAGAGAAGATCCAGACGGCCGAATGCCTCTTTGATTTTGCTGAAAAGCGCGCGCACGGCCTCAGGTTTGCTAACGTCCGTCGGTACGACAAGCGTTCGACCATCGGAATGCTTAGCCTGCGTGGCTGTCTTTTCCAGTTCGGTGGCACGTCGCCCTGCCAAAACAACTGCCCATCCATTCTCATGCAGGGCAAGACTGACGGCGCGTCCGATTCCGCTGCCGGCCCCTGTCACAAGTGCGATCTTTGCTGCCGGCATTCTACTTTCCTGTCCCCTGATCCGGATGGAACGGCCGGCCTTTGGTCCGAAGGCGCGCTTCAAGACGCGCCGTGCAATCGCAATTATCGCAAGCCCAATATTCCGTACCGTTCAGATCGCGGCAGCGGCTCCGCGCGTGCGCGTCCTGAACCTTCAGCAGCTCAAAGTATTCTTCCCAATAGGAGCGTTCTTCAAGAAGCGGCGCAGGACAATAACAGACTTCGACCCATTGCACGGAGCCGTTATCAAGCTGCCGTGCTTCGGCCATATTCCGGAGATATTCGTCGCCGGCGACAGATCCTCTGCCGAGCGTCCGTTCCTCAATGGCCTCGCCGAGCGCCTGTGTTCGACCGGGTTTGACTTTGGCGGTGACGAGGTATCGCACGCGAGCAATTGTACTAATTCACTGTAGCGGCGGTCTATTTCTTGAGGCTGCGCGCTGCCGCGCTTGCGCTTCGCGGACCGCCGCTACAGTGGGGAGGCGCGGAATATGACGTAGATCACGCACGGCATCATGCTGCCGTTTGGCCCTGGAAGTTCAGTCCTCTCTAGAAATCGAGCGCCGATTTTTTCAAGGGCTTTCTGCGAGCGAAGATTATTTTCTCCGACCTGGAAGAGTACGCGATCGACGAAGCGGAACGCATAATCGAGCATCAGAGATTTCAGCTCGCCGTTGTACGCTCCGCCCCAAAATGCTCGCTCGAGGAACGTAAAGCCGACGATTACTTCACGCCGCTCGGGGCTGTATTCGTAATAGCGCGAGCTTCCAATGATCCTTCCCGACTTTCGCTCGATGACCGCAAAGGCACCCTTCGATTCCACCGCGCTATCGAAAAACTTTTGGAACACCGGGCGCTTGTAGCGCTCGCGATCGGGGTGCTGCTCCCAGATGAGCGGATCGCTTGCGGCTTCAAACAGAGCCTCGAAATCGTCTAAGCGCAGGGGACGCAACTCGATTGAGTTGCCGGTTAAAACAGGCTGCCGATCGAATTCGCTATCCGGTTTCACTCCAGAACCTTGAATAGGCGCTGGTCCATGGGGCTGCCGAGAACGGGATTGACGGTGTCGCGAAATTGCCGCGTGTGCGCTGCCGCGGCATGCCCATCAAACGCCTTTTGGCTTTGCCAGACCTCAACCACCGTGAAATGGTTCGGCCGCGTCGCACCTTGCAAGACATCCAGGCGGACATTGCCCTCATCCTTGCGGCCGTCGTCCACCATCCGTTTAAGGAGAGCCGGGACATCCAGGTCGCGCCCGCCGATATCCACGTGAGTCAAGACAACAATTGCCCGATCGTTTACCGCCGGCGCCGGACCAATTTCCAACGTCCTGTATGGCCTCTGGTCATACGCCATCACTCGAATTGGATCGAGCTTCATCAGCATCTGTTTCGTGTGCACCGCCATTCCATGCGCATCGAACGCTTTTTGATCGGCCCATTTTTCCACCAGCGCAAAGTGAGCCGGCCATCCAATTTGCTCGAACAGTTCGAGGCTGACGAAGCCTTCATCCTTACGGCTCGCGTCACGGTATTGCTTGAGCGCCGCCACGGCCGCTGCTTTCGATCCGGGCATCACTTCAACGAACGAAACCGCGTAGAACGCCGGATCCGTGGTCAAGACCCCGCGGTTTTGCGCCGCGACACCTGAAGAAAGGATCGTGATTGTTAGCAAGACAGAAATGACGAATCGATTTTGCATTGTGCCTCACTTGATAGGTACGCGCTGCTTTAGTTCTTCGAACCAATTCAGCGTGATGTTGAGTTGCTCGGGTGGTGCCTTGCCGGCGTTCGGGATCCGCTCAAAGATTTCCGGCAGCATCTTGACCGCAACGCTTCGGCCAAGCCGCGTGTCGCGCGCCTGATAGACTTCGCCCATGCCTCCGGATCCGAGAGGCGCTTCCAGCAAATAGTGTGCGATTGCTTTTCCGATCATTAGAAATTGAAGATCGGCGCTATCTTAAGCCGAAATGGCGGCGAGAACAAACCAGAGTTTGGTGGGTGGGGCAGCGGCGTCCGTTCAGTTTGGCTGGCCGTTGGGACGGAGGCCGCGAAGGAAGTCGCGAACGAGGTTTTTAATGTCCTCGGCGAGGCGGTCGAGTCTCTCCAACATCGCGTCCTGAGATTCTTGCAGCCTGCGCGATTGTTCTCGTTCTTCGTTCATGCGGATCTCCTGACGCAGCGACATCGCTTCGTGCTCCGCGAATAACCTTTCGTGCTCCGCAAATAGCCTCTCGTGATTAGCGAGTGTTTCCGCCTGATTAGCAAATGCTTGGGCATGCTCGACGAGAGTCTTTTCAACCCATGCGCCAAACCTATCTACACGCGCAGAGAATGCATCTACATGTGCAGAAAATGAAGCGATGTTTTGCTCGATTGTCGCGAATCTCTCTTCAGGTGTCATGTGATCCTATACGTCCTTACTCATGGTAACAGGATATCCACTGGGATTGGACAGCCGGGCAAAAGCTGCGGAACGATCGATTCAAGGCGGCGGAATTGGAGACAGGTCTGATAATGCCTCTCCTGAATGTCGGAATACGCCCAAACGCAATCATTGGTAATATCCGCGACCCAGTACTCAGGAACGCCGGTCTCCCCATACAGACTTGCCTTCACTGTACGATCGTAATCGAGTGAGGAATCGGCGATTTCGATGATCAGGAATATCTCCGATGGACCAGGGTGCGCTTTGGTGTAGAAGTCGGCTCTTGGACGAAGTAAGAAGATGTCGGGTTGGGGTTCATCCCAGTCATCGAGACCAATCGCGCCGCGAACGCCAAGGATTGCGCGATTGCCGACGATCGGAAACAATCCGTTGCTCGCCCGAAGAATGGCTCCCTCGTGCGGCGGCCCAACGGGACTCATTATTAGAATCTCGCCTCGAATGAGCTCTACACGGTCGTCTTCGGACAAGATGCCGGCATCCACCATGCGGTGGTACTCGTGAACGTTGAACAATCGTCTGGAATTTTCGGCGGCCATAACACCGGCAGAATATCGCAAGTTCAGGGCCAACGCTAAGCGATTGAAATCGCAGGCGGGGCTGCTTTGGACGGGTCCGATTTGTCCGCGTTTTCGGCGATAACGCGACTACTCGTGGCGGGCCATAGCGGAATGACGAAGCGTGTCGCGCATCGTCACCGACACGATGAGAGAAACGGCAATCACCGTTGTGAGGTAGTAGTAGAACCAGGTTTCGTGGCCGATCGATTTAAACCAGAGCGCGATGGACTCGGCTGGGCCGCCGAAGATCGACACGGTCACCGCGTACGGCAGGCCGACGCCGGTAGCGCGCACGAGCGTCGGGAACAATTCCGCTTTAACAACGGCGTTGATGGATGTGTAACCCGCAACGATCGTCCAGGCGGCTGCGATCAAGAAGAAGGCTGTAAGCGCGCTCTTCGTTGCTTGTAACGCATAGAGAAGGGGAATGGTGAACAGAGTTCCCATGGCCCCGAACCAGACGAGAAGCCAGCGCCTGCCAATCTTATCAGAAATGGCTCCGTAGATTGGCTGCAGGCAAAGAGCGAAGACCAGCGATGCCCCGCTGACCAGCGTTGTCTGGTTGTCACTCATGCCGACGGACAGCTTTAGAAACTTTTGCATGTAGGTGGTGTAGGTATAGAAAGCCGTGGTGCCTCCCGCCGTGAGACCCATTACAATCAAGACTTCCCGCGGATAACGAAACAGCTTCCGGAGCGAGCTCTCGCGACGAGACCTTTTCGCTTCGACAAACGCATCGGTCTCGTGCAGGTTGCGGCGCATCATCAATGCCGTAATCGCCAGCAGCGCCCCGATCACGAAGGGTATCCGCCAGCCCCATGCTCTCAACTGAGCCGGAGTCAGCAATAGCTGCTGCAGAACGAGCAGAACAAGAAGCGCGCAAAGCTGCCCTCCGATCAGCGTCACGTATTGAAAGCTGGAATAAAAGCCGCGGTGCTTCTGGTCGGCCATCTCGCTCAGATAAGTAGCGCTGGCGCCGTACTCACCGCCGAGACTCAATCCCTGAATGATGCGCGCAAAACCAAGCAGAGCCGGCGCCGCCGCTCCGACGGAGGCGTAGGTCGGCGTGACGGCAATCATCAACGATCCGAAACACATGAGCAGGACCGACAGCATGAGCGCATTGCGCCGCCCGTAATGGTCGGCCAGGTGTCCGAACAACCAGCCGCCGATCGGACGCACGATGAAGCCGATCGCAAACAAAATGGCCGCATTCAGTTGCTGGATGACGGGATTGTTGCCTGGAAAAAACGAAGCTGCAAAGTAGAGCGCAAATGCCGTGTAGACATAGAAGTCATACCACTCGACGAGATTGCCCACCGAGCCGATGAAGATCGCCTTCAGGCGGCGCTGAACATCGGAAAACCGCAAACGGTCATCTTCGATGTGGATGGAAGCCCGAGCCATGCGCAATACAATACTGCGTTCCGGCTACGGGGTTCAACAAGCGCTGTCGACAGATTTTGCGCGTTTGGAGCAAAAGGTCGCTCTCTCGTTAGGCGCCATAACGGAAAAGATGGATCTGTTCCGGCGAGAGATGCTGGCGGAAATCCGAGCCGCCTCTAAATAGAAGCGGCTCCTTGAGAATTAGTTCGGCCCGTTGGTTTTCAGCAGATCCGCTACTTTCGCAACTCCGGCTTTCGCGCACGCATCATCCTGTTCTTGGGTCGAGCCGGAACTTCCCACCGCACCAATAACGTCGTTTCCGATCTGAATCGGCACTCCGCCGCCCAGAGCTAGAATGTCGGCGATATCGCGCTGTGGAGCGTATTTCGGATCCATGGTGCGCTTCTGAAATTCCAATGTGCTCGTCCGGAACATCCGGGCGGTGTAGGCCTTGCGCCGCGCCATTTCCACTTGCTGCGCGCTTCCGTTTTCGTCGCGCATCATGACGAGTACTTGTCCGGCGCGATCCACAACGGCGACGGCGGTGTTGTACCCCTTCGATTTGCATTCGGCAAGGGTGGCTTCAGCGATGATTTTCGCCATGTTCAACGATATAGTGCGCTGCATGACGACTCCCTGCGCGCCTGCCCGGCCGGACAAAATGGCCAAGACGCCAATCAGAGCTACGGCTCTTAACGTGTAGTACATCAATCCTCCCAATCTAAGAAATCATGACTTTTCGCGGATGCTGCGAATTATCTTCGAGGAACGATTTCTTGTTCTCCAGATCTTTTTCCGTCGGCTGCACTTTTCCGGTCGCATCCGTTACGCGGGAAACCAGTGTGTGCTCACCGGGAGTGGCGCCGGTCCAGATGTAGGTGAACAGCTTCCACGAGTACTTGCTATTAGTAGCGGAATCCAGCGCCGCCGCCTGCCATGGTCCCTCGTCGACGCTGACTTCGACGGACTTGATCGGAGTACCGTCGTTCAGCACAACCCCGAGCACTTTGTACCGGTTGCCGTCTCGCGTGACGCGCGCGATGAACGACTTCAACTGCATGTGCGTGACGGCCGTTTCGTTCCATCGCATTTCGCCATCGATCATTTCCCCTCGAACCGTGCGATACCAGCGCGCCTGATACTTGCCGAGGTACTGTTCCTCCTGTGCATGGATCTGCGACAACCATTTCACGTTACACACGCCATACCATCCGGGCACAAGCAGCCGCAAAGGCGAGCCTTGAAAGCGCGTCAGCGGTTCCCCGTTCAGACCCCATGCCAGAAACGGATCCGGCGAGAGCGCCTTCTCACGCGGCAGACTCCGGCCGAACTGGTAATCGAAGTCGTATTTCTGAGTTCGAAACTCGACTTCCTCCTTACCGTGATCGGCACCGTAGAAGACAAACTCTCGTGCGTTAGACTTCACGCCTGCAGAGTCCAGAACGTTCTTCAAAGGAACGCCTGACCATCGCCCGTTTGAAGAAAGGCCCTGCAATGGACGGCGATTACCCGAACATTCGAAACCGGCAATCAGTTCCGCGTTGCGCATCTTCTTGAGATCGTCGAGTGACAACGACAGCGGCCGTTCGACTAATCCCGAGATCTTGAGGCGAAACGCGGCAGGATCGATTTCAGGATGGCCGTAGTGCTGGGTGGTGAAGAATTTGTCTTTCGGTGTAAACGGTCCCTCGATCGTGCGGATATCGAGATTCCGCCGGTCCGGCGCCGGTGTGAAATTCGCGTTTGCCGGTACGTCCGTGAACGGCACGACCGTCTCGCCCTCCGCGAGCGCCGGCAATGCCCATTCCGGCACGCCGAAGACACTCAGTCCGGCCAGTGCCAAACTCCCCTTAAGAATTTCCCGGCGCGTCTGTTTCGCCATGTTCGGTTCTCCTTTCCTGTGAAAGTGGATTCTTATCATGAATCAGGGAAGATAAGCCACAAAACCTCACTTCCACTCGTGTTTTGGATACTTGCGTTGCAGCTCGGATTTGACCCGGGGGTAATGCTCGCGCCAAAAATTTGCGAGATCCTGAGTCACTTGCACTGGGCGCATGCTGGGCGCGAGGATGTGGATGCTCAGCGGCACGCGCGACATCGCGATGCGCGGCACTTCCACAACGCCGAACAGTTCCTGGATGCGCATTGAAATATAAGGGAGACCGTTCGCCTCATAAATCACTTTCGGCGTCCGGCTATTGGAGAGAGTGATCCGTTCAGGTGCATATTTGTCCACAAGCCTTTGTTGAGCGCTCGAAAGCCACGACTTCACCGCCGGGATGGCGTGGTCCCAAGCCGGCAGTTGCAGCCGTCCCGCCAGAATCTCCCCGGCAAGCAGCCGTGCCGCAGCATCCGCCGGCGGCGGTTCGATCCGTTTCGATTCGAGCACCAGATCACGAAAGAGCACCACTTCAACAGCCTGTACTCTTCTCGTCGCGGCATCAAACGTGGTTCGCACCTGCGAACGCATTTCGTCAGGGAACAGTTCTCGCAGCCAATCCGGTTCGATTGCTGTTGCGAGAGACAGTATAGTGTTGACTTCCCCCGGCCGCCCGCCGATCTCATGAATTTCAGCCGCGACGATAAGCGGACTTCCACGCCCGGCGCTTTCGCGCGCCAGCGTGCCTCGCCTGCCGTCGACGAGCTCGCATCGCAGCGTGGCTTCATCCATTGTTGCGATGCGATCGCTGAAGCCGATCACGATGCACTTTCGAAGGGCTTCATCATCGATGGGAAATTCGGGGACAGACACCGAATTTCTTGTACTTCCGAAATTCGGTGTCTGTCCCCGAATTTCCCCGTCCCGAGCGATGCGCAGGAATTGCTCATGCAGCGGCCCGACCTGCCGCGCTGTCACGCCGTGGATACCCAGCTTGCGCAGGACATCGATGCGAAATTCATTTTCCACGGCGAACCTCCATGCGCGCATGAGAATCCCAAAATCCGACTTGTCTTTGGCGCCAAAGAACTCTCTGCGTGACTCCAAAACGTCCTTTCCCGGATTGCGAAGCAGCAAGTCGCGACCCTGCGTCAAGGCTGCGATGAGGCACGCGTGATATACGCAGTCATATCCCTCGGCAGCCAGCAACATGCGCGCATATCTGGGATGAACGGGAAAGGCGAGCATGCGCCGGCCGAGGCCCGTAATTGTTGTTCGCGCGGCATCATCTGCGGAACGCTTTAGGGCTCCCAAGCCGATCAGCAGATCTTCTGCATGATTCAGAGCTTTTTCCGGCGGCGCTTCGAGCCATCGGAATGACCGAAGTTCCTCTATGCCGGCAGCTTTGAGAGTCAGTATGACTTCGGAAAGGTCCAGGCGCTCGATCTCGGGTGTTTCCTGCAAAGGCCGCTCCGAATGTTCCGGTTTTGACCACAGCCGCAAACACCTTCCCGGCGCGGTTCGTCCTGCGCGCCCGGCGCGTTGTTCGGCGCTCGACTGGCTGATTCGTTCGATGAACAGCGTGTTGATGCCGCGGTGCGGGTCGTAGCGCGGGATACGCGCCAGACCGCTGTCGATGACCAGCCGGATACCCTCGATCGTGATGGAGCGGAAGCAGAACGTATCCCCTCGACTCCGGCCGCTGCCGGACAGCTTCGATCGTGCGATGGATCTCGTAGGATCCCGGCATGAAGATGAGCACATCCGGACCGCCGTCGCTGCCGCGCACACCTTGCGAAAATGCGTCGGCGGCGAGATCCCAAACCGGAGGCGCAGTGCTGCCCAGCCGGCGCGGCAGGTAATCCACATCAACCTGAAACATCCGCCCTTCCGAACGAAGGACAGCGCACGGAGCCAGATACTTTTCCAGCGCGCGTGAATCCAGCGTCGCGGACATCACTATAAGAATCAGATCCGGCCGTTTTTGTTCCTGAATATCGAGAGCCCGCGCCAGTGTTACATCGCCGTACAGATGGCGTTCGTGAAACTCATCGAAGATGATGGCTTGAATGCCGGTGAATGCCGGATCGTCGATCAGCTGCCGGAGCAGAACGCCTTCCGTTTCAAACTTGATGCGGGTCGCGCCGCTCGTCACATTCTCGAATCGGATTTGATAGCCGACCTCATGCCCGATCTCGACGCCCAATTCGCTCGCCACACGTGAGGCGAGCAATCGCGCCGCGAGCCGCCGCGGCTGAAGGATCACGACCTGGCCGTTTGCGAGCAGTCCATGTTTGAGCAGGATCTGCGGCACTTGCGTCGATTTTCCGGATCCCGTCGGGGCCTGAAGCACCAATCGCCTGATCGCTGTGAGCTTCCGAACAATCTCATCTTCAATTTCGTAAATCGGGAGCCGGCCGTGCGTGAATGGTATTCTCATTTATTCGGAGGCATAACCCATGAATCAAAAGCCTGTGGGGATAACCGAGCTTGTCTTGCGTGATGGTAATCAATCACTTTTGGCCACGCGCATGCGCATTGAAGACATTTTACCGATTTGCGAGAAACTCGACCGCATCGGGTATTTCTCGGCCGAAGTCTGGGGAGGCGCCACGTTTGATGCCTGCATCCGGTATCTAGGCGAAGACCCCTGGGAGCGGCTGCGTCGGATACGCAAAGCGATGCCCAACACACCGCTTCAGATGCTGTTTCGCGGCCAGAACATTCTCGGTTACAGGCACTATGCCGACGATGTCGTCGAGAGCTTTGTGGAACGCGCGGCCGCAAACGGAATCGACATCTTTCGCATATTCGATGCGATGAACGATCTTAGAAACATCGAGTCCGCCGTACGCGCCGCGCTGCGCGTCCGCAAACATGCGCAGGGAACCATGGCCTTCACCATCAGTCCGGTCCATACGACGGACAAGTGGGTTGAACTCGGAAAGCAACTGGAAAACATGGGATGCAGCTCGATCTGCATCAAGGATATGGCCGGCCTGCTGAAGCCGTACGTTGCGCATGAGATCGTTTTGCGCTTGAAAGAGACTGTGCGCATCCCGATTGCGCTTCACACGCATGCCACCACGGGAATGAGCACGGCCGCGATCGTGAAAGCAGTCGAGGCGGGAGTCGATTACGTCGATACATCGATCTCATCGATCAGCATGACCTACGGGCACTCGGCGACGGAATCCATCGTCACCATTCTCGAAGGCACCCCGCGCGATACCGGCCTGGACCTGCACCTGCTCGAGGAAATCGCTGCTTATTTCAGGAAGGTGCGGCCGAAGTATGCCGGATTTGAAGGCGCGCTCAAAGGCGTGGATTCCCGCATATTGGTGGCGCAGGTGCCCGGCGGTATGTTCAGCAACATGGAGAACCAGCTTCGCGAACAAGGGGCGACAGGAAGGATTGACGAGGTGCTCGCCGAAATCCCGCGAGTCCGTGAGGACCTGGGATTCGTCCCGCTGGTGACGCCGACGTCGCAGATCGTCGGCACGCAAGCTGTTTTGAACGTGCTGATGAAGCAGCGTTACAAAATCATCAGCAAGGAAGCCGCGGCGTTGCTCCGAGGCGAGTATGGTCGAACGCCTGCCCCGGTAAACGCCGAATTGCAGAAACGGATGTTGAACGGGAAGACCGCGGTCACGGGCCGCCCCGCAGATCACCTCGAACCTGAGATGGAACGTCTCAAGGACCGTCTTTCGCAAATTAGCCGAGAGAAGAACCTCCACCTGGCGCAGACGTTTGCGGAAGATGTGCTGACTTACGCCCTGTTTCCCGATGTGGGATTGCGGTTTTTAGAAACCCGAGGAAACGCTGAAGCACTCGAGCCGCAGCGGTAGACTAATCCATCAGAGCTACGACCGCCTCGGACTCAACGGTGTCTCCTACGGCAACTTTGATTTCTTTGATCGTACCCGCCGCGGGTGCCACGATAGGAATTTCCATTTTCATGGCTTCCATGACCATGACAATTTCATCCTCCTGCACCTTATCGCCAACCTTCACGTGGATATTGAGAATTTTGCCAACCATTGGGCTTGTCACGGACGTCATGAAATCCTCCACGTTTTCACACCGGCATCAATCCGTGTTTTTTGCGAGGCCGATCCTCCTGCTTGGATTCGAGCATTTCCAAAGCTTGAATCAGGCGGACGCGCGTTTCTGCGGGCATGATCGCGCTGTGCGCGTATTGTTTGGCCACGGCCTCGAAGGGTCCACTGAATTTCTCCGTGAACTCATCCAACTTTTCCAACCGCGTCTGTTGCGGGTTTGCGGCCTGTTCGATTTCTTTCTTATACAAAACGCCGACGGCGCCAGCGGCACCCATCACGGCCAGTTCGACTCCGGGCCAGACGAAGAGCTGATCGGCTCCCATCTCTCGGGTACACATCGCCTGTTTGGCGCCGCCGTAGCCTTTTCTCAAGTACACGGTGATTTTAGGGACCGACGCTTCGGCATACGCATACAGCATCTTCGCGCCATGACGGATGATGCCCAGGCGCTCCTGCTTTGTTCCCGGCAAGTAGCCGGGAACGTCGACGAGAGTGATGATCGGGATATTGAATGCGTCGCAGAAGCGAATGAACCTGGCCGCTTTGTCGGAACAATCCACATCGAGGCTTCCTGCCAAAAACATCGGCTGATTGGCAATAAATCCCACCGGTCGGCCGTTCAGCCGCGCGAAGCCGGTCACCAGATTGCGCGCCCATTTCGGCTTCAGCTCGAAAAAATCTTCGCTATCGACCAGGCGGCGGATGACATTGCGCACATCGTAGGGCTTCTTCGCATCCTCAGGAACGAGGTCTTCCATATCGGCGATCATTCGATTCGGATCGTCAACGGAGCTGGTTCGAGGAGGAGTTTGAAGTCCACTCGACGGCAGATAAGAAAGCAGCTTGCGAATCTGCAGCAAGCAGTCCTCGTCGTTGGAACCGACAACATCGGCAACTCCGGAGACTTCGGAATGGATTTTCGTACCGCCGAGCTCTTCCATGGATACTTCTTCGCCGGTGACTTCTTTGATGACGGAGGGGCCTGTGATGAACATCTGGCTCGTACCCTTCACCATAATGATGAAGTCCGTCAACGCGGGTGAGTACGCCGCCACGCCGATGCACGGGCCCATGATTGCGGAGATCTGAGGAACGGTCCCCGATGTGATCGAATTTTGATAAAAAATTTTCCCAATCGCTCGCGTCACATCCAGACCTTCCTGAATACGCGCGCCGGCCGAATCGTAAAGCCCGATGACCGGAACACCGACTTTCCGAGCCGTCTCGATACAATACGCGATCTTTTCGGCGTGTGCCGCCCCGACCGTTCCGGCGATGACCGTAAAGTCCTGGGCGAAGACGTAGACTGTCCGGCCATCGATCTTTCCATATCCGGTGATGACGCCATCGGTTGGCCGCTTGCGTTCGGCCATTCCGAAATCCGAGGCAGGCGTTTCCGCCAGCATGAATTCTTCGACGAATGTTCCCGGATCCAAAAGCTTATCGATACGCTCTCGCGCGGTGAGCTTCCCTTCCGCATGCTGTTTGGCAATCGCCTTCTCTTCACCGCGCAGAGTTTTTTCCCGAAGCGTGTAAAGCTTTCTGGTAATGTCGCCTCTCGTCTTTGGCATCGCCGCAGTTTACGCCTCTTCGCGTATGGACCTCTACCGTCCAGCTCGAAAATAGAATCAGCTTTTCCGAAAACTGACCCAAAAGGATTGTTATGATATCCACCCCTATGTCTTGGATTCGTCGCCTCGAGCAGTTTGTCCCATCAGGATCGTTAACCAAAGGACGCAATTATTTTCGTTCCGGCGCCGTCGAGATCCACGAGGCTTCGGCGGATCGCGTGGAAGCCACAGTCAAGGGAGGCGGACGGTACCGGGTCGTGCTTGATCTGAATATTGATCTACAAGCCGTCGTGGCTTCCTGCACATGCCCGCATTACGACGACGGCAATCTCTGCAAACACATATGGGCAAGCCTCGAAGCTGCGGAGGCTGAAGGGCACTTGGGTCGGATGGCGGAAATGGATCACGCGACGATCCTAACGGAGATTGAATATTCCGGAGATGATGACGAATTCGACCAACTGGGGGAGTTGGACGAAGAAGATGATGATTTTGGATACCGCCGGCATCGGGCTGAGTACTCACCCGCACCGAGCCCCTCAAGACCGCCGCAAATAGCTGCTTGGAAGCAGCATCTCACCAGTGTCCGGGCGGCCACCATGCCGCGCATTGGCGCAACAGCCGACGGAAAGCGGCACATTATCTACTTGGCCGATGTTTCCCAGTCGCTGTCCGCCGGAGGACTGGTGATCCAGGCCGCTGTCCAGCGGTTGAAAAAGAACGGGGAGTGGGGCAAACCTGCTTTTCAGGAAACCTCGATCCGGCAAGTGTCCCAGCTGGACATCGCCGATCAACGGATGCTTGCGCTTCTCTCGGGATCAGCAGAAGTGTACAGCTATTACCCGTCTTACTCCTCACGCGAACCGGATTCCGTTCGATCCCGGCATCGCTTATCTCCCGGTGCTCAAGATCTGCTGGTATCCATGCTGTGCGAAACGGGGCGATTTTTCTTAAAGCCCTCCCAGCCCCCAGACGCGCTGTTGCCAGTCCAGTGGGACGGTGCTTCGCCATGGTGTTTCAGGGTTGAAGTCGAGCGAGATGATGCCGCCGGCGAGTATGTCGTGAAAGGCTTTCTTGTGCGCGACGACAGCCGGAAACCCTTGGCCGAGCCACTTCTACTCGTTCCGGGACTGGTATTCTACAGAGATCACGTCGCGCGCTTCGACGATGGCAACATGTTCCATTGGGTCAGGATGCTGCGCACGGCCGGAGAACTGAAGATACCGCAGAAGCAACGAAATGAATTTATCGCTGAGATCGCGCAGTTCCCGCTTTTACCATCGATGAACTTTCCCGACGATCTCTCTATGGACCAGCTCACTCTCGAAAAGCCTCCCGAATTGAAGATTCATCCAATACCGGAGTCCCGGTGGAGAACTCAGCAACGGCTGGCCTGTTCGGTGATCTTCGACTATGGCTGCATCAAAGTGCCCCACGGGCATGCCGCGGCTGCCGTGCGCGATCCTGGCCGCGACCGGTACCTAAAGCGAGATGCGGAGGCTGAAATGGCTGCCTTGAGCCGCTTGCCGGAACTGGGTTTTCAGCGAGTGACGTGGGAGAAGCACCAGTGGGAGCTGCCGCCCTCTCGCCTGCCCGTTGCTGTGCGGAAGCTCGTCTCGGAAGGCTGGCGCG
>WNGL01002901.1_pt1 | contig 24768 bp, 24 predicted proteins | sample 5400591 | NCBI WGS metagenome assembly WNGL01 (sample SAMN13153377, study PRJNA577476) | soil metagenome | isolation source: 80 cm soil or saprolite under Garry oak tree replicate 1 | place: USA:California | collected 2016-06-15 | reverse complement strand
CGATCAAGACCATCTTCGTGATCGTGATGGAGAACGAGGATTGGTCGTCGATCAAGGGGAGCTCGTCGGCGCCATACATCAACACGGTCTTGCTTCCGAGCTACGCCCACGCCGAGAACTACCGCAACGGCGGACTCCACCCCAGCCTCGGCAACTACATCGTCTTGGAGGCAGGCAACAACCTGGGCATCGCGTTCGACGCCCCTCCGAGCGAGGTCCACCTCGCGGTGGCGTGCCACCTCGCCAGCTATCTCGACGCGACCGGGCTCTCATGGAAGGCCTACGAGGAGGGCATCAGCAGCGACACTTGCCCGGTGGCCGACTCCCACCCTTACGCCGTGCGCCACGACCCATTCGTTTACTTCGACGACGTGGCAGGCAACCCACCGAACCTGGGAACTGCAAGGTGCATCCAGCACGTCAGGCCGTACTCGGAGCTTGCGCGCGATCTGCAGGCCGGCGCGGTGTCGCGCTACAACTTCATCACGCCCGACCTCTGCCACTCGGGCCACGACGCGTGCCCGCCGCTCCGTGATCAGGTGCGCCAGAGCGATGCGTGGTTGGCCCAGGAACTTCCCGTCATCATGGGGTCACGGGCCTACCAGGACGGAGGTGCGATCTTCATCACCTGGGACGAGGGCGTATCCGGTGACCACCCCATCGGCATGATCGTGGTCTCGCCTCTGGCGAAGCCCGGCTACAGCGGAACGCTCGCGTACTCGCACGCATCGATGGTGCGGACGATAGAGGAAGTCTTCGGTATCACGCCCCTGCTGCGAGATGCCGGTTCGGCGAGGAGCCTCGCCGACCTCTTCACGAAGTACCCGTGACCCCACGAAGCGCCATGCGCACCTTCGATGATTCGTGGGGCATTCCCCCTGGAGGGGATGCCGATCGCGCGCGGACATGTTCTCCCTCATGTCTGCGGTGGCGGGACTCCTGGGCCCACCTTCTTCACCAGAAGCAAGGTGCCAGGCGCTCGCCTCGGGTGAGAGCAATGCTCGCAAAGATTGCAGTGGCTGCTCTGGTGGGGGCCCTCTCCGGGACGCTCGTGGCGACACGCGGGGTATGGTGGCCTCCCTCGCCAGGAACTCATGCGTCCCACGGCGAGAGCGTCATCGCGCGGGTCGAAGCTGCCTGGAACGCGCTCCGACCTCACAAGGCGCCTTGAGGCAGCACTGCTCCGGGTCCCTGCGCTCTGTCCCGCGTTTCAAGGTTGAGGCGCCACTACTCCGGGTCGACCGACGCCATGTCCCCCGCCGCGAGCGGATTCTCCGCGCCGTTCCGGGCCTTCTCGGCACTTCCTGCCCAGATGCCGGGTCGCGCTCGCGTCAGGTGGGTCCTCGCCAAGCGCCCGGAACCTCCGCGCTTCTCCGGCTGGCGCGGCCCGTGCTCTGCAACGCCTCCGAACGGTTCTCTCCACCCGATCGGAAGGCTGCGACACATGACGACATCTCGAAGCTCTTTGACGTTCCTGCTGGTCGGACTCGTCGCGGCAGCGTGCGGCAAGAGCCCAGCGCCGGGCACCTCCAGCGGATCCGCCGTCAGCGGCATCGCCGTCCCGAAGGAGATCTCGGCGCTGCCGGCGAAGAGCGCCTCCGGCAACGCCCTCGCCTCGGCCCTGCGGCGCTCGGCGCTCGCCGGCGATGCGGGCACCGACTACTCCAGCGCGCAGACGTTCAAGTTCGTGGACGAGCAGGCGCTCTCCCAGTTCAGCACCTTCAACACCATCTTCAAGGCGCTCTCGGAGACCCATTACGCCGACCCCGAGAACGTCAACCAGGGGCCCTACGGCAGCATGGTGACGTGGTCCGAGGACCACGGCGGCAGCACGCCCAGCAAGCAGCTCGTCCCCTGGGTCGTCGACTCGAAGATGACCGTGGATGCCGTCGGGAAGGACGTGAACGAGGTGAAGGTGTGGATGCAGATGTCGATGGGTGACGGGAAGCTGCACGTCATCAAGCTCGAGCTGGACATCTACCAGGCACCCACCCAGCAGGCCGACGGCTCATACGCCGACTACGGCGTCTGGAAGCTGAACGCCAAGTTCGACGAGGCGGGCACCGGGTACTTCGCGGCGTCCTCGGACCACGCCGCAGACGGTCTCTCCGTCGTCATGCTGCACGAGATGGACGTGAAGGGCGGCGAGCAGGGGCAGCCGCAGGGCGAGGAGACGAAGGGCATCCTGAAGCGCTCCGAGGCGGCGGGGTTCGGCGTCGTCTCGTTCCCCGACTACAGCAGCTGCCACAGCCCGGACTGCCAGCCCGCCCCCAGCACGGTCTCTTACGCCTACAACGCGAACCACGTCGCGCTGCAGAAGGGCGCGACGGTCGTCTTCAAGGATCGCACCTCGGTCGTCGACCTCGTGAACCGCTACGGCCTGTATGATGCCGCGACGGGCGACGACGTGACGAAGACGCGCTCGTTCGGCTTCCCCATCAACTACACCGATCCGCAGGGCCAGCAGCACTGGGGCTATTACGGCGCCTGGCAGGGGCGGCACCAGCTCGGCTACGACGGCATGAACGCCATCCCGGAGGGCTCGACGGTCACCCGCGCCGACCTTTCCCCCACGGCCGCGGTCCAGAGCTTCACGGCGAGCAAGTCGTTCACGGGCACCCTCGTCAAGCGGACGCTCGTCCCGGGCGACATCCAGGGCATCAAGGACGTCGTCGTCCAGACCTTCGTGAACAAGAGCTTCCAGCTCGGCTACGACGGCTTGCACTGGCTGACGTGCGGCAGCTCCTGGCTGAACCTGTACGGTGGCCCGAGCGGCCCAGGCGCGCCCACCTGCGGCGACGGCTCGACGCCGACCGTGTTCACGGACTTCGCCAGCATGGTGCTGAACCCGAACGACATGCAGCGGCAGGTGATGATCAACTACAACCCGCCTCCGCCGCCGTGCAACAGCTTCCCCTGCCAGCCGCCCCCGCCCACCCAGCCGCAGGTGCTGGTGTACGTCGCCAACACGGGGTTCTTCCACACGGACTGGATGCCGGGGTCGGGGCCCATGACGCAGCCCACCCCCACCACCCCCTTCACGCCCGCCCAGTATGATCAGCTCTGGGTGAACATCGGCGGCCCCATCTACGTCTCGTTCGACGGCTCGAGCTTCGTGCAGAAGACCGTCCTCTCCTTCGACCAGAACACCTTCACCGCGAGCTTCGACCCGAACGGCGACGTCCCCTACACGCTCGAGCTCAACCGCGAGTACTACATCAACACCCCCGGCGTGAACTACGTCGTGAAGCGCACCGGCGCGACCACGTACGCGGTGAAGATCGAGCTGCAGAGCGTGGCGAACCCCGTCAACGCCGCCACCTTCGTCCCGGCCGGCATGACCTTCAGGCAACAGTGGGACCAGAGCGTCTGCACGCTCGCCTGCCCGACTCACCCGACCCAGTCGACGTACACCTTCGACGGCGTCGCCCTGAAGCTCGTCTATGCCTGCGTGAGCGACACCGACGCGCAGAACAACGTGCATGCGGGCGACAGCGTGACGAACGGCCAGTGGGGCCTCGTCGCCTTCGACGCCAGCTGCAACAACATGGGCGTCCAGTACAACTGGGACTACCCGCAGAACGGGCAGAACTGGGGTGCCCAGCAGTTCCTGAAGCGCGCTGACAGCTCCTATGTCATCCTCGAGGACCCCATCCGCCTGGCGTCGATCCAGCTCCCGAACCACGCGGGCGTCGTGCAGACGCTTTCCCTCCAGTTCGACGGCAACTGGGTGAACGGGCTGCCCGACATCTACAACGAGCTCCAGAAGAACGACTTCGTCCTCACTCAGCCCATCGCGGAGAAGGTGGTGGTCATCCCGGCCGGCACCGAGGTGGTGGACGCGAACGACGCCACGAAGCACTACCTCTTCAAGCCGCTCCAGATGAACGAGTATCTGTCCATCATCTCGGACCCACATGACGTGGACCTGACGCAGGCCGCCGGCCTCGACCTCTCAGCGGTGCCGAGCTTCGTCGACCATCACATCGGCGCGCTCCCGAACGTGCCGCTCAAGTACTCGGAAGGGAAGCTCATCCAGTAGCGCGAGCCAGCAGCAGCGCATCGGGCGCGCTCGCTCTCCGGAGCGGGCGCGCTCTCTTTTCTTCCGGCGTCGGTGGTGAGTCGATCGGACCCCGCCCCGAGAGCCGTCAAACGACCAGTGTACGAGCCATAGCGTGCCATAGGCACGGCACACCGATGCCATCGCATCTCACTCGGTGACGGCATATAGATCACCGGCGGGGCGAGGGGTCTCGCCGCGCCGAGGAGCGGATTCTGACCAGCTACGACTACTTCGTGCGAGCCGAGGCGATCGAGCGGATCTCTGCCGAAATCTACACGAGACTGGCGGAGGACTTCGGCGGTGATCCGGCCGTCAGTGCGACCTTCCGAGAGCTCGCCCAGGAGGAAGTCCAGCACGCGTTCCGCATACGCCTCCTCCGAAATCAGTACCGCTCGATCGTGCGGCTCTTCGCACGAATGGAACGCTTGGAAGAGGAAGTGGACGCGATTCATGATGATGCAGTGCGCCTGCGCGAAGAAGTCATGCGGGGCACGTGGGGCATGGACCTCGGCAGCATTCGCCCGCGGCTTGTCGCGATGGAGGATCGCCTCCACCTGCATGCCGAAAGGATGGCTCACGGCGCAGACCCGCGCATCAGCGGGTTCTTCGAGGCGCTCGCCCAGCAGGACCATGCTCACCGGCGACTCCTCGCCAGCGCTGAAGCCGATCGGCGCCGAGCCTGAGCGAGCGCGCCGGCGAGCGATAGGCGCCGTGACGCAGATCAAACAATCCAATGTTCTTCCAGGTTAGCACCCCAACCGGGAGTACGTACGATGGACGCGCGTGTGCCATATTGGCGCGCCGTCTTCCCACCCAGGGGTTCCGTCCATGACCGACACCACCAACCACGTGGCTCATCCGGCGCTCGCGGCGCTCCAGACACGGCTGCGGCGCCTGGAGAAGAAGGCCGAGCGACGGGTCGCCGCGGTTCTCGCCGATACGAAGGGGGTGTATGAGGCGGTCCGCGAGAAGTGGCCGGGGACGCAGATGACCTCGCAACTGAAACGGGTGGCCGCCGAAGGCCAGACGCGGTTCGCCGATGTGGTGAAGAGCGCGGAGCTCGCAGGAGCCGAAGCCCTCGGCCACGCTGCGCGACTCCAGGACGCCGCGGTCGGCGCGCTGGGATTCGCCACGCGCGATCAGATCAAAGACCTCACGCGCGAGGTGAAGCGCCTCGTCAAGAGAGTTGAACACCCGCTGCGCGGGACATAGGCGCCGGCCGCATTCCCCGCCTTTCGAGCAGGCGCGCTGCGCTCCCCGTGCGGAGCACGACTCCGCTGGCTGGGTGGTGTACAGTCGGGTCGTGCCTTCAGGACAAGCCCCACTCGTCTTGCTCATCGAGGACGATCGCGACATCCGAGAGTCGCTCTCGGAGCTCATCGAGTCGCAGGGCGTCCGCGTCAAAGCTGCGAGTGATGGTGCCGAGGGTCTCGACCTTCTTCGCGCGGGCCTTCAACCATGCGCCGTCTTCCTGGACAACAGGATGCCGAGGCTGGACGGTCCTGGCGTGCTCGCAGCGATGAAAGAAGATCCGGCGCTCACGCCCATTCCGGTCGTGTGGATGAGCGGTGACCGGATGCAGCCACCGTCGGTCGCGGCGCATCTGGAGAAACCGTTCGACCTGGACAAGCTCGTTGCGGTGCTGGGCTCGCTCTGCGAGGCCGACTAGCGGGCATCCCCGCCGGAGAGCTCGCCGGGAGCGACGCCGCAGTAGCGAAAGATTCGAACCTGATGCTGGCGGAGGCCACGGCAGAGGATGCGTCGCGGCGCGCCAATGAGACCGTGTGCGAGTACGGCGACGCCGAGATCCGAGAAGTCGCGGACGAGGCTGAAGTCGAGCAGCACATCGCGCGCCGAATCGCTCTCGACCCTCTGGCGAAGCGCCCAGGCGCTGCCGCGGTCGAACACGCCGCTCAGGCGGTAGATGGCCTGCTCGCCCTCCCCTTCCCGCGCGATGGTGAACTCGGTCAGCATGTCCGCGCTCCTGAGAGTCGTGAAGAAGATTCTGGGTGCGTTGCGAATGGCGGCGGTCCTCTCGCTCGGCCGAGGCCGTTCGGGGGGATACCAATAGGTGCGCATCACGGGCCTGATCGGCAACCGGGAGAGGGGGCAGGGAGCCCCAACAGGGACTTGCGAAGAAGCTGCATCGCGGGCCTACGCCGCCACGCTCGTAGGGACTACCCGAGCGAGTCCAGGATCATTCGCGCGAATGCCAGGTCGGGCCGCGAGCGCAGGTCGTCGAGGCGGCCCAGGTGGACGATGCGGCCCTCGTCGAGGATCGCCGTGCGCTGGCTGAGCGCCTGCGCCTCCCGAGGATCGTGGGTGACGTAGAGCGCGGTGGCCTTGCGTTCGCCGAGGAGCTCGCGGAAGAGGGCGAGCAGCTCCTGCTTGAGCCCGACGTCGAGATTCGAGAGCGGCTCGTCGAACAGGACCGCGCGCGGATCGACGACGAGTGCCCGGGCGATGGCGACGCGCTGCCGCTCGCCGCCCGAGAGCTCGCCGGGATGGCGCCGCTCCTTCCCGGAGAGGCCGACGCGAGCGAGGATCGCGGCGATGCGGTCGTCGCGCTCGGCTCGCGGTACCTTCTTCCCGTCGAGCCCGAACGCGAGATTCCCGTGGACCGTGAGGTGCGGCCAGAGGGCGAGATCCTGGAAGACCATCGCGACATCCCGCTCCTCCGGCGCGAAGACGATCCGCCCGCGCTCGCTCACCAGGGCGTCGCCGACGCGCACGCCACCGAGCTGCGGCGCCACGAACCCGGCGACCACCCTGAGGAGCGTCGTCTTCCCGGACCCCGAGCTGCCGAGCACGGAGAGCGTCTCGCCCGCCGGGACCCGGAGCGACAGGTCCGCGAGCACCTTCCGTCCATCGCGAAGGACGCTCACGCCGTCGAGCTGGATGGCCGCGCTCATCGCTTCCTCCGGAAGAGCGCCGCGGATCCCAGCGCGAGCACGGCCGCGGTCATCGCCACCTGGACGCAAGACAGCGCCGCGACCACGGCTTCGGGCCCGTTGGCCTCGAGCGTGAAGATCCGGACGGTGAGCGGCTCCTGGCCCGCCGGATACAGCAAGACCGCCGTCTCGAGGTCCCGGAGGCAGAAGACGACGGCGAGGAGCCATGCCGCGGCGAGCCCGCGCGCGTGGATGGGCACGAGGATCCGGCCGAGGCGGCGCAGGAAGCGCGCGCCGCCGATCGCGGCGGCCTCCTCGTAGTGCTCCGACGCCTGCGAGAACGAGACGGCCGCGGTTCGCAGGCCCACGGCGCCGTACCGCGCTGCGTAGGCCAAGGCGACGATCGCGCTCGTCCCGTAGACCGCCTGGAGCGAGGGGCGGTTCCAGGTTGCGACGAGACCCACGCCGAGGACCGACGCCGGCGTCACGAACGCAAGGACGGCGAGGGCGTCGAGCCCCGCGCCCCCGCGACGGCGGCGCGCCGCGGCATGTCCGATCACGACGGCGAGCGCCAGGACGAAGGTGCCGGCGAGGAGCGCGTCGAGGAGGCTGTTCCACGCGCTCGTCCCGATCCACTGCGGCAGCTCCGCGAAACCGCCGCCGCGGGCGGCGCGGATGGCGAGCGCCGCGAGCGGGACGAGCGGCAGGAGCGCGGCGACCGCCGCGAAGGCCGTTGCGGCGGGGCGCCAGCGGCCGAGGCGCAGATCCGCGACCTCCCGGCTGCGAAGGCCGAGCACCGCGAAGGAGCGACGGCCGGCGGCGCGGCGCTCGAAGACGAGCAGGCCGACGGCGACCGCGAAGAGCGGCAACGCCAGCGCGAACGCCTCCCCGGGCGCATAGTCGACGCCGCCGAGCCGCGAGAACACCATCCCGGGGTACACGGCGAGGCGGAGGAACATCGGGACGCCGAGCTCCGAGAACGCGAGCGAAAAGACGATCAGCGCCGCGAGCGCGATGGCGGGCCTGATGAGCGGGAGCAGGATCTGCGCGGCGGCTCTTCGCGGTCCCGCGACCAGGAGCGACGCCTCCTCGAGCGATGGGTCGACGGCCTGGAGGCCGACGGCGACGAGCGAGGTGACTATCGGCGCGAGCGCGAGCGCGAGGACGAGGACGACGCCTGGCGCGGAGAAGAGGATCCGCGCGCCGAGCTCCGATCCAGCGAGCCCGTCGCGGCCCAGGACGTGGAACCAGCCCAGCGCGAGCAGGAACGGCGGCACGAAGAGGGGGAACGCGTGCAGCCAGAGGGCGACGCGCCGGAGCGGAACGTCGGACCGGCCGAGCAGGACGCCCAGTGGCAGCCCGATCGCGAGCGAAAGGATCGTAACCGCTGATGCGACGCCCAGTGATGACAGGAAGAGGCCCCAGGTCCGGGACGCGGAGAGCGCCCGCGCGGCATGGCGGAGCGCCTCGCCCTTCGCGAGCTCTCCGCCGAGGGACGCGAGCGGCAGGAGCACCAGCGCGGCGAGGACGACCCCAGCCGTGACGAGGAGGAGGGCCTCCTCCCGGCGCCGCAGCGCTACAGCCCAGCCCATTCCCGGAGCCATGGCTGGAGTCGCTCCATCGTGTCCGCGATCCTGGAGTAGTCGACCTGCATCACCTTGATGTCGCGCACCCGTCTGCCGCCGGCCGGCGGACTCACGTCCGCGCGCAGCGGGATGTGCGAGGCGAGATCGACGAGCTTCTGCTCGGCCGCGGTCGAGAGAAGGAAGTCCACCAGACGCCGCGCCTCCTCGGGATGCGGCCCTGCGAGCGGTACGACTGCGGTCGGCATGAGGAGAGTCCCCATTCCCTCCTGGTCAGGGTAGACGACCTCGATCGGCGCACCGTCGTGGAGCGCCTCCGCGGCATCGTCCGTGTCGGCGAGCCCGAACGCCACCTCGCCCGCAGCGACGAGCCGCTTCACCTCGCCGTTCGAGCTCGCGATCCGACACCCGTTCGCCTTGAGCTGACCGAGGAAGGCCTTCAGCGCGTCGTCGCCCCATGCGTTCGCAAGCGCGGCGACGTGCATCGTGGTCGTGCCGAAGAGCGGGTTCGCGATGGCGGTCTGGCCCTTCCATCGCGGGGCGGCGAGGTCGCGGACGGAGCGCGGCCGATCGTCGGGCTTCACGCGGTTCCGGTTCACGAGGAGGAGTCGCGCCCGGGCGGCGCCGCCCGTCCAGCTCCCGTCGGCGGCCTTGAACGCGGGGGGAACGGCGGCGGCGCTCGGCGATACGTACGGACGCACGAGGCCGCGCTTCACGAGCAGGTAGGGACGGACGGGGTCGCCCGACCAGAAGACGTCGGCTTGCGGGTTCGCCCCCTCGGCGACGATCCGGTTCAAGACACCCGTACTCTTCGTCTCCTCGGTGTCGAACACCGCGCGGACCTTGACGCCGCTCTGACGCTCGAAGTCGCCGAGGAGCGGCTGCGTGAAGACCTGGTCGATGGAGAGGTACACGACGACCTCGCGCGAGCGGCTCCGGCAGCCGAGGGCGAAGGAGGCCATCGCGAGGACGAGGAGAAGGACGTTCGGTCGTCGTCGGATCATCTCGGAAACCCCACGTTGAATCCCCACGTCAGCCCGACGCGGATCTCGGTCGTGTTCACGCCGCCGGCGCGCGCGAGGCGCACCGCTGCATCGAACGAGAGCGCGTCGTACGCACGCCAGATCGTGCCGATGAGGCCGGAGACTGTCGTCGGCACATCGCGCTCGCGCTCCACGAACACCTCCGCGACCGGCCGAACCGCCCAGGCATCGTGCCCTTCGAGGATGACCCCGCCGAACACACCCGGGGTGTGGGCCCGGGTCCAGGCCGCGGCGCCGTTCACGTGGACGGTGAGATCGCGCCAGCGCTGCGAGACGATGAGCGCCCACTCCGCGCCGACGCCGACGCCGACGCCGACGGCGCCGTCGACGGTCGGGAGCAGGGCGCCGAGCTCCGTCGCGACGCTCGGGCCGGTCGCATCCTGAAGGCTGCCCTCGCGCAGGACGCCCTTCAGCGAGAGGGCGGTGTCCTCTACCCGCAGCCGCGGCTCGCGGAGGTCGCTCCCGAGCTCGATGAAGTGCCGCCCCTCGAGCACCGCCTCCCATCGGTCGGCGAAGCCCCAGTTGAGGATGAGGCTGGGAGCGACCAGCACCTTGTCCGGGCCCTGAACCAAGTACCCGAGCGGCCCGAACTCGATCTCCATCTCGCCCCTTGCGGCGACGGCGGCGTCGGTCGCGTTGAAGGGACGGTACGCGCTCGCGGCGACGGGCCACGCCGCCGCGAGCGACAGCAGCAGCACGCGGAAACTTGCCCGACCGCCCGAAGCCGAGGATGTCGTCTGCACCGACCGCTTTCTCAGTGGCTCGCCTTCACCGGGAGCGGCACGGTGAAGCGCGAGATCTCCCGCTGATCGCCGGTGAACGACCGATCGTTGTAGCGGTTGAGATCGTAGACGAGGCTCGCCTCGACGGTGTAGCTGCCGTCGCGAAGCTCGGGCTGCCAGGTCAGGACCCTCTCCTCGCCCGCGCGGATCGGCGCCTCATGCGGTCCCTGCTCGTCCGCCTGGGTAGCGGCGATCCGGTCCGGGCGCTTCTCGTCCTCCTTCAGGAACGCGCGGTCGTCCGGCCGCGGGCCGTACCAAGGCGCGAACATCCACTCACGGGTGGCGAGGACCTTTCCTCTGCGATCGACGACCCGCGTGTGGAGGAAGATGGCGCGTCGATTGGAGCCGGTGGGGACCGAGTGCCCGGCACCGACGTTGATGACGTGGAGCTCCACCGCGGCGCGGTCCTTCTGAGGCTGCAGCATCACGAGCGACAGCGCGCTCCCCAGCCGCTGGCCGGAGTGACCGCCGGTCCACAGGTGGCGCGCGACGGCGCGGATGGGAGCGTCGGCGTCCTCTGCGGTCTTCCGCAGCGTGCGCGGCATGTGGCAGTCCTGGCACTGCTGGCGGCCGAGGCCCGCCGCGGCGAAGTCGTCGCGCCACTCGAGATAGGTCTGCGTCTGTTTGCCGGGGACGCGCTTGCCGATGGAATGGCAGAACGCGCACATCTCAGCGCTCGACATTCGCTCGTCCGCGACGGTCTCGTGCGGCGCGTCGACCTTGTGGGGACCCCGGATCTTCCCTTCGGGCGTCAGATGGCACGAGGCGCAGGTGATGCCCTCGCCCTGGGCCTCCGGGCGCGGCAAGGGCTTCACGATCTCGATCGCGGTGCGCTCCGGGATGGCGAACGGCTGCGGGAAATGGCACACGTTGCACTTCTTGTTCTCTTCTTCCGCCTCTCGGGCATGAATGGGCCACGGATCGGTGCCGGCGACCGCGTGGGCGCTCGCCGCAACCGAAGTGCCCGCGGGCATCGTGAGCACCTGGTCGTCTTTGGCGCGCAGCCTGACGCCCGGGTACATCATGTCGCTCCCGAACCCCGTGGCGTACTCACGGTAGATGGCGTGATGGCAGGCGCCGCAGTCCGCGGACGGTGTCGCGGTGCCCTTCGGGAAGTCCTTGGACGGCGTGATGGCCGGGGCCGCCGGCGGTGCGTTTGGAGCGGCCGGCTGCGCCGCCTGGGCGCGCGCGCGCGGCGAAACCGAAACGAGGAGCAGGGCGAGGGTGGCGGCGAGTGCGAGGCGTTGCATGCGTCCTTCTCCTGGGGTGTCGCTTCGATACGTGGTCCGTATAACAGCTGCATCAGCGGGTTCAACTGCCAGGGGCGAGGCTGCTATGGACGAGCTCGACGGCGGGAACCGTTCGCGGCGTGCGGCGTTATGCAAAACGAGCGCGCATATGCTCCAGCCGGATCGGAGGCGAGCAGCTGCGCGAGGGCGGCGCCGCGCGCGGCGCGCATCCATGCCGCCCGGAAGGGATGGCTCATGCGCAAGACGGGGTGGTTCAAGTCGGTGCTCTTGGCCGGAGTGCTCTCGGGACCCCAGATGCTCGTTCGGGCGGCTCCGGCGGCGGTTCCGCAAACGCAGGCGTCGCAGAGCGACCAAATGTTCCTGAAGCAGGCGCTCGGGGTCAACGAGGAGGAGGTGCAGCTCGGCCGCCTGGCCGCCGAGCGGGCGGGCACGCCGAAGGTGAAGGCGATGGGCGAGAAGATGGTTCAGAATCACACGCGCCTGGGCAAGCAGCTGAGCGATCTCGCGGGAAAGCTCGGCGTCTCGGGAACCGCCGAGCTGTCGCCGGATCAGCGCGATACCCTCGCCAGGGTTCGGGCGCGGTCGGGAGCCGACTTCGACGCAGCGTTCAAGCAGACCGTGGACGATGGACACGTGAAGGAGCTCGCGATGTACCGTGGCGAGCTGAGCCTCACCGGCAACCCGCAACTGCGTGCGCTGGCCGAGACCCGAGTCGAGGCACTCGAGAAGTCGCTCCGGGAGGGGCAGGTAGCCAAGTAGCCCGAGCGCTGCGGCTCCCACTGGCCGGTTGCCCATCACGACAGCGTCCCTCTGAAGAGCCCGGGAGCGAACGCACGTAGCAGGCCGAGCACCCCGCCGGCGAGGACGACGACGACGACGTTGAGCCGCCAGTTCCAGAAGGTGAGCGCGGCGAACGCAGCGAGGCCGAGCGCGACGGTGACCCAGTCGATCGCTCCTCCCGGCATGAACGCAACCTTCGCCAGAGGGATCGAGATCGAGAAGATGAGGCCCACGACGCCGGACGTGACCCCTTTCAGGAACTCCTTCAGCCCCGGCCTGGAGGTGAGCCAGTTCATGTATCGGGCTGCGGGCAGCACGAACAGGAACGATGGGAGGAAGAGCCAGAAGGTCGCCGCGGTGGCGCCCAGCCACGGCGCGCGCGCCCCGTGCCCTGCGAGGAACCCGACGAAGATGCCGATCGAGATGAGCGGGCCCGGCGTGGTCTCGCCGAGCGCCAGAGCGTCGATCATCTGCCGGTCGCTGATCCAGCCGTAGGTCGCTACCGCCCCTTCCCGGATGTAAGGCAGCACCGCATAGGCGCCGCCGAACGAGAACAGTCCGACCTTGAAGAAGAACCACGAGATGTCGAAGAGGCGCCTCGCCATCGACTCAGCGGCCTCGGCGCGCCCGGCGATCAGAAGCGACGCGGCCGTCGCCGCCATGCGCGAGCCCGGCCCCATCCGGCGCCACGCGATGAAGACGAGGCCGCACCCGAAGAGCACGAGGATGAACGGAAGCCGCCCGAAGTAGAAGGCGACGAAGGCCGCGACCGCGAGCACCACCGGGAAGATGCCCTTCAGCGCTGCGCGCGAGATCCGGACGAGCGCGGCGAGGAGCAGGGCCAGCCCGACCGGACGGAAACCCCACAGCACGCCCAGCACCTGCGGCGTCTTCCCGAAGTGGACGTAGATCCAGGCGAGCGCGGTGAGCGTGATGTAGCCCGGCAGGATGAACAGAACGCCCGCGAGGATACCGGCCCAGTACCCCGCCTTCTTGTAGCCGACGTAGATGACGAGCTGCAGCGCCTCCGGTCCGGGCAGGAGGTGGCAGAAGTTGAGCGCGCGGACGAACTCGTCCTCGCTGATCCACTGCCGGCGCTCCACCAGCTGGAGGTGCATGAGGCCGATCTGGCCGACCGGGCCGCCGAAGGCGAGCCAGCCGAGCTTGAGGAAGTACCAGAAGATCTCGGACATCGAGACCTTCTGGGCATCAGCGGGCGGTGCCGCGGCCGGAGCTGAGATCTGGTCGGCCACGGGATCACCGGCACGGCTGGCGTGCTCGCTTCGCCCTCGGCATGCCTGGTGTACTGCGCGGCGCCACGTTCACCTCGCGCCGAGCCGCGTCGCGGTACGGTCGAGCGCGGTACGAAGACCCCGGGCGAGATTCTGGGGCGGCCCCACGCCCCAGTAGTGCAGGAAGAGGACGCGCGGCTGCTCGCCGGTCATGTGCTGGTGGATCGCGACGATGTCGATGCCGGCGCCGCGGAGCGCCTTGAGGACCGGCTGCAACTCGCTCTCCAGCATCGCGAAGTCGCCGTCGACGACGGCACGGTCGTCCGAGCCGGCGAACGCTGCCCAGGTGTTCACGCCCATGGCGTTGCCAGCGTCGGCGCCGTGCATGCGTGTCGTGCGGCCGATCGTGACCTTGTAGACGCCCTGATCGAGCTTGCCCTTCACGCCCAGCGCGGCATCGACCTTCGACACGTCGAGCGAGGAGTGGGCCGGATCGATCTGCGCCGTCGGCGTCTCGCCCTTCCCGCCCGCGGTCTCCTTCACCTTCGCGAAGACCTTGCCGACGGCCGAGGCGAGCACTTTCTCCTCCCCCATGCCGCCGATGTGCATCAACATGACGCGAGGCGACTCCCAGAAGAAGTGGTTGTGCAGCGCGGTCACCTCGAGGCCGTTGTCGAGCGCGACGCTCATGACCGGGTTCACCTGGTCCTCGGCGAGGACGAGATCGCCCATGACCATCGCGTGCCCGGGCGAACCCTGGAACGCGGCCCAGGAGGTGAGCCCCATCGACGGGGGGATCTTCACGCCGGCCACGGTGGGCTGGAGGTCGGTCCGCGGAACGGAGACCTTGAAGACGCCCTCCTTCTCATCGAGCTGGCCCTTCGCTCCGGTGAGCTGCTCGATCTGCGCATTGTCGAGCGCCGGCTTCGCGGAGGCGGCGTGCGCGTCGAGCCCCGGAATGGCGACTAGCGCGGACGTTGCGGCGATGATTGCGAATCGCATTGGCGACATGGTCTGTGCCATGGCGTGTTCCTCTCATTGCAGCGGCTTTACCGAGAGGGCGTCGAAATAGGTGACCGAGTCGGCCTTGGTCCACAGGCCCACCTTTCCGGCGTCCTTGAAGGTGTCGTCCTTTGCGTCGATGACGGGCGTGCCGTCCCAGAAGACCTGGAAATGGTCGCCGCGGGACTCGACCGCGAGCGCGTGCCAAGTGTTCGGCGCCACCTTGCCGCTCCAGCCCTTGATCTGCCGGCGCCGGCCCTTGACCACATGATAGAGGTTCACGTTGTCCTCGAGCGCGTTGGCCCGGGTGACGTAGTAGTCGTTCTCGTCCAGGTAGCGGAACACGAGGCCGCAGGCCTCGTCCGTCTTTCCGGAGACCGGCTTGCAGCGGACCTCGAGGCGCAGGTTCTTCAGGAGCGGCGCGTCGGCGACCGCCACCGGGAAGCGGTAGTCCGTATCGTCGCTGTCGATCTGCGCCAGCACGTGATCGCCGGCCGGGGCGCTCTGATCGATGCGGACCACCCACTTGCCAGTGCGGCCCTGGCCGGTCTTTCCGAAAGAGAACCCGGACGGCGGCGCGTCCACCTGGTCATTCTGGAAATCCCACGTGCGCGCTCCGTCCTGTGTCATGGCGCCTCCGAGCATCGCTGCAGCCAGGGTGGCAACCGTCCTCGCTCCCATGCGTCCTCCGCTCTCGAACCTGTGGCCTCAGTGCTTCGTCGCGCCGCCATAGAGCGCGTGGAGATCGTCAAAGACTGCAGTGCCGCGCACGAGGCGCTCCTCGTCATCCGCGTGAGCGGCGGCGATGCCGGCGACGAGCTGGCCGATGCCGGGCGCCTCCTCGCGGCCGTACTTGGCGTCCTTCACGTCGATGTCGTGGACGATCTCGGCGATCGCGCGCAGCGCTGGATCCGTCAGCCCGAACCGCTGGACGAGCACTTCGAACGTGCAGAGCTCGCCCTCGTGCGTGAACTCCGCATCGAACATGTCGAAGCGCAGCTCGTCCTTCTCGGGCTGGTAGTCCTTCGCCGGCACGAACTTGAAGCGCGCCTCCGGGTCGATGAACTTCCGGATGAGCCAGGCGCTCGACATCCGGTCCACCTTGATCCCGGTGCGCGTGACCCAGGTGCGTCCACGGTGCTGCGCGACCGCCAGCGACGCCTTCGCCGGCTCACGACCCTCGATGGTCCTCATGCGCGCCTCCATTCCGGACAGGAGGCCCTCGACGACCTCGCGCCCGGGTGCTCCAAAGAAATCGATGGCCGCGAGCTCGGTGGAGCGCTGCCGCAGCCGGGCAATCTGTCCAGCAAGCTCGGCGCGGCGGTTCTCCGGGACCGAGCCGCGCTTCGGAAACGCCGCGGCCACGGCGCGCGCTTGTTCGGCGAGCTCGCGGTAGTCCGCCTCTCGCGCCGCCTGGAAGAGCCCGACCACGTGCTCGTCAGAGAGGCCCTCGATGAACCGGGCCTCGACGATCGAGGCGTCCCCGCCGCCCTTCACGATCTCGCGGAGCACCCACTGGAAGTCCTCCTGGGTCTCGTCATTGAGCGGGAGGGCATAGACCGAGTTCTTGATGGCCACCGCGCCGATCCGATGCAGATGCCGGCCGACTTTCACGCGCAAGTACGCGGGAGTGGGTGGGATCTGATGGATCAGCAGCATCCAGCGCACCTCGGCTCGGTCGGCAGTGGGGCCCTTGCCCGGCGTGTTGATGTGGCTCAAGTACGCCTCACATGTGGCAACTGAACCACCAAGATTCAACCTTGCCAGCATGCAGCCAGTGAGGAGTGGGGCGCTCGTTCGGCGGACACATTCGGACGGATGACCAGTCGAAGCACGCATGCCGGCGAGCGGTTGCGGAGGACCCGGGTCGGGTGCCCCGTGTCCCCGAGCTCAATGGCTGTGTCGGTGGTGCACGTCCGGGAGGTGGGGGTGGTCGTGCGAGAGAGGCGGATGCCCGTGCGGATGGGAGTGTGGCTCGGCGACCTGGCCAGCGTGCTCGTGGCGGTGGTGGGCGTCGTGGACGTGCGCGTGCTCGTGTTCCGCCGCCTCGTGCACGTGCACGTGCTCGTGGCGGGCTCGCAGGAGTAACGCGAGCCCGGCGGCCATGACGGCTCCCGCCACGAGCTCGCGTGCGCTGAGGCGCTCCCCGAGGACGGGCACCGCGACGACCGCGCCGATGAAGGGGGCTGCCACGAAGAGTGCCGCCTGGCGGGCCGCGCCCATTCCACGTACCGCGAGCAGGTGCAGGACGATGCTGAGGCCGTAGCCTCCGAACCCGACGGCGAGGGCCGCGGCGGTCGGGCGCGCCGACGGCACATGCTCGCCGAGCGCGAGCCCGAGGGCCGTGCTCACGAGGCCGGCCGCGAGCGTCTTCGCCCTTGCGACGGCAACCGGGTCTCGGAGCGCGAGCCGCTGGCTCAGATTGTTGTCGAGCGCCCACGCGGCACAGGCGCCTGCGACGGCGGCGATGCCGCCCGCGTCGAGACGGATGGCGCCTGGTGCCCACGCGAGCGCGGCGGCGCCCAGCACGACGGCACCGGCGCCGAGCCCCTCGCCTCGCGTCAGGTGGTCCCCGAACGCGATGACGGCGAGCGCGATCGTGAACGGGGCCTCCAGGTTGAGGAGCAGCGAGGCCGAGACTCCGGGAAGGCGTGACAGGCCGAGGACGAGGAGAACCGGCCCAGCGAGTCCTCCGGAAACGATCATCCCGGTGAGCGTCGGGACGTCGCTCATCCGGAGTGGCGCCTCGGCATTCTTGCGCCGCAAGGGCGAAAGCGCCCACAAGCCGGCGCCCGCGCCGAGATAGAGGAGTCCAGCGAGTAGGAGAGGGCCGGTGCCGGGAATGAGCAGCTTCGCGAGGGGTGCGCTCGCGCCAAAGAGCGCAGCCGCCATGAGCCCGGCTGTCGCTGCTGCAGTCCGCTGGCGTGAGTCGGAGCCCGCACTTTTCAAGATGCCTCCAGACGCGTCTCCCGGCGATCCTAGGTAACATGAGCCGGTTCACGAAGCCGAGGAGACGATGCCAATGCTGCCGCTGCCGCCCCGCACCCCTGCCAAGCGCCTCCGCGACGCGCTCGCGAACCCCGGTTCGCGAGCCGTCATCCTGTGGGTCGTTCTCATCGTGATGTTCGCCGCGTCGTGGCAGGCGTTCAGCCGGGGCGCGCCTGCGTCGGGCGCCGCCACGGAGGCCCCGTCACCATCGCCGGACATGTGGCGCTACATCCTGAATCAGTTCTTGCCGCTGCTCGCCTTCCCGCTGCTGTTCGGCCTGTTCTACTGGCGCTTCCACAGCTTCGCGGCGGCGAACAAGCGCGCCGTGGACCTCATGGCCGCGGGCGACGCCGCGGCAGCCGCCGACGCGTTCCGGCGGCTCGCGCGGAAGCCGCTCGCTCCCATCGGCGTGGCCCGCTTCAACCTCGGGCTCGCGCTGCTGCGGCTCGGTGACGTGCGCGGCGCGCTCGACGCCTTCGCGGCGGCGGAGCGGAGCCGCGCGAAGGCGCTCCGCCCGATGATCGCCGCCATGATCGCGCTCTGCGACGCGCTCGCAGGCGACCTCGACGCGGCCGACCGCTGGATCGCCGAGGCGCGTCGGCGCGCCGCGGGCCCGGGAGCCACGTCGCGCGTCCACCTTGCGGCGGAGGCGATCGTCCGGCTGCGCCGCGGCGACGGGCCCGGCGCCGCGCGGCTCTTCGACCAGACATGGGCCGAGCTCGAGCGCTCGACGGCGGCAGACCTCGTGCGAGCGCTCCGGGTGGTCCGCGCCTTCGCCGCGGAGCAGGCCGGAGGAGCCGCTGGGGCGCAGGCTGCCGACCTGCTGGCGGGCGCCCGCCCGTTCCACGCCCGCGAGTACGCGTGGATCGTCGCCGGGTGGCCAGAGATGGCGCGCTACCTCTTGGCGAACGGGTTTGGCGCGGCGGGTTGAGGGGTCAACGCCGGTGCGTCAGATCCAGCACCACCTGCGCGGCCGACAAGAGGGCGACCAGGCTGCAGAGGACGATCAGCACGAGGTGCACGTTCGGGGGTCGACGGAGGCGTCGCATCACCACGAACAGGACCAGCAAGGATCCCCACAGCGCAAGCCCCGTCAGGTCAGTCGCGAACGCCGAGGCCGTGCCCCTCGTCGAATGCCAAGAAGTCCAAGCCCAAATGACGTCCGCGACCAGGTACAGACTGGCGGAGGCCCAAGCCGCGACTCTCATGGTCAAACGTTCTCGAGAAGGAAGCAGCGGGGAGGCTTCCCGTGGCGCCATGGATTACGATGAGACTGAGCCGCCCGCGAGGTCAAGCTGCAGTACGCCGTACCCGGCTTGGTCTCCGCGTCTTCTCGGTGGTCCCGAACGCCCCCCGGTGCACCAGCACCCGGAGCCCATTGAGGACCTCCTAACCACCTGGTGGGGCGGTGCCCTCCGCCTCCGGCGCGGCGACCATCAGTTGGCCGCCCGCGCGTGCTTCCAGCGTGGAGACGAGCGCCAGCACGTCCGCCGCGAGCACCTCGACTCCGGCGCTTCCCCACTCGTGCTCGAGCGCGGCGTAGAGGGCGTCGCGGCGATCAGCCAGGCGGCGCTCCACGGCGAGCAGGCCGGGGCGCGGGCTGTCGCGCAGCGCCTGGCGCGCCGGCGCGCGTCCGGCCGACCCGTTCTGGACGAGCCACCGCGCCCGCTCGGCAGAGACATCGGCCAGCGCATTCGCGAGCTCGGTCGTGAGCACGTGGCTGTCGTGCAGCTCGCCCAGGAGATCCTGCAGCCGCTTCAGGTGCTTCAGCACCGGGCGCGGGTCGACCTGGCCGCTCTGGCGCAGCGTCTCGAGCAGGTAGCGGAGGCGCTTCGCCTCGATGCGGGCGCGGTGAATGCGCTGCTCGTCCGAGGCGCCGCGGACGGCGGCGAGGCGGGTGCGCACGACCTCGAGCTGGTCCGAGAGCAGCCCGACCATCACGGCCGAGAAGGGGACGCGCTCGATGCCGTCGAGCCGCACGAGGTACGTGCGGAGTCGTCTGCGCAGCCGCTCCGAGGCCTTGCGGTAACGCGCGACGAGCCGCGCGTGGCCGCTATTGGCCTGCCGGCGGCGCTCTCGGAAGCGGCTCGTCAACAAGTCGAAGCCGGCCTGCCGGCGCCCCGAGGCGAGGGTCTCGCGCTCGGTGGACAGCCAAGCGAGCCAAACCTCGGCGTCGCGCGCGGCATTGGTGGCTCGGCCGAGCCGCTTCATCCGCTTCTCATGCGTGCGGCGCACGCCCGAGAGCCAAGGGCGGAACGCCTGCAGCGCGCTCCGCAGCCGCCGCAGCGCCACTCGGAAGTCGTGCAGCGCCTCGTCGTCCTCCTGCCGCCCCAGCGCTCGGGCGGCGTGGTCGGCGTCCGATAGGAGCGCCAGCGCCACCACCCGCACACCCTCCTCGGCGCTGCGGTCGATGAGCTCTTGCTCGTGCTGCATGGCCGTCCTCGCGGCGCCGCCGCGCGCCGGCGGTACCGCCGTGATCATATCAATGGCTCAATGGCCCCCGCCCCACGCGGGGCTTCCAACGTCCGCTGGTGGCGTCGGTGGCATGCGGTCCGACCGCGAGTGACAGCGTTCGCAAGGAAGGCTAACCGGGGCAACTCCCCGCAGGCGGGCGGCGCCAGGCGCGGCGTGTCGTTATCACGCCCTACTGGAACCCTCACCCCCCCCCGGAGGCCCCGATGGAGACCCGCGGCATCGAGTTTCGCACGCTCACGCTCCAGGACGCGCTCGACCTGGCCATCCTCATCGAGGAGGAGGCGCAGCAGCGGTATGCCTGGTTCACGCATGAGGTCGGGGGGCGCTACCCCGGTGACGCGGCCGACATGTTCCGGCTCATGTCGGGCGCGGAGGCGAAGCACGCCGCCCGGCGCTCGAGGCCGAGGAGAAGGCGTACGACTTCTACGACGGCGCCTTGAAGCAGGTGGGGGACCCCGAGGTGCAGACGCTGTTCGAGGAGCTGCGAGAGGAGGAGCTTCACCACCAGCACATGGTGCGGGAGCGGATGGAGCAGCTCCCGCCAGGACCGGACCTCGAGAGCGACGAGGCGGACGAGCCAGGGACCGACCCCGGCAACTAGAAAGCACAGCCTCGACGGCTACTTCCTCGAGCTCTCGACAGCTCAAAATGAAGAAGCCCGGCCTTTCGAGGGGCCGGGCTCCTAGCACTTCAGATGAAGTGGTCTAGACGGGGCGGACGTTCGCGGCCTGGAGGCCCTTCGGCCCCTTGGTCACGTCGAACTGGACCTTCTGGCCCTCGGCGAGGGTGCGAAACCCGTCAGCCTGGATGGCGGTGTGGTGGCAGAAGACGTCTTCGCCGCCGCCGTCCTGCGTGATGAAGCCGAAGCCCTTCGCGTCGTTGAACCACTTCACGGTACCGGTAGCCATACTGGAACTCGTTTCTTCTCATTTTCGCGAACGGCAAAACGCCGCTCGGTCCCGGACAGTGGGTGGGCGGGGCATATCTACCCTCAACCGGCTGACAAAGTCGAGCGTTTCGCCCTAAAGCGGGGGTCCGCTGGCCTGCTCATGCGGCCTGGAGCCAGGGAAGCTTGAAGAGCTTCAGCACCTCGAACCACGCCAGGCTCAGGACGCCAGCGGCCGCCGCCGCCACGAGGTCGTCGGCGCTGGCCGGGCCGAACCGGAACAGGTGGTGGAGAAACGGCACCCAGAAGGCGAGGAGCAAGGTGAGGGTCGCTCCTGCCACGATGGCCCAGGAGGCCACGTTCCGCGTCGCCAGCGTGGCCAGGACACTTCGCTGCCAGGAGCGGTTCACCAGGATGAGTGTCACGTTGCCGGCGATGAGCGTCGTGAACGCCAGCGTCCTCCCGGAGTCCTCCGAGCCGGTATGATCGAGCCCCAGGCGGAAGCAGACCATCGTGGCCGCGAGCAGGCTCAATCCCTGCAGCAAGGCCACGGTCACCAGCCGCCGGTCGAACAGGCTCGCCCCCACCTTGCGTGGCGGGCGCTGCATGAGCCCGGAATCGCCGGGCTCGGCCTCGAAGGCCATCGAGCAGGCCGGGTCGATGATCAGCTCCAGGAAGACGATGTGCACCGGGAAGAGCACGAGTGGCCAGCCGAGCAGCACCGGCAGGAGCGCCAGGCCCGCGGTGGGGATGTGAACCGCTAGCACGTAGGCCATGGCTCGGCGCAGGTTGTCGAAGATCCGCCGGCCCAGGCGCACCGCAGCCACGATCGAGGTGAAGTCGTCGTCGGTGAGGACCAGGGCCGCCGCCTCGCGCGCCACGTCGGTCCCGCGACCGCCCATGGCGATGCCGATGTGTGCTGCCTTGAGCGCCGGAGCGTCGTTGACACCGTCGCCGGTCATCGCCACCACCTCGCTCTCGGCGCGGAGCGCCTGCACGAGGCGCAGCTTCTGCTCCGGTACCGCGCGGGCGAAGACCGCCGTGCGATGCACGCGCCGGCGCAGCTCCTCGTCGGAGAGTCCGTCGAGCTCCTTTCCGGTGATGACCGCCTCGTCCTCGGGCAGGCCCACCTGGCGAGCGATGGCCCGGGCGGTCTCGGGAGAGTCGCCGGTGATCATCACTACCCGCACTCCCGCTCCGGCACACTCCGCCACCGCAGCGGGCACGCCGGCCCGGACTGGATCCTCGAGACCCACCAGGCCCACGAGCTCGAAGTCGAAGTCGTGCTGTCCAGCCGGCAGCTCGCCGCGCTCGAACCGCGCCCGAGCCACCGCCAGCACGCGTAGTCCGTCGGCCCCCATCTTTGCCACGTGACCGAGGACCTCGGCAGCCGAGGCGCGCTCCAGATGGCAGACGTCGGCGATGGCCTCCGGCGCCCCCTTGGCGGCCACGACGAGGCGCTCGCCGTCCGGGGACCGCCAGACCTGGGAGACGGCGAGGAGCTCCGGGGAGAGCGGGTACTCCCGCACCAGCTGCCAGCTGGCGTGGACGTGCTCGGTGCCGGCCAGCGCAGTCTCGCCCAGGCGTTGAAAGGCCTTCTCCATCGGGTCGAAGGGATCGCGCTGGCTCGCCAGGATGCCGAACTCCAACACCTCGTGCACCGCCTCGGGCAGCGGCTCCTCGGTCACGACGTGCAGCGCCCCCCGCGCCCAGAGCCGCGCCACCGTCATCCTGTTCTCGGTGAGCGTCCCCGTCTTGTCGGTGCAGAGGACGGTCGCGGAGCCCAGGGCCTCCACCGCCGGCAAGCGCCGGGTGAGCACCCGGCTCTTCGAGATGCGCCAGGCTCCCAGGGCCATGAAGATCGTGAGCACGACCGGGAACTCCTCGGGGAGCACCGCCATGGCCAGGGCGATGCCCGCCAGAAAGCCCTGCAGCCAGTTGCCGCGAGTGAGTCCGTACAGCACGACCAGCGCCGCACAGAGGAGCAGGCCCACGCTCGCGACGATCTTCACGATGCGCGAAATCTCGTCTTGCAGCGGCGTGTTTCCGGTCTCGAGCTCCCCCAGCGAAGTGCCGATGCGCCCCATCTCGCTGCGCGGGCCGGTGGCCAGCACCTCGGCCAGCCCGCTCCCCCGCACGACCAGGGTACCGGCGTAGACGAACGGCTGATCGTCGCCGCCCGGGCGAGCGTCCTGCGGACGCTGGCCCGCCACCCGCTTGCGCACGGGCACCGACTCGCCGGTGAGGAGCGCCTCGTCCACTTCGAGATGCGCGGACTCGAGCAGCGCCGCGTCGGCGGGGACGCGGTCACCCTCGGCGAGCACCAGGACGTCGCCACGGACGACCTCACGCCCGGGGATCCGCCGCCGGGCCCCCGCTCGGACGACGAGGGCGCGTGGGCTAGAGAGGTCGCGCAGGGCGGCCACGGCGCGCTCGGTCTTTCGTTCCTGGACGAGGGTGATGGCGATCACCACCAGCACGGAGAAGAGCAGGGCGAGGGCCTCCTCGAGGCTTCCGAGGAGCAGGTAGACAGCGCCGGCGCCCAGGAGGAGGAGGAGCATCGGCTCCTTCACGACCGCCCAGACCGTCGCCAGCAGGCCGCCCTTCCTGTCCAGCGCCAGCTCGTTCGGGCCATCGGCCGCGAGGCGCGCCGAGCTCTCCGCCTCGCTAAGCCCCTGCACTGCCAGTCCGAGGTCGGTCATCGCATGATGCTAACTCAGGCCTGGCCACTGACGGATGCCGCTCACCATTCCGCCGGGCGCCGAGATCCCCAGGTCGAGCCCGCTGACTAGGCCTGCGCTCCTCCGCGACCGACGGTGAAACTGCCTGGCGTGAGCCCGAGCTGCTTCACCGCCTCGTCCCAGCGCACCTCGAGGGGAACGTCGAGGACGAGGCTGACGTCGAAGGGGAGCGGGACCCAGCCGCCAGCTGACACCTCTCGCTCGATCTGCAGCGGTCCCCATCCCGAGTAGCCGAGCAGGAGCAGGAATGGTCCCGGCGAAGGCGCGCGCACGAGCGCCTCGAGCAGCGCGCGCGAGCCGCCCACCGCGAGCGCCCCCGCGAGCACGAGCCCGCCCTCCTCCGCCGGGACGGGCGACGGCCGGTGGAGGATCCAGAGCCGCTCCGGTTGCACGGGGCCGCCCACCAGGACGGGAGCTCCCGCCCGGCCGTCGCGCTCCGCCTCTGCGCGAAGCGCCGGGTCGATCTGGTCGAGCACCTCGCCCACCGTCCCCCCTGCTGGCCGGTTGACGACGAAGCCCAGCGCACCCGCCGGCTCGTGATCCGCGATGAGCACGAGGGAGCGCGCGAAGTTCGGATCCCGGAGCCCTGGAGCCGCGACCAGGAATCCCGGCGCGAGGCCGCTCGTCGGCGTGGTGGGCGTGGGCATCGAGTCTCCTTCCGGTCGCTCCGGGAGCTTGCGCGCGCTGACCTCACCCCGTCCAGCCCCCAGCCCCACGCTCCATTCGAGGTGGGTCCGTCAGCCGTCATGTCGTCGCTGTGCCCACCTCACGCGACAAGTGCGTCGACTAGGCGTGTGATACGTACATCGCTCATAGTCAATTCGTCGCTCCGGCTGCGCGGGAGAGCGGGTCGGGGAGCGCCGCGCGCCGTGACGGCCGGTGGGAGACATCACATGACGACACGATGGACGTTCCGGTTCGTCGCCGCGGCCGCACTGCTGCTCGCGGCGCCCGTTCGCGCCCAGCAGCAGCTCGCGCCTGCGGGCCACGCCGCCGCGCTGCTGCCCGATCACACCATCGTGGTGATGGGTGGCGACGGCACGACCGAGATC
>WNGL01004904.1_pt1 | contig 24770 bp, 27 predicted proteins | sample 5400591 | NCBI WGS metagenome assembly WNGL01 (sample SAMN13153377, study PRJNA577476) | soil metagenome | isolation source: 80 cm soil or saprolite under Garry oak tree replicate 1 | place: USA:California | collected 2016-06-15 | reverse complement strand
GGGGCGTAGCGGTGGCCGCCGGGCAAAGGACGCGGGTCCGCTCCTCGCCATTCTCCTGGCGCTCTGGGTCATTTCGTGGATCATCGCGCCGCTCGTCACGCAGCTGCTCGCTATGGCGGTCAGCCGGCGGCGCGAGTACCTCGCGGACGCGATGAGCGCACAGTTCACCCGCAACCCACTGGCGCTCGCGAGTGCGCTCGAGAAGATCGAGTCGGCGGCCGCGCCGACCGAGTCGATCAAGCGCGGCGCGGCGCATCTCTGCATCTGCGACCCGCTGGGCCGGCGCCTCACCAATCGTGAGGGCTGGCTCGCCGACACGTTCGCCACGCACCCACCGATGGGCATGCGCATCTCGCGGCTGAAGGGCATGGGCTACGCCCAGCTCAAGAAGGAGGGAGGCTCATTCACGAATTCCGCGCTCGCTTAAGCCGCTATAAGAAGCAGGAGCCACGTCTCGCGCGGCGAGCGCTCGCCGATGATCCCGCGATCGCCGCCGCCGTGCAGGCGCATATGGCCGAGCACGGCCTTTCCGAGAAGGCGGTGCGGCGGTTGGTTCGGAAATACCTCGACGAGATCATCCCGCACTTCAACGTGTTGTCGTACTACAAGCTCGGCTACAACGTCGCGAAGATTCTCGTCAATCTGCTCTACAAGACGAGTGTCGATTATCAGGACGAAGCGGCGCTCGAACAGATCCCCAAGCGCGACGTCGTGGTCTATCTGATGAACCACCGGTCCAATGCCGACTACGTCGTCGTGGCGTATGTGCTCGCCCGTGGCGTCCATGTCAGCTACGCGGTCGGCGAGTGGGCGCGGGCCTGGCCCCTCGAGTATGTCTTCAAGTCCTTCGGCGCCTACTTTATCCGGCGCAAGTTTCGCGAGCCGCTCTATCACACCGTCTTGGAGCGCTACGTCCAGCTCATCACGCGCAACGGCGTGACGCAGGGCATTTTCCCCGAGGGCGGCCTGTCGCGCGACGGCAAGCTGCGCCCTCCCAAGCTCGGCTTGCTCGACTACATCTGCAGGACGCTGGCCGACCCCGCATTCGACCGTGACATCTGGTTCGTGCCGGTGGCGTTGAACTACGACCGGGTGCTCGAGGATCGGTCGCTGATTCGAGAGCTGATCAGCGAGGGAGACCGGCCCAGCCGGTTGGCGCAGCTCGGCACGGTCGTGTCGTACCTCGTCAGCAACACCGTGCGCCTGCTCACCGGCCGGCTGAAGCGGTACGGCCGCGTGGCGGTGAACTTCGGGGCGCCCCAGTCGCTGCGCGCCTGGCTGACGACAGCGCGGGCGGAGGTCCTGACGCGCCCCAGGGAGGAGCGCCTGCCAGAGATCGAGCGATTGGCGCGCGAAATGCTGACGCGCATCGGGGCCATCATCCCGGTGACGCCCGTCCCCCTGGCCGCCGCGGCCCTGCTCTCGTTTGGGCAGACCGTGGTCACGAAGGACGCGCTGCTCGAGCGCATGGATCAGTTGCGCGATCGGCTCACGGACGTGAACGGCAAGGTCGTACGCGGCGGCGCCAGGATCGCCGAGGTCTGGGACCGCGCGTGGCGGATGCTGCGCATGCGCCGTCTGGTCGTCGCGGATGGCGACACGCTCGTGGTATTGCCCCGTGGCCGGCCGCTGCTCGAGTATTATGCCAATTCGATCGCGCACCTCGGGGGGCTCCGACACATTGGCTACCCGGAGTCGAGGGCTTGCGCCCTTCGTTCTTCTCTCCGCCGCCACCTATGGACTGTTTCGTCCTCGGTAGGGCAAGCAGAGGCTCCGGCTTCCATCCCCAAGCAACCCCGTCGGGTCGCTCGGTTCACCAATGTGGGTGCTACGGGTCAGATCGGGTCGCGGACCGACCTTCCGCACTGCACGTCGAGGCACCAGTTCGACGTGGCTAGGGCAACGCGACTGGCCCCAGCTGTCCGACCCGGCGAGCTGCTCCCGGATCAACGAGCGCCTGAGCCCTTGGTTGCATCGGCGCCCTCCCCGGAATTTCCGTTCGGACTCGAGTTAAAGGCGTTGTTGAGACGCCAGGTCCCAACCCTTCCCTTCAACTCGCGTGACATCAATATAGAGGTGCTCAAAAAACGCGCAAGTGCCGATGTTTCTTCGGGTTAGCTCACTTCGATGTGCATCGTTTGTGGAGAGTAAAGACTGCTTCTGCAACTTGTTCCGCGCCTCATCCACATGATGTGGAGTTGTGAATCCACAGAATACACCTTCCCACATCGGGGTATTTACCCCTCAATCGCCACTTCGCAGTAGGCAAACGGCTCTTCCGAATCGGCGGGAACGAAGAGAAACCCGGCGCCACTAGTTGCGAACCAGCCCGCGAGCAACTGCGTCGAGCGGGCCACTGCCGGTTCTGCGAAGAGCGCTTGTGTCCAACGACGAATGTGACGCAGCTCGGGTGCGCGGCGTGACAACAGACTCAACGCGGCGCCGAGACCGTGTGTCGCACGAAGAAAGTGGGCCATCGCGTGCCCGCGCTGCGCAAAAATGTATGAGCGCACTCCCGGCTCGTCATAGAGCAAGGTACCTTCGTACGGGTCGGCGGGTGGCGCGTCCATGCGCGGACCGAAATAGACGAACACGTGGTTGTCTCCGTCCCGGCGCTCGACGACGATGGCAGCAGAGTCAGGGCTGAGGCGCGCGGCATGCACGAGGTCTTCGGCGGCGAGAATACCGACCTGGGCGGTCCACTCGAGCGCCGCGAGCGCCTGATCGAGCGGCAAGCCGACCGCGTCGTCATAAGCGATGAGCCGCGGTGCTTCACCGGCGCGCTGAAAGAAATGGGCCAGTGCGTCGGCGCGATCTTCAAAAGTCCGCAGGATGCGGGAAGTTGCGGGAACGGCCATCTAGAGATAATAACGGAGCAGGAATTTAACTGTTAGAGGAGGAGCAGGAATTCAACTGTTAGAGGAGCGATCCACGATGTTGCTGGGCTTGGTGATGGTGATCACGGTTGTCACGTATCAGCAAGACACCGTAACGCACAAAGACTCAGTGCCGGCGCTGGCACCGGCGCCGCCACCCGCGCCGACGATCGAGCAGATCCGCTACATGGCAGGGTTGAAAACGGCAACGCGCGGCGTGGCGCAGATTCGCGACGGCGTGAATCGTGTCGTCCGCACGCAGCAGGCCGATTCGCTCACGCGCCGGCGCGCGGCCCGTCGCTTGGGGGGGCTGTGCGGTACAGCCCGCTCGTTCATCATCAGCGGCCGGCCCAAAATGCAGGCGACCGCGTACGCCGACTCGATGCGGGTCCTGGCGAAGCAGCTGACGGTACGGCTGGATTCGTTGAATGCGGCGCTGCCGACGTGTGAGAAGACAGCCGGACGGGATCCGACGGTCGCGAATACGCTGACGACGCGGCTGAAGAATTACGACGATGCCTTGACCGCCTTCCGGGCGGCCTTAAGACCGGACAGTACGAAGACGGCCAGCCAGCCGTAACAAAGACATGAGCTAGGTGGCTAAGGGGCTAAGTAACTAGGACACAGTCACTTAGCCCATTAGGTTTCTTAGCCTCTTAGCCCCTTTACGGCACCGCTCGCTGTTTCGGCTCCAGCCGAAGAATCCACAGACCGGTATTGATATCAGCCACAAAAATGTTGCCGTCCCTCACAACCGCCCCCCATGCAAACGGCGCCCGCCGATGCCCCAGTGAATCGACCGTCAGAATCCAGCTCATTTCCCGTCCCTCACGCAACAGATCGCCCTTCAGCTCGCCCGAGATATCGACCGCCCGCGCGCCCCCCTGATAGTTGCCGAGGTACAAGGTGTCGCCCATGACCCAGACGTTGTGGACGCCGCCGTCGGTCGGCTCGTACCAGGCCACTTCCCGCGGCTTCGTGATATCCGAGACGTCGATCACGTGCAGTCGGCCGAACGTCAGATTGTTGCCGTCCTGGAGACCCTTGTACGGATGGGCTGCGTAGACCTCGTCACCGACGAACACGTAGCGACCCTGCCTCCACGCGGTATGCGTCCCCCGCACGAATCCCTGCCCAAATAGCTGCCAGACGCGCGCGTAGGTCGCCGTCAGGTCGTACTTGTACTGCGAAACGAACTGCGGGTTGGTAGGGCTCCCGCCCTTCATCCCGTTGCCGACATCCAGAATCACGAGCCCGTCGTTCCAGTACGCCAGATACGCGAGCCCGTCGACAACCATGATGTCGTGCAGGTACCGGCCCGCTTCCGTCTGCTCGGTCTGCCAGCGGGCGACTTCCTTGGGATGCTGCGGATCCTGAATGTCGATGACGCGCATCGAACCCGTGGCGTCGTCGGTGATGTAGGCGTGACCCTTGTAGACGTAGGAGCTGTGCACACCTCCCGACACCGTCTCCGTATACGCCGAGACCGGCTTGGGATGGCACGGATTGCTCGCGTCGAAGACGACGATGCCGTTCTTGCGGTCCGACGCTCCCTCACGCGAAAAGACGCCGTACTTCCCGTCCTCCGTCGTCATGACGTCGTTGACGATGCGCGCATTCGTCATCATTGAATCGACGATTTTGGGATGGGTGACATCGGTGATATCGATCGCGTACACACGGTCGGCGATGGTCGAGAGATATGCGCACGTTCCTGACGGATGCACCCAGACCTCGGCCGCGCTCATCGTGATCGGCACTCGACCCCGGACTTCGATGCCACGTCCCACTTCCCGTGGCGCAACGTGCACCACGACGTCGGCCTCCTTCCCGCCGATCGACGCCGTCACGGTGTAGTCGCCCGCGAGCTCGGCGACGAAGGTGCCGCTCGGGTCGATCTCCGATACACCGGACCCCGCCGAGACCGCCCAGTCGATGGCGACATCGCCGATCGAGCGCCCAGCTGCGGTGCGCGCGGTCGCGGTGAATTTCACGACGTCGCCGGTGCGCACGGTCGAGGTCCCGGGCTCGATGGCGACGCGCACGATGTTGTTCGGCAGCACCTGCAGGGTGAGGGTCTCCGTCGCCGGACCGGCCGTCGCGGTGATCGTGGCGCGGCCCGCAGCCACGGCGCGCAGCCGGCCGTCATTCGTCACGGTCGCGACCCGTGGGTTGCTCGAGGCGAACGTCACGGGATCGGAACGCCTATCGCCGTGCCGCGAGAACGGTGTGGCCGAAAGTGTGAGCCGCGAACCGGCGACAAGGCGAGCGGGACGCGGATCGAGTGCAATGTGGGAAGGCGGTTCGGGCAGCACGTGCACCAATGCAGTCCCAAACACCTGAGTCCCCTGCACGCCTGGGACATACGCAACGGCCGTCACACGCGAGTATCCCTGATACCCGGCCGTGAATACGCCTGTCGAGTCCATTTGACCCTGCATGGCGCTGTCATACCACCCGATCTGAGCGCTGGGCACTGGCTGTCCCGCTGCGTCGAGTGCGCGGGCCGTGAACTGGAGCTTGCCGCCGACGGGCACCTCGGCACCGCTGGGTTGGACTTCGACTTTGGCGATCTGTTGTTGTAGGACGACTAACGACAGTAACGCGGGGAGCCACATGTGGAGAGCCTCCATCTGACGGCAGGAATAGGGGAGCCTGAGGTTACTGGCCGCGCGGGAAGAGCGGAAGTGTTGCGATGATGTCGTAATAGTGACCGTGAGACGAATCGGCAGTCCTGATTGACAGGCTCTGACGTGGTTAATACTTTTGCCCGCGGTTCAAGCATACGTGGCACCGTCATCGGCTGTCTGCGCTTCCGCGAGGACCACATGTCTCGCGGATTTTTGTTTGAGCCCGTCCCTCGCCGCGGTGGCCTGGGTCGTTCCAGTTCGGGGCTGTGCCCCCAATGCTGAGGTCTGAACAGTTATGGCTAAGGGTAAGGTGAAGTGGTTCAACGACGCGAAGGGCTTTGGCTTTATCGCGCAGGAGTCGGGTCCGGACGTGTTCGTCCACTTCACAGCGATCCAGGCGGAGGGGTTCCGGAGCCTCGCCGAGGGCGACAACGTCGAGTTCGACGTTGCCCAGGGTCCAAAAGGGCTGCAAGCGCAGAACGTTCGCAAGGTCTGAGCTGGTAGGGGCGCAGCATGCTGCGCCCCTACAACACGGGCCCGGATCACACCGGGCCCGTTCGCTTTTCATATATTGGCCCCCATGACTCCGGCCCTCCTCCTGCTCCTCGTCCAGGTGTCCCCGGCCCCAGCACTCCGGCCGTTCGCGTATCGCGGCTTCAGTCCCGGGATGTCGTATCGCGATTTCTCCGCCCAGGCGCGCGCGCTCGCCCAGAGCAACGATGACATCCTGGCGTGTCAAACGATGCACCAGACGGCCCAGGTGATGGACTGCGGCGTCCGCGTGCGTGACCCGGTCGATAGTGCCCGTTTCTATTTGAGCGCGAACGTCATCGAGGGACGGACGTCGGTCATTTCATTCGTCGATTCGGGGAAAGTCGCGCTGGTGCGGCGCCGGCAGGATGAGATGCGCCAACGCCTCGGTGTCCCGACGCGCCGCGAGCGCAGTATGTGGGAATGGACCAAAGGCAGGCGCTTCATCCGGCTCAACTGGCGCGGCGGCCGTGGTTGGCGCGTGATCTCAATCACGCTCAACGACCGTGATGTGATGGACCGGATCGCGCGCTACCGCCCGAAGCCGAAGCCTAAATAGCGGCGACGAGACGCTCGGCGAGCTGCGCGATTCCCTCCACTCCGGTGATCTGATCCACCCAGCGCGGCGGCAAGGCCACCTCGCCGTATCGTGCTCCCAGCAGGGCGCCCGCCACCGCGGCATTGGTGTCGGTGTCGCCGCCTGCCTGCGCGAGGGAGATGAGCGTCTCTTCGAGCGAGCGGTCGTGCGTGACGAACCAGAACGCGATCTCGATACAGTGCACGACGTACCCGGCCTCACCGGCGCGGGCGATCGGCAGGTCGCCCTCCGACTCGCGCGGCACCCGATGGATCGCGTCCCGCAGCACCCGCGGCGCGCGATCGCCGATCGGGCCGCGAGGTTCACCGCGGCGGCCCCCCACGTGCAGCGCTCGTCGGCGTGGGTGATGGCCGCCTGTTGGGTCGACACGCGAATCAGGCGGTCGGGATCGTCGTGGTAGCGCAGCGCCACGGGGAGGCAGCGCATGACGCTGCCGTTGCCGGCGGAACGGCTCGGGTTTTCCTGATACGTGAGCCGCCCCGCCTCAAACGGCTCCTTCCCGCGGTCGATCAAGGTGAGCGCGCGCTTCGTCGTCACGCCGATGCCGCGCCCGTCCACTTTCATCCATTTCACCCAGCGCCGCGCGACATCGTTCGCGTCAAACCCTCTCGAGGCCAGCAGCGATTCGCCAAGCAGCAGCGCCATCGCCGCGTCGTCGTCGTAGGGGGAGTTCTTGGGAGGTGGAGCGAGATCGACCACCCCATTCGGGAAGGCTTTGCGGATGGCTTCCGCCGTGCCCAGATGCTCGGTGGGAACGCCCAGCTGATTGCCCGCGACCAGGCCGAGCAACGCGCCTCGAGCGCGGGAGACGAGCTGTGGGTTTCCCCGGTCCATTGGGCCACAAGTTAACACCGGCCATGGCCATCGTCGCGGGAATCGCGGGGATCTACGTCGTCCTCTCGGTCGTGCTCTGGGCGCTGCAAGAAAAGATCACGTTCCCGGCACCGCGCGCGGCGTTGCCCGATCCCGTGCAGACGCTGGGGTACGGCGAGCGCGTCGAGTTGACGATGCATGATGGGACGAAGCTGGTTGGTTGGTATTTGCCGCCCCTTCGCCGCCCTTCGCCGCCCCCCGCCGCCCTGTTGTGGTTTTACGGCAACGGCGAAACCATCGGCGCCATCTGGCCGACGATTCGCGATTTCCGGCCGCCCAACGCGGCGCTGTTGGTCGTCGACTACCCCGGGTATGGGGCAAGCGGTGGCCGAGCCACGGAGGCAGGCATGTACGAAGCTGCCGATCTCGCGTACAACGTGCTCATCACGCGTCCGGACGTCGATCGCCATCGGGTGTACGTCTATGGCCGTTCGCTCGGGAGCGCGGCCGCCACGCACACGGCGTCGACACACGAGGTGGCGGGACTGATTCTCGAGTCGCCGTTCACAAGCGCGCGGGGGATGGCTACCCAGCATTACCGGATCTTCCCGAGCTTCCTCGTCCAGCTGAGTCTGGACAATGTCGGCGCGATGCACCGGATTCACTGTCCCGTCCTCATCTTCCACGGCACCGCGGACATGCTGGTCCCCATGAAAATGGGACATGAGGTGGCGGCAGCGGCGGCAGGACCCGTGGAGTTTGTGATGATCGAGGGAGCAGGCCACAACGACACGTACGACATGGGCGGGAGAGCCTACAAGGAGAAACTGGCGGCCTTCGTCAAATGACCACGACCGGCTCGAGCCGGTCCTTTTCCTCCTCAAAGATCCGCTGTGCCTCATCGAGCGCCCGGATGACGGTCGGCTCCTCGGGATCGGGGAACTTGCTGCTGGCCGCGACGCGGCCCGTCAGTTTGCGCACGGCAACCAGGGCTCGGGTGACTTCGCAGCGCCCGGCATCGGCATTGGTATGGCCCGCGACGAGCAGCTCCTCGAACAGCGGCAGTGCTGCCGGGTCGGCGAGCACGTAGAGGGACTCGAGAATCTTCGGGGCGAGGAAGCGGCGCAGCATCTCGTCACCGCGAATCCGCTGGAACAACGCGATCACGTTGGGCGCCTGACCGGGATAATAGCGCGCCGCTTCGACCGCCGCGGCGACAAAGGCGTGGTGAGCACCGGGTGTCTGCAGATACTTCGCGAATAGCGGCCACGCCTCCTTCGGATGGCGCTCGGCGAGCGCGAGGAACGCGAAATACCGGCGGCCCAGGGGCGCCTGCGTGTCCGCAATGACGGTTCTCAAACCTGCCACCCCCCAGCGCGCGCCGACGAGCGCGGCCGCCGCGGCATGCTGCCAGCGCTCCAACTCGGGCACGCGGAATGTGACGATGTGCGGATCGAGAAACGCGCGGCAGCGCTCCAGCGCGGCGAGCAAGCGACGATCGACTTCGGCGAGCGCGGGCTCGAGTGCTTCAGTGTTGGCGCGGCGCGCGAGCGCCAGCGCTTCCCATCCTACCTGACCCAGGTTCAGCTCGTCCCATGTTGCTTCCAACTCCGTGGCGTCCCCGGCGTTGAGGAGACGCTCGAGTGCCGCCGCAAATCCGCACAGCCGGCGAATCGCATCCATGCACGTAATGTGGAAAGCGCGTGGATATTGCGCTATCCCATTCGCTGCCTTAACCTTGCCCGCTCATGCGCAGGTGCCGGGCTGTCCTCGCCGCAATCCTCTCGCTTACCGCCTGCTCCCGTGGAAGCAGCCGCGGCACCATTGTCCTCGGCCTCGCCGGACCCTTCTCCCAGCCCCGCGGCGTCTCCATGCGGCACGCGGCGGAGTTGGCGGTCAAGGAGGTCAATGCCCGTGGCGGGATCCGGGGCCGCCAGTTGGCGCTGCGCATCATGGACGACAGCGGCAGCCCCGAAGTCGCGATTCGCATCGCGCAGCAGCTGGTCGAGGACCCTAGGATCGTCGCCGTCGTAGGCCATCTCAACTCGAGCGCCTCGCTCGCCGCGGGTCGCATCTATGGAGAAGCCCGTCGCCCGCTCGTCATGATCTCCCCATCGGCGTCGAGCCCCGACCTCTCAGGGGTCAATCCCTACATCTTCCGCGTCTGCCCGAGCGATTTGAGTCATGGCGCGCGGCTGGCTCGGTACGCCCGTCAGATGCTGAGCGCGCGGCGGGTGGGGGTGATCTTTCTCGACGACGACTACGGTCGGGGTTTGCGCGGCAGCTTCACGGCGGAGTTCAAGCGCCTGGGCGGACAGGTCGTAGAAGAGGACCCGATGCTTTCCAGCACCGCGAGTCTCGAGCCCTATCTGTCCCGCCTGCGGCAGGAGGGTGGAGTGGACGCCCTCATGCTGGCGACTGACCGGGGCGGCGCGGAGCTCGCGCTACGGGAGATGGGGCGCATCGGCGTCCATTGGACGACGCTCGGGGGGGACGCGCTGAGCGGAATCGAAACGACCGGTTCGTTGGCCGAGGGCGTCCGGATGTCCGTCGCCTACCTCGTGGACCAGCCGGGTGAGCGCAACGCCCAATTCGTCGCCGCCTACGCGCGCGCGTACCCGGGAGAGCGCCCCGACCATCGCGGCGCGGCCGCGTACGACATCATCCAGCTCCTGGCGAGTGTGCTTACGGATGCCGGCGGCCGGCGCGAGATCCGCGACCGGCTGGCCCGTATCGGCGGAGATCTTCCGGCGTTCGAAGGGGTCACCGGCAAGATCGCGTTCGACGCCAACGGGGACGTGCCGGCAAAACCGGTGGTCATCGGCACCGTGCGCGAGGGCCGGCTTACCCCCGAGCCGGGGGGCGGGCAATGACGTCGCTCGACACGATCCGCTGGCGGATCATCCTCGGCCTGTCGGGCCTGCTCGCCGGGCTCGTCCTCGCCGCGGTTGTCGGCGTCACGTCGCTCGGCACGCTCCGCAGCTCGCTGGCGACCGAGATCGCGCACCTGCGCGAGTCGAGCGAAGTCGGAAACGGCCTGGTGACGGCCGCGTTCGACGAGATCCGCGCGGCGGAGCAGTACCTCAGCGATCGGGGGGGTGGACGCGCGCCCGGCGATCAGTTCCAAGCCGCCGTCGACTCCGCGTTCAGCTATCAGAAACGGCTGGACGGCCTGCCGGGCTTGACCGAAGCCGACCGCATCACCGTGAATCGCATCAAGCAGGTGCAGTCGGCGATTCATGTCGACTATTCCTTGGCCCACGCCGATCTCGATCTGGGGCGTTTGCCGCAGGCCCAGTCGCTGGCGGTAGGTGTCCGGGCGCAGGTCACGGAGCTGACGCGGCTCGTGCGTGACCTCTCGGTACGCCAGTCGGACAAGGCCGGACTGGTCGGGGAACGACTGGCCGCCCTCGCGCGCCAGCGTGAGATCCTGCTATGGCTCGTTCTGATCGCCACTGCGCTCGTCGGTGCGGTCGTCGGCGCGTTCACGCTGCGCTGGGTCGAAGGGCCGCTGGTTCGCCTCGTGACCGCGGCCGAACGGTTCGGGAGCGGCGACCTGCGACCCGTCACCACCGGGCGGATGCCGCGCGAGTTTCAGGTGCTGGCCGACGCGATGCGGCTGATGGGGGAGCGGCTGCGGGGGATCGTCTCCGAGGTCGTCGGCTCCGCGGACAAGATCGCCGCATCGGCGAGCGACCTCTCGGCTGTCAGCGAGGAGTTGGCCGCGTCCTCGAGTCAGGTTTCCAGCGCCATGCTCGAGATCTCGAGCGGCGCGGAGAATCAACGCAACGAGCTGAACGCGACGCAGACGGCATTGGAGCAGCAACGCAAGGCGACCGCGGAGATGTCGGACGCCGCGTCGCGGGTCGCGCGGCTCGGCGAGGAGATTCGCACCGTCGCCGACCGTCATCGCAACGACATCGCGGCCGCGGGCAACACCCTGCTCGACGTCCGGGAAGTCGTGCGCACCACCGGCACCGAAGTCACACAGCTCGCCGAGCAAAGCTCCGCGATCGACGACTTCGTCGACCTCATCAAGCGCATCTCATCGCAGACCAACCTGCTGGCGCTGAACGCCGCCATCGAGGCGGCGCGCGCCGGCGAGCACGGCAGGGGCTTCGCGGTGGTCGCCGAGGAAGTCCGCCAGCTGGCGGACGAGTCGGCGCGCGCGGCGGAAGACGTCGCCCGCACGACGCGCGTGATCCGCGAGCAGGTCGAGGAGGTCACTGCAACGATGGCGGTCGGACAGGCGAAGGTGCGCGGGATCGAATCGGTTGCCGAGGGCGCCGCGCGCGGCCTCACCGAGATCGTCGCGGCCGTGGAGCAAGTCGAGCAGGCCGCGTCACGGGTCACCCGCGCGGCGCAGGAGAATCGCGGCGTGACCGAGCAGCTGGGAGCGCAGGCGCAGCAGGTGGTCAGCCGCGCGGTCTCGCACGCATCGAGCGCTGAGCAGGTCACGGCCGCCACGGAGCAACAGGGCGCCTCCACGCAGGAAATGGCAGCGGCCGCCGGAAATCTGCTCCAGGCGGCCGAGAAACTGCGTGGGTTGGTCCGCGGCTTCCGAATTTAGCGGCGGTTTTTCTTTTTCTTTGCGGGCGCCTTCTTCACGGCGACCGGCTTCTTCTTGCGCAGCCCATCCTGCACCTCGGCCAGGACGCGATCGCCTTCGTCCGGACCGATCAAACCCCGCCGCACCGCGTACCGCACCAACTCTTCGGCATCCTCGGCCGTAAAGTCGGCCAAACCGGCCGCGCCCCGCATTGCCTTGATGAGCGCGTCCGCAACCGGACTGCGCAGCACACTGGCGATGCCGGGTAGGGCTTCGAGCAACGACGAGATTTGCGAACCACCGAGCTCGGCTGGCATGAAAGGCGTGGTAAAGGTGGCGGCAAGCTACTAGGGCCCCCGAAGGGCGTCAAGAATTGCGGTTGCCGCGGCGCGAAATCGTGAGGTCGGACTGCGAGAGCAGCTCCGCGAGGACGGTGCGGGTGCGGGGGTCGAGTGGCAGGTCGAAGCGCATATCCAGGCGGTATTCGGTCCGGTCCGCGCCCTGGCCGGTCAGCGTGAAGCCACGATCCGAAGGCGACACCGCGTCGATCGCGACGGTGGTGATTGGCTCAAACACGGGGCGCGGCGCTGGGCTGCGCGGGGCGCGGGGACGGGTCCGTGGGGTGTCCATGGAGAGCTCCTGTTGCCCGAGAGATACCCCCTGGGGGAAGTGCGTCAAGATCAGGGTAGTATAGATTTCGGACCGGAGGGGAGTCGCCGTGGGCAGACGGGGGATCAAGGAATATCGGGCGCCGGAGGCGTTGGCGCTCATTGCGGCGGACCGGGCGCACGAGCCACTCGTGTGCCCCTCGTGCGGGACCAGGACGATCCAGCGTTCGCCGCGACGCCGGGCACTACGGGTTGGCGAACTGATCGTCCCGGAACGAATCAGCCTGAAATGCGCGGCCTGCAGCCGGCATGCCTTCTATATCACGCGGGCGATGGAGCCACCGCGCGATGCGACCATGGATCCAAGGAGCTTATGAGCGAGAGTAAACGTGGCTGGTGACGCCATACAGATGATGGGGACCGTCACCGAAGTTCTTCCCAATACGACGTTCCGCGTAAAACTCGAAAATGGACACGAAGTCCTGGCCTACGTGAGCGGGAAGATGCGCAAGAACTACATTCGCATCCTCCAGGGTGACCGCGTCGCGGTCGATCTGTCTCCCTACGATTTGACCCGCGGTCGGATTACCTATCGATACAAGTAGTCGGTTTTCAGTCATCGGTCATCAGTACTGATAACCGACGACCGAGAACCGATGACTAGGATGGATGCCGAAACAGCCTGTTCCAGCGAACGCGGAACGGGTGAGTGGCGACGCTCATATAGATGATCAACGGCCGTCCCCGGATGTGCTCCCGCGGCAAGAATCCCCAGAAGCGGCTGTCGTAGGACTCGTCGCGGTTGTCGCCCATCACCCAATAATGCTGCGGCGGGACGACGATTGGTCCCCAGTCGTGCGTCGTCGGATGGTAGTGGTCTGGATCTCGTCCGACGTACTGCGGGAGCTGCAAGGCTCGGATCTGGCCGCGGTACTGGTCATCGGGAGGGGGCGTCAGCGCCGTGTGCAGGGCGTACGGCTCCTCCAGGCGCTGTCCATTGCGAATGACGGTGTCGTGGACCATCTGCAGCGTGTCCCCCGGCGTCCCGATCAGGCGCTTCACGATGTTCAGGTCCGGTGTCGAGTCTTCCACTGAGCGGAACACGACGACCTCGTCGCGCGTCGGCGTGCCGAATGACGGCAGACGGCAGCAGTGAATGCCGGTCAACGGAATCTCGAGCTCACCCCCAAAGACCGCCTTGTTCACGAACAGGAAGTCGCCCACGAGCAGGGTGTTTTCCATGCTCGACGATGGGATGCGGAAGGCTTCGATGAGAAACGACCGCAGCACCGTCCAGATCAGCAATGCGAATCCGATCGCCTTGAGCCATGCGATCGCCTCGTCCCGCGCGCTTCGCCGCGGAGGCTGCGGTTGTGGAGGGCGGGGTGAGCTCACGGCTTTTCAATCCAGTCAGCGATAAAGATATTCGTCTCTCCCTGAACTTTCCCGTTGCGGTTCGAGGCCCAGACGAGTTGATGGCCGTCCGGCGAGAACATCGGGAAAGCATCGAACTCGCTGTTGGTGGTGATCTGCTCGAGACCGGAGCCGTCGGCGTTGATCAGATACAAGTCGAAGTTGCGGGAGCGCGGGGTCTTGTAGTTGGAAGCGAAAACGATGCGCTTGCCGTCGGGATGGAAATAGGGAGCGAAGCTGGCGCCGCCGAGATTCGTGACTTGGTGTTGATGCGAGCCGTCGGCATCCATCACCCAGATCTCCATGCGCACCGGCCGCACGAGGTTCTGCGCGATCAGTCCACGGTAGTCCGCAGAGTCGGCGGCGGCCTGTGGGTGCCAGGCGCGATAGACGATCTGCTTGCCGTCGGGCGAAAAGAAGGGGCCGCCGTCGTAGCCGAGCGTGCGGGTCAGCCGCTTCAGGTTCCGGCCTTCCACGCCCATTGTGTAGATATCGAGGTCGCCATTGCGCAACGACGTAAACACGATCGTCTTGCCGTCCGGGGAGAGCGTCCCTTCGGCGTCGTAGCGCGGATTATTCGTGATGCGCCGGGCGCCCTGTCCGTCCGCATTCGCGACGTAGATGTCGTAGTCGTACAGCGCCCAGACGTAGCCCTTGGAATAGTCGGGGCGTGGGGGACACGCGGCGCCCGCATGCTGGGTCGTGGCGTAGAAGATTCTGCGGTCGTCGTCGAAGAAGTAGCCACAGGTCGTACGGCCCTTGCCGCTCGACACGCGATGCAAGCCGGTGCCGTCGACATTCATCACGAACTCCTGGTCGCACCCGGAGTCCGCTTCCTGCCGCTGGAAGATGATTTGCCGTCCCGAGCGGGAGAAATACGCCTCGGCGTTCTGGCCACCGAAGGTCAGCTGTCGAATGTTGCGCAGGTGCACTTCGCCGGAGTCCGCCGGAACGGTCTGGAGGAGGATCGGCAGCAGAACCGGGATCATGGGACTCGCAAGCTAGGTACGAACAGTAGGGTGTGCAATGCGTATCGCGTTGTTCACAGGCTAAAGCCTGCGCTCGGCAGACAATGTCCTTAAGGACAATGCTCGCCGAGCCCACCCTTTAGAGTGGGTATTAGATTATCTGCTCCGATGAATGACCCGAAAGCACGCCGTCCATCGCGTCAGCCGTTAATGGACCCGCTCGGCCAGATGTGTGCCGATGGGAAACAGACGGCAGAATTCTTGTGGCAAGTTCCGAAGGACGCGGCTGCGCGTCAGAGGATCCTGGAGCTCCTGACGCGGATCGGAATCGAAAGCACGAAGCAAGGGCGGCGCGAGATGCCGAAGCTGGTCGAGGAGCTGAAGGTCGCCGCCCAGGCGTCGCCATCCCCACAACAGGTCGACATGCTCGTCGACGGCTTCGACCGACTGACGAAACTGTGGCAAGCCGCCAAGTCCGGCCTGCTCTGACCGAGACGGTCGGCCTCGACCAGCTCTGCATCAACACGGTCCGCGCGCTGGCGATGGACGCCGTGCAGCAGGCGGAGTCGGGCCATCCGGGCACGCCGATGGCGCTGGCGCCGCTCGCCTATGTGCTGTGGCAGCGCCATCTCCGGTACAACCCCGCGAATCCCGAGTGGCTGGACCGCGATCGCTTCGTGCTCTCGGCGGGCCACGCCTGCATGCTGCTCTACAGCGTCCTCTACCTCACCGGATACGACCTCACCCTCGACGACATCAAACAGTTCCGGCAATGGGGCAGCCGCACCCCGGGACATTCGGAGCACGGCGTCACACCCGGTGTCGAAGCCACGACGGGACCGCTCGGTCAGGGTACCGGGAATGCCGTCGGCATGGCGATCGCCGAAGCGCAGCTCGCGGCCCTGTTCAATCGGCCCGGCCAGACGATCATCGATCACTACACCTACTTCCTCGCGTCCGATGGCGATCTGATGGAGGGCGTCTCGCACGAGGCGTGCTCGCTCGCGGGACACCTGAAGCTGGGCAAGCTGATCGGCTTTTACGACGACAATCGCATCACGATCGACGGCTCCACCGATCTGGCTTTCTCCGACGACACCGTCAAGCGCTTCGAGGCCTACGGCTGGCACGTGCAGCGGGTCGCCGACGGCAACAATCTGGACGCGATCGATGAGGCAATCACGCAGGCGAAGCGTGTCCGCGACCGCCCTTCGCTCATCATCGTGCGGACGCACATCGCGTGGGGAAGTCCGCACAAGCAGGACACCGCCGAGGCGCACGGCGCGCCGCTGGGCGTCGACGAAGTGAAGGCGACGAAGCAGAACCTCGGCTGGCCGTCGCTCGAGCCATTCTATGTGCCGGAGGAGGCGCTCGAGCAGTGGCGGCGCGCCAAGACCCGAGGCGCCCGGCTGGAAGCCGAGTGGCAAAAGAAGTGGGATGCGTACCGCACGACGCATCCCGATCAGCGCGCCGAGCTGGAGCGCCGGATCGCGGGCCGGTTGCCGGCGGGGTGGGACGCGTCGCTGCCGGTATTCGGGCCGGCGGACGCGCAGGCGACGCGCGCGGCGTCGGGGAAGGTGCTGAACGCCATCGCCGCGAAGCTCCCTGAGCTGATCGGCGGGTCAGCGGATCTCACCGGCTCGAACAACACCGAAATAAAAGGGGGCGGACCGGGGCGCAATTTCCACTACGGCGTCCGCGAGCACGCGATGGGCGCCGTGCTGAACGGCATCACCCTCCATCGAGGCTTTATTCCGTTCGGCGGAACGTTCCTGATCTTCTCCGACTACATGCGGCCATCCATTCGGCTGGCGGCGCTGACGCATCTCAGGCCCATCTATGTGTTCACCCACGATTCCATTGGCCTGGGCGAAGACGGGCCGACGCACCAGCCGATCGAGCAGCTCGCCGCGTTGCGCGCGATCCCCAATATGACCGTGATCCGCCCGTCCGATCCAACGGAAGTCGTCGAGGCGTGGCGCGCAGCCATTTCACATCGCAACGGACCCGTGGCGCTGGTGCTGACGCGTCAAAAGGTGGCCGTCGTCGATCGCACTAAGTACGCGCCGGCGGCCGGGCTGCATCAGGGCGGCTACGTCCTCGCCGACTCCCCGAACCCCGACATCGTATTGTTGGCCACGGGGTCTGAGGTCGAATTAATCCTTGGGGCGTATGAAAAGCTGAAGGCTGAGGGCCGACGGCCGCGTGCCGTTTCGATGCCCTGTATCGAGTACTTCGCCAAACAGTCACAGGACTATCGGAACTCCGTGCTCCCACCCGGTGTGCCGCGGATTGCCGTCGAAGCAGCCGCGCCGCAGTCCTGGCACCGCTGGGTCCCGGAAGACAATGGTGTGATCATGGGCATCGCACGATTCGGTGAATCGGCGCCGTATCAGCGGATCTACAAGGAGTTCGGACTGACCGTGGACGGGGTGGTTGCAGAAGCCCGACGCCACGCCTAGGTTTCGCGAACGATGAAGCCAGTCACCATGCTGATGTGCTGCCGTGTTTGCCGCCCCATGTGTTGTCGGGGAGCGGACGGTCTGGCGCGTCGGCATGCGGGTTGACATGAGATAGCAGCGGGCTCCCGCCCCCAAGACAACGCACCAAGATCGGCCGCGACTCCACGATTCGAGTCGCGGCCGATCGCTTTTTCAGGAGGAAATTGTGACGGCATCAGTCATCGGCTTGTCGGGCAGTCCCAACACGGCCTCGCGCTCACGGGCGCTGCTGGAGCTGGCGCTCGCAGCGTTGGAGCGCCAGGGTGCCGGGCCTACGCGGCTCATCGATCTCGCGCACCTGCCATCTGATGCGCTGCTCGGCCGGCGTGAGGATCGGGATGTGGCGGACGCGATTCAAGCTGTCCTGGATGCGGGAATTGTGGTGGTGAGCACACCGATCTATCGCGCGACTTACAGCGGACTCCTGAAGGTGTTTTTCGATCTCCTGCCCCAAGACGCCCTCGCGCGCAAGGTCGGCATCCCGATCGCCACCGGCGGCGGACCAGGTCATTTGCTCGCCGTCGACCACGGACTGCGGCCGCTGTTCGCCAGCGTCGGCGCCCTCGTGGTTGCGACGGGCGTGTACGGCACTGATGCGCAGTTCCGCGCCGGCGTGCCGGAGCCGGGTCTGGTCGAGCGAATCGAGCGCGCGGCGCTAGAGGCGGCGTCACTCGCGGCGGGGGTGACGATATGATCGGCATCTATTACGAGCATCCGCACTGGTTCACTCCGCTCTTCGCCGAGCTCGACCGGCGCGGCATTCCCTACACGCGGCTCCACGCCGAGCGCCACCGCTTCGATCCGGGCAGCCAGCCCGAAGTCGATCTGGTGCTCAATCGTATGAGTCCGTCGGCATGGCAGCGCGGCCACGGGCACGCGGTCTTCTATGCCCATCAGTTTCTCGCTCACCTCGAGCGCTACGGGGTGCGCGTCATCAACGGGACACGGGCCTATCAGGCGGAGACGTCGAAGGCGCTGCAGCTCTCGATTCTCCGCGAGCTGGGGCTTCCCTACCCGGCGGCCCGCGTGATCAACGACGCCGCTGACGCGGCCGCCGCCGCCGAGGAGCTCGAATTCCCGGTGGTCGTGAAGCCGAACGTGGGAGGCAGCGGCGCGGGCATCGTGCGCTTCGACACCCCGGCCCAGCTCGCGGCGGCTGCGGTAACCGGCGGGCTCGAGCTGGGGCCCGACCACACCGCGCTGGTCCAGGAGTTCATCCCCTCCGAAGAGGGGCGCATCACCCGGGTCGAGGTGCTGGATGGACGGTTCTTGTACGCCATTCGCGTCTACTCCTCCGGCGAGACATTCAATCTCTGCCCCGCGGACGTCTGCCAGACGACCGAGGGGAAGGAGCTCGTGCGCACCGCTTGCCCCGTCGACGCGCCGCGCAACGGCCTGCGCGTCGAGGGCTACGAGCCGCCGTCCCAGATTGCGCGACAAGTGGAGCGGATTGCGACCGCGTGCGGCATCGACGTCGGGGGGATTGAGTACACGATCGATGACCGCACCGGCCGGCTGTACTACTACGACATCAATGCGCTCTCGAACTTCGTGGCCGACGCACCGCGCGTCGTGGGATTCGATCCGTTCGCGCGGCTGGCCGACTTCGTCGAACAGGAGGCCGGCCTATGAGGTTCGGATACTGGTTACCGGTATTCGGCGGGTGGCTGCGCAACGTCGAGGACGAGCGCATGGAAGCGGAGTGGTCGTACGTGCGGAAGCTCGCGCGCGCGAGTGAGCGGGCCGGCTTCGACCTCACGCTCATCGCCGAGCTAAACCTCAACGACATCAAGGGACCGGACGCCCCGGCACTGGATGCATGGTCCACGGCCGCCGCACTGGCGGCCGTGACCGATCGGCTGGAGCTGATGGTGGCCGTGCGCCCGACGTTTCACCCGCCGGCGTTGCTCGCCAAACAGGCGGCGAACATCGATCACATCTCGGGCGGCCGGCTGTCGCTGAACGTGGTCTCGTCGTGGTGGGCCGAGGAAGCGAAGCAATACGGCGTGGAGTTCGATACGCACGACGCGCGCTATGCCCGCACCGCGGAGTGGCTCGCCGTGGTCGATGGCCTCTGGTCCGAACGTCGCTTCAGTTACGCCGGCACGTACTATCGGGTGGAGAATGCGATTCTCGAGCCAAAGCCCGTGCGTCAGCCGCGGCCAACCCTCTATGCCGGCGGCGAATCGCCGGCAGCCAAAGCGTTGATCGCCCGGGCGTGCGACGGCTATCTCATGCACGGCGACCCCCCCGAGCGCGTGGGCGCAAAGATCGTGGACATGCAGGCACAGCGCGACACCAACGATCTCCCGCCGCTCGTCTACGGCGTGGCCGGCTACGTTGTGTGCCGTGCCACGGAAACGGCGGCGCGGCGCGAGGTGGAACGAATTACCGACGTCCGGCAGAATGCCGCTGGCTATGCGAACTACGAACAGTGGCTCGCCAACACGCAGCTCGAGCAGCGTGTGAGCCTCGAGGATTACTCCGTCTCCAATCGCGGGCTGAAGGCGGGACTCACGGGCACACGGGAACAGATTGCGGATCGGATTCGTGCGTTCGAGCAGGCGGGCGTCGATCTCTTGCTGCTGCAGTTCAGCCCTCAGCTCGAGGAGATGGAGCGCTTTGCCGAAGAGGTGATTCCGCTCGTCACCGAGCCATCCACCGTGCAATGAGGCGCCCCGCTTCGCGCCCGGAGCGCACGCAGGCCGACACCCCGGCGCCGTCATAGCCCGCGCCGGCGATCGCGATGGGCGGCAGCCGGGTCAGCCGGTGACGGACTTCACTGAGATGATCGCGATGCGGCGCGTGGTAGCGGGGCAGCCCGCGTGGCCAGTGGAACGCCCGAGACCAGAGCGGCTCGCCGCGAAGGCCTAAAATCGCGGCGAGCTGTGTATGCGCAGCGTTCGCAGGATCGCCATCTCCCGGCGCGAGAAATGCGCGCAGGAGCACGTGGCCGGCGGGGGCCCGGCCGGGAAATTTCGCCGACGCATAGGTGCACGCGCGCAGGTGTAGTGGCGCGTGATTTGGTAGGGGCGCAGCATGCTGCGCCCCTACGATGTTCGGATCCACCACAAACCCCGCCCCACTCATCGGCGAACCCAGCTGATCCGCCCGATACGCGAGCGACACGGTCACACTCGGCAGGTAGGTCACCTCGGCGAGGGCGCGCGCGTGCGTGACGCCAACGCTCTCGAGCAGCCGGCCCGCCGCGTAGGCGGGAAGCGCCAGCACGATCCCATCCGTCTCGTGCGTCGAGCCGCCGGTGATCGCGATTCGCCAGCGGTCGCCGGCTCGGGTCAGGCCGGCAACACCCTGCGTGAACTTCAGGACCCCGGCGAGCCGCTGGCTGAGCGCCACGACCGGCTGGCTCATTCCCGCGGCGAAGCTCCGGAATCCTGCCGCCACCTCCGCACTCTTCGCCTCGATGCCGAGCACTGCGGCAGCGCGGCCGTCCTCGACGGGAGTGAGCGCCGTACCCGTCCACAATGACGTCCCACGGGCGCGCTGATCCACCACCCGATCCCCGATCCCCAGCTCCGCCGCGAGCGCGGGAAGCTCGGCCTCGCCCGCCAGAAAGCCGTCGGGCCCGCCCTCGACGATGAATCCCTCCCGATGCTCCGTCACGATCACGCCGCCCGCCCGGCGCTCGCTCTCGAGCACGGTGACCTCGCAGCCCTCAGTCCGCACCAGCTCCCACGCCGCCGCCAAGCCAGCGATGCCGGCGCCGATGACCACGACCTTCACAGCCACCCCCGGCCTGAAGCCGCCGTGCGCACGACATCGGCCACGGCGGCGACGAGACCAGGGTCCGCGTTGAGCGAGGCGGTCCGCTCGAGCTGGACGCCAAGTCGCCGGGCCAGCGCCTGATACTCGACGTCGATGTCATAGAGGATCTCGACGTGGTCGCAGACAAAACCGATGGGAACGAGCAATACCGCGTCGTGGCCCGTTTTCGCGAGCTCCGTGACAACCGCCGTCACGTCGGGCCCGAGCCAGGGCTCCGCCGTTGCTCCCGCACTCTGATACGCGAGACGCCAGTTCTTCAGGCGCGCGCGCTTCGCGGCCTCGCTCGCGCTGGCCTTGAGCTCCTCGGGATAGGGATCGGCGGATGCAAGAATGCGCTCCGGGAGGCTGTGCGCCGTGAACACGACCTCGACGAGCGACGGCTTCGGGAAACGCTGCAACGCCTGCAGGATGCGGTCGGCAACGGCATCGAGGAACTGCGGCTGGCCCCACCAGGTGCGAACCAGCGAGACGTCCAGGCGCCCGTCGGCGGCCTGGAGCAGCTTCTTCTCGTACGCGCCGACCGACATGTTGGAGTAGTGCGGCGCCATCGCGACGCCGACGACGCGACGGAGGCCGGCCTGGGCGATCTCCGCGACGACATCGTGGATGTAGGGATGCCAGTGCCGCATGCCCACATAGACGCGGAACTGATCGCCGAGCATCCGGCCGATGCCTGCGGCCTGCGCACGCGTCAGCTCGAGGATCGGGGACCGTCCGCCGATGCGCGCGTAGCGCGCGCGTATCTCCTCGACCAGCTGCGGCTTGGTGGGCCGGCCGCCGCGGACGTCCATGAGGTAGGGCTCCACCTCGTGGATGTCGCCCGGCCCCCCGTATGCCATGACGAGCACGGCGACCTGCTCAGCCGCCATGTACGAGATCCACGACCGCACGCACGGCGGCCACGTCCGTCTCCGGGAGCACGCCGTGACCGAGGTTGAAGATGTGGCCGGGCCGTCGACCGGCGCGCGCCAGGATGTCCGAGACCTGACGGCTGCGCTCGGGTTCGGGAGCCAGCAGGGCGGCGGGCTCGAGATTGCCCTGGATCGCTCGATTCCCGATCCGGGACCACGCCGCGTCGAGCGGCATGCGCCAGTCGATACTGATCACGTCGCCACCCGCGGCGGCAAAATCCTCGAGAAACGTGGCGGTGCCGGTACCGAAATGAATCAGCGGCACCTGTGATTTCCCGGCGAGCGACAACGCTTTCCGGCTGTGCGGCTGCACGTAGGTGCGATAGTCGTCGGGCGAGAGGCAGCCGACCCAGCTGTCGAACAGCTGCAACGCGTGCGCGCCGGCGCGCGCCTGCGCCGCCAGGAACGTGCCAACGACATCGGCGAGTTTGCTCAAGAGCAGGTGCCAGGCGTCTGGTGTCTGGTACATGAAGCGCTTGGTCTTGGTGAATGTCCGACTGGCTCCCCCCTCGATCGCGTAGCTCGCCAGCGTAAAGGGGGCACCGGCGAATCCGATGAGCGGCACGTCCGCGGGCACGGGCAGCGCGCGGCGCGCCAGCCGAATCGCGTCCAGGACATATCCGAGCTCCGCGTCGATGTCGAACGACGGAAGCCGTTCGACATCGGCGGCGTCGCGGATGGGACGATCGAGGTGCGGTCCCTCTCCCGCCTGAAAGCCCAAGCCCAGCCGCAGCGGCTCGAACGGCAGCAGGATGTCGGCGAACACAATGGCGGCATCGACGCCCAGGCGCTCGACCGGCTGGAGCGTGACCTCGGCGGCGAGCTCGGGACTGTGACAGAGGTCGAGAATGGAATGGCGCTCACGGAGCTTGCGGTACTGCGGCATGTAGCGTCCCGCCTGCCGCATGAACCAGACTGGAGTGACGTCGGTGCGCTCCCGACGGCACGCTTCAAGAAACCGCAGGCTCCCGAGCCTCGTGAGCGATGAGAATGGTGTCGCCGTCCAGCTTCACCTGATAGGCCGCGACGGGATGCACGGGCGGGCCGCCGAGATGGTGCCGTTCACGTTGAAGAGCGCGACGGCCTCGTTGGCGGCGTACACGCGTTTGGCGCTGCCGGGAGGCAGCTCGGACACCGATGCGACGGGCGTGAAGCCGTCGGTGCGCGTCGGGCGCCGCGCTACCGCTTCCGCCGCGCCCGCACCACCCAACGTGTCGAGCATATCCCAGAGCGACATCTGGACGCAGGTGAAAGTGGGGGTGTCACGCAGCGTGTACGACGATGCTTCGCTCTCTCGCAGCTCCATCACCAGATCGAGAAACTCACCGGGATTGTCGCCCTCGAACGCGACGATGAACTCCTGGTCGTCGAGTCCATAGGAGTACGTCGTGTTCAGGCGAATGGTCGGGTATTTGCGGCCGATGCGGACGTGCTCATCCATCATGCGCTGGCGCTCCTGCTTCGGCAACGCGTACCACGCGCGGGTCTTGATGAACGGGTACACGAAGAGATACTTCGCCGCGCTCGGCTGGATGACGAGGCGCTGCTCGTGCGCCTGATCGGGCGTAGCGGGGGCGGGGAACTCGTAGATCGACCGCCGCGTCATCGCCAGATAGCTGTAGGGAATCGCGAGATAGCCGCCGAGATCGGTGCGGTTGAGCGCGGTCTGCAGCTCGACCAGCGCGTCGAGGTCTTCCGACACCTGCCACAGCAGGAAGTCCGTGTCGCCGCGAATGCCGACGAGACCGTAGGGCCGGAGCAAGAGGCGCCCATGATAGCGCTCGAGGGTCTCGCCGAATTCGATCTTCGCCGTGGCTTGACGCTCGGCGGTCAGCCGTCGCCAGGCGGGATCCAGCTTATAGAAGGCGTACCGAACGACTTGCCGTTTTTCCGATCCAGCAGCCATGCGCGGGAATCTAACGAGGGTTCTTGCGCGCTGCTCTCAGGTCCCGCCGGTATGCATTGACCACGAGATAGGTCAGCCAGCTGAAAACCCCGAGGGGGAGCGCCACCAACACAAGCGAGCTCCAGAAATAAATCAGATCGATGTGTTGATTCATCGGCCGATGAAGCGCCGCAGATGGCGCAGATAGTAGGTGAGCCCTGCGCCCAGCACCGCGAATCCCACGCCTAGCACCATCTGACCCCGCCACAACGACCAGAGGGCAAACCCGGCGCAGAACACGATGCCAGTCGTAATCAGCACGCGGTGAAACGGGATCATGCCGCCACCTTGTCCAGCACCATGAGCGTCAACAAGGCCGGCAAGTAGACAATCGAGACGAAGAACAAACGCCAGGCCCGCCCTGGTGTCGCTCCGATAAGCAGTCCGGTCCCGGCTGCGACGTACCCAATCCCCAGCACCAAGGCCCCCAAAAAGTACCACGCGCCCGTTACGCCGAGCAACGTGGGCAGCAGGCTGATGGGCAGCAAGGCCATAGCGTACAGCAATGCCATCCGGCCCGTGTCCCGACCATCATCGTCGGCGACGCTGAGCATGCGCAAGCCGCTGGCGCGATAGTCCTCCCGGTACAACCAGGCGAGCGCCAGGAAATGCGGCAGCTGCAACAAGAACAGGATCCAGAA
>WNGL01006414.1_pt1 | contig 24777 bp, 26 predicted proteins | sample 5400591 | NCBI WGS metagenome assembly WNGL01 (sample SAMN13153377, study PRJNA577476) | soil metagenome | isolation source: 80 cm soil or saprolite under Garry oak tree replicate 1 | place: USA:California | collected 2016-06-15 | reverse complement strand
CGCGCGTGCAGATAGCGCAGCAGGTTCCGCAGCGCATACACCATCGCCTGGCCATAGGCCGGGCTGCGGCAGCTCGCCCAGCCGGTCACGAACGTGACCACCTCGGCCGCCGTCAGGCGTCCCAGCGCCGCAGCCAGGCCGGCCTGCTGCGCAGCGTCGCTGCCGAGGCAGGGAAATGTCCGCAGGAAGGTGCCGGCGTACTTGGTGAAGTTGACGACCGTCCCGGCCGTCGCGGCCCGCTCCTGCTCAAGGTAGGTGCGGTACTCGGCCAGCAGCACCTCGGCCGGTGTGGCCGCGGGGACGACCGGTACGCCGATGACCTGCCGGTCCCGCAGGAAGTCCAGCAGCGGCACCAGCGACCGTGCCGTGATCCGCAGTCGGCATCCCTTCGCCCGGCGTTCGGCGAAGAAGCGGTCGACCTCGGCAAGATCGGCCAGTGCCCGGGCCGGAAGGCCCTGCACGTCCAGCCATCGGCTCACCTGGGACATCAGCCCCAGATGCGCGCTGATCGTGCCGCGGGCATAGCCCTGCTCGATCAGCATCCGCCTGAAGGCGGCCGCATGTTCGGCTAGCGGACCGGTGACTTCGGCCGGCGGCCGAAGACCGCCGATGCGCCTGACCTCAGAAATCATGATCTCTCCTGTTCCATCGATGTGGGAGACGGACACCCACAACGACGGGCAGGCCACCAGATTTTGACGCCGAAGCCGACATAAAAATGCGGTCTCCCGCATCCGGGAACCAACCGTCACTGGCCGCGTTTCAGCCTCATGCGGCATAGCCGGCTGCTCGGCATACTGTCCGCAATGACGAGATCGTCATTGCGGGCACGAGTATGTCGCGGTCGCTGCGCAGGGCGAGGGGATCGGGTTTGTCAAGGAGGGGAACTGTTTTACTGGTATCGCGGATCCGCAGCGCCTGGCCCGGGTCGCAGACACCTTGTCGCAGCACGCGGCTATAGGGCGCCTGGGCCAGGTCTGCGACCGGTGGATCTATTCGGCGTGCCTGTGCTTCGGCCTGGACCTGGACGAGCAGGAACGCAGCGGGTTCCGCTACGCCTACTCGGTCTACCAGGTCGAATACTCCCGGAACCTGATCTTCCGGGATGGCCGTCAGCTGGACCGGGTATTTAACACGGGCCCGCTCACGGCTGGACGTGCCGACCTTGCGGACCTTGTTCGGCGCCAGGAGGCGCCCGGGCAAGTACGGCACCCGCGGCCTGTCGCCCCGCCTGGGAGTGGTGATCGAGACACCTGCGTGGGACCTGACGGTGTTCAAAGTCCACTTCGGGCGGCTGACGCTGAAGGCCTACTCAAAAGGCGAGCACCTGCTCCGGTTCGAGGCGATCGCGCACAACACCAGACAGCTCGGCTGCGGCAGGGTGCTGGAGAAGTTCCCCGAGATCGTCACCCGGCTGGCAGGCATGGCCGAGCGGTTCTGCACCGCGCTGGACTGCGTCCACGCCGCCTTCATCGCCGACGGCACGCTCGATGAGCTGCCGCAGCCCTCCCAGCTCGGCAAGATCCGCGTCGGCGGCATCGATCTGAACAAGCCACGGATCCGTACCGCCCTTCAGGCGGTTCTGGCCCTGGCCGCGGCGCCGGCCGGGTTCACCGTCGCCGACCTGACCGCCAAGGTCGGCGGCATGACCGGACAGCAGGACTACACCGCCCGCCAAGCCGGATATGACCTGCGGAAGCTGCGCGGCAAAGGCCTGGTCGCCAAACTCGGGCGGACCCGCCGCTACCACGTCCCCAGCCTGGCCGCGCGCACCATCGCGGCCCTGCTCGTTCTGCGCGACCAGGTCATCGCCCCCATCCTCGCCGGCATCCGCAGCCCCCAGCGCAGGGGACGCAAGCCCGCCAACTGGACGGCCGTCGACCGCGACTATGAAAGTCTCCGCATCGCCATGCAGGCGCTCTTCCAGCACCTGGGCATCCACGCCGCCCTCCCCGCGACATAGGCGGCCAGGCATCGACAAACTATTTGCGATCATGGAATCTCAAGCGGAGCGATCATGGAATCTCAAGCGGAGCTAGGCGCCTGGACGAGTCACTGGCCGGACCGGTGCCAACCGGGTGGTGCCTGTCCGATCATGGGAGCTGCCAATCCAAAAACCTGTTGCCACCATCCAGAACCGTTCGTCCTGCGGGGGCTTATGCAGTTAGAACGGCGGCTCGTCGTTATAGGCCGATGGTGCTGTTGCCCACGGATCAGGCTGGCTGGAGTGGTCCTGCAACGACTCCTGCCGTGGGGCTGGCCGCGGGATAGGAGGAGGATCTGGTTCGGTCTCCAGGGCGGCGTCCCATAGCCGCTTAAGGTACTCGGAATTACTTTCCTCCTCGTCATACCCGTTATGCCAGCGGTCGGCTTCAGGGTCGATGTTTCCCATCTCGCAGAGAACGAAGAAGACGGCGTAGATGCGATCCCAGTCTGTCGGGAGGACCATCCCGCGAAGCATGCGGCGGACGGTCTCCTGGCTGGCCGTCACCTCTTTCAGGTCCTCGCGGCCCTCGACCGCCCGGCTCACCTTGCGCAGGGAGGGTCGGCCCGCGGCGCGGTAGTAGCGGCGCAACTCTTCAACGAAGGCCCGATGAGGGCCATCGGGCAACTCGGCTATGGGCAGTATCCGCATGATCCGCGGCATCGGCATTCCTTCGCGTGTCCCCGCTTGTCACACGAAGCCTAGCTTCTGGCAACCCATGTCACGTGGAGGCTCGCTGAAACCCGCCTGCGTCACGCGGCTGTCAACCTTATGACCTGCTATTTCGTGTTGCGGCGCGGTGTCCCAACGGCTTGGAGTACCCGCAAGGCTGGTAATTGCGGGCCGCTATCGAAGACGCCAGAAGCACTGGCTGACGATGGCCTGCCCCGCAGGACCTACCCGTCGGCGGGGCACCAGCCGCGCTCTCAACGAAGGGGATCACCCGTGGACAATGCCGTTCCGGAGGCGTCAGCCGCGCCGCCTGCCAGCTCGCCGCCGCCGCCGCGACGCCCGGGCGCTGGGATGCTTCTCACCCTCGTCAACGGCGTGCTGGCCGGCGTCGCCAGCGTCTATGTCGGCAGCCACTCCGTCCTGATCACGGTCATCGCCGGGATCACGGCAGTGCTGCTCGCGGCGATGACACTGATGTTCCCCCGCTAGGCTCCGTCACCACGATTGTGTTGACCGTCTCGGCCATCGCCTCAACCTGCTCGAGCAGTACGCTGCCCGCCTCGCGCGTCCGCTGCTGACCGGGTGATAACCCGCTGTATCACCCGGCCAGATGTCAGTGCCCGGCGCTACCATCCGGGCCATGACAGGTGACCTCGAACCGCTGCCCGCGCCCGTCTCCCCGCCCACGCCCGGCGCGGGCCCGGCGGCGATGGCGGCCGAGCTGCTGCGCCGGGTGCGGACGGAGCTGCCGGTGGTCGGCGGGCTGGGGGAGCGGGAGCAAGTCCTGGTGTCGGCCTGGCTGACCGGGCTGCGGTCGGCACGCACCCGCCGCGCCTACGCCGGGGACGTAGTGGCCTGGCTTGGCTGGCTCGCCGGGCGGGAGACGGGCGCGCTGGCGGCCGGGCGGGTGCACGTGGACCTGTGGGCCGCCACCCAGCTCGATGACGGAGCAGCCGAGTCCAGCGTGCGCCGCCGCCTGTCGGCGCTGTCGTCGTTCTACCGGTACTGCGGGGCCCATGAGCTGATCGGCCGGGTGCCCACCGAGGGGGTGGCACGGCCGGTGGTGGATCCGGACTACACGGCCACGGTGGGCCTGGACCGGGACCAGGCCCCGGCTCTGGTCGCGGTCGCCGATGCCGACACCGGTGCCCAGGCGCTGCGCACCGCGGCGGCTGTGCGGCTGCTGCTGCACAATGCCCTGCGCGTCGATGAGGCCTGCGCCGCCGACATCGCCGACCTCGGCGAGGACTCCGGCCACCGGGTGCTGCGCGTGGTCCGCAAGGGCGCCCGAAAGGCGAAGATCCCGCTCACCCCGGCCACCGTGGCGGCCCTGGATGCCTACCTGGTTACCTTGCCCTGGGTGACATGGACTCGAGCGGAGGGCCAGCAGTGTGTACCCGGTGAAGGCGCGCAGGTGCATGCGAGGGCGGCTTCCCGATACAAGCTCCGTATGCAGAGCGACTCCATCGACCTCGTCCGCGATCCGAGCCTTAGAAGGCCTATCAAAGCATGCCGTCGGTGTCGTTGACGGATACGAGCATGGCAGCTTACTTTGGTCTGTAAGACCCCTTTAATATCTGAATCTAGTGCACTTGCAAGGCGCGCTGACTTGTGCAAGCCCTGCAGGATGAGTGACTGGGGAGTCCAGGTGGAAGATCGCGTTGAGCGTCCTGTAGATCCCGCCCGGCCCCCACCTGTCGCCCGCCTTCAGTCGACAGCAGCCTTACTGTCAACCGCAGGAAGATACCGGAGAGGAGAGCGGCGTCATGATGTTTTCATCGTTGGAACTTCCCGATGACCTTTACGAGAATTTGCAGGCTGCGGCGGTGCGTGAGCGGCGTACTGTCGACTCCGAGATCGTGTGCTTGCTGGAGCGGGCGCTGGCCGCGGAGACGAAGGTCCCAGGCGCGATCGTGGTGCCGGCCGTGTCGGAGCCGGGCGGGAGCGTGCTGGTGATCACCGAGCTGGCCGACCTGCGGGGCCCGGCGCGCGGGAAGATCGTGCTACCAGGCCACCTGTACCCAAGTGAGGCGGTATTCGACCTGGACGTGCCGTTCCTGCTCCAGGAGGCCTACCAGGCCGTCCTGGCCGGGGCGGGCGGGGCGTGGGATCTGGCCGCGTGGCTGAACCCGGCCCGTCTGGTGGAGGCGTGGCCGGGCCTGTACCTGACCGGCGAGGTGCGGCAGGCATGGGAAGACATCCACCCCGTCCTTGCCGCGGCCCAGGATGTGGCCGGAGATGCTGCGCGATAAGGACCGCCCGATCGCCGAGGTCGCGCTGCAGGCCGCCGCCCCGTTCGGATTCGTCCTGGGCGGGGAGGCCGCCCTGGCCGCGCACGGGCTGACCAACGTCTCCCCGAGCCGCGTCGACCTGGTCACTGGCTGGGGTATCGGCCGGTACGCCGCCGACCGGGTGGAGGGGGCGCTGCGCCGTGCCGGGTACCAGGCTGAGCGGCTGGACGAGCGATCAGAGGTGCAGGGCGCCTGGCCAGGGGGCGGGGAGCGGCTGCCCCAGTGGCGAGTGACGGCAGGCCCACACGCCCGCCACGCCCGCGGGTACGAGAACTACGAGCCGTTTGGCTGCCAGGCCTGCCGCGCCCGCACCTACCTGAGCCTGGCCCGAGAACCCCGCAGCCGGGACCCGGTGTCCACGCAGGCCGGGCCGGTCCTGCACCCCGAAGACGCCGCCGGGGCGGCGATGCGTAACCTGTTGCGGCGGGGGCAGTTGCGTGATTTCGCGCACGTCGCTGACCTGCTGGAGCGCTGGAGCCTGGACGAGCTGACCGGCTTGGCCCGCCGCCTGGACCCCGGGCTGACAGACCGGGATGTCGCCCGGGCCGCCAGGCGGCTAGACCGCTGCCCCGACCACGTACTCACCCTGCCCGGCTACGGCCTGCCCCTGCCCCCGAAAGAGGCCTCCCGAGTGCGGGAACGGTTCGCCGGCTGGCCGCGCGACACGCGGGAAGCCGACCGCCAGCAGCGCGAACCCGCCATTCCCGGCCGGGACATCGGCGACAGGGCCGCTGCCCGACACGGACACGATGAACCCGGCCATACCCGCGCTCAGCTGCGTGAGCTTGAAACCGGCGGCCTGGACGGGCGGCCCGGTACCGAACGCAGCCAGGATCGTGGCCGGGCCGCACGGGCGTCAGGCAGGCAGCGCCCGGCAGAGCGGCAACGCGCCCGCGACGACGATCGGGAAATCGGCCGCTGACCTCAGCGTCTGCGAAGGCGGCGAGCCGCCTAACGTCCGTACCGTCCGTCGATGACAGGCGGATCGCCGTTCGCGGATTTCTCCGGCTGACCTCCACCGATGTCGGCCTAGGCGGCCCGTTGCGGTACAGGTAACCGTGATGTGTGCTGGGCCTGGTTTTCCCAGAAGACGACGCCGACATCGTCGTGTCGTTTGGCGCGCGGCCACCGTTTCCCCCGCGGGTCGGTGCTTTCTGACGTGCGGATGCGGGCGAAGAGGGCGCCTGGGCCGGCTGCGGCGAGGATGTCGAGCAGGTCAGACCAGGTGCCAAGTCCGAACTCGGCGAAGCGGGTCACTCCGTCCGACACCATGGCAGCCCTGAGGGCATCTTTGGCCGGGATGCTGCCGGTTACCGCCTGGACGGCCGCTCCGGGGTCAGTACTGGCGACCGGGTATCCGCCCGGCCGGTTGCGCCAGGGCTGCTGGGCGCGGACGTAGGCGATCCGCGCGGCCTGGTGCTCAGGAATCCCGGTTGGCAGCGCGAGCATCGCCTGGTACTCGTTGACCGCGACCTTATCCATTCGCTGGTCGGTTATCACTTCGATGCCCCCGGAGGTGTCCTCGACGACGAGCGCCACGTCGCCCAGGACCAGCCAGTCCAGTGTCTCCGACCCGATGCGGGCCATGACGAGCACGCTTGACGGCGTGCCCGGCGATTGCAGGTCGCAGGTGTCCTGGTGCAGCGCGCTGACCTCGGTGATTGCTGTAGCGAGGATGCCGTCTAGGGGCTCGTTAGGCTCTCCCGCGGCCATCTGCGCCAGGCACCTGGCGCCTAGCTGGCGGACAAACCACGGCACCCCGTGGACGCATCCGGTCGGCAGGTCGCCGGGTGCGCCGGAGCCGTCCAGCAGGATCGCGCAGCTGCCCAGGACGCCGGCGAAGTCCTCGTTCGGCCGGGCCGGATCCCCGGGCATCGTGGCCAGGAGCCACAGCGCGGGCCTGTTCACCGGCGCCCGTGCATGTATACCGGGGTGATGAGAGCGACGTCCTCGGTCGTGCCGCGTTCACTGACGGTTATCTGCGCCACCGCGCTCCAGAGCGACCGGTGTGCCTGCTCCCAAAGGGATGTGATGTCGCGGATGAAGAACTCGACGGCACCGGTGACACCGGGGGCGTGCGCGCCGGCCAGGCACAGCCAGCCTCCCTGGCCGTCGGGACGCCGGACGCGGCCGATGTGGGCGTAGCAAGTCCTGGGCCATTTTCCTTGCGGGTCTGGGTGACCATCGAAGTCCGAGTGGTATTCCGTGCCGGTTCTGGTGTCGGTGATGTACCAGTCGCCATTCTTGTCCGGCTGCCACTTGATGGCCGGGTCGGCCGTGAGGGCCTGGGCGACGAGCGGTGAGCTGCGGGGTCCGATCAGGACTGCGAGATTCGGCCGGTTCAGGTCGACCAGGCCAGGGACGGGAACGGTCTCCAGCTCGGCGCGGACGTCGTAGGAGGCGGCGAGGTCGGTCAGCTTCCCAACGGCCGTCATCGTCGTCCTGGTGATGGCAGGCTGCGTGCTCCCGGCGGGCGCAGGCTTCTCGATCACACAGATCGTCAGCGGCCCGGGGTCCGGGGCCAGCAGCGCCTGCCCGGCAGGGGGGGCAGCCTTCATGATCTGGCTGATGCGCGCCCGAGTCATCCCGGTGGCCTTGCTGATCTCGGTCTGCGTCATCCCCGATGCCTGCATCTCCGCCAGAGCGTCCTGGCGAATGCTGCTGGCTTCGCCTGAGGCGGCGGCCAACTGATCGATGACGGCGGATGCACGCCGGGCGCGCTCAGCCGGGTCGGCTATCTCCCTCAGGTGGTCTGCCAGGTCGTCCACCGCAACCCTTCCATTAATCCTAACTCGTAAGGCCCATTAAAAGCATACCGCCAGCGGTCTTGACGGATAAAGCTGCGGGTGCGTACCTTGAATCTGTAAGACCCCTTAAATCCATCAATCTAGATCACTTGCAAGCCGTGCGGCCTCCGGCAAGCCCAGCAAGATGAGTGACTGGAGAGTCCAGGTGGAAGATCACAACCCACCAAGCATCCCGGAGATCCCGCCCGACGTCCTGCGGGTCGCGCGTGCTCTGGTTGCCAGCGGTCTCACCGCCCAGCGCAGCAACGGCGAGAGCGCGCAGGCCACATGCCCCGAACGCCCTCCATACACGGTGCCCGAGGCCGCCGCGCAGCTCCGGGTGCATGAGTCCACGGTTTACCGTGCCATCAAGGACGGCGAGCTCAACGCCTACAGCGTCGGTACCTCTGGTCGCGCCATCCGTATCCCCGCCACTGAACTGGACGCCTTCAAGTCACGCCGGAAGATCCGGCCCGCCGCGAGCGCCGGAGAAACATCTGTTGAGGCCGCGGAGTGAGCGGCGATGAGCGCAGAGGCCAGCAAGTACGGCTCGGTGCCGTGGGGCAGTACTGCGCCAGATGGGCGGCCCGTTGGCGGGCCCTATGCGCGGCGCCGAGACGAGCGCCGTCTGCGCCCCGTCGTCGAATGCCCGGATCATCCTGGGCAAGAGTTGTCTCCCCTGCCTGGGGGCGCAGCGCGCGGCATCTGCCCAGTTGACGGGCGTAGCTACCAGATGGACGTACCGGAGGTGACCTGAGATGGAGCGGGCTTTCTGCGGGATAGATCCCGGTCGGGTTGGGGAACGGGAGTGTCCTGCTTCGCTCCGGCGAGATCACGGCCCGGCCGTGGTGCTGGGGCGGTCCGGGCCGGTGATGGGGGAGGTGCTGTGCCGGGCGGGCCGGTGGCTGCCGGAGGCGGTGGCCGAGGAGACCCGCTCACGGCTGGCGCTGCTGCGCGTGGAGCATGCGTTGCTGGGCGTCCGGTATGCGCTGGTGGATGCGCAGTATGGGTGGCTGGTGGCCGCGACTCGTGCGGCGGTGGCCGCTGCGGCGGCGGGGGATCCGGATCCGGTGGGGCCTATGCGAGCCGGGGTGGGGTGGTGGTGATGTCGCTGGATGACGCGCTGATGCTGGCCGGTCAGGTGCTCGCCGACTATGAGGCGTCGGGCCTGCAGGCCACGAAAGGCGCGGAGCGAATCTGGCCGGGTCGGCTGGCCCATGCGCTGCGGGACCTGGCCGCCGCTGCCGCCGCCTGGTACGCCAGCCCGGTCGGTGATCCGTCTGCGGCGGCGCTCGACGCCGCGGTCCGCCAGCTGCACGAAGGCGTGGCCCAGGTGGAGGAGCAGGCGGCGCGGCTGGAGGTGGCCAGCACCGCGCTGGCCTCACGGCCCACCAAAGCCGCCGGTCCCGCTGGCGGCCGGACCTGGCTCGCGCGGCTGACGGGCCGGGCAGCCGGAATGCCAGAGTGGCCGGAGCCGGGGTCGGTGTTGCTGTCGCCGAGTGAGGCGAATACGGCCTGGCAGGCGGCGGCCGATGCGACGGCCTGGCACGCCCGGTACGGGGACTGCGCCGATTGCGTGGGCAGCGGGGCATGTGCTGACCCGGCCCGGCACGAGGTGATCGCCGCCGCCTACGCGGCGCTGCATTCCCGGCTAGGCGGTGACCGACGGTGACCGGATTCGGGCTGACGGGCGGCGGGTGTGAGGACAGCGTGCCCGCAGGAGGTGCATGGTGAAGACGGGCTGTGACAACACCAGTGTCGGCGTGCTGATCACCGGCGACGATGGCCGGTACCTGATGTCGGTCCGGGTCGCCTGGCCGGCTGGGGTCGCCCCGGCCGCCGGGCACGTATGGGATTGGGACCGGCACGGCAGCTATCCCGACGCGGCCCGCGCCATGGTCGCCGCCGAGCTGCGCCTGAGCATCACGTCCCAAGAGCTGACCCGGTCCGAGGGCTGGCAGGCCGACCGGTGCGGCCGGACGCCCGGCCCCCACGGCGCTGGCCACCAGTGGCAGGTGTACGCCGCGACGGTGGCCGGAAGGCTGGACCCGCCAAGGCGACGGGTGCGCCGCCCCCGGTGGCTGGATGTCAGCGAGCTGGAGCGGCTAGCCAGGCGGACGGCCGATTACGCGCGTGGGGAGATAAGCGACAGCCAGTTCTATGCCCGACCGGGGATTCAGCCAGTCTGGGTCGGCTTCCTGGCCGGGCTGGGCATCATCGGCATGGCCAAGCACGACCTGGCCGCCATCGAGTGCGTCGCCCAGGCGGGAGGCCGGAGATGACCGGCGCTGGTAGCGGGCGATCCCATGAAGGTGGCCAGGCTCGTGCTGCCGGGCCGCCCGGACCAGGTGGGCCCAGGCGCGCCGCTGGGGTGCGGCTTCACCCTGGGCCGAACCGGTGCGCTTGCCCGGTAGCCCCCGCCTGCCTGAAGGCCCCGGCCAGCTCACCTGGGAACCCGGGGCCGGCCAGGTCCAGGCCGGTTGGTCTGGGAGCACGACGATGCCGCGTCCGCTAACCCTAAGCGGTGACCGGGAGCGGGACGCGATGAACCAGAGATCGGACGCTGACAACCGTTAGGAGGCCCCCAAATGGCAGTCATTATCTCAGGCCGGGCTTTCTGCCCGAAGGGTGAGCCCGTGCTCACCGCGGCCAGGCGGTGATGACCATGATGTCGGTCGATGATGCCCTGGCGCTGGCCGGCCAGGTGCTCGCTGACTACGACGCGGCGGGCGCGCAGGCCGCGTCGGGTGCGGACCTGCTGTGGAGTGACCTGCTGGCCCGTGCCCTGCGGGACCTGGCGACGGCTGCCTCCACCTGGCATGTCACGCCGGTCAGCAGCCGGCCGGCCGCCGTGATTTCGGCGGCCCGGCGGGTTGGCGGGCGCCGCGGCCGGGCCCGGGACGTACTGGCGCGGATGATGCGGATGCAGGCGGGCCGAGTGCCGGAGCGGGGAGCGGTGGTGTTGGCGGCGGTGGACGCGGACACGGTGTGGCAGGCCCTGGCTGATGCGGGTGCATGGCATGGGGTGTACGGGGACTGTGCGGTCTGCGTCGGGAACGGTGTGTGCGGGGAGCGGGAGCGGCATGAGGTGATCGCGGTGAGGTACGCGGCGCTGCGGTCCTGGATTGGGAGTGAAACCCGGTGACCGGGCCGGCGGATGGCGGTGTGGCCTGCCGGATGTCCGGTCGGGGTGATCAGCTGCGCGTGGCGGCGTGGCTGTCGCCCGGCCTCCCGGAGCATGTACCTGGGGTGCGGCACTGGGCGCGGGCGGTAGCCGCCGCGTGGGGAGCGCACGCCTGTGATGCGGGCCTGGTGGTGACCGAGCTGGTCACCAACGCGATCCGGCATACCCGATCCGGCCTGCCGGGAGGGACGGTGACGGTGGCCATCGCGGGCGGCTGGGACGGGGTGACGGTTCATGTGCATGACCTGGGCGCCGACCCTCGCCCGGAGCGCCGGCCCCGGCTAGCGGCCGTGGACGGCGACGGGCTGGCGGACGGCGGCCGTGGGCTGCTGATCGTGGCCGCGGCCGGCGAGCGGTGGGGGATGATCCCGGCCGCCTGGTGCCCGGTGTGGGGGCCGGGCGACCCGGCCGCCGAGGCCGGCGGGTCGTGCACCTGGTGCCACCTGGCCGCCGGAGCGGGCGAGCCCGGTCGCGACGAGCGGGACGGGGGTGCGCGATGAGCCTTTCGGCGCGGCACGCGGAGGGCAGGGCGGTCCGGGGCCGGGCGGGTGCTCTGGTCGAGCCAGCCCGGGTGGTCATGCGCCGGCCCCGGCAAGGCTGGGTCGTGGGCCTGCTGGGCGCGGGGATCCTGGTGATCGCCCGGCTGCTGGCGGCGACTGTGGTCGTGGCCGTGCTGGCGGGCGTCACGGCGGTGCTGTGGTGGGCGGGCCAGGCGCAGGTCCCGGTGCTGGTGCTGATCTACGGGTCGGTGGCGGTGGCCGGGTGCGGGTTCGCGGTCGGCCGATGGGGTCGGCAGCTGATGCTGGCCCGGCGGCCGCGCCTGCCAGAGGGACCCAGCCAGATTGCCTGGGAACCCGGGGTCGGCCGCGTTGAGACCGGCCTGGTCTGGGAGCACGACGGTACCGCGGCCGCTGACCCTGCGCGGCTACCGGCACAGGAGGACAGCAGGTGACCGCGCGGCGGCGGCGCGGGACCGGCGTAGCGGGTGCGAGGACAAGAAACGACTGCCGGCGCTGGAGACTCCGGCCGGGCTCTTCGGGTTTCCCGGTCGGGCTGGTGCGGCACATGCCCATCCCGGCGGGCATGTGCCGCGCCGTCTCGCCACGCCGCGCGCCTGGCACCACCCGGTGCGGGCTGAGCGTGCTGCAGTCCCGCCTGACCGCACATCAGCCGGGGCGCAGATCCTGGCCGACCAGGGCCGGGGCACCTCGGGTACGCGGCGGCCCGGCGGCGCGGACCCCGGCCGGCCGCCCGGCGCCGGCAAAGGGGCGCACCGACGCCCGCAGTGGCAGGCACCGCGACGCAGGACGCGACGACCAAGAAATCGGACGCTGACGGTGTGAAAGGAGCCCAGTCCCCATGGCTGTCCCTATCTCAGGCCAGGCCTCCTTCCCGCGGGATAAGCACGTGCCCACCCCGGGCGGGCGGTAATGACCATGACGCTTGCCGGTGACGCCCTGGCACTAGCAGAGCAGGCCGCCGCGCCCGCAGTGCACGTGGCTCACCTGGACCGGTGGGCGGTAGCCGTAGCAGTCGTGCTGGCGGCGGCGGTCACACTACAGACCGGATTTGTACGGATCGCGTACGGGCCGCGGCGACGCTGGCTGCCGCTGGCGGTGCGGGTGCGGCTTCGGTTGCGGCCGGGACCTGGGTGGGCGGGACGGTGGCAGGTGTGGCGGACGCACGGGCTTCCCGCCGCCCGGACAGTGGCCCGCCACGCCCGGCCGTCACTGTCGCGGAAGCATCGCCAGTTCGGCCGGTGGCAGGAATACGCCACCTTCCTTGGCTGGGCGCAGGGCTGGATGGTCCGCCTCCGGGTGTACGCGCACCTGGAGTCGCTGATCCTGATGATCGCAGCTCCCCAGGACGGCAAGACCCAGTCGGCGGCCGGGCACGTCATCGACGCGCCCGGCCCGGTGCTGGCCACATCGATCCGCGAGGACCTGGTCCGGGCCACGGCCGGGCTGCGCGCGCAGAAGGGCCGGGTTCATGTCTGGAACCCGGAAGCCGTGGGAGACTTCGCCTCGACATTCTCCTGGAACATCGTGCATGGTTGCGGTGACATCGCGGTGGCGGTACGCCGGGCCGGGTACATGGTCGAGGCGGTCGCCGGAAAAGGCCTGGCCGATGAGGGGTTCTGGGATGACCAGGCGTCACTAGTGCTAGCCGCCTATCTGCATGCCGCCGCGCTGGCTGGGGGGGACATGCGGGCCGTGCACGCCTGGATCACCCGCGACGACGATATCCCGCTTCGCATCCTGGACACCTGCCCCGGCGTATGGGCCGCAGCGCGGGACCACATCGGCCTGTACCTGTCGCTGGGCGACAAGCCGAGGCAGTCGATCTCCGTCACTCTGGCCAGGGTGCTGAAGTTCATGCAGCTCCCCGCCTGCGCCCGGTCGGTCATCACCCCGGATGGGGGACCCGGGTTCGACTTCGCCGCGTTCATCACGAGCACCGACACGTTGTACCTAGTTGCCGCCGACGGTGCCACGTCCCCGGTGCCGCCGTTGTTCGCGGCGATCATCGCCGAGCTGGCACATGCCGCCCGGCAGGCCCAGGCCCGGCTGGATCCGCCGCTGACCGCAGTGCTGGACGAGGTGGCCAACATCGCCCCGGTCCCGTTGGTGGCCTGGTCCAGCTGGGCGGCCGGGTCCGGGGTGCTGCTTCGCGTGATGGCCCAGTCCTACGCCCAGCTCAGGCACCGGTGGGGCGCCGACGGCGCGGCGGTCATCTGGCAGTGCTGCAAGACCAAGGTCATCTTCGGCGGCACATCAGAAGACGAGCTCGCCGCCATGGTGGAGCGGGCCTGCGGCACCGTCCGCATCCGCACCGCCAGCCGCGACAGTGGCGGGCGACGGCGCGGGCACGAGGACATCCCGCTGCTGTCGTCCGCGTCGAACAAGTCCGCCGTCGCGGCGACTATAAGCATTACCAGCGGCACCAGTCCCGCGACCTGGCGCCTGTGCTGCCCGCTTCCGCCCCCCCGCAGCTGCCCGTCGGCAAGCCAGCTCTTCTCGCTGCCGCGTCATTGCCAACGGTCCGGGATGAGCTGGCTGCCCGCCACGACCGTAAAGCGACCGTGCCGCCTTCCTCCGGGGAACCCGGAGGAAGGCGGTGAAGGTAAGGCAGGCGTACCGGTTCGCTCTGGACCCGACGCTGGCCCAGGAGCGTGCTCTGCGGTCGCATGCGGGGGCGTCTCGCTTCGCCTGGAACTGGGCACTAGCGCAGTGCAAGGCCCGGTACGCTGCCGAGCGCAAATGGTACTCGGCTGCGGAACTGCACAAGGTGTGGACTTCGGCGAAGAAGGCCGACTCAGCGCTTTCATGGTGGAGCGACAACTCAAAGTGCTGCTACCAGGAGGCGTTCCGCGACCTGGACCGGGCGCTCCGGGACTTCATCAAGTCCAAGAAGGGCAAGCGGAAGGGTCGCAAGCTCGGGTTCCCGAAATTCAAGAAGAAAGGCCGCTGCCGGGATTCCTTCCGGATCACTGGCGATCGCGTGTCGTGCGCAGGTGCCTCAGTCACCATCTCGCGGATCGGCACTGTCCGCACACACGAGTCCACCCGGAAGCTCGCCCGCCGCCTGCAGGCCGGAACGGCCCGCATCTTGTCCGCCACCATCTCCCGCACCGCGCAGCGATGGTTTGTTTCGTTTACCGTCGAGGTCGAACGCTCTGTGCCCGCCGCCCATGCCCGGCCAGGCAGTTTGATCGGAATTGACCTCGGTGTGAAAACGCTGCTGACCGGCGTCGACGACCAGGGCAGCGTGGTCACCGTCGCGGGACTGAAACCGCTGAGGGCCTCGCTGCGCAGGCTGCGACGGACCAGCCGCGCGCACTCCCGGAAGCGGCCAGCCTCGACGAACCGCCGCAAATCCGCCGCCCGGCTGGCCCGTATCCACGCCCGCGCGGCGAACATCCGCGCCGACGCGCTGCACAAGGCCACCAGCGCGCTCACCGCCCGCTACGAGACCATCGTGTGCGAAGACCTCAACGTCGTCGGCATGGTACAGAACCGGAAACTGGCTCGCGCCCTTGCCGACCAGGGGTTCGGGATCACCCGGCGGATGCTCGGCTACAAGACCGCATGGAACGGCGGACGGCTTGTCCTCGCCGGCCGGTTCTACCCATCGTCGAAAACCTGCTCGAGCTGCGGCGCGGTGAAAGCCAAGCTGCCCCTGTCCGAGCGCACCTACCGCTGCGATACCTGCGGCCTGGTCCTGGACCGGGATGTCAACGCAGCGATCAACCTGCGCGACCTCGCCGCCAGTGGGGCGGAGAGGCTAAACGCCTGCGGAGGCTGCGTAAGACCCGGCCAGGCCGGGCGGTGGCCGCTGAACCAGGAACCCGGCACCGCGCTCGCGGGCAAGACCGGGACCGCCGCCGGCAACCGGCGGCTGCGGGATCGTGCATGGCGCTGGAGGATTTGTGGATCTGAAGCTCGGTCACTACAACAAGGACGGCATCGAGGTCGTCGACGTCGAGGGTGAGATCGACGTCTACACGGCCCCGCGGCTGCGTGAGCTGCTCATCGATCTCGTCAACAAGAACAACTACCAGCTCGTCGTCAACATGGAGAAGGTGGAGTTCCTGGACTCCACCGGTCTCGGAGTGCTGGTCGGCGGCCTGAAGCGGGTGCGGGCGCACGACGGCTCCCTGGACCTGGTCTGCACGCAGGAGCGCATACTCAAGATCTTCAGGATCACCGGGCTGACCAAGGTGTTCGGCATCCACGAGACGGTAGACGGGGCCATCGCGGCCAAGAAGCTCGAGAAGTAACGCCGGCCGGGCGACAAGCCGGTCTGAGCCATGGCCACCGTAGAAGTCACCTTCACGCCGCTGCCCGCGCATGTCCGCACCGCGCGCCTGGTCGCGACCGCGGTAGCGCGGCGTAGTGGCGTGGACGAAGCGCTGCTCGATGAGGTGCGCCTGGCCGTGGGCGAGGCGTGCTCGCGCGCGGTCGAGGCGCACCGGCGGCACTGCCCGGCCGAGCCGGTCAAGATCGAGATGACGGACCAGGGCGAGCGGTTCGTCGTCGTGGTGAGTGACCATGCCCCCACGGGGACCCCCGCGGGCGACGCGGCCCCGCCGGGCGCCAACGGCCACAGTGTCAGCCCGGGCGCGGAGCCCGCCGCGGCCCCCGGCGCCGCGGCCATGGTCCACGGTGCTGACGACGCCGCGATCCCCGCTGGATTCGGGCTGGCCGTGATCTCCGGCCTGGCCGATGACGTGCGCGTCTCGTCGACGAGTTCCGGCGTGAGCGTCCGGATGAGCTGGCCGTCGGCCGCTCCCGCCGGCTGAGGCCGGGGCCGGCGGCGACCAGGAACCCGGTCCGTCCTTGCCTGCGCGCGGATTGTTACACTGGCGTGTCGCGAAGATCTCGGAAGGGTCTCGAAACTGTTAGGGATGGCCCGGTGTTAGTGGTTCGGCCCGCGCGTGCGTAGACTCCCGGCCACTCGTCTAGTCCCGATCGGCAACGTCTTCCGTTCGGTTTTCCAGGAGGTCGAATGATCAGGCATGTCTCTGCGCTGGCGGCGAACCCCGTCAGCGTGAGCGGCTCCAACCTGACCTGGGTCATCATCGTCGCCGTCGTCGGGCTGCTCGCCCTGGGCGTGGCCGGCACGCTGGTGCGGGAGGTACTGGCGGCGAGCCAGGGGACCCAGCGGATGCAGGAAATCGCCAAGGCCGTGCAGGAAGGCGCGGCGGCGTACCTGCGCCGGCAGTTCAGGACCCTCGGCGTGTTCGTCGTCATCATCTTCTTCGTGCTGCTCCTGCTGCCCGCGGACGGTACCGGGGTGCGCTGGGGACGCAGCATCTTCTTCCTGGTCGGCGCGCTGTTCTCGGCGCTGACCGGGTTCACGGGCATGTCGCTGACGGTGCGCGGCAACGTCCGGGTGGCGGCGGCGGCGCGCGAGGGCGGCGAGCGCCCGGCGATGCGGATCGCGTTCCGCACCGGCGGCGTGGCGGGCATGTTCACCGTGGGCCTGGGCCTGCTCGGCGCCGCGATCGTGGTGCTGACCTACCGGGGCAACGCGCCGGACGTGCTGGAGGGCTTCGGCTTCGGCGCGGCCCTGCTGGCGATGTTCATGCGGGTCGGCGGCGGGATCTACACCAAGGCCGCCGACGTCGGCGCGGACCTGGTCGGCAAGGTCGAGCAGGGCATCCCCGAGGACGACCCGAGGAATGCCGCGACGATCGCCGACAACGTGGGCGACAACGTGGGCGACTGCGCCGGCATGGCGGCGGACCTGTTCGAGTCCTACTCGGTCATGCTGGTGGCGTCGCTGATCCTGGGCAAGAGCGCGTTCGGCAATGACGGCCTGATCTTCCCGCTGATGGTGCCGGCCATCGGGGTCCTCACCGCGATCATCGGCATCTTCTCGGTCTCGCCGCGGGCCGGCGACCGCAGCGGGATGACCGCGATCAACCGCGGCTTCTTCATCTCCGCGATCATCTCGGCCATCGGCGTGGCCATCGCCTGCTTCACGTTCCTGCCGGCGCACTTCAGCGACTTCAAGGGCATCTCCGATGTCGGCATCGCGGCCTTCAACGGCGACCCGCGCTGGATCGCGCTCGGCGCCATCTTGATCGGCATCGTGCTGGCCAGCGCCATCCAGCTGCTCACCGGGTACTTCACCGAGACCAACCGGCGTCCGGTCAAGGACATCGGGGAGAGCTCGGAGACCGGCGCGGCCACCGTCATCTTGTCCGGCGTGTCCATCGGGATGGAGTCCGCGGTGTACTCCGCCCTGCTGATCGCCGGCGCGGTCTTCGGCTCCTACCTGCTGGCCACCGGCAACGCCACCATCGCGCTGTTCGCGGTGGCCATGGCCGGCATCGGCCTGCTGACCACGGTCGGCGTGATCGTGTCGATGGACTCCTTCGGCCCGGTCACCGACAACGCGCAGGGCATCGCGGAGATGTCCGGCGACGTGGAGGGCGACGCCGCGCAGGCGCTGACCACGCTGGACGCGATCGGCAACACCACCAAGGCGATCACCAAGGGCATCGCGATCGCGACCGCGGTGCTGGCCGCGACCGCGCTGTTCGGCTCGTTCCGCACCCAGGTGGAATCGGCGCTGACCGGCAAGGCGGCCGGGACCTTCGGCCTGGACGTAGCCCATCCCAACGTGCTGGTCGGCGTCATCATCGGCGCGTCGGTGGTGTTCTTGTTCGCCAGCCTGCTGATCATGGCGGTGGGCCGGGCCGCGCAGCGGGTGGTGCTCGAGGTGCGGAACCAGTTCCGCACTCACCCGGGCATCATGACCTACCAGGAGAAGCCCGACTACAGCCGCGTGGTCGACATCGTCACCAGGGACTCGCTGCGTGAGCTGATCACCCCCGGCCTGCTCGCGGTGATGGCCCCGATCGCGGTCGGCTTCGCGTTCGGCTACGCCCCGCTCGGCTCCTACCTGGCCGGCGCGATCGCGGTCGGCGTGCTGATGGCCATCTTCCTGGCCAACTCGGGCGGCGCCTGGGACAACGCCAAGAAGCTGGTCGAGGACGGCAACCACGGCGGCAAGGGCTCCGAGGCGCACGCCGCCACCGTCGTCGGCGACACCGTGGGCGACCCGTTCAAGGACACCGCCGGCCCGGCCATCAACCCGCTGATCAAGGTGATGAACCTGGTCTCCCTGCTGATCGCGACCAGCGTGGTCAAGTACAGCGGCAACACAGGCCTGCGGACCGGCGTGGCGCTCGGCGCGGTCATCATCATCGTCGCCGCGATCGTCGTCTCCAAGCGGCGCTCGGCGGGCATGGGCGACGAGGCCCCGGCCGGCACCGAGGTGACCGGCGCGGTCTCGCCCGCGGTGGAGGGGGCCAGCGCGGTTCCCGACATCACCCCGGCCGCCGCCACGGAGGACGTCACGGCCCGCGAGCCCGCCGTGAAGCGCACAGAATAGGGGCCGAACGGGCCCGGCCATCCGCCTGAACCCCGGGTTTCACGCCGTGGAACCCGGGGTTCATGTCGTCTTAGCGGGGAGGGGCGTCGGCGACGTCCTCGCTGGAGATGCCGAGCAGGTACAAGATGGCGTCCAGGTAGGGAACGCTCAGCGAGGTGTCGGCCGCGTCGCGCACCACCGGCTTGGCGTTGAAGGCGACGCCGAGCCCGGCGGCGGCGATCATGTCCAGGTCGTTGGCCCCGTCGCCGACCGCCACCGCCTGGGACAGCGGCACCCCGGCGTCCGCGGCGAACCGGCGCAGCGCCTCCGCCTTCCCGGCCCGGTCGATCACCTGGCCGACCAGCCGCCCGGTCAGCTTCCCCGCCGCGATCTCCAGCTCGTTGGCCGCCACGTAGTCGATGCCGAGCCCGGCGGCCAGCGGCCCGATCACCTGGACGAAGCCGCCGCTGACGATGCCCGACTTGTAGCCGAGACCGGCCAGCGTCCCGATCAGGGTGCGCGCGCCCGCGGTCAGCCGCAGCCCGGCCCGGACGTCGTCCAGGACCGCGGCGTCGAGCCCGGCGAGCAGCGCCACCCGTTCGCGCAGCGACGCGGTGAAGTCGAGTTCGCCGCGCATGGCGGCCGCGGTCACCTTCGCCACCTCGGCGGCGCAGCCCGCCCGCCCGGCCAGCAGGTCGATCACCTCGTCCTGGATGAGCGTGGAGTCCACGTCCATCACGATCAGCCGCAGCGCGCGCCGGTGCAGCCCGCCGCGCTGGACCGCCACGTCGATTCCGTGGTCCACCGCGGCGCGGGCGAGGTCCTCCCGGAGCGCCGCCGGGTCCCCGCCAGAGACGTCCATCTCGATGCAGGTCACCGGCTGCCGGGCGAGCCTGCCGATCCGGTCGATGTTCGCTCCGCTGGCCGCGATCCGCCCGGCGATGGCGGTGACGGCGGCGGGCGCCAGCGGGCTGCCCAGCAGGGTGACGTGCAGCCGGCCGCGGCGTTCGGGCGGGTCGCCCGAACCCATCGTGATCTCCGCGTCAAGACCGAGGTCGGCGGCCAGCGCGTTGACCGCCTTGAGGATCTCGTTGACGTCCGGCTGCGCGTCGCAGCCGAGCAGCACGCCGAGCACCAGCCGGCCCCGGATCACCACCTGCTCGACGTCCAGCACGGACAGCGGGTGCCTGGCCAGGGCGCCGAACAGCCTGGAGGTCACGCCCGGCCGGTCCCGGCCGGTCAGCGTGATCAGCAGAGTACTCATCGCCGCGCCAGGCTACCCGAACCACCCCGCGATCAGGGCAGCAGCAGGTGAACATCGCCGAACTCGTGCCACAGGTACCCGGCGTCGATCGCCGCCTGGTAGCACCGGCTCAGCAGCGCGGGCCCGGCGAACGCGGCCAGCATCCTCAGGTGCGAGGAGCGCGGCTCGTGCAGCCCGGTGAGCAGCCCGCCCACCACCCTGACCCCGGTTTCCGGCGTGACCACGTGGGACGTCCAGCCTGCCGCGGCCTTCACCCGGCCGTCGCCAGAGCCCCTCTCATCTGAACAGCGCAGCGCGGCGGTTTCCAGCGCGCGGACCACGGTGGTGCCCGCGGCGATGACCCGGCCGCCGTGCGCCCGCACGTGGTTGACCAGCGCAGCCGTCGCCGGCGGCACATCGTAGGGCTCCGGGTACGGGTCCTCGTCGGCCTCCAGCGAGGACACCCCGGCGTGCAGGGTGAGCGGGGCGATCAGCACACCGCCGGCCACCAGCCGGGTGACCACGGACGGCGTGAACGGGCGGCTGGCGCTCGGCATCTCCGCGCTGCCCGGATCCCGCGCGAACACCGTCTGGTAGGTCGGCAGCGCCCAGTCCCGCGGTACGTAGGAGTACCTGATCGGGCGCCCGTGCCTGAGCAGGTAGGGCACCACCGCGACCGAGAGCCTGGCCCGCCAGAGCCGGGCGGTGGCCTTTCCCTCCAGGGTCAGGACCGCCCCGCCGGGCAGGCTGAGGCGCTGACCGGGAAAACCAGGCCCGTTCGGCACCGAGGTCTTTCCTGTGACCAGCCGGAGCTCCACCAGCCACGATCCGTCCGGTCGCGGGCTGGAGAAGTGCACGGCCAGCTGGCCCGCGCGTACCTGCGCGGGCAGCGTCCTTGTCGTGTTGACCACCAGCAGGTCACCGGGGAGCAGCAGGCCGGGCAGGTCGCGGAAGCCGTGGTGGCTGATCTCGCCGGACGACGCGCGGCTGACCAGCATCCGCACCTCGTCCCTGGCCAGGCCGCGGGCCTCGGGCGGCTCGTGCGCCTCGAGCTCGGGCGGCACGGTGAAGCCGGCCAGGGCGACGTCGGCCGGGGCGACGTCGGCGATCATGACGTCACCGGCATCAGGTGCGCGGCGCGGTACCGGCCGCTCGGCAGCCGCTGCGTGACGAGCCGGACGAACGCCGGGACGACCGACTCAGGTTCGGGCCGGTCCGAGATGTCCTCGCCGGGGAAGGCCAGCTGGTGCATGTCGGTGCGCAGGTCGCCGGGGTCGGCCCACCAGACGCGGAGCACCGGCTCCTCGGCGGCCAGCACGTTCGAGGCCTGCTCGAGGGCGGCCTTGGCCGCGCCGTAGCCGCCCCAGCCTGCGTAGGCCTCCACCGCGGCGTCCGACGTGATGTTCAGCACCGCGCCGCCGCTCTCCCGCAGCAGCGGCAGCACCAGTTGGGTCAGCGCGACGGGCGCGATCACGTTCACCTCGAACGCGGCCCGCAGCTCGCCGGGCGGGTAGTCGGCCAGCGCGGGCAGCGGGCTGGCCCCCAGCGTCCCCGCGTTGTTGACGAGCAGGTCGAGCCGGCCCGCCGCCGCAGCGGCCTGCCGCAGCGCCTCGCGGTGCGCCGGGTCGGTGACGTCGCCGGCGATAGCGGTGACGGTGCTGGCCGGCCGCTGCGCGGCTGGGCCTCCGGCCGCCCGTATCTGCTCGGCCGCGGCGTCGAGCGCGGCCGGGTTCCTCGCGTCGATGATGAGGTCGTAGCCCTCGCGAGCCAGGCCTGCCGCCAGGGCACGGCCCAGCCCGCGGGAGGCCCCCGTGATGATGGCTGTCGGGTTCTCCATGTCCCCGACGCTAGGCGGCGCCGCGCTCCGGCGCATCGGCCGCGGGCCCAGCCCGTCCCGGGCCAATAGTCCTAGGACCGCCGCCCGATGCGGAGTCGGCCCGCGCGGGCTAACGTCAGAGCAGCCATGAGTGATGGACTTGACGAGCTTTACCAGGTGAGCCGGGCGGTGCTGTCGGTCACCCGGCAGATGTCCGTGCGCGACGTGCTGCAGGTGATCGTGCGCTCCGCGCGGTCGCTGGTCGGCGCGCGCTACGCCGCGCTCGGCGTGCCCGACGAGGGCGACTCGTTCGCCGAGTTCGTGGTGGACGGGATCAGTTCGGCCGAGTGGCAGGCGATCGGGCCGCTGCCGCGCCGGCACGGGATGCTCGCCGTCCTGCTCAACGAGGGCAAGCCGGAGCGGCTCGCCGACATACGCACAGACCCGAGGTTCGAGGGCTGGCCGTCGGCGCATCCGCAGATGTCGCACTTCCTCGGGGTGCCGGTGCGGGACGGTGACCGGGTCCTCGGCATCATCTTCGCGGCCAACAAGACCTCCGCCGCCGCGGCCGACCGCGGGTTCACCGAGCGCGACCAGGAGATCCTCTCGCTGTTCGCCGCGCACGCCGCGATCGCCCTGACCAACGCCCGGCTGTACGAGCGCAGCCGCGAGCTTTCCGTGCTGCAGGAGCGTTCCCGGCTGGCCAGGGACCTGCACGACGCGGTGACGCAGAAGCTGTTCAGCATCCGGGCGCACGCACGGGCCGCCGCCGTCCTGGCGGCCAGGGAGCCGATGGACCCGGCCCGGGTCAGGGCCGAGATCGAGGTCGTCGGCGAGCTCGGCGCCGAGGCGCACGCCGAACTGCGCGCGGTGATCGACGGCCTGGCCCCGCCGGACCTGCAGTCGGCGGGACTGGCCGAATCCCTGCGCCAGTACGCGGTGCTGGCCGGGCGGGCGCACGGGGTCCCGGTCACGTTCACGGCCGGGCCGCTGCCCGCGCTCGGCCCCCAGGCGGAGGCGGCGCTCTACCGGGTCGCCCAGGAGGCGCTGCACAACGCGCTACGGCACGCCGGCGCGTCGCGCGTCCAGGTTCGGCTGTCCAAGGCCGCGCGCCGGGTGGTCCTGGAGGTGTCCGACGACGGCCACGGGTTCGTGCCCGAGGCGCCGTCCGGCGGGCTCGGGCTGGCCTCGATGCGGGAGCGCGCGTCGGCGGCAGGCGGCGCGCTGACCATCCGGTCGGGCCAGACCGGGACCGTGGTGCGGATGACCGTGCCCGTGACGGCGGGAGGCGAGCGATGGCGCAGCCCATCTGCGTGCTGATCGTCGACGACCACCCGGTGGTCAGGCGCGGCCTGCGGGCGCTGCTCGAGGTGCAGGACGGGATCGAGGTCACCGGCGAGGCGGGCGACGGCGCCACCGCGCTCGCGCTGGACGCCGAGCACGCCCCGGACGTGATCCTGCTCGACCTCAAGCTGCCCGGCATGGACGGCATTGCCGTCCTCGGCGAGCTGAAAGCCCGCGACAGCGCGGCCCGGGTGCTCGTGCTGACCAGCGCCACCGAACCCGCCTCGGCGAGCCTGGCGGTACGCTCGGGCGCGGCCGGGGTACTCTACAAGGACGCCGATCCCGACGCGCTGGTCCGGGCGATCCGCTCGGTGCACGACGGCCACCTGCTGCTGGCGCCCGAGGCGGCCGGCTCCCTGCTCCGCTCGGCGGGCGCCTGGGGGCCCGCGGCGGGCCTGGACGCGCTCACCGGCCGCGAGCGCGAGGTGCTCGCCGAACTCACCAAGGGGCGCTCCAACCGGGAGATCGCGCGGGCGCTGAGCGTCTCGGAGAAGACGGTGAAGGCGCACGTGAGCTCGGTGCTGGCCAAGCTCGGCGTGCAGGACCGCACCCAGGCCGCCCTGCTCGCGGTCCGACACGAGCGAGGGGCGTAGGACGCCATTTCCCCGTCCTCCTGGGCTGCGGGGGGTGCGGTGGCATAGGTTCGGTCTCGGCGGCCATTGCGGCTCGCGGATCCATGGCGGCGCGTGCGGAGAGAGGGGGCTTGATGTCCGACGAGGTGCTGCGGCTACGCGGTGTCGAGGTCCGGCGGGACGCGGCAGTCCTGCTGCGCAACGTGGACTGGACGGTGCACGGGGACGAGCGGTGGATCCTGATCGGGCCGAACGGGGCGGGTAAGACGACCCTGCTCCAGGTGGCCGCCACCCTGATGTTCCCCACCGAGGGCACCGTCGAGGTGCTCGGCGAGCGCCTCGGCGAGGTCGACATCTTCGACCTGCGGCCGCGGATCGGGCTGACCAGCGCCGCGCTCGCCGAACAGGTCCCGCCCGGGGAGAAGGTCATCGACCTGGTGCTCACCGCCTCCTACGCCATCCTCGGCCGGTGGAAAGAGGAATACGACTCGGCCGACGTCACCCGCGCGGTCGAGATGCTCGACGCGCTCGGCTGCGCGCACCTGATCAGGCGCAAGTTCTCCACCCTCTCCGAGGGGGAGCGCAAGCGGGTGCAGATCGCGCGGGCGCTGATGCCCGACCCCGAGCTCCTGCTGCTCGACGAGCCCGCCGCCGGTCTTGACCTGGGCGGGCGCGAGGACCTGCTGCGGCGGCTCACCAAGCTGGCCCGCGATCCCAAGGCGCCGATGATGGTGCTCGTCACCCACCACGTCGAAGAGGTGCCCGACGGCTTCACCCACGCGATGCTGCTGCGCCGTGGCTCGGTGCTCGCGGCCGGGCCGGTCGAGGAGGTCTTCACCGCGCGGAACCTGTCCCGCTGCTTCGGGGTCCAGCTGGAGATCGAGCACCGCCAGTCGCGCTGGACCGCGCGCGCACGCTGAGCGGGGGGTGCCAGGGGGGTCGTCCCCCCGTGGCTAACACAGCGGGGGGTGCCAGGGGGGTCGTCCCCCCGTGGCTAACAC
>WNGL01007019.1_pt2 | contig 24802 bp, 24 predicted proteins | sample 5400591 | NCBI WGS metagenome assembly WNGL01 (sample SAMN13153377, study PRJNA577476) | soil metagenome | isolation source: 80 cm soil or saprolite under Garry oak tree replicate 1 | place: USA:California | collected 2016-06-15 | reverse complement strand
TCCGCGTCAGCGACCGAAGAACCACCGTATTTCTGCACAACGAGCGCCACGGCCGCGCCGCACCTCCCCGGGTCGTGGATGAACGTCTGAGTTTATCCGAACGGGCCGGGGTGCCCGCCTCGATTACGGGCTCGTGCTCTCCTCGGCGACGTCGAGGCTGGCGTGCGCCACCACGGCGTGCAGGGCGCGCAGCGCGGCGCCACCGTGGGTGCCCCAGTGGTTGAAATAGCTGTACTGCCACCACCACAGCGCCTCGAGCGACCGGCCGGCCTGGTAGTGCTTGAGGCCGTGGAGGAGATCGGCGACCACGGCCGCGATGTCGTCCGAGATGCGGAACGACAGGCAGGTGGTGTCCGCGTACGGGTCGAACACCTCGGCGTACTCGTCGACCGCGAACAGCCGCGAGGCCAGCCCGGACCGCAGCGCGTCCAGGTCCGGGTCGTCGCCGACCTCCGGCTCCCAGTTGCCCGGCAGGATCACGTCGCGGCTGGCGCCGAGCTGAGCGCCGGCGAGCAGTATCTGGGACACCTCGAGCAGCAGCAGCGGCACCGTTTCGTCGCCGCCGCCTTGGGCCAGCGCCTCCACACCGTCGATGAAATCCTTCACGTTCACCGCGACCTGGTCCGCTAGCGGCCGCCACTCACCTCCCTGAGCTGGCGGTTCAGACATCAAGCAGTCTCCGTCCTTCGAAGGCCCGGCCCAGCGTCACCTCGTCGGCGTACTCCAGGTCGCCCCCTACTGGCAGTCCGCTCGCGGGCCTGGTCACCCGCAAGCCCATGGGCTTTACCAGCCTAGCGAGATAGGCCGCCGTCGCCTCGCCTTCGAGGTTGGGATCGGTGGCGAGTATCAGTTCCGTCACCGTTCCGTCAGTGAGCCGCGTCATCAGCTCCCTGATCCGCAGCTCGTCCGGGCCGACCCCGTCCATCGGGCTGATCGCCCCGCCGAGCACGTGGTAGCGGCCGCGGAACTCGCGGATCTTCTCCACCGCCACGACGTCCTTGGGCTCCTCCACGACGCAGATCACCGCGGGGTCGCGCCGGGGGTCGAGGCAGATCCGGCACTCGTCGGCCTCGGCCACGTTGCCGCAGGTCCGGCAGAACCGCACCCGCTCGGTCACCTCGATCAGCGCGTCCGCGAGCCGCCTGACCTCGGCCTGGTCGACGGCCAGCAGGTGAAAGGCGATCCGCTGGGCGCCCTTGGGACCGACCCCGGGCAGCCGCCCGAGCTCGTCGATGAGGTTCTGGATGACCCCTTCGTACACAGCGAATCCTCAGGTCGTGGGTCTAGCGCTCGTCCTCGTCCTCGTCGTCGGGTTCCTGGCCGTGCCCGGCCGGGCCGCCGATGCCCAGGCTGGACAGGTCGAGCCCGCCGGGCAGGTCGAGGCCGCCGGGCATGCCGGGCAGCCCGCCGCCCTGCATCGCCGCGGCGAACGGGCCCATCTGCTGCTGCTGAAGGTTCTCGGCCGACCGGTAGGCGTCCCTGACCGCCGCGAGCACGAGGTCGGCGATCGTCTTCGCCGTCTCCTCCAGGTCGTCAGGATCTATCGCGGACGCCGCGATGCTGAGGTCCAGCAGCTCGCCCTGGCCGTTGACCGTGGCCTTGACCAGGCCGCCGCCCGCCGTCCCTGTCACTTCGGCATCCGCCAGCGCCTGCTGGGCGTTCATGAGTTGTTCCTGCATCTGCTGCGCCGCGGCGAACAGCTGCTGCATATCCATCTGGGGTTCCACATCGCCCTCCTACGCAGAGCCTACGACTAGCCCAGCCTGGTTGAGCCGATCAGGCGCGCTGGCTCAATCCTCGATCTCGCCGATCACCTGGCCGCCCAGCTCGCGCTGGATGAGGTCCATCCCGGTCAGTTCGGTTTCCCTGACCGCCCGGTCGTCCGGTGACGGCTCGTCCTGCGAGCTCTCGTCGGGCGGGAAGTCGTCCGGCGGCTCGTCGTGCGGCGCGGTGAATTCCGGCGGGACGAAATCCGGCGGCGCCGGGGCGGGATCCCGGCGGACCGGGGCGCGCGGCCGGTCGGCGGCAGGGGCTGGTCCGGGCCCGCCCGGCGCCCCGCCGGCGCCGGCCGCGGGGTCGTCCCCGCCTGCCACGCCCCTGACCGTCACGTTCAGGCCGAACTTCCCGCTCAGCACCCGCTTGAGGATGGCGTCGTGGCCGCTCACGCTGAAACCCTTCAGGTCCCCGTCCCTGGGGAACCGCAGGGTGAGGACCCCGTCCTCGACGGAGAGCACGCTGGCGTTGTTGAGCAGCATCCACGCCACCCGGCGCTCCTGCTTGACCGCGTCCAGGACCGCGTCCCAGTTCTTCCGCAGCGAGTCCGCCGGAGACGACCCGGCCGCAGCACGCGGCGCCGGAGCCTTCGGCGCCGGGGCGGGCGGGGCGGGCTGCGCGCGGGAGGGCTCGGGGCGGGCGGCCGGGCGAGTATCCCCGGCCCGTTCGGCATCATCGTGCGAAACCGGCTGCGGCGCGCGGGCGGGTGACTGCGGCACCACCCGCGGCGCTCCCTTTTCCAGCCGTTCCAGCCGGGCGAGCAGGGATTTCTCGTCGGTCGCCGCGGCTGGCAGCAGCACCTGCGCGCACATCAGCTCGAGCAGCAGGCGGGGCGAGGTGGCGCCGCGCATCTGATCGAGCCCGGTGCTCACGATCTCGGCCGCCCGGGTCAGCCCGGCCTGGCCGAACCTCTTCGCCTGCGCGGCCATCAGCTCGGCCCGGTCCGGCGGCAGGTCGAGCAGCCCGGTCTCGGCCGCGTCGGGCACGGCGGCCAGCACGATCAGGTCCCGGAACCGGTCCAGCATGTCGGCCGCGAACCTACGCGGCTCGTGCCCGCCCTCGATGACCCGGTTGACGACGCGGAACACCGCCGCACCGTCGGCCGCGGCGAACGCGTCCGCGATCTCGTCGAGCAGGCTGGCGTCGGTGTACCCGAGCAGCGCCACCGCGCGCTCGTAGCTGAGCCCGGACTCATCGCTCCCGGCCAGCAGCTGGTCCAGGACCGAGAGCGAGTCCCGGACCGACCCGGCGCCGGCCCGGATCACCAGCGGCAGCACGGTGTCCTGCACCGCGACGCCCTCGGAGCGCAGGATGTCCTGCATCAGCTCGCGCAGCACCGACGGCGGGACCAGGCGGAACGGGTAGTGGTGCGTGCGCGACCTGATGGTCGGGATGACCTTTTCCGGCTCGGTGGTGGCGAAGATGAACTTCAGGTGCGGCGGGGGCTCCTCGACCAGCTTCAGCAGCGCGTTGAAGCCCTGCTGGGTGACCATGTGCGCCTCGTCGATGATGTAGATCTTGAAACGCCCGGACACCGGCGTATAGAACGCCCGCTCGCGCAGTTCCCTGGCGTCGTCCACGCCGCCGTGCGAGGCCGCGTCGATCTCGATCACGTCGATGCTGCCCGCCCCGGAGGGCGCGAGCGCGACGCAGGAGTCGCAGACCCCGCAGGGTTCGGGGGTGGGACCCTTGACGCAGTTCAGCGAGCGGGCCAGGATCCGCGCGCTCGACGTCTTGCCGCAGCCGCGCGGCCCGCTGAACAGGTACGCGTGGTTGATGCGCCCGGTGCGCAGCGCCTGCTGGAGCGGGCCCGTGACGTGTTCCTGCCCCCTCACCTCGGCGAACGTCGCCGGGCGGTACTTGCGGTAGAGGGCCAGGCTCGCCGGGGACGTGTCCTCGCGTTCCGACGCGGCTGCTGCCATAGCCCATCCTCACCGGTCAAAGGGGACCCCCCGCACACCCGTCAGAGCCCGCGTACCCTTGCTGCCTTCCGGCCCTGGGGGGGTTGGCGGGATAACGCCGTGCGGGGGGTCACGGGCCAGTGTAGCCAGCCGGCGGACCAAGATGTTCCGCAACCCGGTCACCGGCGGGTTCGGGTAAGCTCTCCGACGGAGGATTCGCCTAGTGGCCTAGGGCGCACGCTTGGAAAGCGTGTTGGGTGCAAGCCCTCAAGAGTTCGAATCTCTTATCCTCCGCCACCACCGGACCGCTCAGGCCCTCGCGACCAGGTAGCGGAACACGTTCTCCTGCCGGTAGCTGCCGTCCGGCTTGCGGCTGCCCGCGAACGCGCGGGTGAGCGCGCCGCGCACGGCGGGGAGCCCGGAGTACTGGATGGCCGCGCGGGCCGGGCCCGAGCTGAGCTGGGTCCGCACCGCCGTGGCGATGTCCGGGTAGATCAGCGGGTTGGACACGTCCTGGACGGTGACCGGGGTGAGTCCGGCCAGCGCGGCGAGGTGCTCGAGCTGCCCCTCCTCGCTCCAGGCGATGGCGCCCGGCGCCTCGGCGGGCCGGGGCGGCAACAGCGGGCTGAGTTCGGCGAACATCACGCCGCTCTCGCACAGCGCGGGCGGCCCCCACACCAGCAGGCTGATGAGCCCGCCCGGTTTGAGCAGCTGGCTGATGTTCTTGACCACCGCCACCGGGTCGGCGGTGAATTGCACCGAGTTGAACGCCGTGACCACGTCGAGCGCGCCCGCCTCGAACGGCAGCGGGTCCTCGAGGTCACCGACGGCGAGCGAGGCGGCGGGGACGCGCTCGCGCGCGATATCCAGCAGCGCCGGGGTCACGTCGAGGCCAGAGGTGATCGCGCCCCGCCGGGCCGCCAGCAGCAGCGCGAAGCCGCCGCCGCACCCGACATCGAGCAGCCTGGTGCCCGCGCCGACACCGGTGGCGTCCAGCACCGCCTCGTAGAACGGCGTGCACATCGGCTCGTTGTAGTCGGACCAGTCGCGCGCCCCGGGGCCCCAGAGCTCCGCTTGTTCCTTACCTGTTCCCATGGCCGTTTTCCTTTCCTGTGGTCGTTGCTGGTCGTAGCCCCAGGGTCAGCTGACCGCGGGCCTTGGCCCATCGTCGGCGGGCGCCCGGATCAGGCGCATCGGCGTAAACACGAGTTCCGGGTACGTAGCGTGCCGGGCCGCGGCCGGGTCGGGCACGCGGCTGGGCGGCTGCGTGCGTAAGAACACGTATCGGCAGGTGGCGGCGGGTGTCGTGCGCCGGGTGGCGGAGCATACTGATCTGATGGCGGACCTGCTGTGCCCGGTGGTCATCGGCCGCGGTGCCGAGACCGGCGCGCTGCGGTCCGCCCTCGCCGCGGCCCGCGAGGGCGCGGGAGCGGTGGTGTTCCTCACCGGCGAGGCCGGGATCGGCAAGTCCCGGCTGGCCGGCGAACTGGCCGCCGAGGCGCGGGCGGACGGCGTGCGGGTGCTGACCGGGCGGGCGGTTCCGGCCAGCGAGGCCAGCCCCTACCGGCCGCTGACCGAGGCCCTGCTGCAGGCGCTGCGCGGGCATCCGCTTCCCGACGACGACGGGCTGGCCCCATGGCGGCCGGCCCTGCGCGCGATCATCCCGGCGATCGCCCCGACGATCGACGGGCACGACGGCGACGGGCACGGCGACCATTCGCCTGCGGTCCGCGGCGAGGCGGTCCTGCAGCTGCTACGGCGCCTGGCCGGGCCTGCCGGGCTGCTGCTGGTGCTCGAAGACCTGCACTGGGCCGACCCGGACACGCTCGCCGTCGTGGAATACCTGAGCGACAACCTGTCCGCCGAGCCCGTGTTGTGCGTGGCCACCTGCCGGGGCGAGCCGGCGTCCGCGGCGGCCGAGCTGATCGCCCGGCTGCACGGGCGCCGGGCCGCGTCACGCATCGCGCTGGGGCGGCTGTCGGCCGATGAGGTCGCCGCGATGGTGCGCGCGTGCCTGCCGGCGGCCGGCGACGATGTCCTCTCCCGGGTTCAGCGCCTCGCCGAAGGGGTTCCCTTCCTGGTCGAGGAGTCGCTGGCCGCGCCGGGCGTGCCGAGATCGTTCGCGGACGGGATCCGGGCCAGGCTGGCGGCCGTGAGCGACGAGGAACGGCTCGTGCTGTACACCGCCGCGCTGTTCGGGCGACAGTTCGACTGGCGGCTGCTGCCGGCCGCCACCGGGCTGCCCGCCGACGTCGTGGCCGGCGCGCTGGAAGGCGGGGTGGCGTCGCAGCTGCTCACGGTCGACGGTGACGCCTTCCGCTTCCGGCACATGCTGACCAGGGAAGCGGTGGCGGCGGAGGTGCTGCCGCCCCGGCGGGTCGCCCTGGCTGCCCGTGCGCTCGCCGCCCTGGAGGCGGCCCACCCGGATCTGCCAGGCGCGTCCGGCGACCTGGCCGCGGACCTGGCCATCCAGGGCGGCGACCCGGGCCGGGCCGGCACGCTGCTGCTCGCGTCAGGGCGGTCGGCGCTCGGCCGGGGGGCGCTCGCCACCGCCATCGGCACGCTGCGCCGTGCCGCGGAGCTGCTCGCCGACCTTGATCAGCGGGACCAGGCCGAAACCCTGCTCGTCGAGGGCCTGGCGCTGGCCGGCCGGGTAGACGAGGCGATGCGGATCGGCGACCGCCTCATCGCCCAGCTCGTGCCGGGCGGTGCCGCTACCCGGCGGGCGGCGATCCACCTGAAGCTGGCCCACGCGGCGGTGGACGGGACCCGGTGGGCGGCCGCGAGGCGGCACGTCGGCATCGCCGGCGACCTGCTCACCGCCCACCCGGAGCCTGCCCTGAGCGCCCGGGCGGCGGTGCTGGACGCCGAAATCGCGCTGGCCGACGACGAGGTCGACCGGGCCCGCGCCCTCGCTGAGACCGCGCTGGCCTCGTCAGGGGAAAGCCCCGAGATCCGGTGCCGGGCGCTCGAACTGCTCGGGCGGGCCCGCCGGGTCAGCGACATCGACGGCGCCAGGGACGCCTTCGAGCAGGCCCTGGCCACGGCCGACGCGGCCGGGCTCGCGGTGTGGCGGCTGCGCGCCCTGCACGAGCTCGGCACGATCGACATGTTCGACCACGCGGGCGCCGGGCGGCTGACCGAGGCCAAGCGCATCGCCGGGGAACTCGGCGCGGCCAGCACCGGCGCGGTCATCGACCTGCAGCTCACCGCCACGGCCATCTTCCGCTTCGAGCTCGACGAGGCCGAGCGCTGCGCCCGGTCCGGGCTGGCCACGAGCACCCGGCTTGGCCTGGCCATGACCAGCGCTATCGTGCTCGTCTTCCTCGCCGAGGTGTACGCGCTGCGGCGCGAGCCCGCCGAGATGGAGCGGTTCATCGCGCTGGCCTGCGCGGCCGCACCTGGCGATACCGAGGTCGAGGGCAGCGCGCTGGCCGGCGCGCGCGGGATGCTGGCCCTGCTGGACGGCGACCTGGCCGACGCGCTCGACGCCCTCGGCCGGGGCATCGCGATCCTGGACGCCGGGCCCCAGCGCGGACCGGCGCCGTACCGCGGCATGTGGGCGCTGCTGCTCGCCGCGCGCGGTGACGCGCGGGCCACGGCCGCGATCGGCCACGCCCGGGCGATCGGCCTGACCGTCAACCGCGCCAACCGAGGGCTGCTCGGCTACGCCGACGCGATCCTGGCCGGGCGCGCCGGCGACGGTTCCCGCGCCACCGATCTGGCCGCGGCCGCCGACAATGACCTGCAGTACTACCCGGTCTGGGCCGACCTGGCCCGGCTGTGCGCGGCGGAACCCGCGCTAGCCGACGGCTGGGGCAGGCCACGGCAGTGGCTGGAGGCGTCGGCCGGCGTATTCGCGCGGTACGGGATCGAGCCGCTGGCGGCGCGCTGCCGCCGGTTGCTCGACGGGCCGCGGCCGAGCCGCTGGTCCCGGCTGGGCATCACCGAGCGGCAGGCTGACGTGCTCCGCCTGGTGGCCGCAGGCATCTCCAACAAGGAGATCGCGGCCCGGCTGCATCTCTCGCCCCGCACCGTGGAAAAGCACGTCGAGAACCTGCTGCGCATTACCGCGGCCCAGTCCCGAACCCAGCTGGTGGCTATCGCCGGCCCGGAGTCAGACTGAACCCGTGGCGGCCGCCGGGTACCCAGCCGTAGCCATTGACCTCATGCGGCATTTAGTTACATTTGACTTATACGCCGCCTCATGGAGCCGGACGCCATAACGATCTCGGCCACGGCGATATGCGGGCACTGGTGAATATCCGAGTGGAACGCGGGTCGGCACCATGCATCTTCGATGGCTATCGGCGGGGCTCGTGATAGCCGTCGGCCTGGCCGCCTGGCTGGGACTTGCCGGGCCAGCCCGCGCGAGCATCGGGGTGGGCGTGCAGGCCAATCCGGTCAGCCTGAACGGCGCGGCGCATCCGGGCGGGAGCTACCCGCTCCCGTCCTTGTACGTCGTCAATACGGGTACGCAGGCCGAATCTATGACCGTCCGGGTCGAGCGCCTTTCGGCCGGCCCGGGCCGGGCCATCCCGGAATCGTGGATCCGCGTCGACAACCTCGGCGGCCAGCTGCCGCCGAACCAATCAGCGCGCATTTCTCTCGAGCTCGTCGCTCCGGCCGACGCCACGCCGGGCGATTACGTCAGCGACATCGTGGTCACCGGCTCCACGGCGCCGGTGGCGGCGGGCATCAACTTCGGCGCCGCCGCGGCGACCAGGCTCGAATTCAGGATCACGCCGGGGCCGGCGGCGGGGTCCTGGCTCTCGTTCCGGGCCTGGACCTGGTGGGTGATCAGCGGGCTGGTCCTGGTCGCTGCCGCGATCCTCGGCTGGCGGCGTTCGGGTCTGCGGATCCGGCTGGAGCGAAGGGCCGCGGTCGGCGGCGTGCCTCGGGTGGGAGGGCATCATGGGACGTAACGGCGGCATATTCGTGCTCGTGGCCGTGCTGATCGGGCTGTTCGTCTTCGCCAGGCACTCGTCGGATCCGCCGCCGAGCGGGCAGGACCCGCCCGCGTTCGGCGGCAGCGGGAGCGTGACGGCGCACCTCAGCGTGGTGCCCACGATCCGTTCGGTCACGGTGTCACCGGGTTCGGTTCGGTTCGGCGAGTGTACCGGCGGGGCGGGCAACACCGCGTCGACGACGACCTCGATGGGATACCCGAACGGGATCTGCTGGGTCGGCAGTACCGGGTCTGGCGGGACCTTCCCCGTCACGGTCACCTATAAGGGCCTTCCCGGCAGCGTCTGGATCAGCGGCTCCAGCGCGGTTCCCTCCGACAACGGCGCCAGCTGGAGCCTGTGCAACCCGCAGGGCCAGCCCGTCTGCACCGGCGGGCAGGGAAAGCCGGGCAAGGACCAGTTTGCGGTCAGCACGTTCGCCCAGGAAGTAGCCAACTTCGCGGTGCTGACCGGCAGCGCGGCCTGTGACAACGAGTTCGACCCGGGCGGCGGCTGCTCCGCCACGCCCGCCGAGTTCGCCAGCCAGACCCAGCACGAAGGCATCCAGCTGACCGGGCCGAAGGCGTGGGACGACGGCTCGACATCCTGGAGCCTCAGCATCACCTGGATCGCGGAAAGCCCCGGCTGAGCCCATTCGCGGACATTTCCGTGGTTGATGCGGGCTTGGCGGCTGATCGAGGGTGCTATTGCGCACCGGATCCACCGCCACGCCCGTTTCCACCACGATCTTTGGGCTGCCCGCGAGAAAGCATGCGCACTCCGCAGGCCCGCATGATTGTGCTGGTCAGAAGTCAGATCGGCGTAGCGCGTGGCGGCCGGCAAACGAACGCCCGGGCGCGGTGTGGCGTCCGGGAGCGGCGTGGCGTCCGGCCGGGCGGCGGCCCCGGTGCGGGTTCAGCCGGGCCGCCGCGTGCCTGATCGCGGACAGGACGTTCGTCGTCTGGAAAGCACCTGGTGGCCAGGTGCTGCTGATGAGTGGCGAGTATTGCGCCTGAATCCGGGCAGCCTTAATTCCGTCGCTGACCATGATGTGCCCTCCAAAGCCTGGCCGCAGCCAGGTCTCGACCCCCCAAGCGGACCGCTTCAGCAGCGATGATCCGCCCTTACATGTACGAGACGCGGTGCCGTGGAATGCGGTTTACTCTGCATTCGGGGTGATTACGAAGAGTAGTTACCGGTTGGATTCGGTCTGGGTTCCTAAGGCCGTGATCACTGGTACCTGCAGGTCAGGACCACTAGCTGTGCGCAGCAGATGATCTCGGAATCGCAGCCGCCCCGGTCCGGGGACGCCCAATTGCGTCCGGTTCGACCATCAATTTCTGTTGTCTGCGCAGGGGGATCCGATCATCTTTGTCCGGGATGCCTTGCAGATATCGTTCCTATAACGCCCGGCGATGGTGACTGTGAGTTGCCAGATCAGCGGCGTATACCGCGCAGGCCGGGTCCAATTGCGCTGAATTCCGGGCTCGAGCCCTACCGCTTCTTGGGCACGGGGGTGCGCGGCGGGCGGGGCTGATCGTGCGTCTTGCGTGCGGCGGCCGCCTTGGCCGCCGCCGCGTCGGCCTTCACGGCCTGCTGGGCCAGCTGCGGCGTCATCCAGCTGAGCATCGGGCCCAGGGCCGCGCGCCACACGCTGCCCTGGTGGCCGCCGCCGGGAACGATCTTGAACGGCACGTTCGCCACCCGGGTTTCCAGCAGCTGCTTGAAGTTCAGCGCAGCGTTGACATCCTGCTTGTCCTGCTGGCCGGCCGCAAGCCAGAAGGCGGGAAGCACGTCGTTGATCGGCACCCGGGTTATGTACCACCGCGGCGTGTTGATGAGCTGCAGCTCGGGATGGCCGAGGAACACGTTGACCCGGCGCGGCTTGCCTCCCGGATGGTTGCCCTCCGGCACGGTGCTCTGGATCGGGGAGAAGTACCCGGACAGCACACCCGCCGCACCGTAGCCCGCCGGGTCTTGCAAGGCGATGTTGGCGGCGCAGTAGCCGCCCTCGGAGTAGCCGGCCAGCCCCCAGGCCCGGCCCGGTGGCTGGACGCGGGCGATCCTGGCTATCGCCTCGGGCACGTCCAGGGCCACGAAGGTCATGTCCTGGATGCCGCCCGGATTGTTGAGGCACTGGAGCCCGTATGGCAGACCGCCGTCGGTGTCGGGCATCACGAGCACCGCGGCGTCGGTGGGATGGGCCTCGAGCAGGCTGAGGAAGGTGGGGATCACGCCCATCACGTCGACCCAGGCCTGCGGGTTGCCCGGTGAGCCGTGCAGCAACTCGATGACGGGAAACTTGTAGTGCGCGTACGCCTTCTGGAAGTACTGCGGCGGGAGGTAGACATAGACGTCGCGGGTGATGTGGCTCCGCCTGCCGGGGACCGATGTCTGGAACAGGTATCCGACCTGGGCGTCCTCCGCCAGGTTGGTGACCCGGCCGATGTTCTTGTCGAACTGCTTGTTCGCACCGCCGGCGGCGACCTTAGGAATGCTGCTCGCGCCCTGGCCGGTGAGATCGTTGATCATCCCGCCCCAGGTCTGGTAGTAGTCGTAGAACTTGTTGACAGCGGCGATTCCGAAGACCATGGCGGGAACGAACGCCAGGCACCCGGCGAGCACGCGGAATACGACCTGCCTGGCCAGGGTCACCCAGACCAGCAGTCCCCCGAAGACGACCATGAGCAGCAGGAAGAAACCGGCCCCTTGCGGTTCAAACACTCGGTTCTCCTCGCCGGCGTCTGGTGCCGCTGCGCTCCGCCTCGCCGAAGGCTAGCCGCGCCCCCGCATCACCACATGATCACTACAGCGAACGTCCGAGATGTGACCTTAAGTTCCCCGCGGGCACGCCGAAGCTGCACGCGGCCCCTGCTCAGCGGTGGAGGTGGGATTTGAACCCACGGAGGGGTTGCCCCCTCACACGCTTTCGAGGCGTGTTACCCGAATCCGCGCGTGCGCGGCGGCATGACCTACCCGCCGTGAGGGCGTCGCGCCGCGAAGAAGTCACGCAGCAGCACGGCGCACTCACCGGCGAGGACACCGCCGATGACTTCCGGGCAGTGGTTCAGGCGCGTGTCCCGCAGCACGTCCCAGAGCGACCCCACGGCCCCGGCCTTGGGGTCCTCGGCCCCGTAGACCAGCCGGGCCAGCCGGGCCGCCGTCACGGCACCCGCGCACATCGTGCACGGCTCGAGGGTGACGACCAGGGTCAGCCCGGTAAGCCGCCAGCTGCCCAGAGCGCGGGCGGCCTGCCTGATCGCGACGATCTCCGCGTGCGCGGTCGGATCGCGGTCGATCTCCCTGCGGTTGCGGGCCCGCGCGATGACCGCGCCCGCCGCGTCGAGGATGACGGCGCCGACCGGGACGTCCTGGTTCTCCTCCGGTCCGGTCCCGGTTGCTTCAGCCGCCGCGGCCAGCGCGAGCCGCATGGCCGGCTCGAACGATTCGGTGTAGCCCGTCACGGCCCGAGCGCGATGTCGAGCGCGCGCTCCACCGCGTCGCCGAACCTGAGCCGGTCGGCGATGTGCGCCACCGCGTCCTCCGGGTAGAGGTCGAGGTTGGAGGAGATCGTGCCCAGTTCCATCTCGTCGAGCCCGAGATCCGCGAAGATGGACATGTCACCGGCCGGGAGCACCTGATCGAGTTCGTCGTCGTCCGCGGGCACCGGGACGTCCAGCGCCTCGAGGACCTGGCGGGCGAGCGGATAGTCCACCGCCGCGGTGAGGTCGGACAGGAACAGCGACACGTCTTCGCCGATGACCCGGACCGCCACGAAAAAGAAGTCGTCGATGCCCGCGAAGCCGATGGTGCCGCCCATGCTCGGCTGCCGGCGCAGCGCCTGGACCAAGCCGTCCAGGTCGGCCGTCACCGCCGCGGGCAGGGCGTCGGCCTCCCACTGGTCTTCTTCCCGGTACACGATGACCGCGAAGTCAGTGTCGCCCACGTCTGTCACCGTCATTTCACCAGCATGCTATGCACGGGAGGAATGCTGTCAGATGGCCGCCGCGCACGGCGGCAAAATCGCCGATCAGGGCGGCGGCCACGGGATTCCGGGCACGATGCCGGCGCAACAGGCTTGTCCGGTCACGCACTGCTCCCATCGATCGGGCATACTGAGGGAGGGCACGGGGCATACTCATGCCAACACGGCAGCTTCACCCCGTTAGCATTGGCCGGGAAATCGGTGCAAGCTAGCATAGGTTCTCTGGAGACAAGGGCAAGACTTGGGTGCCCGATGGGAGGCGACGTGAATTTGAAGACCATCGCCGGGTGGGCCGCTGTCGCGTTCATCGTATGGTGGGTGATAGAGCAGCCCACTGGTGCGGCCCACGTCGTCCACAACATCGGTACCTTCCTGTCCACGGCGGCAAGCGGGCTTTCGCACTTCTTCGCGTCGGTTTAAGGTCAGGGGCCTGGTATGAGGCTGGTTCCGAACACTGATACGGTACCTGCCTCGGTAAACAGGTACCTTCTGCCCCACGAACGTCAAGTCATCACCGTCCACAAGCACCCGGCCGTACTGATCCGGCCGATCTTCGAGGTCCTCATCGGGCTGGCCATCGCCGGATGGCTGAGCAATTCCGTCGCGCACGGCAACGGCACGGTGCTCCTCGTCATCTGGATCCTGTGGGCGCTGCTCCTGCTCCGGCTCGGGATAAAGATCCTCGACTGGTCGGTCGACTACTTCGTGGTCACGTCTCAGCGGTTCGTGCTGGCGACCGGCGTTATCACCCGCAAGGTGAACATGATGCCGCTCACCAAGGTGACGGACATGAGCTTCCAGCGGACGACGCTCGGCCGGATCCTCGGCTACGGCGAGTTCATCCTGGAGTCCGCCGGGCAGGACCAGGCGCTGCGCGTCGTCGATCACATCCCCTACCCCGAGCAGCTCTACCTCGAGGTCTGCGGCCTGATCTTCAAGGACAAGGACGACAGCGGAGAGGACTAGGGATCAGGCGGTCAGCAGCACGACGCCGACCGCGGCCAGCAGCAGGCCGGCCCGCTGCAGCCGGCGCATCCGCTCGCCGAGCAGCCAGCGGGCGAGCAGGACCGTCGTGCCCGGGTACAGCGCGGTGATCACGACGGCCAGCCCGAACAGGCCGGCCCGGGTGGCCAGCACGTAGCAGACGTTGGCGGCCGCATCGACCGCACCTGATACCAGCGCGATGACACCGGTCCTGCCGCCCGCGTGCCGCCACGGGCGTGTCCTGGTCGCCAGGGCGATGCCGACGGCGATCAGCGTTCCGGCCGTCCGCGACACCGCCACCGGCCAGAGCACGCCGGACTGGCCGGCGTTCTTGAGGCTCAGGAAGAACAGTCCGAATCCCGCGCCCGCGGCGACACCGTAGCCGAGGCCCCGCAGCCGGCTGGTCGTGCCATGCTCGTGGTCCCCGGCTCTGCTTCCATCCGGGCGACTCGCATCCGGGCGGCCTGAACCTGGCCGGCCCGGCTGCGCTGGCGGCATGCTCACCAAGACGATGGCGGCCAGGCAGATCAGGCCGCCGGCGACCATGCTGGCGGTGGGACGCTCACCGCCGGCGATCGCGACCCCGACCGGCAGCACCGTGGAGACGAGGGCGGCAACCGGGGCGACCACGCTGATCGGGGCGGCGGCGAAACCGGCGTAGAACGCGATCAGGCCGGCCGCGCCGCAGACGCCGGACACCGCCGCCCAGCCGATGGCGTCCCAGTCTCCGACCGCGGTCGGCGAGCCTGCGCCGTGCCCCAGCAGCCCGCCCAGCCACGGGGTTGAGCCGAGCAGCGCGACCACCACCACGACCACCGCGCCCGCCGGGACGGTCGTCGCCAGCACGGCGAACACGCTCGCCCGCCTCGAAGCCACCCCGCCGAGAAAATCGGCGGTGCCGTAGAGCACGGCGGCGGCCAGGGCCAGGATTGTCACCACGGTTGGCGTCCTCGGGAACAGCGGCATCGGTCAGAATATTGATCTACATAGTTCATCATACCGACCGCTCGGGGACGCCCGGAGAATTCGGGGACGTCCGGAGAATATGGCGTGCCCAGAGAGGAAAAAAATGGCGGATGTGCCCGAAATTACGGCCGCGATCGCGCGGACCCTTCAGGCCCTGCGCGCTGATCGAGGCTGGTCGCTGGACCAGTTGGCCGCGCGGTCCGGCGTGAGCAAGGGCGTTCTCGTCGCGCTCGAGCAGGGGCGGTCAAACCCCAACCTGGCCACCCTGGCCCGTATCGGCGACGCCTTCGGGGTTCCGGTGACGCTGCTGGTCGACGTGGGCGGCGAGCCGACGGTCCAGATCAGCAGCCCGGACGCCTCCCGGGTGCTCTGGCGCGGGCCCTCAGGCGGCACCGGGACGATCATCGGCGCCACCGACCCGCCGTGGGCGGTCGAGTTGTGGCGCTGGGAGGTGATGCCGGGCGAGACGTTCGGCGGCGACGCGCACGCGCCCGCCACCCGCGAAATGGTCTGGGTCGAGTCGGGCACGCTGACGCTGACGGTGGCGGGCGAGCGTCAGACGGTCGGCGCGGGCCAGTGTGCCCGCTTCTCGGCCAGCCGTCCGCACCGGTACGACAACGAGGGCGATCAGCCGGCCCGCCTCACTATGGTCGTGGTCATCCCGCCGGCCCAGGCATGACGGATAACCGGGCGCCGGGCTGCCCCTGCGCGATGAGCCAGTCGCGGGCGGCGTATGCCGACCCGCGGGCCCCGGCCATGTCCAGATCGGGCACCAGCGAGATATCCGCCGCTTTGGCCTGCTCCTCGCGCAGGACGGTGTGGGCCCGGACCTCGGCGAAGAACCAGTCGCGGAAGTGCGGCGCGGCCTCGACCACGCCGCCGCCGAGGAAATATTCGTCGGGATCGAGGAAGTTCGCCGCGATGGTGAACAGCCGTCCGATCGCGATCGCCTGCTGCCTGAAGATCTCCAGCGCCATCTCGTCGCCGTCCTCGGCGTACTTGCGGACGAGCTTGGCGGCCTGGCCGACCGGCATGCGGCCGAGCTCATGGCCCTCGTACCTGGTGAGCCAGTACGGCAGCAGGTTCTTCTGGATGCCGGTGAGCGAGGCCACGCTCTCCGCATCGCCCGACTGGCCGCAGTTGCACGCCGGCATCGGCTGGCCGACGCCGACGATGCCGTCGAGCGGAATGGGCACGTGGCCGAGTTCCCCGGCCATCCCGGCCGCGCCCTTGATCACCTGCCCGGCGTGGACGATGCCGCCGCCGAGCCCGGTGCCGACGATCGCGGCCACCGAACTCCGCTGGCGCGACTCGGCGCCGAACCGCACGTGGTGCGCGTACAACGCGGCCGAGTTCCCGTCGTTGTTGTAGATCACCGGAAGCCCGAGCCGGTCGGCCAGCGCGCCGCGGATGTCGAAGCCCCGCCAGCCCGCGTGACCGAAATTCGTGGCGCCTTTGGACGAGATGACGCCTTCCCCGCTGGCCGGACCCGGCGTATCCAGGCCCACCGCCCGGACGGCCGAGATCGGCACGCCGGTGAGCCCGAGCACCCGCTCCACGGCGACGATCAGGGACTGGATGGCCTGGTCTGGGCCCTCCCTTACGTCGCTAGGAACCTCCGCCATCCGGTCGAGGAGGAACCGGCCGCCGGAGTCGAGGATGGTTCCGTTATTCGTGGTTCCGCCGTTATCCAGGCCAACGACAACCCAGTCGACTGGCATGCGTCCTCCTAGTCCGGCCGCTGAGCCACGCTCAGTCTAGGGAAATGCACGAGCAAAGAGCAATATCGCCCCAGGCCCGGCCAGTGCCGGCCGGAACTGGCGGTTCGCGCCGCCGGTGATCAGGCCGGGCGGTCAGCGTGGCTGGGTCGCCTGGATAGCCCGTGCACGGCCTGGCCGATCCGCCGGAGGCCTGGTCCGGGCCGGGCTGGCGGTGCGACTGGTCGACGGATGCACGATACCGGACGACGCCTTGGCGAAGGTGGCCAGCGAGCACCTGCCGTCAATGGCGGCATGCCGGGTGCGCCGATCTTGGGAAGCTTATCGAGGGATGCCGCCCTGCTGAAGAGACTAGGCCAGCGCAAGTCAGGCCCGTTCCTGCACGTTCCGGGAGAGGATATGCGAGCTGCTGCGGAGGATCGGGGATTTGAACCCCGGAGGGTGTTACCACCCAACCGCATTAGCAGTGCTCTTCTTCGCGTTACGGACACGTCCGCGCGTGTTCGCGATTGCGCCGGAACGCAGGTCACAACGGCTTTCACGTGCCGCGCCGTGCCGGAATTGACCGGGACTGCGCGGCCCTTTTGTGCGTGCCTCGTGCGTGCTCAGTGCGTGCGTGCCGACCGCCCAGTTCGCCAAGCCGAGCGCTCGCCAGCGACGAACGGCGAGCCAGGCCTGAGCGCACAACGCCCCCGACGGCGGCGATTGAGGCCGCCGTTCGAGGGGCCTGGACCCAACCCTCTCCAACCGGATGGAGATCTGCCATGGCCATAACCAACCCGGGGCCAAATACCCAGAGCGGCCGGGCTTTGAAGCCGTCCGCATGCGAGTCATTCGTCCGGCCTGGCCAAGTCGCCCCGGACCGGCCCGCACCCGACGCGTGCATGCGGTGTGGCCGACCCGAGAGCGATCACCACGCGGGACCGTTCGAGACCGAACGGCAGGCGCGCGACACGCCCGCCGTCCGCGCCGTCTACACCACGTTCGAGGCTGCTCCCGGGCAGGGCCGCATGCAGCCGGCGAACCTGGCGATGCTGCGCGCCGCCTGCGAGGAGGCCGACGTCGAACTCGGCGCGTACGACCTGCGGATCTTGGCGTGGCTGGCCGGATGGGAACCGCAGGTATGCGCGGTGGTCGCCGGACTGATCACGCGCGCCGGGAGTCACGGAGGGGCAGTACGCCCGTGAAAGGCATCGAGACGTGGAGTGTCCGAGCCATCCCGCGCCGGGGCTGGCCGGCTCTGTGCTGGAGGAGGGGTTTCGCGTGACCGATGGCTCCATCCGGTTCCTGGCTGGCCTGTCGCTCGCCGCGCTGGCCGCGATCACCGGGATTGTCAGCTACCTGCACGCGCTGACTGTCGTCTACCTCACGGGCAGTGCGGGCCTGGTGGCCTACCTCATCCCGTTCGTGGCTGACCTGATGATCGTCACGGCATCGCTGGCGATACTCGATGCAATCCGCCACCACGCGCCCAAACCACCGCTGGCCATGGTTTCGCTCGTGGCCGGTATCGGCTCGACGCTGGCCATGAATATCGTCGCAGGCCTGCACATCAGCGCAGGTGGCGCCCTGGTCGCCGCGCTGCCGCCAGTGGCATTCGTCCTCTCCCTGGAAACCCTGATGGGCATCGTCCGGCTGGCACGCGCAGGCCACCTCACGGCCACCGACGGTCAATGCCCGCACCAGGTGGCCATGTCGGCTGAGGACGCGATTGTTACCGCCTACCTCCACGCGCGCGACTGCCTCGGCGAGCCCGTGTCGCAGCGCCAGCTATCGGCCACCTTCGGCGTGCCGCGGCCCAAGGTGGCCACGCTGGTCGGAACCCTCAACGGGACGCGACCAAACGACGCAGAAGAAGACGTTACGGAACGAGTCTCGTTAACCCACCAGCAACCGACGGCCGGGCATCTTCTCAGCTATGTCGCGGTCGGCTTCAACCGACGTCGAATGCCCGCAGGTGCTGCGCCAGGTGGGCTGCCTGTCCGTACTCCTGGTTTGCTGCCGCACGCATGCACCCCGGCCGCTCGGCCCGCGGCGCCGACGTTTCGGCCCATCCGCTCCTGCGGCCGGAGCAGATGGCTGGCAGACAGCGGATCGTCCCGTGATTCCGCCGGTCCGGGCTGACCGTTCCGGCGGTGTCCGGTCCAGGCCCCTGAGGCCGGTTCGGCCCAATCGGGCCGCTGGGCGTTATCTCAGCGTTCGCGGCACTATCACGTAATAACCGAGCCCGGGGACGCGGTGCAGCAGGCCCTCGTCCTCCAGCAGGCGCATCGCCCGTCCGCAGGTCTGCCTGGCATAGCCATGCTCGCGGCACAGCCCGGTGATGCTCGGCGCGGGCGAGCCCGGGGGCAGGATCTGGCTGGAGATCAGCTCACGGACCATCGCGGCGATGCGCACGTAGGCGCGCGGGTCCGGCTGGACTGTGGTGCTCGGCGACATCGTGGCGAGTCTCCCGACGATCAGTGGCATAGTCGACTATGATCGTCAGCTTACGTGTACCATGTTCGCTCGCGGTAGCCCGATGGGACACGTTGTCCGATGACATGTAAATCGGCCCGTTGCCAGTTAGTGCGGCCCGTTCGCTGGTTTCGTCACTAGAGTTGGCCCGTTCAGTTCATGATCCTGCGACGGCCGGGCGGACGGGTGGCGGGTGCTGCTGTCGCGGCGGCGGACGCTGCGGGTTCGCGGTTTGTGCTGGAGTTCCAGGCTCGCGGGTTGGTGACGCAGTTGGAAACTCACTGCCGCTGACCGCGGGCCGCCAGCTGACGGTCGACCCCGGTGACCGATCTCCGGAACCGGACCATCTCGGGGCTGGCGAGGAACCTCTGTCCGATGGCGCTGTCGTCTTCGCCTCGTCTGAGCGCCTCCAGGAGAGCTGCCCGGGGTAGGTGAAGGCAGCCGGCGAGCCACTCAGCTTCGTGCTCGGCGTCTTGGTCGTATTCACGCAGGGTTAGATCGTCGAGCTTGAGGAACTTGCTGGGACGGTGGCCGCGCATGAGGTGTGCGGCCTCGTGGTGCAGGTTGCTCTCCTGGCGGGTGGGGCTGTGAGCGTCGTTCACGATGACGATGGTGGTTCCGTCGACGTGGCCGCTGACGGCCGACCAGCTCCGCGGATCTTGCCGGGTTAGCTGCGCGATGTCCGTGGGCGTCATCCCTGGCACAAGGTGCGGTGTGATGACGATGGCGTTCAGGTGCCGGAGCAGGAGCCTGGCAGAGAGCCGATCGCAAGCTGAAAGCCCTACTCGCGACCGAACCTGAGATGCCTCCTTCTCGGCCCAGGTCTTGTACCCCCGCTGCACTGGTTACTCGCTGTAATCGCGGGCGAGCCGGTTAGCTGCAGCAGCCTCATATGCAAGACGGATCATCCGCTCCAGGGCGCGGGCAGTGGCTCGATCGAGTGTCCGGTCAGCTCGCAGATGCGCGGCGATGACGTCCATCCGTCCGACCTCCGCCTCCGGGGCTGCAACTGCCGGATTCTGCATGAACTCATCCGCCGAAACTTCGAGCCACCGGCACAGCCGGAGGAACGTGTCGAGATCAGGGACTTTCCCCTGTTCGATGCGGGAAAGGGTAGAGGCGCTAACGCCGCCGATCTCGGTGGCCGCAGCCCGCAGCCCGCGTCCGTCGCGTTTGGCGATGACCATGGCCGCAAGCCGGTCGCTGTCGAAGGTCTGGGTCATGGGTGTGGCCCTCCCTGCCGTTTCACTGATAGTACAAGCGTCATACCTGCGGCACCACGCCCCCCTCAGGGTGTAGCATCTCTGCGACGCGTCCGACAGGTGCAACGCCCGGCCTGTCCTCTGGTCTCTCCGGTTCGAGCACGAGATAGGCAGGTGCGAAAGCGCATGACCAAGTGGGATCTTCCCAAGCGAGGTGTGGTCTTCTGGCCGGTAGGCAACGGCGATAGCACCACGATCGCAGTCGATGATCAGACGGTCATCCAGATCGACATCAACCACGTAAAGGATGCAGAGGATCCGGAAGACAAGCGCGTGCCGGTCATCGACCGCCTCGTCGAGGTCCTGCCAACGCCCCCAAAAGGCAAGCCGCGGCTCGCGGTACTCGGGATCACCCATCATGACACAGACCATTGCTGCGGGTTCGGCCGCCTGATCGGCGAAGTCCAGGTCGACGAGATGTGGCTCACGCTGCGGTCATTCGTGGACGCGAAGAACGCCAAAGATGGCGACGGTGACGAACTGACGGAAGCGGGCCGCGACGTCTACAACGAAGCGTGCCGGCGGCGGGATTGCGAGATCAAGGCCATGGCGCGGGGGGAACGCGCTGCTCCCGGTGATCGCCTTCGTATTATCGGCTACCACGAAGTACTCGAGGATTCCGACTGGAAGGGCTTTCCGGAGAGCTTGCTCACTATCCCCGGCAACCTGATCCCGCAGGTCAATACTGTGGACATGAGTGACAAGATCGAGCTGTTCGTTCACACGCCCTTCCGGTCCGACACCGATGAGGGCAGCCGGAACTCGACCAGCCTCGGCCTGCAGGTCACTCTCATCAACGGGACCTGCCGGAAGCGGTTCCTCCTGCTCGGCGACCTGGAATACCAGCAGGTGGAGGCGTTCTTCGAACGGTCAGCAAAGATAAATGCCGACCGTCTCGACTGGGACTTCCTGCTCGGCCCGCATCACGGTTCACGCAACGCCATCCGCCGTCAGGATGGCGAGAAGTGGGCAGACGCCGAGGCTTACACCTACCTCCGGGACCACAGGGCCGATGGGGCCGTGGTCATCATCAGCAGCCGCTCCTTCGAGGACATCACCGGCGACGATACCAATCCTCCGCATAAGGACGCGCGGGAAGCGTACGAGCGGATGGTCGGGAAATCCAACGTCTGGTGGACCGCGGACGTGGCGACCGGAACAGAGAGCGAACCGATCACCGTGATCGTCGAGGAAGGCCGTTGTGGCGAACGCATCACATCGGCCGGAGATTGGGTGAAGAAGATGGAGAGCCTCCAGGTGCCGACCGGGGCGCGCATCCGGCCAGGTGACAGGCGGACCGGCACCGGCGACCGCGAGTTCGCGTAGCTGTGACGGTCCCACAGTGGCGCGACGAACTAGCAGGCACCAAGGCGGCCTACGCGCAGGACCTGGAAGCCCGCGGCTTCGTCCACGTTTCCGGAAACACCTGGATAGGGCCGGTCACGGTGCCGTCAGCCACAGGCGACGAGGTGACCAAATACAAACTGGTTCTGCCGGACGACTTTCCGTTCTCGTGGCCTACCGTCTACTTGGCCCGCCCTCCCGACGTTTATGACTGGCACCTGCAGCCACCGGGACAGTTGTGCCTTTGGCGGCGAGAAGACACTCGCGACCGGCCGTGGGAAACTGTGGAGGGACTTTTCAATCGAATCCGGCGGTGGCACGAACGCGCGCGTGAAGGCTGGCTGGGGGATGAAGGTGACCTCGACCTCGACAGGTACTTCCCCTCAGATTCCAGCTATCCTCTCGTCACCTATGGTGATCTCTCCCAATTGATCGGCCAGCGCCTCTCTCGGGAGCACAAGGAGAACGGCTGGATACATCTGGTGCCGAGCAGGATGCCCAGGAAGCAACGGCGCCAAGCCACAAAATGGGCATTCGGTGCCGATCTTGGTGTGCTTGAGCGGCCTGTCTGGGATTGGAAGACAACCTTCGCCGCGATGGGCTCGGTCGAACGCGGCGAGGTCGAGAACCTGACCCGCTTGAACGGACCTGGTCTCCTGCTCCTCCGCTACGAACGTATCGGTACTTCTGGGTCTCAAGAGGCAGCCGCCGTGCTGTCGGTAACCCCGCAGCCGAACACCGTGCCGGAGCTTCGATCCGCAGCGGCTGTTGCGCAGGATACGCCTGAGTTCAGGATCCTACGTGCGGGGCCAGATGCTCCGCGGCTCGCGCTAAGCTCAGCCGCGATTATCGGCTGCGGAGCGGTCGGTTCGTTCCTCGCTGAGATGCTAGCCATGTCAGGCATCGGTTCGCTTGTGCTCGTCGACCCGGATCGGCTCATGCCTGGCAACTGCATCCGTCACCTCGCCGGCCCGGACCTTGTACCGCGGTTCAAGGTCGAGGCAATCGAGTCAGTCCTCGCCTCGCGGCAGCTGCGGATCCCAATCGAGACTCACCACGATCGCCTCGACCCAGACCTCGCCTTCCGTCTCTTGACTATGTGCGACATCGTCATTGATGCGGCGGCGGACGGCGGCGCAACCAGCCTCCTGGAGCACTTGGCGAACGTCACCGGAAAGATTTTCATCAAGGCCGCGCTGCACCGCGACGGCGGCATACTTCGCATAGACCGCCTGGGACCAGGCACAGCGAGCGAGCGGCCGGGCCCCATACCGGATCTCGGTGACGGCGCTGCCCTGCGGGAGGCGGGGTGTGGTGACCCGATCTCACCTACCCCTCCGTCGGCGGTGATTGCCGCGGCATCTGCTGCATGCAGGATGACCGTCGACACGCTGCAGGCTTCCAGGCGTAGGCGTCTTCCTGACTGTATGGTCGAGGTCCTCCTACCCCAGCCTGATCATCCTTACGACAGAGTCGGCATTCTGTCGTGAGGGCGCACACTGGTGACCATAGGCTGATCGTTCGCAGCGCGGTGCTGGCTGCAGCAGAGCAGACGGCAGGCTCCCGGATTCCCAGAGAAACTGGCGGCATCCTCATCGGTTTCCGTTCCCGCAAAGACGTATATGTAGTCGATGTCGTAGAAGTGCCAGATGACCGCTCGACTGGTAGCAGCTTCGCGCTAAGGGAGAAGTCCCGGGAGGCTGTGCTGGCCCGCTACCTGAATGAAGTTCCGCCAGAATGTCCGTTCGGATATGTCGGGAGCTGGCATTCGCACCCAGCTACGGCTCACCCGTCCGGACGGGACCTGCGAACTCTCTATCAGGAAGCTAAGACTGCCGGTGATTTCGTCGCAATGATCATTCTTATGCGCACTCCTGTCGGTTCATGGGAGGCGGAAGGAACAGTTGGCTACCGGGAGCGGGCCATCACACGTCGAGCACGCCGATCGCGTCCGTGGCGTCCTCGGATCGGCAAAGTCGACCTTGTCGTGCGACCGCTCGATCAGCCAACGCCACCGGGATACGGCATACCTGATGGCTCTGGGAACGACGGCTCCACGTAACTCCGGATGGCGGCATCAGCCGATGCGTAGCCCCAATTGATGAGCTTCATGCGAGTCTCGGTGGGCAATCTGGCCAGCCGTGTCGGCAGGTCAGCGAGTAGCCGGGTAGCGGGGAGGGGGCACGGCAGCGCGCCAGGTGCAGTGTAATCGGTCATCCTCGTGGCGATGGTCCAGAGAGCGCCGAGTCGCTCACCCCTAAGGAGTTCATCGACGAACTGGTGACGCCGAAGCCGGGAAACCTGGGCGTAGACGAGGCCCACCGTGCGGAGGGTCTGTGTACCCCAATTATGGCCTACACGAGTGGCGTAGCTGAGGGGAGCACCTCCATCACTGGCCAGTACGGTGTGGAAGCTCTGTGCAGTCTGCATGCCGAGGTTGTCATAGACGCCGCCATCGGTAAGCCACAGCCGGGATGGCGGATTTTCCACGGGCAGCCCCGTGCTGTGGCTGAGCAGCGTCCCCGGCGGGGCGATCCGGAGGGGTGAGAGGAAGGGAGGGAACGCCGATGACGCAGCGACGACCGCAGCAAGTTCCAGAGAGGGAGATTCTATTCGGCCGACACTGTACTCGGCGGCGTATGGTTTCGACCAGCGGAACAGGTTTCCGGTGGCCATGTTCGTCGTGTTGAAGACGAATCTCGGCGGTTCTGCGGGCAGATCCTGGAGTGTGGCGCTGTCAAACAGCATTCGCCTGTAACCACGGGCGAGCTGGCGGGCTCCGGTGGTCCCGGGAACCGCCCCGAGAATACCGCTCTGCCAATCGATGGTCTTACCGGCGAGATCGAACAAAGTCCGCTCAATCGACTCGAATCTCTGCGCAACCCCGTCCTGATCGAAACCGAGGTTCTCCCAGTCACGGGCTAGAACAGCGGCGGTAATCGAGCCGCCGGATACCGAAGAGAACCTATCGACAACGCTGAGCAAACCGAATTCATTAAGTCGCCGTAGAGCACCGACATGGTAGAGCATCGCCCGGTAGCCACCGCCGGAAAGGCAAACAGCCAGCTTCGGTTCGCGGCGGCCATCCGGGGCTCGTGGTGCTGACCTCCCAGCCACATCAGCAGGCTTGATGCCCGCGGGTTCTGCACCGGTACTCATCGCACTCATCAGATGTTCGCTCCAGTCCAGTCCGAAGGCAACACTCGCACTCCCACCCGACTCCCACCCCGTGTTTAGCCTGACAGGCGCATATCTTCCATCGTGGCTGTTGCCGTTGCCCGGCATACCGGCTAGAGCCGACACCTTTACAGATCGCTCTTGTCCTGTCCCTCAGCCTCCGCCGGAGGCCCCATCGACCCCGGCAAGCTCGCAGCCCTGGCCGGACGCGGACTGCCCGCGATCCTTCGCGCTCTCGCCGGACTGGCACCCGCCGCCAGGCCGCCGACACGACGCTACGCCGAAAAAG
>WNGL01002573.1_pt1 | contig 24804 bp, 18 predicted proteins | sample 5400591 | NCBI WGS metagenome assembly WNGL01 (sample SAMN13153377, study PRJNA577476) | soil metagenome | isolation source: 80 cm soil or saprolite under Garry oak tree replicate 1 | place: USA:California | collected 2016-06-15 | reverse complement strand
CTCGTCCGCGGGGGGCTTCGGCTCGCTTCTCGCGTACGACCTCGTCCGGTCGCAGTGGCCCGAGGGCTCGAGCCCGGCCGTGACGGTCGGCCTCCTCGACGACTCCGGCCCGACCTTCGGCCCGTCCGCCCCGAAGATGGCCGCCCTGACGGCGGCCTGGTGGGACGCGTGGGGGCTCGACTCGACCGTGACGCCCCTCTGCTCGGGGTGCAAGAGCGACCTCTCGCAGATCTGGCCCGTCCTCTCGGGCAAGTACCCACACGACCTGCTCGCGCTCCTCTCCACCACCGAGGACGCCACGATCAGCGGCTTCCTCGGCGAGACCGGTGACGAATTCCGGAGCGCGCTCGAGAGCCTGGCCGCGACGATCGAGGCCCTCCCGGCCGGCAATGCGAAGACGTTCCGCACCGCCGGGACGGGCCACGCAATGCTCCTCATGCTCCTCTCGCCCGGGAGCTACCGGACGTCCTCGTCGAAGGGGCTCCTCGATTGGCTCGACCCGATCGCGGTGGGGACGGGCGCGTTCGCCTCCGCCGGTCCCTAGGTTCCGTGGGTGCGGCTCCTGTACCTGCACTACGGCCCGCAGTCGGGGGTGACGGCGGCCGTCGCGGGGGCGCTCGCGGCGCGTGGGGTCGCGGTCTCGCTCTCGAACCCGACGGAGCGGTTCCTGTGGAAGCTCCGCGAGGGCTCGCGCCTCCCGAACCCGCGCCCCGCCGCGCTGCGCGCGTTCGCGGAGGCGGTGCGGCGCCACCGCGGCGCGTGGAAGGAATACTGGGTCCACTCACCGTGGGCGTTCGACCACCTCTCGCGCGTCGCGGGCGAGGCGATCCGGCGCGAGCGGCCCGACGCGGTCCTGCAGGCGGGCGTGCTCTTCGGTCCCGGGCTCCCGCCGGAGCGGCCCTACCACCTCTACGTCGATCACACCCGCGCGATCGCGGAGCGCTACCCGGCGATCGAAGGCCTGCCGCCGCCGCTCCCGCCCGATCCGGAGTGGCGCGCGCGCGAGGAGCGGGTCTACCGCGGCGCCCGGACGATCTTCTCGATGAGCGCGTTCGCGGCGCGCTCGCTCGTCGTGGACTACCGCGTCGACCCGGAGCGGATCGAGGTCGTCGGGGCGGGGCCGAACGTGGCGCCCGGCTCGCTCCCCCTCCCCCCGGCGCGGGACCCCGCGATCCTCTTCGTCGGGCGGTCGTTCGCGGCGAAGGGCGGGCGCGAGCTCGTCGAGGCGTTCCGGCTCGTCCGGCGCGCCGTCCCCGCCGCGACGCTCTGGATCGTGTCGCAGGAGGCGCCGTCGCGGCTCCCGGAGGGCGCGACCTTCCACGGTACGCTGCCGGCGTCCGCGCTCGCCGCGAGGTACGCGCGCGCGGCGCTCCTCGCGCTGCCGACGCTCCGCGAGGCGTTCGGCCTCGCGTTCCTCGAGGCGATGGCGTTCGGGCTCCCGGTCGTCGGCACCGCCATCGAGGCGATCCCCGAGATCGTCGTCGACGGCGAGACCGGCGTCCTCGTGCCGCCGCGCGACCCACGCGCGCTCGCGGAGGCGTGCACCGCGCTCCTCCTCGATCCGGGGCGCGCGCGCCGGCTCGGCGAGGCGGGGCGCGTCCGGGCGGCCGAGCAGTTCGGCTGGGACCGGTCCGCCGCACGCATGCTCGCCCGCCTCAGCGGCGCGCCGTGTGCCGTCGCGCAACACGACGAGGTACAGGCGGGGTAGCGAGGGCTCCGTCCCGCGTGGGCTGCTCGGCCGGGCACGGGAGGCTGCACATCGTCTCCAGGCGAGGGGGACCTTGGACGACTCGATCCTGACGAGGGCGCGGCCCCTCCTCGCGGCGCGCCTCGTGGGCGCCCTGCTCGCGCTGGCGGTGCCGATGGTGCTCGCGCGGGCGCTCCTGCCGGCGTCGTACGGGACGTTCAAGCAGGCGTGGCTCGTGTCCCAGACGCTCGCCCTCGTGCTGCCGATGGGGCTCACCCAGAGCCTCTACTACTTCGTCCCGCGCGACCCGTCGGCGCGGGACCGGTTCATCGCGCAGACCTCATGGGCCCACGCCGCGCTCGGGCTCCTCGCCGCGGCGCTCGTCCTCGCCGGTCGCGGGTTCCTCGCCGACCGGTTCCACAACCCCGAGCTGGACGCGCTCCTCGGGTGGGTCGCCGCCTTCACGGGCCTCTTCGTCGCGGGGGCGCCGCTCGACGTCGCCTGGAACGCCTCCGGGCGGATCGGCGCGTCGGCGATCGCGCGGCTCGTCACCGAGGTCCTCCGGAGCGGCGCGCTCGTCGTGGGCGCGCTCGCCGGCGGCACCGCGCGCGCGGCGATCGTGGGGATGACGCTCGCGACCGGCGCCCGCGCCGTGGCGGGGTTCGCGCTCCTCGCCCGCGACCACGGGCTCGCCGGGAGCGGCGCGCTCCTGCGCCGGCAGCTCGCCTACGCGCTCCCGTTCGGGCTCGTCTTCCTCCTCGTCGTCCCGCAGCAGCAGCTCCACCAGTACGCGGTCTCCGCGGCGGTCACGGCCGCCGCCTTCGCCGTCTACAGCGTCGGGACCTTCCAGCTCCCGGTGGTGGACGTCCTCTACTCCCCCGTCTCCGAGCTCCTGCAGATCGGCCTCGCCGAGAGCGACGGCGCGGGACGCCCCCGCGCCGGGCTGCGGCTCTTCCACGAGGCGGTCGCCCAGCTCTCCTTCGCGTTCCTCCCGCTCGCCGGCCTCCTCCTCGTCGTCGCGCCGGCGCTCATCGCGGTCGTCTTTTCGCCCGTCTACCTCCCGGCGGTGCCGCTCTTCCGGCTCGCGGTCGTGCCGATCCTGCTCGCCGCGCTCCCGCTCGACGGCGTGATGCGGGCCCGCGCGCAGGACCGGTTCATGCTCGTCCTCTCCGCGGCGAAGCTCGCGCGTCCTGCTGGCGCGCGCGGCGGCGCTCTTCGAGGTCTCTCCGGCGCGGGTCCTGCCCGCGGGCGCCCTCGCGCGGCAGGCGGCGGCGACGGCGTTCGCGATGGCGCCCGCCTGGGCGGCGCTCCGGGCCGCGCCCGGACCGCTCGTCGTGCGGCTCGGCGCGGCGTGCGCCGCGTTCGCCGCCGCGTACCTCGGGATCTCCTGGTGGCGGAGCTGGCTGCCGGAGGGCTGGGCCGGCCTCCTGCGCCCCCGCCCGCGCGCGCCGGGTCCCGCGGCGGCCCCGTCGTCGGGGGACTAGTGCGGCGCGCCGCGCTCGCCGCCGCCGCCCTCCTCGCGGCGCTCACGCTCGCGCGCCTCCCCGACGCGTGCGCGAGCGGGAACGCGCTCAACCACGTGTCGGGCGCGTGGATGACGCTCGCGGACGACCTCGCGCGCGGGACGCTCTACCGTCCGCTCCGCTCGGCCCAGGGCTTCGGCGGCACCCGCTACTTCCCGCTCGCCTTCGCGGTGCAGGCCGGGCTCCGGCGCGCCGGGCTCGGTCCGGTCGCGGCGGGCGAGGCGGCCTCGCTCGCCGCCGGCGCCCTGCTCGCGGGGGCGCTCGTCCTGCTCCTGCGCCGGCTCGGCGCCGGGCGCGCGGACGCGGCGGCGGGAGCGGCGCTCGCGTTCGCCGGGTTCGCGGGCCAGCACGCGCTCCTCTCGGCGCGGGGCGACCTGCTCCCCGTCGGCCTCGGCGCCGCGGCGCTCGCGCGCCTCGCCCATCCCGGCCGCGCACGCGTCCCCGCCGCCGCGGCCCTCCTCGTGCTCGCCGTCGCGGCGAAGCCGACCGCGATCGGCGCGGCCGCCGCCGCGATCGCGTTCCTCGCCTTCTCCGGCGCGGGGCGGGACGCCGTCCGGCTCGCCGGGCTCGTCGCGGCGGGCTCGGCCGTCGCGCTCGCCGGCGTGGACGCGCTCTCCTCCGGGCGCTTCCACGAGGCGCTCGCGGCGGTCGGGTCAGGAGGCGCGACCGCGCGCTCGATCCTGGCCGCGCCGCTCCGGATCGCGCAGGAGCTCCTCCGCGAGGATCCCGCCGGGCTCGTGCTCTGCGGCGCCGCGGTCGCGGTCCTCGCCGCGTCACTCCCACGGCTCGCGCGACGCGGAGCGGCCGACCCGCGGCTCCTCCCCGCGCTCTGGCTCGCTGCCGCGTGGGCGCTCGCGCTCGCCGTCTTCGGCTCGCCCGGCACGGGGGTGAACCACCTCGTCGAGATCGAGGCCGCGTCGGCGGCGCTCGTCTGTGCCGCGCTCGGACCCGCGCGCCCAGCCGGGCTCGCCCGCGCCGGCGCGCTCGCCGCGGCGCTGGCGGGCGTCGCGCTCTCGCTCTCGCTCTGGCGCGCGGACCGCGCCGGCTCGCGGCTCGAGGAGGCCCGCGCCGTCCTCCGGGCGCTCCCGCCGGGCGCGCCCCTCCTCTCGGAGGATCCGCTCGTCCCGCTCCTCGCGGGCGAGTCGCCGGTCCTGCTCGACGCGTTCGCGCTCCGGCTCGTCGCCGAGGAGGAGCCCGCCTTCGGCGCGCCGCTCGAGGCGGACCTCCGGCGCGGCGCGTTCCCGGCGATCGTGCTGCTCGCCGATCTCCGCGCCGCCGACGCCTCGCGGTGGTACGCCTGCGGAAACCTCGGCCTGCCTCTCGTCGGCGCGATCCGCGACGGCTACCGGCCCGCGGGCGCGTTCGGCCGGTACCACCTGCTCGTGCCGCGCGGCGGCGCCGCGCCCGGCGTGGCCCGGCGCGGGGCCCCGCGGTAGACTCCGCGCGTGCCGCGCCCGCGCGATCCTTCCACGCCGCGGCGCCCGACCGCGAAGGACCTCGAGCGCGAGCGGGCGCGGGCGAACGGCGCGCGGCGGCTGCTCCCGTGGGCGCTCCTCTCCGCGCTCTCCGGGGGCGCGATCGGGTACGTCGCGGGGGGCGGGGTGCGCGGCGCCGTCGCGCTCGTCGCGGTCGGGCTCGGCTTCAGCCTGTTCCTGTGGGCGACCTCGGTCCCGCGCTGTCCCGCCTGCGGGGCGCGGCTTCGGCGGCGTGCCCGCGGCGAACCGACCCCGAGCGGACCCGAGACGTGCGCGCAGTGCCGGACCCGGTTCGAGTAGGCCGTCTACCGCAGGTCAGCGGACGAATTCGACGTGCGGGTTGATGCACCGCGCGAGCGGCGAGCGCGTGAGGAGCTTGAGCGCCCTCTCGCTGCGCTGCGTCCCGAAGCCCGGGACTGCGTCGTACGCCGCGGAGATGAGCTCGCCGAGCGTGACCACGAGCCGGCGCGGGGCGCTGCGGGATCCGTTCGAAGGCTTGCGCGTCGTCTTCATCGTTCCCTCCGGGTGGGGGCTCCGGTCCCTCTCCACTAGCAATACGCTTGCCTTCCTCCCAGGGACGGCGTTACAGGGGCTTGGCATCCGGCTCGCCTGCCTGGGCCTGTAATCCTTTCAGCCACAGCTCTGGAAATCATGCCGACGAAGCCCTCCCGCGACCTCCAGACGTTCCCGAACCCGAAGCCGGAGCGGCCGTTCGAGATCGCGATGGAGTGCCCCGAATTCACCTGTGTCTGCCCGATGACGGGGCAGCCGGACTTCGCGACCATCCGGATCCGCTACGTCCCGGCGGCGCGCTGCGTGGAGCTCAAGAGCCTGAAGCTCTACCTCTGGTCGTACCGCGACGAGGGCACGTTCCACGAGGCGGTCACGAACCGGATCTGTGACGACCTCGTGCGCGCGCTCGAGCCGAGGTGGCTCGAGGTGACGGGCGACTTCGCGGTCCGCGGCGGGATCCACACGGTCGTGACCGCACGGCACGGCGAGCGCCCGCCGGACGTCTAGGCGACCGTCCGGCGGACCCCACAGCCGATCCAACCGCCTTCCGCTCCACCCGTCCGAGCCCCACCTTGTCCCACGGGGGGAGGGGCATGGGCCGGGGCGGGGGGCTGCGCGTCGCATACGTCCACTATGGCTGGCAGAGCGGCGTGACCTCCTCGGTCGCGCGGGCCCTCTCGGAGCGCGGCCACGAGGTGCGTCTCGTGACCGCGATGGGGGGCCTCGACCTCCGCGACGCCGCCACCGGCCGTCCGCGGCCCACGCCCGACGTGCTCCTCCACCTCGCGCTCGCGATCGCCCGGTTCGGACGCCACGCGCTCGATCATCGCTGGAACACCGGATTCGCGTTCGACCGGCACGCGCGCGACGCGGGGCGGGCGCTGCGGGCGCTCCGACCGGCGCCGGACCTCGTGCTGCAGAACGGGGCGCTCTTCGGCCCCGGCGTGCCCCCGCCGTTCCCTTACGTCCTCCTCGTCGATCACACCCGCGCGCTCGCGGAGACGAGCCCGGGCTGGCCCGCGGCCGGGGTCGCGCCGCCGCTCCGCTACGGTCGCGGCTGGTTCGCGCGCGAGGCGGCGGTCTACCGGGGCGCCGCCGCGATCGCGACCTTCAGCGAGAACGCGGCCCGCTCGGTCGTCGCCGACTACGGTGCCGAGCCCGCGCGCGTCCGGGTCGTCGGGGCCGGGGCGAACGTGTTTCCCGAGAGCGCCCCGCGTCGCGACGACGGGAGCACCATCGCCTTCGTGGGGTTCGACTTCGCGCGGAAGGGCGGCCTCGTCCTCCTCGAGGCCCTCGCGATCCTGCGCAGGCGGGTGCGGCGTGCGCGCCTGCTCGTCGCCGGCGCCCCGCCGCCCGACCGCGCGCCTCCGGGCGCGATCTTCCTCGGCCCGGTCGAGACCGCGGAGCTCCCCGACTTCTTCTCGCAGTCGACGGTCTTCGCGATGCCGACGCTGCACGAGCCGTTCGGCCTCGCCTTCCTCGACGCCATGGCGTGCGGCCTCCCCTGCGTCGGGACCCGGGTCGAGGCGGTCCCCGAGATCGTCCGGGACGGCGAGACGGGGCTCCTCGTCCCCCCCGGAGACCCGGTCGCCCTGGCGGACGCGCTCGAGCGGATCCTGGCCGATCCCGCCCGCGCGCGCGCCATGGGTGCCCGCGGGCGCGCCCGGGTCTTCGCGTCGGGGCTCTGGAGCCACGTCGCGGTGCGGCTGGAGCGCACCTTCGACGACCTCCTCGGCTCGACCGGACGAGCGGCGTGACCCTTGCTCGCGGGAGGCCCGGGGGCGGCGACGGTCCGTCGCCGGCAGGGTAGAATCCCCGCCGGTGTCTCAGCCCGCCCCCGACCTCAGCGCGTTCGAGCCCGCGTCGCTCGTCGGCGCCACGCTCGACGGACGCTACGAGCTCACGGGCCACCTCGCCACCGGCGGGATGGGCGCCGTGTTCCGCGCCCAGCACGTGCACCTCCGCAAGGAGTTCGCGGTGAAGGTGCTGCGCCCGGACCTCACCACGTCGCCGGATCTCGTCGAGCGGTTCCGGCGCGAGGCGGAGATCGCGAGCGCGCTCGAGCACGACAACATCGTGAAGGTCTCGGACTTCGGCCGGAGCTCCGAGGGCTACCTGTTCCTCGTGATGGAGCTGCTCCAGGGCGAGAGCCTCTTCGAGCGGCTGCGGCGCGAGGGGGTCCTCCCGCCCGCGGCGGCGGTGCCGATCCTCTGGCAGATCTGCTCCGCGCTCGAGGCCGCCCACGCGCGCGGCGTCGTGCACCGCGACCTGAAGCCCGAGAACGTGTTCCTCGCCCGCACGTCGTCGGGGCGGGAGGTGACGAAGATCCTCGACTTCGGGATCGCGAAGTTCATGGATCCGGCGAGCGGGTCGGCGACGCAGGCCGGCGTCGTCGTCGGGACGCCCGAGTACCTCGCGCCGGAGCAGGCGATGGGGACCGCGGTCGACGCGCGCGCCGACGTCTACGCGGTCGGGCTCATCGCCTGGCGGATGCTCGTCGGCCACCACCCGTTCAAGGCCGAGGACGCCCGCGGGCTCCTCATGATGCAGGCGACGAGGCCGGTGCCGCCCATGGTCGAGTGGCGCCAGGACCTCGCCGCCCACCCCGCGCTCGTCGCGGCGGTCGCGAAGGCCTGCGAGAAGGAGGCCGGCGCGCGCCACCAGTCCGCCGCCCTGCTCGGCGACGCCCTCGCCGCCGCGCTCGGGCCCGCGTTCATGATCCCGCCCGGCGCGACCCCCGCCCCCGCGCCTTCGCTCGACGGGCTCTCGCCCGTGCAGCTCCGCGAGCTCCTGCGGACGCCTTCGCAGGCGGGCGGCGCACGGACGAAGATGCTCGCGATCCTCGCGGTCGGGCGCGCCCGCGTCTCGCGCCTCTTCACCGAGCGGCTGCCACGCGCCGCACGCGAGTCCGTCCACCAGGTGCGGGCCCACCCGGTCGCGTGGGGGATCGGGACCGCCGCCCTGATCGGCCTCGCGGTGGCGATCGGGATGTTCGCTCACAGCCGCGGGCGCGCCGTCGCCACGGCGCGGGAGCTCCTCGCCTCGAACCGCGCCCTGGAGGCGCGGGCGGTGCTGGACGACGCGCTCGAGCACCGCCCGGAGGACCCGGAGCTCCTCGAGCTCCACACCGCCGCGGAGCAGGGGGTGGTCCGCGCCGAGCAGGAAGCGCGGCTGTCGCGCGCTCGAACGCTCCACCGGTCGGGCCGCCACGCGGAGGCGATCGAGGCGTACGCTGCGGCGCGCGCCAAGGGACCGCTCGACGACGTCGCGCTCGCGGATCTCGTCTCGGATCTCGGACGCGAGCGCAGCCTCGCCGATCGCGCGACGCGGGTGCTCCGCGACGAGGGCGCCCGGGCGGTCCCGGCGGTGCTCCGCGCCGCCGCCACCGCGTCGGGAAACCACCGGCTCCGCGGCCTCACCCTCGCCCGCGACCTCGGCGCGGAGGACCAGATCGACCGGGTCGCGGCCTGGACCGGGCTCCTCGCCGATCCCGACTGCGAGCTCCGGCGCGCCGCCGCGCGCCGGCTGGGCGAGCTCGGCGACGCCGCCGCGCTCGCCGCGCTCCGCAAGGCGGCGCAGGCGAAGACCGAGACCAAGGGCGGCCTCTTCAGCAAGCCCAAGCAGACGCCCGCCTGCGGCGCGCCCGACGCGGACGCCGCCGTGCGGCGGATCCAGGCGGCCCGCCTGTCGCCGCGGCGATAGAACGCTCCCACCACCACGCCCCGAGGTGACCCGCATGGCCCGCAGGGAAGGGATCTCGCTCGCGGCAATCGCCGCCGCGCCGCTCCGCATCGACGTCGACGCGCTCGCCGTACCGGTCCACGCCGAGGAGGTGGGGCGCGCGCCGTCCGCGCTCGTCCGGACGCTCGACGAGCGGCTCGGGGGCGCCCTGGTCGCGGCGATCCGCGGGGAGCGGTTCGAGGGGAAGGCGGAGCAGGAGCTCCGGCTCGCGACGCTCGGCCGGCTCCCCGCGGCGACCCTCCTGCTCGAAGGGCTCGGCCCCCGCGGGCGCGGCGACGCCTTCGACCGGAGCGGGAACGAGCCGCTCCGGAGCGCGGCGGGGCGGGCCGCCCGGGCCGCGGCCAAGGCGGGCGCGCGTTCGCTCGCGGTGATCGTCCCGGAGGGCCCCCGCGATCTCGCGCGCGCCGCGCGCGCCGCCGCGGAGGGCGCGCTCCTCGGCGGCTACGAGTTCCGGCGCTACAAGACCGCGAAGAGGCCGGCCGCCGGCCTCGAGTCGGTCCGCGTGGCGCTCCCCGCGGGCGCCGAGCGGTCCGCGGAGGTGAAGCGCGAGCTCGCCCTCGCCTCCGAGCTCGCCGCGGCGATCGTCTGGGCGCGCGACCTCGTGAACCTCGGGCCGGCCGACTGCACCCCGACGCACCTCGCCGGCGCGGCGCGCGCGCTCGCCCACGAGGCGGGCCTCCGGGTCGAGGTCCGCGGCCCGCGGGAGATCGCGGCGCTGAAGATGGGGATGTTCCTCGGCGTGACCCGCGGCTCCGCTGAGCCGCCGCGGCTCGTCCACGTGAGCTGGGTCCCGTCGGGCGCCGCCGGCCGGCGGCCGCCGGTGGTGCTCGTGGGGAAGGCGATCACCTTCGACTCGGGCGGCCTCTCCCTCAAGCCGACCGACAGCATGGTCACGATGAACACCGACATGGCGGGGAGCGCAGCGGTGCTCGGCGCGATGCGCGTCATCGCGACGCTCCGGCCGCCCTTCCCGGTGCACGCGGTCCTCGGCGCCTGCGAGAACATGCCGGGCGGGCGCGCCTACAAGCCGTCCGACGTCCTCGTCGCGACCGACGGCCAGACGGTGGAGATCACCAACACCGACGCCGAAGGGCGGCTCGTGCTCGGCGACGTGATCGCCTGGGCGGCGCGGCGGTGGAAGGCCGCCGCGATGATCGACGTCGCGACCCTCACGGGCGCGTGCATGGTCGCGCTCGGGACGACCACCGCCGGCCTCCTCGGCCCCGACGGGCCGGTGGTGGAGGGCGTCCTCGCCGCGGCGCGCGCGTCGGGCGAGGAGGTCTGGCGGCTGCCGCTCGTCGAGTCGCTGAAGGAGCAGCTGAAGAGCGATCGCGCCGACATGAAGAACACCGGCGACCGGTGGGGCGGCGCGATCAGCGCGGCCCACTTCCTCCACGCGTTCGCGAAGGACGCCCCCTGGGCGCACCTCGACATCGCGGGCCCGTCGCACACCTCGAAGGAGCGCGGGTACGTCGCGAAGGGGGGCACGGGGTTCGGGATCCGCACGCTCGTCGAGTTCGTCCGGGCCTGGTCCGCGTGAGCGCTGCGGGCTCGCGCCGAGCGGGGTAGACCTGTTCCCGGATGCCCTTCCACGACGAGCTCGCGCTGCTCCTCCGCCCCGCCGGCGGCGGGGTGCCGCTCGTCTCGGCGGGGCTCGACGAGCAGCGCGCGCTCCAGCGCCGGCTCGCGGGCGTCGGGACCGACGCGGAGGTCGGGGAGCGCTGGGTCGCCGACCTCGTCCGCGCGCCGACCGCGCGCGCCGTCCTCATGGGCATCCCGTCCGACGTCGGCGCCGGCCACCGCCGCGGCGCCGCGTTCGCGCCCGCCGCGCTGCGCGCGCGGCTCCTCCGCGACGACCCGCGCTTCCTCGCGCGCGCGCGCGAGGCCGGGCTCGTGGACCTCGGCGACGTCTTGACCGTGCCGCAGCTCCTGCACGACGAGATGCTCTCCCCGGAGCAGCTGTCCCGGACCCGCGCCGCGCTCTACCCCGATCTCGCTCCCCGGGAGCGCACCGCGCTCCCGGTCTCGCCGCTGTCGATCGCGGAGGAGGCGGTCTCGCGCGTGGTCGCGGTGAACCCGGACGCGGCGGTGATCGCCCTCGGCGGCGACCACTCGGCGGCGTGGCCGATCGTGAAGGCGCTCGCGTCGGCGCGGGTCGGGCTCGGGGTCGTGCAGGTGGACGCGCACACGGACCTCCTCGAGGAGCGGCTCGGCGTCCGCTACTGCTTCGGGACCTGGTCCTTCCACGCGAACGACGCGCTCGGGCGCGGCGGGCGGCTCGTCCAGGTCGGCACGCGCGTGTCGCGGCACGACCGGGCGTACTGGGAGTCGACGCTGGCGGTCCGGCAGCTCTGGGCGGACGAGGTGCGGCGGGACCCCGCCGCGGCGCTCGACGCGATCGTGCGCCACCTCGAGCAGGCCGGCGTCGAGCGGGTCTACTTCACGAACGACGTGGACGGCACCGACGATTCGTTCGTCCAGGCGACCGGGACGCCGGAGGCGGGCGGGCTCGACCCCGACTTCGTGGTCGCGCTCGTGCGCCGGCTCGGGCAGGAATTCGAGCTCGCGGGCGGCGACGTGATGGAGGTCGCGCCGGGGCTCGGCGGGGCGGAGGCCACGGATCGAACGCTCGCGGTGGCGACGCGGTACCTCCGGGAGACGATCGCCGCGGCGCTCGGGATCGCGCCATAGACGAAGCCCCGGATCCTCTCGGACCCGGGGCTCCTGGGTGTCGGACGTTCCGTCGTTCGGACCGCTACGCCTTCTCTTCGGCGCTCTTCCTTGCCGGGGTGGCGATCTTGAGGAGCGCGCCAACCGCCGCGCCCGCCGCCGCGCCAGCGACCGCGAAGAGCGAGCCGACCGCGGTCACGCCGAGCACCATCCCGAAGACGATGAGGGCGCGGACGCCGAGGCTGGCCGTGACCGGCGTCCCGAAGATGCCGCCCGCGAGGAGGACGCCCGCGTAGCCGCCGTAGAGCAGCGCCGGGAGGAGGGCGACTGCGAGGAAGGTGGCGAGGCCGATGCCGGCACCGACGAGAGCGGGGAGCTTCGAGTTCTTGGTCGTCATGGCGTTTCTCCTGCTGGTTGTCGGGGCCTCTGTCCGCCCCCCGTCCTGTACCTTCTTCTTTGCACGCGGCCTGCCAGCCGCTCGTCCCGTCGAATCGCGGGGTTGCGCGGGGCTCGCGTCGGGAAAACCGGACGGAAGCTGCGGGCGCCCGACAGGGCGCGCAGGGGGGCCCGTGCTACCCTGCGCCGCCGTGAACGCCTTCAAGCGCCACCTCGCGCAGGTCGCCGACTACCCGTACACGAAGCTCGACGCGCGGGTGAAGCTCGACCAGAACGAGAGCCCCGACGACTTCCCGCCCGCGCTCAAGGCGCGCGCGCTGGAGCGGATCGCGAGCCTCTCCTGGAACCGCTACCCCGAGCTGCACGCCGACGACGTGCGCGCCGCGGTCGCGCGTCACGAGGGGTGGCCGGAGGATGGGGTCGTGCTCTCGCCGGGCTCGAACCTCCTCGTCCTCGCGCTGGCGTCGGCCGCGTCGTCGGTGATCGACACCTCGCCCGCGTTCCCCTACTACAAGGGATCCGCGACCGCGACCGCGACGCCGTACCGCGCCGTGCCGCTCGGCGAGGGCTTCGCGCTCCCGACCGCGGGGCTCCTCGCCGCGCTCGACCAGGCGCCGGGCGTCCTCTTCGTCCCGAACCCGCACGGCCCGACCGGCAAGCTCTTCGACCCGGCCGACCTCGCCGCGCTCGGCGAGCGGGCGCGGGAGCGTGGTGGGCTCCTCGTGGTGGACGAGGCGTACCACGCGTTCGCCGGCACCGACGCGCGCCCCCTCGCCCGCGCGAACCCGCACGTCGCGATCCTGCGGACCTTCTCGAAGTCCTGGTGCCTCGGGGGGATCCGGGCGGGCTACCTCCTCGGCTCGGCCAAGGTCGCGGCCGTCGCGCGCGCGCTCCTGCCGCCCTTCTGCATCCCGGCGCACACCGGCGCGATCCTCCTCACCGCCCTCGAGTCGCCCGGGTACGTCGCGCCGCTCGTGGCGCGGATCCGGGCGGAGCGCGAGCGGCTCCTCGCGGAGCTCGGGAAGCACCCGGAGTGGAAGGCCTGGCCGTCCGCGTCGAACTTCATCCTGGTCCGGACGAAGGACGCGAAGGCGGCGCACGCGAAGCTCCTCGCCGCCGGCATCCTCGTGCGGCGGCAGGACCACTACGCCGGGCTCGAGGGCTGCATCCGCGTGTCGGTCGGGACGCGCGAGGAGAACGACGCGCTGCTGGCAGCGGCGTTCCGCTAGCCACAATGCCGGTCACTTAGCGGCCGGCCGCTTCCGGGGTAGCTGCTCAGCTGCGAGGGGGGACGTCCGGGTTCCGGGTTCGGCGAACGCTCCCGTCGGGCCTCGGGCATGGCCCCCGTCCTCCTGCGCCGCAGGAGGACGGCGCCTTCCCCGGCCCGCCTCGGCGGCGTTCGGTCCGGGCGACGAGATCATCGCGATGGAGCCGCACCACAATGTGCGCGACCTCGAGAGGCCGGCACTGCTAAGTGACCGGCATTGCCGCTAGCCACGCCCTCGTTCAGTGAATCCTCGGCAGCAGCGGCAAGCCCGCCACGATCTTCGCCTCCGCCCTCGCGAGCTCGCCGAGCCGCGTGCGCGCCCCTTCCCCGCCCTCGCGCACCGCGAGGTCGACGAAGAGTCGCTCGTGGCCCGCCTCCGACTGGGCGAAGCGCGCGTAGAGCTCGCGCAGCCGCGGGTCGGGGAGCGCCCCGGCGAGGAGCGCGAGCCGCTCGTGGCTGCGCGCCTCGATGAGCGCCGACACGAGCAGCCGGTCCACGAGCCGCGCCGGCCCGGCGCGGACGAGCTGCACCAGCGCCCGCGCGTAGGGATCCCCGCCGTCCGGCCCGAGGCCGAGCCCGAGCCGCGCCATCTCGGCGAGCACGGCGAGGAGGTGCTGCAGCTCCTCCTGCGCGAGCTTCGCGAGCGAGCGCACGAGCTCGGGCCGCTTCGGGTGATCGGCGACGAGCTTCAGCGCGCTCGCCGCCGCCTTCTTCTCGCAATGCGCGTGATCGACGAGCGTCGCGCGGAACCCCTCGACCGCGACGGCGGTCCAGCGCGGGTCGGTGGCGGTGAGGAGGAGAGACACGCGGTGAGTGTAGCGGCCGGCGCTAGCCAAGCGCGAGCGCGGCGACGGCGGCCGGCGCCAGGACCACGGGGGCCCGCGGCAGCCGAGCGAGGTCGAAGGCGCGGACGAGCTCCCCCGGCGCGACCCGCGCGCCCGGCGGCGCGAGGCCCGAGAGCGAGGCGAGGAGCCCCACCACCGCCCGCGGATCGGCGCCCCGCTCACGCAGCTCGCCGAGCGAGAGCGCCCCGTGCCGCTTCGCGAGCCGCTCGCCGTCCTCGCCGACGACGAGCGGGACGTGGGCGAACCGCGGCGGCGCGAGCCCGAGCGCCTCGAAGAGGAGGAGCTGCCGCGCGGTGGACGGCAGGAGATCGTCCCCGCGCACGACGTCGGTGATCCCCATCGCGGCGTCGTCCACCACCACCGCGAGCTGGTACGCCGGGACGCCGTCGGCGCGGGCCACCACGAAGTCCCCGACCTGCGTCGAGACGTCGACCGCCTGCGGCCCGTGGACGCCGTCCTCGAACCGGACCTCCCCGGGCGCGACGCGCAGCCGCCAGGCCGGTCGCCTCCCCACCGAGCGCCGGTCCGCCTCCTCGGTGGAGAGGCGAGCGCACGTCCCCGGGTAGCGCGGCCCATCGTCCGAGAGGCCGTGCGGCGCCTCGGCCGCCCGTGCGATCTCGGCGCGCGAGCAGAAGCAGGGGTAAACCCGCCCCGCCTCGCGGAGGCGACGCAGCGCGTCGTCGTAGCGCCCGAGCCGCTCGGACTGGCGGTACGGCCCGGACGGCCCTCCGACGTCCGGCCCCTCGTCCCAGTCGAGCCCGAGCCAGCGCAGCTCCCCGAGGATCCGCTCCTCGAGGCCCGGCCGGACCCGCGCCCGGTCGAGGTCCTCGACGCGCTGGAGCCAGCGGCCGCCCGCCGCCCGCGCCGCGAGCCACGAGAGGAGCGCGGTCCGGGCGTTCCCGAGGTGGAGAGGCCCGGTGGGCGACGGCGCGAACCGGCCGCGGTGGAGGTGCATGAAGGCCCCGGAAGGTGCGATGCCGGAAGGGCGCCCGTCCTGATATCCCGGTGCGCGCTGCCCGCTCAAGCGCAAAACTTGAAGACGCGGCCCATCCGCGTGACGGTGACCTCCATGCCCCGCCAGGCCGGCGTCCTCCTCCCGCTCTTCTCGGTGCGCTCCTCCGCGGACTGGGGCGTGGGCGAGATCCCCGACCTCGTGCCGTGGGCGCGGTGGTGCGCCGCCGCGGGGTTCTCCGCCGCGCAGGTCCTGCCCGTGAACGAGGCGTCGCGCGGGCAGCAGAGCCCGTACGCCGCGCTCTCCGCGTTCGCGATCGACCCGGTCTACGTCGGGGTGGGCGGGCTCGAGGACTTCGACGCCGCGGGCGGGCTCTCCGCGCTCTCGCGGGAGGACCAGGCGCTCCTCGAGACCGTCCGGACCTTCCCCACCGTGCGCTGGGACGAGGTCCGCGGCTTGAAGCGCCGCGCGCTCGACGTCGCCTTCGCCCGCTTCGAGCGCGAGGAGGGGTCCCGCCGGAGCACGCGCGCCCGCGCGCTCGAGGCGTTCGCGCGCCAGGAGGGCGCCTGGCTCGACGACTACGCGCTCTTCGTCGCGATCCACGACGTCGAGCAGGGCGGCCGGCCGTGGACGGACTGGCCCGCGCCGCTGCGCGACCGGGACCCCGCCGCCCTCGCCGAGGCGCGCGCCCGGCTCTCGCGGACCGTCCTCTTTAACACCTGGCTGCAGTGGCAGGCGGAGGAGCAGTGGCACGCGGCGCGCGCTGCGGCGAACGCCGTGGGGGTCGAGCTCGCCGGCGACCTGCCGTTCATGGTCGCGACCGACTCCGCCGACGTGTGGGCGCGCCGCGGCGACTTCCGGCTCGACGCGCGGGTGGGCGTCCCGCCCGACGCGTTCAGCGAGACCGGTCAGGACTGGGGGCTCCCGGTCTACCGGTGGGACGTGATGGAGCGCGAGGGCTTCCCCTGGCTCTCCGAGCGCGGGCGCCGGATGGCCGACCTCTACGGCCTCTACCGCGTCGACCACGTGGTCGGCATGTACCGCACCTACTATTTCCCGAACGACGGCGGCCCGCCCGCGTTCGTGCCGCAGGGCGAGGAGGCGCAGCGCCGGAACGGCGAGCGCGTCCTCGGGATCTTCTCGAAGGGGGCGCGCGTCATCGCCGAGGACCTCGGCACCGTCCCCGACTTCGTGCGCGCCTCGCTCGAGGAGATCGCGATCCCCGGCTACCGGGTCCTCCGCTGGGAGCGGCACTGGCACGACCCGGGCCAGCCGTTCCGCGACCCGGCGCAGTGGCCGGCGATCTCGGTCGCGACCACCGGGACGCACGACACGGACTCCCTCGCGGACTGGGTCGACGGGATGCCGCCGGACGAGCGCGCCGCCTTCCTCGCGCTCCCCGAGCTCGCGGCGCTCCGCGCGCGCGCGCCGTCCCGGTTCGACGACGGGGTGCGGGACGCGATCCTCGAGCTCGTGTACGGCGCCGGGTCCGACCTCCTCCTGCTCCCGTTCCAGGACGCGTTCGGCCTGCGGGAGCGGGTGAACGTCCCGGGCACGGTGAACGGCGAGAACTGGACCTACCGGATCCCGCGCGACCTGACGGCGCTGCACGCCGACCTCGCCGCGCGCGACCGGCTGCGCAGCCTCGCGGCGCGCACGGGGAGGCTCGGAGGCGGGTAGGCCCGCGGGATCGGGGCGGGCCGTCGGGGGCGGCGTGCGCGTGGGAGCGGGGGGGAACGGAGGGGGCGACCAAACCGCCCAAGGGGACGCCGCCCTCGCGGACGCCCTCCTCGCGGAGCTCGCGGCGGAGCTCCAGCGCGGCGAGGGGATGACCCCGCGCCCGGCGTCCACCTACCGGCTCCAGCTGCACGCGGGCTTCGGCTTCGAGCACGCCGCGCGGGTCGTTCCGTACCTCTCGGCGCTCGGCGTCACCGACGTCTACCTCTCGCCGATCCTCGCCGCCGCCCCCGGCTCGACCCACGGCTACGACGTCGTGGACCACGCGCGGCTCTCACCGGAGCTCGGCGGCGCCGACGGGTACGCCCAGCTCGCCGCGGCCTGCCGCGAGCGCGGGATGGGGATCCTCCTCGACTTCGTCCCGAACCACATGGGCATCGGGCCGCAGAATCCGTGGTGGATGGACGTCCTCGAGAACGGTCCCTCCTCCGTCCACGCGCCGGCGTTCGACGTGGAGTGGACGCCCCTCAAGGCGGAGCTCGGCGCGAAGGTCCTCGTGCCGGTGCTGGGCGACCAGTTCGGGCGCGTCCTCGAGCGCGGCGAGCTCGTGCTCGCCCGCGACGGCGGCGCGTTCGTGATCCGCTACTACGACCACGTCTTCCCGGTCGCGCCCCGCTCGGTCCCGCTCGTGCTGCGCCACGGCCTCGCGCCGCTCCGGAACGCGCTCGGCCCCGCGGACCCGCACGTCCAGGAGCTCGAGTCGATCTGCGTCTCGCTCGAGAAGCTCGCGCCCCGCACGGACACCTCGCCCGAGGCCGTCGCCGACCGCGCCCGCGAGAAGGAGGTCGCGAAGCGGCGGCTCGTCGCGCTGTGCGAGGCGAGCGAGGCGATCCGCGCCTTCGTCGACGGGAGCGTCCGCGAGTTCAACGGGCGGGCGGGGGACCCGCGTTCGTTCGACCTGCTCCAGCGCCTTCTCGACGGCCAGGCGTACCGGCTCGCGTTCTGGCGCGTCGCCGGCGAGGAGATCAACTACCGGCGCTTCTTCGACGTGAACGGCCTCGCGGCGATCCGCATGGAGGAGCCGCAGGTCTTCGCCGCCGCGCACCGGCTCGTGCTCGGGCTCCTGCGCGACGGGCTCGCGACCGGGCTGCGCGTCGACCACCCCGACGGCCTCTACGCGCCGGCGGCGTACTTCCGGCGGCTCCAGGCGTCCTACCTCGTCGAGCGCGCGCGGCTCGCGGCCCTGCGCCGGGGCCGCACGCTCGACCCCGCGACGGAGGCGCTCCTCCTCGGGCGCCTCTTCGAGGTGCTCGAGGCGGGGCGGCTCCCCTCGCGGCCGCTCTACGTCGTCGCGGAGAAGATCGTGCTCGCGCCGGAGCGGCTGCCCGAGACCTGGGACGTGGACGGCACCACCGGCTACGAGTTCCTCGCGCTCGTGAACGGGCTCTTCGTCGATCGCGCGGCGGAGCGGACGTTCGAGGGGCTCTGGACGCGGGCCGCGGGGCGCCGGGAGGAGTTCGCCGAGCTCGTGGCGGAGAAGAAGCGGGTGGTCATGTCCTCGTCGATGGCGGGCGAGGTGAACATGCTCGCCTACCGGCTCAACCGGATCTCCGAGACGAACCGGCGCACGCGTGACTTCACGCTGAACGAGCTCACCCGCGCGCTCGTGGAGGTGGTCTCGCTCTTCTCGGTCTACCGGACCTACGTCACGCGGCGGGCCGAGGTCGACGAGCGGGACCGCTCGGTGGTGGAGCAGGCGATCGCGCGCGCGCGCCGGCGGAGCCCGGTCGTCGATCCGTCGATCTACGACTTCCTGCGCGACGTCCTCCTCCAGCACTACCCCGACGGCCTCTCGGACGCGGAGCGGGACGAGTGGCTCGAGTTCACCCTGAAGCTCCAGCAGGTGACCGGGTCCGTGACCGCGAAGGCGGTCGAGGACACCGCGTTCTACGCCTACGCGCGGTTCCTCTCGCTGAACGAGGTCGGGGCTACGCCGACCCGCTTCGGCGTCCTCCCCGCGGAGGTCCACGCGCTGTTCGCCGAGCGGCTGGAGCGGTTCCCGTCCTCGCTCTCGGCGACCTCCACGCACGACACGAAGCGGAGCGAGGACGTCCGCGTCCGGATCGACGCGCTCTCCGAGCTCGCGTCCGAGTGGCGGAGCGCGGTCGTCCGCTGGTGGCGCATGAACGCGCCGCTCCGGGGCGGCGAGAAGGGCCGGCCCGCGCCCGACCGCCGAGACGAGCTGCTCCTCTACCAGACGCTCGTGGGCGCGTTCCCGGACGAGCGGCTCTCGCCCGGCACGCCGGCCCACGCCGACTTCGTCGCGCGGATCCGCGCGTACGTCGAGAAGGCGATCCGCGAGGCGAAGGTCCATACCAGCTGGACGAACCCCGACGAGGCCTACGAGGGCGGCGTCGTCAGGTTCGTCGAGGCGATCCTCTCGTCGCCGCCGTTCCTCGCGGAGCTCGCCGCGCTCGCCTCCCGCGTCGCGCGGGCGGGTCGGATCTCGTCGCTCGCCCAGGTGGCGCTCAAGTGCGCCGCGCCCGGCGTGCCCGACGTCTACCAGGGGTGCGAGCAGTGGGACCTCTCGCTCGTCGATCCCGACAACCGCCGGCCGGTGGACTTCGACGGGCGCGCGCGCTCGCTCGAGGGGATCGAGGCGGAGCTGGCGGGCGGCCGGGAGGCGCGCGCGGCGCTCGCGCGGGCGCTCTCGTCGCCGGAGGGGCTCGCGTCGGGGCGGGCGAAGCTCCTCCTCCTGCGGGTGGCGCTGCACCTCCGGCGGGCGGAGCCCGAGCTCTTCCGGAGCGGGGACTACCGGCCGCTCGAGGCGGACGGCCCGCTCGCCGCCTGCGTCTTCGCGTTCGCGCGGGCCATCGCCGGCCGCGCGCTGCTCTGCGCGGTGCCCCGGCTCGTGCTCGCGCCGCTCGAGGCGGGCGGCGGCGCGGTGCGGTGGGAGGGGACCCTCCCGCTGCCCCCGGCGCTCCCCCGCCGCTGGCGCGACGTCGTGACGGGCGCGATCCGCGAGGGGCACGCCCTCGCGCTCGCCGAGCTCTTCTCGGACTTCCCTGTGGCGCTGCTGGTTTCGGAAGGCGGGTAGGCTCATGGCACTCCAAGGAACCGCGAACACCCGCTTCTTCCTCGTCCGCCACGGGCGCGCGGAGGCGAGCAACCCCGGAGGAGACGCGGCGCGCCGGCTCGTTCTGGAGGCGCGCGAGGAGCTCACCGAGCACTTCCGGGCGCTCGAATGGAAGGAGCTCGAGATCGACCGTGTCTTCACGAGCCCGTTCGTGCGCGCGCGGGAGACCGCGGAGATCCTGACCGCTGCGACGGGTGCGCCGCTGGAGGAGAGCGAGGCGCTCGCGTCAGGGAAGTCGACCGGGCCCGAGCTGCTCCGGCTCGGGGCGCGGCTCGGCCGCGGCGCCGCGCTCGTCGGGCACAACCCGGAGATCGCCGAGGCGGTCTCGGCCGCGGCCGGCCGCAAGGTGGATGTTCCGCCGGGCGCGGTCGCAGCGATCGAGGCGGACGGCGCGGGGTTCCGGCTTGCGTGGCTCCGGGCGCCGGCGTGAGCGGAGCATGGGGGCTGACCGACGTCGATCTTGATTGGGCTAATATGGTCACGACTTCCGATTGACCGCGATTGCACTTAGATGGCATCGCATTGTCAGAACCTTGTGACAGTATGCGGGTCATGCGCTCGAAGCGAGCCACGCTGCGCCAGCAAGAGCTCGAGTTCCGCACCTGGGGCGGCGCACGAATAGGTGCGGGGAGGAAGCCAGCCGGCGATCGGCAGCGCGCGCCTCACGCCGCACGCGAGGAGGTCCGGCCCTACCAGCCGGTGCACGTGTCGATGCGGATGGCGCCGCATGTCTGGAACCTGCGGAGCCAGCGGTCGTTCCGGGTGATCGACGCGGCAATACGCAGGGCGCGCCGCGATCGGGGATTCCGGGTCGCGCACTTCACGATCCTGGGCAACCACCTCCACCTCGTCGTCGAGGCGAACGGGACGCGGGCGTTCACGCGCGGCGTGCGCGCGCTCGCCATCCGGGTCGCTCGCGGCCTGAATTGCATGATGGGGCGCACCGGCCCGGTGTTCGCCGACCGCTACGACGCGCACGTCCTCCGGACGCCGGCCGAGGTCCGGAACGCGGTGCGGTACGTGCTCGGGAACTTCGAGAGTCACGCGGTTCGGCGCGGCGAGCTGCGCTCGACGACGGGCTGGGTGGATCCGTTCTCGTCCGCGGCGGCGAGGGGTCCGCGCGAGGAGCGGGTCTTGGACATCTCCGGACGTTCAGGTTACCGCGAGATCGGCGGCGGACAGTCAGGCCCCGCAGAGAGCCGAGTGGCGGTACACCGAGGCTCACGGCGCGTTCCAGATGAGTTGGTCCGTCTGCGTCGTCGTCCCCTTGGGCGATTTCGTTCCCGAAACCGAGATAACGAGGACGTTCCGCCCAGATTGTGGGGTCAACTCAGCGGCAGCGAACCGACCGGGCGCAGCAACGAAGCGACTCGTGACGTCCTGCTTGTTCCACGTCGCCTTGAACGTGGCCGGCAGGACGGTCGCCTTGAAGTGAACGATGACGATAGCCTTCTTCCCTGCCGCGAGTGACGTGACACTCTCCGTTGGAGATCGATATGTCATTAAGGCGGTCTGGAGAAGGAGTTCCTGCGAGGTTGCCGTAACCGGCCCAAAAGTGGTGCCGCGGAAGACGACGTCCTCCCGGCCGACAACGACACCCGGCTCGTCCGCACGCCACATCGGCACGGCGGAAAACGTTCTGAATCCGGGTGGGTCGTAACTACGAAGTCCCATGGGCGGCGAAACCTTACCCTGCGCCATTTGTGTGATGTCCAGGTCCCCGGTGGCGGAATCCGAGTCGATGCCCCAGCTGACCAAGCCCCCCGACGTAACGATTCCACTCCAGAGAGCTGGGACGATGAGCCCCACCTGCGGTACCAGAGAACACCAAGACCAATAACCGCCGCAGCGCTCGCATAGATAGGCCGGGGCGGTTTGGTTGAAGATTCGCCCCGCACCGCTGTCTGGGAGTCCCGACCCGGTCGCGAAACAATACGCGGGTGTGATCATGTCGAGCTTGAACACGAGCAATGCTCCAGTGGAGCTGGGTCCGTTCGTCAGAACGTACGAATACTCGTAGTATCCGTTGACGTTCCATCCCGCGCTCGCGTCGACGTTGAACCCGGAAAGGTTCGGGTTGAGAACGTCGATGCCCGCCTGCCCCATCCCGATGTTCGGTACGAATGCAACCGCGAGCGCCGCCACAAAGATCGCAATACGTTCCGTCCTCATGTCGTGCTCCTAGAACCCAAACCGAAAGTGAATGGGACCTTCGGGGACTCGCTCGCAGTCAATCGCCTCCGCCGCTCTCAGAATCTTGGCCTCATAATCATGCGCATTCTTGAATTCGCCCGTGTCCACGACTTGCACCCATGCGAAATCCACGTCGTGACCCTGTCGGTGGAGGACGTGGCCTTTGGGCGTGCTCTCGAAGTTGCCATCCAGGTCGAAGATGCCACCTCGAACGAGGCTCATATCATCGAGGCCGATGAGGATCTTCCCGCGCGTGCCGTTTGAGATAGCCTCCGCAAACTCTTGCACCTTCGGCAACACTGCGGGGCTCAGGTAGTGGTTGTCGGCGTGGTTGTCACACCACGTCTGGTTGCCACACTGCTGCCCGGCGCCTCCCGACAAGAAGAACGAACCGGGTTCGGCCGCGACCGCGACCAGCCCGAGACTTGGGTCAAGCGAGATCGATCCTGTGCTCGGCGTCCCGCCCGCAGGTGAACTGGCTGCAACGGTGAAGTCGGCCGTGGCGGGTCCGGGAAGGAGCGCAGCCCGCAGCGTTCCATCGAAGGTCGTGCTCCCGCTCAACAACCCCTGCGACGTGTCGAAGGTCGCGCTCCCCTGAGGCGTAACCGTAAGGACCTTCTGGAAGACGTCGAAGGAGCTCGGCGGAGGATTGTGCGTGTGGCCCCCGGAATTCGCTACATACGTGAACTGCGCCTGAACAGGAACGTTCGGGACCGCCACTGTGGGGCAGAGCGTGTCGTACACGGTCACTGCCAGCTGACCCGTCTCCGGCCCGATGGCGGGTTCGACGATCGAGGTGTTGCCCGAACTCGCGGGAATCGCCGGCGCGAGCTTCGTGGGCGCGGTGAGCGCGACCGCCCCGATCCCATCCGCCACCATGTTGAGCATCCCCGAGAACGACGCAGAGCCCACCATCTCGACATCCCAAGTGATGATCGGTTTGCAGGGGTAGATGAGTCCGGTGAGGATGTTAAAGACCGAGCCGGCGTTCGTGTAGTTGTAATGGCATGCCCTGTCACCGGCCCTGTGGACGGGATCAGTGGTATTCCAGGACGTGACCGAGAAACAGAACTCCCAATAGTCGGTGTAGTACTCCGACACGGTGAGAGTGTGCTCATAGACGTACTGGAAGCCGCTTGGTGCCGTGAAAGTCACAGTCCAGGTGGAATCGGGTTGCGCGCCCCCCCACGCGATGACCTGCCACGACAATGCGACGTCCCCCGTTGTCCCGATGGGAAGCGGCGTGGAATCTGCCGGTCGCGAACGATCGTAATATTCCCAGCCGCGTTCCGTCCCCGGCGGCCACCAGAACAGACCGTAGATCGTCATCGTTGGGTCCGTCGCTGAGGCCGTCAGCAACGCCTGGGCCCTCGAGATGGACCCCGTATTCGGCGGTGCGGACGAACCTACAACGCTGGAAAACTGCGCCAGCGCCTCTCGTGGGCAGAAGACCCCGAGAAGCACGGCGAGGAGCACGCCGAGACTCCGGACGAGGCGAAACGCTGGAGCGTTCTCTTCGGGTGCTGCCCGGCATGCAGATACCGTGCCTCTGCGAAGGCGCGAGCACAACTGAGTAAGAGCGGATGCGAGCACAGATCCCCCCGTGCGCAAATCGCCGGTCGCCGGTGCAGACCGGACTGAAGGTCGTATTGGACTGCCAGCGAAATTTACTGGCAGCACAGGAGCGTCATGTCAAGCGCCAGATTGCATGACCAGCCGCTGGCGGGACTTGCACCCCACGATTCCGTCGTGATGCCGCGCACCTGCGCAAGGGTGCGGACACAAGATCGCCCCTCGAGTCCGCGAGGGCGATTCATGGCTTTCCACCGACGAGTTCCTTCAGCTTCCCGAGCACGCCCTGCTGCCGGCGGCGCTCGGCCTTCCGGGGCCTCCCGCTGCTCGCGCAGGACGTCCTCGTGCGTCCTCCACTTCCCCTGCCGGCGGAGTTCCTCTATCTCCCCGCTTCATCCTCAAGAACGAGCGGTACGTCGGCCGCTTCGTCTGGAAGAAGCGCACGTGGGCGACGGACCCGGCCACCGGCGCTCGAACGTACCGGATGCGCGGCGAAGACGAGTCCAGCTCTTTCGCGAGGACCTTGGCTGCGTGTTCGCATGGGCCACAGAACGCCCGCCGCGGGCGTCGACGAGCAAGTCGGGAATGCAACGTGAGCTGGAATTCGAGGACGGCAGCGAGTCCGTTAGCGGAGTCATCAGCCGATTCAAGATCGAGGCGGGGCGCAGTTGTCCGCGTGGCGCCGTGCCGCCATCCACGATCAGGCCGGCTCGACCCACCAAAGTCGAGCGAATCCCGGGCTTCATCGCGCGGCGCCGGACCCGCGTCCTTCCGGGCACTTTCAAAGCCCCGCCCCCTCCCCTGCTACACTCGCCCGATGGACGCCCCCGGCGCGGCGAACCCCGCCGCCCCCGCCTCGCCGAAGTTCGTGCAGGAGCTCGATCTCCTGGTGCGGGCGCGCTACCCGCTCGTCTACCTCCTCTCCTCCGAGGAGCAGCGCGTGGAGGCGATCCTCGCCGGGCTCGCGGACACGCACGGCAAGGCCCTCCTCGGCTGGTCCGCGGTGAGCGGCTTCCGCCGGCTCGGCGGCGCGAAGACCGTCCTCGCGCCGGAGGGGGCCCGGGCGCCGCTCGAGGCGCTCGCGGAGATCTCGAAGCTCGGCGAGCCCGCGCTCGTCCTGCTCAAGGACTTCCACCCGTACCTCGCCGACCCCACGG
>WNGL01002024.1_pt1 | contig 24808 bp, 21 predicted proteins | sample 5400591 | NCBI WGS metagenome assembly WNGL01 (sample SAMN13153377, study PRJNA577476) | soil metagenome | isolation source: 80 cm soil or saprolite under Garry oak tree replicate 1 | place: USA:California | collected 2016-06-15 | reverse complement strand
GCGTCGGAACGGCGCTGGACTTGGATGAATCGTGAAATCGTCGTGGAGGCGCTCCGCGCCGGGCGGCTCCTGCTGTGGAACCCGTACGAGGGGACCGGGCTCCCGCTCCTGGCGCAGGCGCAGCACGCCGTCCTCCACCCGGTCACGCTCCTCACCGCGCTCGGACCTACGATCCGCCCGAGGTCGCGTGGGGGCTCTGGACGAGCGCGGCCGGAGTCCTGCTCGTCGCGGCGGGCGTCTCGCTCCTTCGCGCGTCCGTCCCCCCTACTCCCGCCAGTCCGCCACGAAGATGTTGATCTCGCCCGGCTTGCTCCCGAACCGGTTCGACGCGAAGACGAGCTGCTTCCCGTCCGGCGAGAACATCGGGAAGCCGTCGAACCCCTCGTACGTCGTCACCTGCTCGAGCCCGCTGCCGTCCTCGTTCACGAGGTAGAGATCGAAGTTCGGGCCGCGCGGATCCTTCACGTTGGACGCGAAGAGGATGCGCTTGCCGTCCGGGTGGAAGAACGGCGCGAAGTTCGCCGCGCCCACCTGGGTCACCTGGTGCTGGTCCGTCCCGTCGGCGTTCATCACCCAGATCTCGAGCCGCTTCGGGCGGACGAGCTTCTTCGCGAGGAGCGCCCTGTACTCGTCGAGCTCCGGCCCCGGCTCGGGTCGGCTCGCGCGGTAGACGATCTTCTTCCCGTCCGCCGAGAAGAACGCGCCGCCGTCGTAGCCGGCGGTGTTCGTGAGCCGGACGAGCCCCGTCCCGTCGAGCCGCATCTTGTACAGGTCGAGGTCGCCGTCGCGCGTCGAGGTGAAGACGATCCAGCCGTCCTTCGAGATCGTCGCCTCCGCGTTGTAGGACCCCGGCGCGGGCGCGAGCGGCCGGACATCGGTGCCGTACCGGGTCGCCGTGTAGAGCTGGTAGTCGTAGAGTGGCCAGACGTAGCCCTGCGAGCGGTCCGGCTTCGGGGGGCAGGCGCGGCCCATGCTCTCGTGCGTGGACGCGAAGACGACCCGCTCGTCGCCCGGGAAGAAGTAGCCACAGGTCACCACCCCGCCGCCGGTCGAGACGAGGCGCCGCCCCGTCCCGTCGCGGTGCATGACGTACTCCTGATCGCAGTCCTGGTCCCCCTCGCGCGACTGGAAGACGAGATCGCCCCCGTCGAAGCTCCAGTACGCCTCCGCGTTCTCGCCGCCGAAGGTGAGCTGCCGGAGGTTCGCGAGGTGGCGCTCGCCGGGCGCGGCGTCCACCGCCTTCCAGAGCGGTGCCTTGCGAGCGGCGCACGCGCCGAGCGACGCCGCGAGGGTGACGGAGAGGGCGAGGGCGACGGCAGGCGTGGTTCGCATGCGGGACATGCTCCTCCGCAGCGCCCCGACAGGCCCGCTCCCAGACGGGGCCAAGCTCGCCCGCTCGGCCGCCCCAGAGGCCCCCGTTTGGCGCGCCGGCCCCTTCCGTGGCAAGCTCGCGCACGATGTCCCGCCCGCTCTTCCGCGCGGCCGCGATCCTCCTCGTCGCGGCGACCGGATGCACGAGGAAGGAGCTTTCGCCGCAGCCCGCGCCCTCCGCGCGTGGCCCGGGCCCGTCCCCGTCCGCGGCCCTCCGCGCGGGTGCGAACGCCGCCGAGCTCACCGCCACGCGCCCTGCCACGTGCCTGCTCCTCGAGGGCTCGCCGGCACCGCGCGCGTTCGTCCAGGAGGGCCGGGCCGCCCTCGGCGAGGGGGAGCTCGAGCGTGCGCTGCTCTGTGCGGAGGAGGGCGTGCGGCTCTCACCGCGGCTCGTGCCCGCGCTCACGCTCCGCGCCGACGCCCTCGGCGCGCTCGACCGGCTCGACGACGCCCGGCTCGCCTGGAGCCGGGCGCTCGCGGTCGATCCGTCCGATCCGGAGGCGCTCCTCGGCGCGGCGGAGCTGCACGTGCGCCGGCTCGGGCCCGCCCGCGACGCGCTCGAGGCCGGGCTCGAGTACGCGCTCCGCGGCGCGCGCGCGCCGGCGGCCCGCCGCGACCGGATCCTCGGCGCCCGGCTCGAGCTCGTCGCCGGGATGGCGGAGAACGACCTCGGCCGCAGCCACCTCGCCCTCCCGCACCTCGACCGCGCGGTCGCGGTGCTGAAGGAGGACGCCGACGCGTCCTACGAGCGCGGCGTCGCGCTCTACGAGCTCTCCCGCTTCGCGGAGGCCGAGCGCGCCTTCGAGCGGACCCTCGCGCTCGCGCCGGGCGACGCCTGGGCGCTCCACCAGCTCGGGCTCTGCGCGGAGCGGCGCGGCGATCGCAAGCGCGCGGAGGGGCTCCTCTCCCGCGCGCACACGGCGGCGCCCCAGGACTTCCCGCCCGAGGTCGCCGTGGACGAGGAGGCCTTCCGCCGCGAGGTCCGCCTCGCGATCGACGCGCTCCCCGACGAGGAGCGGCGCGCCCTCGGCGCGGTCCCGGTGGAGGTCGCGGAGCTGCCGGACGCCGAGGACCTGCTCGCGGTCGAGCCGCCGCTCTCGCCTTCGATCCTCGGGCTCTTCCGCGGCCCGTCGGACACCGAGCCGTGCACCCGGGAGGACGGCCCGCGCTGCCGCGCGATCGTGTTCTACCGGAAGAACCTCGTCCGCTTCGCCCGGGACGCGAAGGAGCTCGAGCGGCAGGTGCGCGTCACCCTCCTGCACGAGCTCGGACACCTGCACGGCGAGGACGACGACCAGCTCCGCGCCCGCGGGCTCGAGTAGCGCCGGCGCGAGCTCCGCGAAGGCGGAGCGAGTGTCCCCCCGCTACAACGCCGCGTAGAGCGCCTCGTAGCTCGACGCGCTCCGGTCCCAGCTGAAGTCCTCGGCCATGCCGCGCGAGACGATGCCCTTCCAGGCGCGGCGGTCGCGGTACGTCTCGACCGCGCGCCGCACGGCGAGGAGCAGCGCCTGGGGCGCGTACTCCTTGAACTTGAAGCCGGTGCCGCGTCTCCAGCCGTCGTAGTCCTCGACCGTGTCCTCGAGGCCGCCGACCGCGCGGACCACCGGGACCGTTCCATAGCGCAGGCTGTACATCTGGTTCAGGCCGCAGGGCTCGAACCGGCTCGGCATGAGGAAGAGGTCCGCGCCGGCCTCCATGCGATGGGCGAGCCCTTCGTCGAAGCCGATCCGGACCGCGACGCGATCGCGCCGGTCGTGGGCGGCGCGCAGGAGGGCGTCCTCGTAGGCCCGCTGGCCGCTCCCGAGCACCGCGAGCTGCACGTCGCGCGCGACGAGCTCCGGGATCGCCGCGACGACGAGGTCGATCCCCTTCTGGTCGGCGAGCCGCGAGACGATCGCGACGAGCGGCACGTCGATGCGCGCCGGCAGGCCGAGCTCGCGCTGGAGCGCCGTCTTGCAGCGCGCCTTCCCGGCGAGGGCGCGCGCCGAGTAGTGAACGGGCAGGTGGGGATCGGTCGCCGGGTCCCACTCCGCGACGTCGATCCCGTTCAGGATCCCGTGGAGCGCCGCGCGCCGCTGGCGCAGGAGCGGGTCGAGCGAATGCCCGCCGTGCGGGGTGAGGATCTCGCGCGCATAGGTGGGCGAGACGGTGGTGAGGACGTCGGCGAAGACGAGCCCCGCCTTCATGAACGAGAGCTGGTCGTAGAACTCCATCGCCTCGTGGCGGAACACGTCCCAGGGGAGCCCGAGGTGGGGGATCACCTGCTTCGGGAAGACCCCCTGGTAGGCGAGGTTGTGGATCGTGAAGACCGTCCGCGCCTGGGCGAGGGTGGGATCCTGTCCGTGCTCGTGCCGGAGGAGGAACGGGACGAGCCCGGTCTGCCAGTCGTTCGCGTGGACCACCCGCGGGCGGAGGCCCGTCGCCCCGGGCAGGGCGAGCGCCGCGCGCGCGAACCACGTGAAGCGCTCGGCGTTGTCGCCGTAGTCGGCCCCGCCCTCCCCGTAGATCCCGCGCCGCGAGCCGAAGAGCCGCTCGTGCTCGAGGAGGTACTGGGTCGGGCGCCCCTTCTTCACCCAGAGCGCGGTCGCCTCGCCGCGGACCCGCACGGCCGAGTCCCGGCGCGTGAACCCCGCCGCGAGCGCGTCGATCGAGCCGTAGCGCGGCGACACCACCGCGACCGTGTGGCCGCGCGCGGCGAGCGCCCGCGGCAGCGCACCGGACACGTCGCCGAGGCCGCCGGTCTTGGACCAGGGCGCTACCTCGGAGGCGACGAACAGGAGCTCCATCGCGAGGCGGGGACCGCCGACGGTCAGTGCCCGACCTTGCGGAGGAACTCGGCCGCCTCCTCCGGCGGCACCGGGTTGATGTGGAACCCGGAGCCCCACTCGAACCCCGCCACCTGGCTGAGCGCCGGCATGATCTCGACGTGCCAGTGGTAGCTCGGCGACGACGCGTCGCGGACCGGGTTGGAGTGGATGATGAAGTTGTAGGCCGGGTCGCCGAGCGCGAGCGCGAGGCGGCGCACCGTCGTGCCGAGCGCCTCGGCGAGCAGCCCGAGCCGCTCCTTCGGCTCCGCCTCGAAGTTCGACTCGTGGCGCTTCGGCACGATCCAGGTCTCGAACGGGCTCCGCGGCGCGTACGGCGCGAACACCACGAACTCGTCGTTCTCGTGGATGAGCCGGCTCCGGTCGCGCCGCTCCTGCCCCACCACGTCGCAGAAGATGCAGCGCTCCTTCAGCTCGTAGTGGCGCCTCGACCCCTCGATCTCCTCGCTCACCTGCCGCGGGACGACCGGCAGCGCGATGAGCTGCGAGTGGCCGTGGTCGAGCGACGCGCCGGCGAGGTGGCCGTGGTTCTTGAACGCGAGGATGTACCGGAACCGCATGTCGTTCCGGAGGTCGAGGATCCGAGCCTTGAAGGCGAAGAGGACCTCGGTGAGCTCGGCGGGCGTGAGGTCCTTGAGCGTCCGGCCGTGATCGGGCGTCTCGATGATCACCTCGTGCGCGCCGATCCCGTTCATCCGGTCGTAGATCCCCTCCGCCTGCCGGTCGAGGTCGCCCTCGATCTTGAGCGCGGGGAACCGGTTCGGCACGACACGCACCTTCCACCCGGGCCCGTTCGGCGGCGACGAGGGCGGCCGGCCAGTGACGTAGACCTCGCGCGGGGTCTTGTCCTCGTTGCCGGGGCAGAACGGGCAGAGCGCGGGCTGCGGCGGCGGCGGGGAGGAAGAAAGGTCGGAGGGACGCCGCGCGCGCTCGGTGGCGATGATCACCCACCGGCCGACGATCGGATCCCTGCGCAGCTCCGGCATCGTCGCTCCTTAGACGGTCTCGTTGCGGCCGCGCACGGTCGCACCGACGAGCGCCGCGACCGCCATGAGCGCCGCGCCGCCGAGGTAGGGGACCGCCATCGACCAGCGGCCGAACGTGAACGTGCCCGCCTCCGGGCCGATGATCCGCCCGAACGCGGCGGCCGACTCGCCGATCCCGAGCGTGCCCCCTTGGTCGTCGCGCCGGGCGAGGCGGGAGAGCAGGGCGGAGAGCGCCGGCTGGGAGAGGCCGCTCCCGATCGCGAGCGGCGCGGTCGCGATCATGAGGCCGGCGACGTTGCCCGCGAAGGGGAGCGCCGCGAGGGCGAGCGCCTGCAGGGCGAGGCCGAGCACGAGCAGCCGCTTCTCGCCGACGAGCTTCGTGAGCCGCCCGATGAGCCCTCCCTGCACGATCACCACGATGACGCCGATGTAGGCGAAGAGCCACGACACGTGCGCCTCGTCGATCCCGTACCGCTGCCGGGAGAGGAAGGCGTAGGTCGACTCCATCGCGCTGAAGGCGAGGACCGTGAGGAAGTAGACGAGGATGACGCGCCGGATCCCGGGGCGGCCCATCTCGGTGAAGAAGTCGGTGAAGCGGGTGCGCCGCGCCTCTTCCCGGACGACCCGCTGCTCGGGCTCGGGGAGGATGAAGTACGCGGCGACGCCGTTCAGCGCCGCGAGCCCCGCGGCGGCGAGCCCGGGGAGCGCGAGCGACTGGTGCGAGAGGACCCCGCCGATCGCCGGGCCGAGGACGAACCCGAGGCCGAACGCGGCGCCGATGATCCCCATCCCCTTCGCGCGCCCCTCCGGCGGCGTCACGTCCGCGACGAAGGCGCGGGCGATGGCGATGTTCGCGGTCGCGGCGCCGGCGAAGAGCCGCGAGACGAGCAGCACGAGGAAGCTCCCCGCGAGGCCGTAGAGGAGGAACGCAACCGCGGTCGCTGCGATCGACGCGAGGAGCACCGGGCGGCGCCCGATCCGGTCGGAGAGCCGCCCCCAGATCGGCGCGAACACGAACTGCATCGCCGAGTAGCCGGTCGAGAGCAGGCCGGTCCAGGCCGCGGAGGCCCCGAGCCGCTCGGCGTAGAGCGGCATGACGGGGATCACCATGCCGAACCCGAGGAGGTCCACGAACACGACGAGGAAGAGGATGCCGAGCGCGGACCGGTTCTTCACGGTTGCGCGAGCTTAACCCGGAGGGAGCGCGCTCGCAGGCGGATTCTGGCGATTTTCCGGCGTCCGCGCGGAGTGGCTCACGCCCGCACGCGGTCCCGGCCGGCCCTCTTCGCCTCGTAGAGCCGCGCGTCCGCCCGGGCGAGGAGGGCCTCCGGCGGCTCGCCCGGCTCGAGCGCGGCGCACCCGAGGGAGACCGTCACGGCGATCGCCGCGGGGCCGGCCTGGACCGGCGCGGCCGCGATCGCCGCCCGCAGCCGCTCGGCGAGCTCGACCGCCCCCGGGAGCGCCGCCCCGGGCAGGAGCAGCGCGAACTCCTCGCCGCCGATCCGCGCAGCGAGGTCCCCGGCACGGACGGCGGCCCGGGCGCGCGCCGCGATCCCCCGCAGGACCGCGTCGCCGGCGGCGTGGCCGTGCCCGTCGTTCACCGCCTTGAACCGATCCACGTCGAACGCCACGACCGAGAGCGGGGCGCCCGAGCGGACCGCGCGCGCCACCTCGCGCGCGAGCTCCTCCTCGAAGGCCCGCCGGTTCGCGAGCAGGGTGAGCGCGTCCGTGCGCGACGCGGCAGCGAGGGAGGAGAGCTCGCTCCCCTCCGCGTCCCCGGCCGCGACGTACCGGGCGACGAACGCGCCGACCCGGATCCGGTCGCCGGCGCGGAGCCGGTGCCGCGTCACCGCCCGCCCGTTCACCCAGGTCCCGTTGCGGGAGCGGAGGTCCTCGACGAGGTGGCCGTCGCCGTCCGCCGCGATCCGCGCGTGCCGCCGCGACACGTCGTCCGCCGGCAGCCGGACGGTGCACCCCGGCTCGCGCCCGAGCACCACCTCGTCGCCGAGCGGGACGCGGAGCCCGAGCGCGGCGTCGCCCTCGACGAAGACCAGGCACGGCTCGCCGGGACGCGGCGGTCCGGCGGGGGGCCGGCTCCGGGTCTCGTCCCCGCCGTCGCTCGCGCCGGGGACCATCGCTCACACCCTCCAGTTCACGTGCTCGAAGTCGGCGTCGGGGACGGTGAACGCGAGGAAGCCGTAGCGCGGCAGCCGCTCCACCTCGACGTCGCCGCGGAGCGCGTGCACCGAGAGCGCGATCTTCATCCCGGGCGCGAGGCCGAGCGGCGCGAACGGCAGCGCGAGCTCCACCACCTTCGCGAACGCCGCCTCGCCCCGAGGATCGCCGGCGCGGCGCACGCCGTCCGGGACGAGGGGGAAGTCGATCGCGGTCCGGCGTTCGGCCGCGAGCAGCACCACCCGCACGCGGGTCGCGATCTCGGCGGTGCGGGCGGGCGACTCCGCCGGATCGAGCCTCAGATACAGCGCCTTCAGGTCGAACCCGTAGTGGAGGACCGAGAACGCCTGCGCGCCGCCGTACATCGAGCCGCGGTGCTGACCGGGCCGGTAGAGGCCCGAGCCCTGCCACTCGAAGTAGCTCGTCTCGTGGCCGTCGAGGGTCGGGGTGAGGAGGAAGGTCGGCTCGCGCACCGGCTTCGCCTCGACGCCGCTCGCGGCGAGGTCCGGGGCGCGCTTGATCGGCTCGAGCGCCTCGGTGGGCGGGTTCGCGCCCACGAGCGTCGCGGCGCGGATGACGTGGCCGCGGAAGAGCGCGTCGAACTCGGCCGCGAGCTCGGTGGTGAAGTCGTCGCCGTACCACCAGGTCCAGTCCGACGCCTCCGCGGCGTGGACGTGGCGCATCGCGCGCGCGATCCGCTCCGGGTCGGCGCCGGCGCGCTCCGCCGCGGCGACCGCGTCGCGCGCGCGGCCGAGCGCGGCCCAGGCCTGCCGGTCCTCGGCGTGCCCCATCCAGATCCGGTACGACGCCTCGATCCAGGAGCCCGAGTGGATCCGCGCGATGGCCGGCCCGGCCGCGGGGAGCGCGGCCTCGGAGAGGGTCACCGTCTCGATCGCGTGGTTCGCCTCGAGCTCGCCGTAGAGGTGATCCAGGAACTCGAGGCCCGAGTTCGGGTAGTGCTCCCAGGCGTTCTCGCCGTCGAGGAAGACGCCCACCGTGGCGGGCCCCTCCTGGCCGTCCTTCGTCCAGGCGTCCCCGATGGCGGCGAGGTGGGCGACGAAGTCCGGCACCGCCTGCTTCGCCGGCACGCCCGCGTACGTGAAGCCGATGAGGTCCGAGAGGGAGCGGTCGCGGAAGAGCATCGCGACCTCGCCTCCCGCGCCGGCGGAGACCTTCCAGGGCCGGTACAGCGAGCGGAGCCGCGGCGCGCTCGCCGGGAGCGAGTGGAGCAGCACCCCCTCGTCGCTCGCGGCCCAGCGGACGCCCTCGCTCCCGAGCACCTCGAGCGCCTCCGGCGAGACGGAGCCCTCGGCCGGCCACATGCCCGCGGGCGGCGCGCCAAAGCGGCGCGTGTGCGAGGCGATCGCCTCGCGGACGTGCCAGCGCGCGTCCTCGGGGTGGGCGAAGCGCGGCGGGAGCTCCGCCGCGGGCAGCGCGCGCTTCGCGGCGTCCGTGTCGCAGAGGAGCGGGAGGATCGGGTGGTAGTAGGGCGTGGTGGAGAGCTCCACCTGCCCCTTCTCCGCGAGCCGCCGCCAGCGCTGGACGATCTGCGCCATGATCCGGCGCTGCGCGTCGAGGACGTACCCGACGTCCTCGCGGGTGTAGTCGCGCCCCTTCGCGGCGAGGGCGCGCAGCCCCTCGTCCTCGGCGAAGGCGGCGAAGCCCATCCAGGCGAGGTTGAAGTGGAGCTGCAGGTCGGTGAGCTCCGCCTCGGTGAACGACTGCGCGGCGCGGGCGGCGTCCACGGACCGCAGATCCCGCCCGCGCTTCTGGAGGAGGTCCCAGTAGCGCGGCACCGGGCGGACGTGCCGCTCCCAGTTCACCATGAAGAAGCTGCGCAGGATCGCCTGCCGCTCCTCCGGCCCGAGCTCGGCGACCGGGCGCTCCGTGAGGTCGAGGAACCGGTCGCGGGCGCGGCCGGCGACGTACTCCTCGAGCTGCTCGAGCAGCACCGGCGTGAAGTTCACGGTGCAGTGGATCCCGGGGTGCCGCTCCAGGATCCAGGCCATGTCGAAGTACGCGCGGGTCGCGTGGAGCCGCACCCACGGGAGCAGGAAGTCGCCCGTCTCCGCCTCCTGGTAGGGAGGCTGGTGCATGTGCCACAGGAGCGCGAGCCGAACCCTGCGCATCTCGAACCCAAGTCCCGGGGAGGAGCCCCTTCGCGCCGCGCTAGCGGCGGCCGCGCGGACGCGACGCCGCGGGCGCGTGCGGCTCGAGCTCGCGCCGAGGCGTGCGACCCTCGCGCGCCGGAGCTGGCGGGGCGCCGGAGGCGGTGGACGCCGGCCCTCCCTCGTTCTTGATCTTCCACTCCTCCCAGAGGTTCAGGACGAGCGAGACGTCGCGCAGGGGGAGGACCTTCTTCAGATGGGGGAACTCCTCCACGAACGCGCCGTAGAACGTCTGGTAGCGGTGCGGCGTGAAGTAGCGGAGCAGCGTCTCGCGACCGTGGGCGTCGACGTCGAGGAACTCGATGCCCATCCCGGTGACGAGATCCGGGTCGTCGTGGGCGACGGAGTGGGCGACCTTCGACCGGATCGCGAGCGGCCCGTCGGGCAGCGCGAGCTCGACGTGCACCTCGAGCCCCTCGCGCAGGAGGAAGCTCGTCGCGATGAAGATCCCGCCCAGGCCGAGGTTGGTCGAGGTGGCGTACGCCTCGAACCGCAGCCCGTCGTTCCCCGGGATGAAGATCCGGCACGGGAGGCGGATCTCGATTCGCTCGTAGCGACGCGTCTCGCTCATGGCCCGTCACGATAGCCCGGCCCCGCGGCCCGGGGAAGCGGATCGCGGCCGAGGGGCCCGCCGCTACCTGAAGATCTTTCCGAGCCCCTTGGCCTTGAGCTCGCCCATCTCCTTCGCGAGCCGGCCGAGCCGGTCGGTCTTGTCCGCCACCTCGCGCTGCAACCGGGCGATCCGCACGTCGCGCTCGGTGATCTGCCCGACGACCGAATCCCGCTCCTGGATCGCGCGCTGAAGCACCTCCGCCTGGTCGGGAGCGGGCGGCACGCCGTCCGGCTTCCGGGCAGACTCGAGGGCCACCTCCAGGTCGGCCGCCCGCCGGACGGACTCGGCGAGCTGCTGCTCGAGCCCCTCCACCTTCGCGGACGACCCGGCCTGGGCCGCCTCGTCCGGGCGCGGCTCGGGGCGCGCGGTGAGCTCCGCGACCACCTCCTCGCGCGCCGCGAGCTCGTGGCGGAGCAGCGTGATCTCGCCGACGCGCGTCGCGACCTCCTCGCGGAGCCGCTCCACCTCGCCCGCCGGCGCGCCCTCCGCCGCCTGGAGCCGCTGCTCGAGCTCGTCCTTCTCCCAGCGGGCCGCCTGCAGCTCGGCCTCGAGCTCCGCCGCCTGCGCCTCCGCGCTCTCCGCCGCGTTCCGGAGGGAGGCGGCGTCGCCCGCCGCGGCCTGCGTCCGCTCGTGGTCCTGGAGCTTCGCCTGCTCGGCCTGCGCGACCCGCGCCTCGGCCGCATCCGCGCGGGCCGACGCCTGGGCGAGCTTCTCGCCTTCGCTCTCGAGCCGCGCCTCGAGCTCCGCGACCCGCGCCCCGAGGCCCTCACGACCGGTGGCCGGATCCTCGTCGGCCGCCGCCCTGGCGGCGGCGTCCGCGCGGACCTTCTCGAGCTCCTCGCGCAGCGTCGCCGCCTCGGCGCGCGCCGCCTCGAGCTCGCCCCCCGCCTTCGCGAGCGCGTCCGCCCCGGCGGTGCGCTCCTCGGCGATCGCGGCGGCCTCCGCCGCGCGCGCCGCCTTCTCGTCGGCGTGGAGGCGGGCCTCCTCCCGCTCCGCCGCGAGCTCGTGCCGGAGCCGCTCGACCTCCTCGTGCGCCGCGCCGAGCTCGGCGTGGTCGCGCTCCCGGGCGGCGTCCGCCTCGACCGCGCGGGCGCGGAGCGTCGCAAGCTCCCCGTCGTCGCGCTCGCGCGCCTCGTCCGCCTCCTCGCGCTCGGCGAGCTCGCCCTCCGCGGTCACCGCGCGCGCCAGCACCGTCTCGACCGCAGACTTCGCCGCCTGCGACTCGGACCGCGCCGCGCGGAGCGCCGCCTCCGCCTCCACCGCCGCGCCGCGCCGGTCGGCGAGCTCCGCCTGGAGCCGCGTCGAGGCGTCGGTGGCCGACCGGAGCTGGAACCGGAGCCCCTCCACCTCGCGCTCGCGGTCCGCGTCGGCCGCCTGGATGCGGTCGAGCGCGGCGCGCGCGTCGAAGCCCGCCTCGCGCTCCGCTTCGAGGAGCGCCTCGAGCTCCTTCACCCGCTCGCCGAGGAGCGGGGCCTCGCTCCGAAGCCGCTCGGTGGAGCGCTCCACCGCGGCGAGCGCGGTGCGCGACTCCTCGAGCTGGGCCTCGGCGACCTCTGCCGACGCGTGCAGGCCCGCGGCCTCCGCCACGGCGGCGTCGCGCGCCGCGACCGCCTCGTCTCGCTCGGACCGCGCGGCCTCGCGCCCCTGCAGCGCGGCCTCGCGCTCGGCGCGCGCCTCGTCCCGCGCCGCCGCCGCCTCGTCGCGCTCCGCGACCGCCTGGTAGAGCGCCTCCGCCCGCGCGGCGAGCTGCGCCTGGACCTCGTTCCGCTCGGCGCGCGCCTCGTCCGCGGCCTCGAGCGCGCCGCGGGCCGCGCCGCCGGACTCGAGCAGCGGCCCGGTGGGCAGCGCGACGATCTGCAGGCCGGAGAGGCCGCAGGGCTCCTCGCCGCAGATCGCGAGGAAGGCCGCGGTCTCCGGGGTGCCGGCGAGCGTCCCGTCCATCGCGACGTCCGGCTCCTCCCCGTCCGCGGCGAGGGCGATCACCCAGCCGACGGTCGGGGACTGGGTCGCGACCTCCACGAGCGCGAAGTGATCGGCGAGCGCGCCGACGATCCCCTCGTACGACGGGAGCTCGTCGGGCGCGGGCTCGCCCGCGATCTCGGCGAGGCCGCTGCCGCCCGCGGGGAAGGCGGTGACGAGCCGCCCCCCCGCCGCGAGGAGCCTGCGCAGCGCCGCGATCCGCCCCGCCTCGCGCCCGAGCACCGCGCCGTCGGAGACGAGCACGAGGTCGAACGCGCCGGACGGGAGATCGTCGGGCGAGCCGGAGCGGAACTGCACGAAGGGGTGGTGTCCCGACTCGCGCGCCGTCGCGACGTCGGCCCCGCCTTCCTCGAGCGAGAGGACCGCGGCCGCGCCGCGCTCGGCGAGGAAGAGGGCGCTGCCGCCGGACGTCGCGTTCGCGGCGCCGATCTCGAGGACCCGCCTCCCTTCGAGCAGGGGCTCGATGAAGCTGTACCGCGCGAGGAGGTCGCCTGCGCCGTTCCGCGCGTAGAAGTGGGCCATGGCCGCGCGATGTTACACGAGCCGCCGAAGAACGCGGGCCACCGCGCGACCGCTCGCTCGCCCGCTACCGGTGGCTATCGGCCTGGCCCGGGCGTCCGGGCCGCCGGATCCGCGGCGGCGGGCGGCGGCGCGGCCGGCGGAGTCTTCGTGCTCTCCACGCGGTGCAGCGCGGACGACGCGCCCTCGACGGCGGGGTCGAGCTCGCGCAGGAGGCGCCCCGCCTCGGCCGCGTGGGGCGACCGCGACGTGGACGCGCGCCGCAGCCGGTCCGTGGCCTCGCGGAGCTCGTCGACCGCTCGCCCGAGGAGGCCGATCGCCTCCTGGTACCCGGACTCGGCGCGGAGCGACGCGAGGTCGTCGCGCTGCGCGCCGGAGAGGCCCGGCAGCTTCTCCGCGCGCGCGAGGTAGCCGAGGCCGCGCTCGAGGCGGGCGGGATCGCCGCTCCCGATCTCCTCCCGCGCCCAGCCGGAGACGAGCTCGTAGATCGCCTGGTCCACGAGGCCGCGCTCCTCGAAGCTCCGCTCCGGCGGGAGCGGCTTGCCCGGCGGCGGCACGAGCGGCGCGTACGCCTGCGCCACGGCGGGATCCGCGGTCTCGAAGGCGCCGCGCCCGGTGGGCAGGAGGTAGCCCTTCATCACCACGAGCCGGCCGTCGGCCGGGACGAGGTACCAGGTCCGCGCGTTCCGCTCCGAGGCGAGCCAGGTGACGAGGCCGACGAGTCCCAGGATCGCGAGCCAGGCGAGGGCCCAGCGGAAGCCCCCGCCGCGGCGCGGGGAGGAGACGGTCGTGTCGCTCATGCTTGGCTAGCTCCGCGGGACTCCGACGTAGGGGAGGTTCCGCATCCGACCGTCCCAGTCGAGCCCGTACCCGACCACGAACTCGTCGCCGACGACGAACCCGCGGTAGGCGAGGGTAATGTCCACGCGCGCCCGCGACGGCTTCTCGAGGAGCGCGCAGACCTCGAGACTCGCCGGGCCGCGGGTCGCGAGGTTGTCGAGCAGGTAGCGCATGGTGAGACCCGTGTCGACGATGTCCTCGACGAGGAGGACGTCCTTCCCCTCGATCGGCCGCGTCAGGTCGCTCGTGATCTGCACGACGCCGGTCGAGGTCGTGCCCTGGTACGACGAGATCCCGACGAAGTCCACGACGAGCGGCAGGTCGATCGCGCGAACGAGGTCCGCGAGGAAGATGAAGCTGCCCTTGAGGACGCCGACCACCACGAGCGGCCGGCCCGCGTAGTCCAGGGCGATCTCGCGGCCGAGCGCGCGCACCCGCTCGCGCAGGTCCGCCTCGGAGATGAGCACGTCGATGCGAGACATGGGGTTCTCGAAAGCTCCTTGTGATACCACCCTCCGGTGCGGCTCGCGACGCTCGCTCCCGCCAAGGTGAACCTCGTCCTCCGCGTCGGCCCGCCGCGGCCGGACGGCTACCACGACCTCCTCACGCTGATGGTCCCCCTCGACCTCGCGGACCGGGTCGAGGTGCGGATCGCGCGCCGCGCCGGGCCCGTCACCTGCATGGTGCCGGGCTGGCCCGAGCTCGACGGCGACGGGAACCTCGCCGCCCGCGCCGCCCGCGGATTCCGCGAACGCTTCGGCGTGGACCGTGGCCTCGACGTCCGGATCGCGAAGCGCATCCCGGTGACGGCCGGGCTCGGGGGCGGCTCCTCCGACGCCGCAGCGGTGCTCCGGATCCTCGCCCGCGCCTTCCGCGTCCGTGACCGGCGCGCGCTCCAGGAGGTCGGCCTCGCGGTCGGGTCGGACGTGCCCTTCTTCCTCGGCGACGGGCCCGCCTGGGCCCGGGGGCGCGGCGAGCGCCTCTCCCCGGTGGGGGTGCCGCCGCTCGATCTCGTCCTCGTCTATCCGTCGGACGCGTCGTTCGCGATCCGCGCTGGCGATGCCTACCGGTGGCTCGACGAGGACCGGGGCGCGGCCGCGCCGCCGCTCCCCCGGCGGGGCGGTCCGTTCCGGCCGTCCGCGGTCGCGAACGACCTCGAGAGGCCGTGCGTCGCCCGCCACCCGGCGCTGCGCCGTCTGCTCGGACGGCTTGTGGGGCACGGGGCCGACGCTGCTATCATGTCCGGCAGCGGGCCGACGGTGTTCGGCGTGTTCCAGAGCCGGAAGGAGGCGCAGCAGGCGGCCCGCGCGTTCGAGACCACGGGAGGGGGCGTAGAGCCGAAGGTGCAGGTCATCGCCGCGCGGACGGCGCGACGGCGACCGAGGGTCACGCCATGGAGATCACCGAGGTCCGCGTCTTCCCGGTCAGCGAGGAAAAGCTCAAGGCCTTCGTCACGATCACGCTCGACGGTTGCTTCGTGATCCGCGACCTCAAGGTCATCCACGGAACCACCGGGCTCTTCGTCGCGATGCCGGCGAAACGCCGCAAGGACGGCACCTTCAAGGACATCGCCCACCCGCTGAACTCGGAGACCCGGGAGCGGATGGAGCGCGCGATCCTCGCGGCGTACGAGCGCGAGCTCGCAAAGGAAATTCAGCGGCCGGAGGCCGCGGCCGCGCACGACTGAGCGCACGCCGGCCTGCCTGGCGACCCCCTCCCGCGGGCGCGGGTCGACGCGGTCGGACCCATTCGGTATAAGCGCGGCGAGAGGGCGCGCGAATGGTCACGAATGGACGCCGGCACGATTACCGGGTCTTCACCGGCAACTCCAACCGGAAGCTCGCGGAGGAGATCTGCACGGAGCTCGGGCGACCGCTCTCGGCAGCGGAGGTGGGTCGCTTCTCCGACGGCGAGATCCAGATCGAGATCGGCGAGAACGTCCGCGGCCTCGACAGCTTCATCGTCCAGTCCACCTGCCCGGACGCGAACACCAACCTGATGGAGCTCCTCATCATGGCGGACGCGCTGAAGCGCGCCTCCGCTGGCTCCATCACCGCGGTGATACCCTACTACGGGTACGCGCGGCAGGACCGGAAGAGCGCCTCGCGCGTGCCGATCACCGCGAAGCTCGTCGCGGACCTCATCGAGGCGGCGGGCGTCACCCGCGTCGTCTCGATGGACATGCACGCGGGGCAGATCCAGGGCTTCTTCTCGATCCCGTTCGACCACCTCTACGCGGCGCCGGTGCTGCTCGAGCACATGAAGCGGCGCTTCGAGGGCGGCGAGGACGTCGTCATCGTCTCGCCGGACGCGGGCGGCGTGGAGCGGGCGCGCGCCTACTCGAAGCGGCTCGGGTCGACGCTCGGCATCGTCGACAAGCGACGCCTCAAGGCGAACGTCGCCGAGATCATGAACGTCATCGGCGAGGTGCAGGGGAAGACCGCGGTGCTGCTCGACGACATGGTCGACACGGCCGGCACCCTCACCCAGGCCGCGACCGCCCTCATGGACAAGGGGGCGACGCGGGTCTTCGCGTACGCCACGCACGCCGTCCTCTCCGGCCCCGCGGTGGAGCGGATCACGAAGTCGCCGATCGAGGAGGTCGTGGTCACGAACTCGATCCCGCTCAGCCCCGCGGCGGCGGCGTGCCCGAAGATCCGCTCCCTCTCGGTCGCCGAGCTCCTCGCGGAGGCGATCCGGCGCATCCACGAGGCCGACTCGCTCTCCAGCTTGTTCGTCTAGCACCCCAGCTGGCCCTCGACTGCCCGAACCGCTCACCTCGGGAGAGCGCGCGCGGCATTGACGCGACCCGGCGGCGGCTGCTACGGCGATCGCATGGCGACGTCCATCTCGGTCCAGCGCACGACCAAGCCGCGGCTCCGTCCCAAGGACGACGAGCTCGCGTTCGGCAAGATCTTCAGCGACCACATGTTCCTCGCCGAGTGGGACGAAGGAAAGGGCTGGCACGACGCCCGGATCGTCCCCTACGGCCCCATCGCCCTCGACCCCGCCGCCGCCTGCCTCCACTACGGGCAGGAGGCGTTCGAGGGGATGAAGGCCTTCCGGAGCGGCGCCTCGGGGATGGTCCTCTTCCGCCCGAAGGCGCACGTCGCCCGGCTCGCCCGGACCGCGAAGCGGCTCTGCATGCCGGAGGTCCCGGAGGCGCTCTTCCTCGACGGCGTGAAGGCGCTCCTCCGCGAGGACGCGCCGTGGCTGCCGTCTTCAGCCGGAACATCCCTCTACGTCCGGCCGTACCTCTTCGCGACCGAGCCCTTCCTCGGGGTGAGGCCTGCGAAGCAGGTGCTCTTCGCGGTGATCCTCTCGCCGGTCGGCGGCTACTTCTCCGGCGCGGCGCGGCCCCTCAAGATCTGGGTCGAGCAGGAGCGCTCCCGCGCCGCCAAGGGAGGCATCGGCGAGGCGAAGGCTGCCGCGAACTACGTCGCGAGCCTGTACGCGGCGGAGGACGCGAAGCACCGCGGCTTCGATCAGGTCCTCTGGCTCGACGGCGCGGAGCATCGCTTCGTCGAGGAGATCGGGACCATGAACTTCTTCGCCAAGATCGGCGGGAAGCTCGTCACGCCCGCGCTCGAGGGCTCGATCCTCCCCGGCGTCACGCGCGACTGCGTGCTCCGGCTCGCCCGCGACGCGGGCGTCCCGGTGGAGGAGCGGAAGGTCGAGCTCGCGGAGCTCGCCGAGGCGGGGAAGAAGGGCACGCTCGAGGAGGTCTTCGGCACCGGGACCGCCTCGCTCGTCGCGCCGATCGGGGAGCTCGCCTGGGAAGGCGGCGGCCAGATCCGCGTGAGCGGGTCGGGCGCGCTCGGCGAGAGGCTCCGGGCCGAGCTCGCCGGGATCCAGCGCGGCGAGGTCGCCGACCGGTACGGGTGGCTCGAGAAGGTCTGATCGCGGGCGGGCGTCCGACCGAGACAGTTGACGTTCCCCGCGATCTCCGCTAATCACCCGCGTTCCCGTGGCCCCTCGGACGTCGAGGGGCCCCCAACCACACCCCAGGGCCGGCGACTCGAACCGCCCGTCCCCCCGCACCGAAGGCGCACGCGCCCCGGGCGAGTCCATTGGGAGCACGAGATGGCTAGCGTCGTCACCGCCGAGCGCCGCGAGGAGAAGGGCAAGGGCCCCGCGCGCCGCCTGCGTCAGAAGGGTCTCATCCCCGCCGTCGTCTACGGCGGCAAGAGCACGCCGACCCACCTCGCGGTGGATCCCGCGGCGATCATGAAGGCGATCGCGACCCCGCACCGCTTCAACACCCTCCTCACGCTGAAGCTGGACGGCGGCGAGAAGCACGTCCTCTTCAAGGACTACACGGTCGACCCGGTCTCCCGGAAGCTGCTGCACGCGGACTTCCTCGAGGTGAAGCTCGACCAGCCGGTGAAGGTCGACGTGCCCGTCGTCACCGTCGGCCCCGCGATCGGCCAGACCGAGGGCGGCATCCTCTCGATCGCGGCCCACGAGATCGTGGTCGAGGCGCTGCCCGCGAAGATCCCGGTCAAGATCGAGGTCGACGTCACGAACCTCAAGATCGGCGGGTCGATCCACATCTCCGACCTGAAGGCCCCCGAGGGCTGCAAGTTCAAGTTCGCGACCGACTACGTCGTCGCGTTCGTCGCGGTGCCCGAGAAGGAAGAGGTCGTCGCCGCGGTGGCGGCCGTTCCGGGCGCCGAGGGCGCCGCTGCGGCGCCTGGTGCGCCGGGCGCTCCGGCCGCTGGCGCTCCGGCTGCGGGTGCTCCCGCGGGTGGGGCCCCGGCCGCCGGCGGCGCGCCGGCGAAGGGCGGGGCTCCGGCCGCCGCCCCGGCGAAGGGCGAGAAGGGCAAGAAGTAGGCGGCGTCTTGAAGCTCGTCGTCGGCCTTGGGAACCCGGGCGAAGGCTACGCGCGCACGCGCCACAACGTCGGCTTCCTCGTCGCCGACCGGGTGGCGCTCGCGCTCGGCGCGCCGTTCACGGTTCGCAAATTCGCGGCCGAGCTCGCCGAGGGGCGGGCGGGGTCCGAGCGGGTGTTCGTCATGAAGCCGCAGTCCTTCATGAACCAGTCGGGCGAGGCGGTGGGCGCGGCGCTTCGCTTCTGGAAGATCGGAGTCGACGACCTCGTGGTGGTCCACGACGACCTCGAGCTCGACCCGTTCCGGGTGCAGGTCAAGATCGGCGGCGGCGACGGCGGCCACAACGGCATCAAGAGCGTGAACGCCCACGTCGGCACCCGGGACTACGCCCGGGTTCGCTTGGGGGTGGGCCGGCCGCCGCCTGCGATGGATCCGGCGGACTACGTCCTCGGCCAGTGGAAGCGGGCCGACGACACCGCGGTCGACGAGGCGGTGGAGCGCGCCGCCGAGGCGGCCCGGCTCTGCGTCGAGCTCGGCGCGACGAAGGCGATGAACCAGGTGAACCGCCGCGGTGCCGCGGCGGAGTGAGGCAGCACCCCGCGTCCGGCATGGGGCCGGCACGGGCGGAGGCGACTCCTCGCGGCGGGCGAACCGCCGCTCTTGAACCCGAGGGGAGCGAACATGGCGGAAGCGAAGCAGCAGAAGCTCGTGCGCGAGTACGAGACCATCTACCTGCTCAGGGCGGAGACGCCCGACGATCAGGTGGAGGAGATCAAGGAGCGCCTGCGCGGGGTGGTAAACCGCGAGGGCGGCAAGGTCATCCGGTTCACGAACCAGGGGAAGCGGAAGACCGCGTTCCCGGTCTCGAAGAACCAGAAGGCGCTCTACATGCACTGCCTCTACGTGGGCAGCCCGGGGCTCGTCGGTGAGCTCGAGCGCAACCTCAAGATGATCGACACGGTCACGAAGTTCCAGTCGGTGAAGATCGCCGAGGGCGTCGACTTCGACGCCCGCCAGGTCGAGGCCGACGTGAAGGTCGCGCCGGTCGAGGAAGACAAGCCGCGCGAGGAGCGCGCCGAGGCGAGCGAGCCCGGTGAGGAGCCCTTCGAGGCGGCCGAGCAGACGGAGGAGCGGTAGCCATGGCGCGTCCTGATTTCGGTGGTCCGAAGATGGGGAACGGCTCGAGCTCGCGGCCGGGCGGCTTTGGCGGCGGCGGCGGCGGCGGCTACGGCGGCGGTGGCGGCGGCTACGGCGGCGGTGGTGGCGGCGGCTACGGTGGCGGCGGCGGCTACGGTGGCGGCCGCGGCGGCGACCGCGATCGCGGCGATCGCGACGACCGGGGTGGCGAGGAGGGCGGGCGGCGTGGCTTCGGCCGGCGCAAGGTCTGCCGCTTCTGCGCCGACAAGAACCTGAAGGTCGACTACAAGGACCAGGGGCAGCTCAAGTACTTCCTGACCGAGCGCGGCAAGATCATCCCCCGCCGCATCAGCGGGAACTGCGCGAAGCACCAGCGCGAGGTCGCCACCGCCGTGAAGCGGGCGCGCATGCTCGCGATCCTGCCCTACACCGTCGGGCAGATGTGAGGAGCGCGAGATGAAGCTCATCCTCCGTGAAGACGTGGAGAACCTCGGCAAGGGCGGCGAGCTCGTGGAGGTGAAGCCCGGCTACGGGCGGAACTACCTCCTGCCTCGCGGCCTCGCCGTCGCCGCGAACCCGAAGAACGTCCGCGAGCTGGAGCACCAGAAGGCGATCGCGCAGGCGAAGGCGGCGAAGCTCAAGGCCTCCGCCGAGGCGGTCGCGAAGCGGCTCTCCGAGACGCCGATCGCGCTCAAGCGCAAGGTCGGCGAGCAGGACAAGCTCTACGGCTCGGTGACCGCGATGGACCTCGCCGAGGCGCTCGCCGCGCGCGGGCTCCAGCTGGACCGCCGCTCCATCGACCTCTCCGAGCCGATCAAGACGCTCGGCGAGTTCGAGGTGCCGGTGAAGCTGCACAGCGAGGTCGTCGGCAAGCTGAAGGTGAAGGTCGAGCCCGAGGCGTAGTCCGCGCCGCTCGATCCCCGCTGCCACGGAGGGCCGGTCCCCACAACGGGGTCCGGCCCTCGCCATTCAGCGAGATCACCTTCCCGGCGCCGCGCCGGTCGCGGCGCTCACCGGCTCGAACGCCGGACCGGGGCGTACCTTTCCGTCCCGCACCTCGAACGCCGCCGCGCCGAGCAGGAGCGACGCGCGGACGAACGACCGCCGCGCCTCCTCGGGCGCGAGCGTCGGCGCGGCTCGCGCCGCGAGCTCCCCCGCCGCCTGCAGCACCTCGGCGCGCCCCGCGGCGCCCGGGAGCTCGGTCGCGTAGGCCCCCGCGACCTCGAGCGCAGTCGCGATCCGCGCCGCGCTCCCGAGCTCTCGCACGAGCGCGAGCGCGGCGGGGCCCGAGGCGGCCCCGCGCCCGAGCGCGACCACGACGTACCGGCCGCTGCCCTGCGCCGCGCGCAGCTGGAGGAGCGCCGGCTCCCCGGGCGAGGGCACCTCGCCGAGCCTCACCACGAGCGGCTCACCCGGCCCCGCCGCGCCGCCGTCCTCGAACCGGACGCGGTCCTTCGTGCCCGACGTGGCGAGGTCCTCGGCGTCGGGGACCCAGAGCCGCGCGGAGAGCGCGAGCCCCGGCTCCGGCACCGCGAGCACGAGCTCCGGCGCGTCGCGCGCGTCGCGCGGCTCGACCGCGAAGAGATCCGGGTCGTCCGGCGCGGTGTCGCCGCGGATCGGCACGCCCTCGCCGAGCCGGTTTCGCACCGCGGTGGCGCGCCACTCCGGGTACCGCTCGAAGCGCGAGGCCGAGCGGTCCGGCCCGTCGTTTGGCTCGAGCTCCTCTCCCGGCACCGGGTCCGCGAGCCGGACCGTGAGCAGGTACCAGTCGGTCGGCTTCTCCACCGGGCCGGTCGCCTCGTCGTGGTGCTCGCGGACGGAGAGGTAGTACGTGCCGGGCTCGACCGCGGCGACGAGCTTCTCCGGCCGCCCGGGGCCGCCGCGGTTCACGATCGCGACGAGCGGCGCGGTGGTGCGCGCGTCGCCTGCGGCCCGCTCGCGGTTGAGCGCGAGCGCGACGTCGAGGCCGCGGATCCCCTCCCCCGGCCGCTCGCCGCGCCACTCGGCGACGAGCACCTTCGCGCCCTCCGTCGCGGGCACCTCGATCCGAAAGATGTCCACGTCGCCGCTCGTCTCGCTGAGCTTCGCGCCCACGTGGCCGCGCACCTCGGCGAGCCCGCCGCCGAGCCGGCCGTCGGGGCCGGGCGGGAGCGGAAGCGGGTTCGCCTGCGCGGGGACGTCGTTCGGCTCGTGCTCCTCGCCGTCGAACACGGAGGCGGGGCGGAACGACGACGGCAAGGCCACCGCGAACGAGGGCGCCTTCCGGGCGAGGAGCCCGTACACGTCGGCCCAGCGCCACGCCACGAGCCCGAGCGCGGCGAGGGCCGCGGCGATGGTCACCGGCGCGAGCACCCGGCTGCGGCGGAGCGAGCGGACCTGGCGGTCGAAGTCCTCGAAGTCGGCGCGGCTCGCGATCTCGACGTCCGCCTCGACCTCGGGGCGGCGCTCGGGGAGCGACCGCATCCCGGTCGGCTCGCCGGCGTCGCCGAGCGCGTCGCGCATCTCGTCCGCGCTCTGGAACCGCTCCTCGGGGCGCTTGCGCAGCGCGCGGTGGATCACCTCGGCGAAGCGCCGCGAGAGCCCCCCGATCTGCGCCTGGAGTGGCGGCGGCTCGTCGCGCAGGTGCGCCTGGACGACCGCCATCGCCGCCGGCGCGACGAAGGGCGGGTGCCCGCAGGCGAGCTCGTAGAGGAGGCAGCCCACGGCGTAGAGATCGGTGCGCGGGTCGATGGGCTCGGCGCGCGCCTGCTCGGGGGCGAGGTAGTTCGGGGTGCCCACGATCGCGCCGACGCTCGTCGTGGTGGTGGAGGCGCCGAGCGCGCCGCCCGCCGCGTCCGGGCCGGCGTGGCGCAGCTTCGCGATCCCGAAGTCGAGGACCTTCACCCAGTCCTCGCCGGAGCGGGTCTTCATGAGCATCACGTTCCCGGGCTTCATGTCCCGGTGGACGATGCCGGCGTCGTGCGCCTCCGCGAGCGAGCCGAGGATCTGCTGCCCGATCTCGACGACGCGCACCTCCGGCAGCGGGCCGGACTCCCGGAGGACCGTCGAGAGGTCCTTCCCCGGCACGTACTCCATCGCGAGATAGAAGCCCGAGCCTTCGTCGTCGATCTCGCCGAAGTCGAAGACCGCGATGGTGTGGGGGTGCGAGAGGCGCGAGACCATCTGCGCCTCCGCGAGGAACCGCTCCGCCGCGCCGGACGCCGTCGCGAAGTCGCGCCTCAGGATCTTGAGGGCGAGCACCTTGCCCATCCGGATGTGCTCGGCGCGGTACACCGCGCCCATGCCGCCCTCGCCCACGAGGTCGACGAGGCGGTAGCGGTCCGCGACGACGCGGTGGACGAAGCCGCCGGAGCGGGAGGCCTCCGCGGGCGCGTCGCGCAGGTCCCCGCCGCAGCCCGGGCAGTAGTTCACCGCGCCCGAGAAGGGATTCGCCTCGTACCCGCAGTCCGGGCAGGTGACGGTGCCCTGCGGAGCGGGTCTCTTGCGCGCCATCGGTCGCGGCGAGAGTAACAAGGGCGGGCGGGCCCTCCTAGCCCGGCCCGCCGCGTTCGGGTGCGACGCGACGTGCCGCCCCCGAAGTCATGGCGCGGGCGAGCCGGCGGGTCGCTCCGAGCGCGGACGCGCGGTTGCGGCGGCGCCGCGTGATCGGGCGCACGGTGTGGGCGAGTGAAGTACACTCCGCGTGCTGGATCGCGGCCTCGGAGCTGCGCTACTCTCCGCGTCCTGGCGCGCCTCGGGCGTGCCGCCGTTCGGAGGGTTCCCGCCATGAGCGCACGCATTCTCGCCGCCGCCGCCGTGTCCATCCTGCTCGCCGCCTGCGGGAGCAAGTCCACCGCCGACGCGCCCTTCGTGCCGGACGTCCGGTACCCCGGCGCCACCGTCGACGCGGCCCTCACCACGTCGAGCGACCGGGTCGCGATCGCGGGGGTCGCTGCGAGCATCGCCCAGGGGTTCGACGGCTCGGCGATCACGGGGAGCGTCTCCATGAGCGGCATCGCGGTCGCCGCGGGCGCGGGGATCCCGAACCGGCCAGCCACCGTCCGCGGCGCCCTCCTCCTCGCCCAGGACTCGCTCGCGCGGCGCGACCTCGCGACCGTCGCGGGCGCGTACGCGACCGCGTCCGCCACCTGCCCCGGCGGCGGCTCGGTGTCGTTCGCCGCCTCGCAGGCCTCGGCCACGGTGACGACGGTCGGCGACTACATCCAGATCTCGTTCTCGGCATGCAACGACGGCTACGGCAGCGTCGCCTTCGGCTCGGTCAAGATGACGATCGAGGAGACCACGGGCGCCGAGTTCGTCGCCGACGCCACGAGCATCACGAGCGACACGGCGTTCGGGCTCTCCCTCGTGTTCCACGACTTCGCGGCCACGAACCCCGACGGCTCCTGGAGCGGGGTCGACGGCGACCTCGAGGTCGCCTTCCTCGCCACGGTCGAGGGCGTCGGCCAGGGTGGCACCATGCAGTTCCAGGTGTCGGGCGCGAGCCTCGTCGCGGCAGGCGGCCCGAGCATCGGCGCGATCTCCGAGGCGACGCGCCTCACCGCCCTGCCCGGCGACCTCACGTTCCACGAGCTCGGCCGCGAGCTGTACACCGGCATGGGCACCTTCGACGCCACCCGCACCGAGAGCCAGTGGGACGTCGACGCCAAGGTCTGCTCGCTCGCGTTCGCGGGATGCCTCGACATCCTCACCGACCCGACGTTCGCGAAGCACGAGCTCCACCCCTACCCGTACGTGGGCGCGATCGAGGTGTCCGACGGCGCGGGCCACTACGTCAAGGTGACGGCGGTGGACGAGGACACCGGTGCGGCGACCCTCGCCTGGGACGTCGACGGGACGCCTTCGACGGTGAGCACGACCTGGGGTTGCCTCGACGGCACCGCGATCTGCCCCCCGTAGCGGCGCAGCTCCGCAAGTTCCGGCGTCCGCGTGGGCCGGCGCCGCGCCGGGGTAGGATGGCGCGTGGCCCGCGCGCTCGCCGCCCTCCTTCTCCTCTGCGCGGCGCGCAGTGCGGCGGCCGAGGACGCGGTGCGGCTCCGAGGCGAGCTCCGGGTCGGCTTCGCGAGCTTCGACTACGTCGAGAGCTACCAGGGGCGGACGCTCGACCGCGAGCAGGGGGTCCTCCCCGTGCTCGCCCTCGAGACCGAGGTCCGCTGGCGCCGCGCCTTCGCCCGGCTCGGGTTCCGGCTCGCGAGCGGCTCGGTGGACTACGGCGGCGAGGTGCTGGCGCCGATGGATGCCGCGCTCGACGGCGTCTGGGCGAACGGCGAGAGCGACGCACTTCAGCTCGAGGGGCGGCTCGAGGCGGGGGCCTTCGTCGATCCGGATCGGCGGCTCTCGCTCTTCGCCGGCCTCGGCGTGC